>Ga0233386_1000001_pt1 | contig 358881 bp, 325 predicted proteins | sample ElkDunMinimDraft_17_FD_191544 | JGI IMG/M metagenome (GOLD analysis project Ga0233386, IMG submission 191544) | Fecal eukaryotic communites from dung pellets of Tule Elk in California, USA - Elk Dung G4 | ecosystem: Host-associated > Mammals > Digestive system > Large intestine > Fecal...
TTTCGTCATAAGCGTTTTTTTGTTTAAGGTTAAAGTTTCATATAAAAAAAGGCAGAACTTTGCTTTAAAGACAAAGCAAGGTTTCTACTTGTATAAACGCTTAAGCAAATGAATTGTTATCAGAAATTTTTGCAAAAGAATGTTTACAGAACTTGTGGCAGGAATTGCGATGAGATTGCTTCACTCTTTCAGAGTTCGCAATGACAAGTTTAGGATTGTCATCGCGAACGCAGTGTGGCGATCTGTTGGCAATGGGATTGCTTCCACCACGCCACAAGTGTGGCTCGTGGCAGGCTCACATTTAGGCTTCGCAAAAAAATCTTTTCAAGCTTCGCAATGACAAGGTTTTTTTCTTGCGACACTCGCTTGTTGGGTTTTAGAGAAACCCATTGCGCTCGGTCATGTCAGCTTGCAAAACAAATAAAATCCCTAGCAAAACACTATTATCAAAAATTAAAGCACGCATAAAATTAAGTCGCAATAGCGTCGGCCAAGGAAGGGGAGGCTTGGAGGGGACCGTGCGGCCTTCGCAACTCCGAGCCGGGTTCCCTCCATAGAAAAATTTGGCAAAGCAAAAAAAACTGTAAGTTATGGAAAATGTAGTTTAGTTATCTGCTTGCAAGTATTATCCTGAACGACAATAGACGCAAGCAATGCCAACTCGCACAAGTGCGGTTGTCACAGCACTCGCTTGTGGGGTGTTAAAGAAATCCATTTCGCTCGGTCATGTCAGATTGCAAACAAGGTTGCATCTGCCGCGACTCTCGCTTGTGGGGTGTTAGGGGCATAGCCCCTAGGGGAGGGGGTAGAGTAAGACCGTGAAAACGGGCTGGAACGAGGGGGATTCTTCCCCCATTTGATTTTGTTTTATTTTGGAAATGCTAATTTTTACTTTATGGATATAAATGATTGGCGGAAAAAGATTGATTCTCTGGAAGATACACTTATTGCTCTTTTGAATGAAAGGGCTTCTTATGCGTTAGAAATTGGGAAATTGAAAAAGCAATTGGGATTGCCGGTTTTGGATGCTTCGCGAGAAAATGAAATTTTGGAACGCGTGGCGAAAAAATCGAAAGGCCCGCTTTCGGCTGATTCTGTGAAGCTGATTTTTGCTACGTTGATGCAAGAGACGAGAAAAGTAGAGGAATAGTTATGCTTTCAGGGCACGTTACTTTTGTTGGTTTTGGTTTGCTTGCAAGTTCTATGGCGGCTGCAATTAGAGCGTCCCGTTTGCCTTTGACTATTCGTGTCGTGAGTTCTCCAAATACACTTTCTCGTGCGCGTGAACTAGGCTTTGCCGATGAGACTTTTGCTTATGATGATGTGCAAGAGTGGGCTAAAGATACCGATTTGATTTTACTTTGTTCGCCTATTTTGCATATTTTGAAAATGCTTGAAATGTTGAAAAATGTTTCGGTGGATAGGCCTGTTGTTGTCTCTGATATCGGGAGTACGAAAACTGAAATTTGTAAAGCAGGTGCGTTGCTTCCAAAACCGTTTTTGTTTGTGGGTGGTCACCCGATGGCAGGGTCAGAAAAGCGGACTTTAGAATATAATGATCCGTCACTTTTTGAAAATGCTTTTTGGTTTCTTTGCCCACAAGCTTCTACGAAAAAAGAAGATTATGCCTTGCTTTCAGAGTTGATTTCTTTTTTAGGTAGCGAACAGGTTTTGTTTGATGCAAAAGAACACGATGATACGATTGCATGGCTTAGTCACATGCCACAAATGGTGAGTACGACTCTTGCAGGGAATTTGCCAGAACGTTTGCTGAAAAATAATTACCAACATTTTGCGGGACGCGGGTTCAGGGATATGACGCGTATTGCGGCTTCTGGCTGGAATATGTGGCATGATATTTTTATGACTAACCGTAAATCGGTTCTGAATGCTTTGGCTGATTTTTCTAAGGGAATTAAGGTGGTGCAGGAGGCTCTTGAAAATTTGCCTTTGGAAGGTGATGCTTCTTTGCATGAAATTTTTGAAGCCGGGAATGCCGGGCGTGCTTCTTTGTTTACACCAGGGCGCTTGACAGCTCATGGTTTTTATGAAGTGAATGTGGCGTTAGAAGATAGGCCTGGTGCGATTCTGGCTGTTATGCAACCCTTATCTGATGCGGGTTTGAATGTGCGCGATATTGAGTTGATGAAAGTTAGAGAAAATGTTTCTGGAACATTGTTGATTTCTTTTAAAACGAAACGCGAAGCGTTGCAAGCAGTTGATATTCTTAGCCTTGCTGGCCAAGATGCAGTTATTAGGGAATAAGAATGCGTAAGTGGAATGTTTTGCCTGATAGAGAAATGTTAGAACAATGTTTTGTTCTTTCTCTTTTGGTGAATGGCCGCACGCTTGTTCAAGAATGTGAGCCTTCTCAAGAAGTTTTACGATTTGCAGAAGCGTTGCAAGAATTTGGTTTGAACTGTAAACAAGTGGCTGACCAGATTGTTCTTGAAGGCGTTGGTATGGGGTATCGCGTTCCTGTTGTTTTGCCTCAAGATTTTTCTTTAAATGCTAATACCTTGATTCTTGCGCTTGCTTCTAAAAATTCAGATACGGATTATACAATTCTTGCTTCAAGTGCAGAAGAACTTGCAGAAAAGAAAAAGTTGCTTTTGCATGTGGCTAAAGTGAATGTTAAAGAAGAAACAGAAAATTCTATTTCGTTTTCTTTTAAGCCTAAATCGCAAAATTTAATTTGTTCTAAAAACGGAAGTTATCCTTACCTGCAAAGAAATTTTGCGTTGCTCTCGGCGTTGGTTTTAGGAGAAACACTTGCATTTGATGAACGCATGGCAATTCGTGACCAATGGTCTTCAATGCTTAAGTATTTTGGTGTGAATCTAAGTTATGAAGTCCAGATGCCTGAATTTAAAGATGAGTTTGAACGCCGTTTGGCTAAAGCTCAGGGCATTAAAATGATTAAAACTTGGAAAACGTATTTAGATGAAACCCATACGCTTTCTCCAAGAGAATATTTTGTTCCAGGTGATGTTACTCTTGCTTCTGCTTATGCGTTGGCGGCTTTGCTTTCTTCTACTCCAGAACGAAAACAAGATGTTTTTTTAAATGTCGTTAGTAGTTCTAGTAGAGCGTCGGTGTTTACGATTTTAAAACGCATGGGTGCTGAACTTGATTTTTTAGGAAAGCACGAACGCTATGGTGAACCTTTTGCTGATTTAGCAGTTAAGCCACTTTTGACAAAACGCCTGCAAGGTTGTCATTTTTCAGGGGATTCCCTTTCGGCTTCTATCGAAGAAATTCCTGTTTTAGCGGTGGCGGCGTGTTTTGCTGAAAAGGAAACTATTTTCATTTGCCTGCAGAAGAAGTTGTTAGAAAACGTCATTGGTTAGAACTTCTAGCAACGAATTTGCGCAAAACAGGCGCTGAAATTGGCGTTTATGAAGATGGTTTGGTTGTTCGTGGAAAAGAAGAACCAGATAGAGCCGAATTTGATTGTGAAGGGTATCCAGTAATGGGGCTTGCTTTTTATGTTTTAAAAGTTGTGACTAAAAGTCCATTTGATATTATGGGTATAGAAGTTACAGAAAAGCTTTTCCCGAATGCTTTAGAAATCATAGACCAGATATGTGGTAAGGAGGCCTGATGCGTTTTTCAAAAATTGGCATTGTTGGCTTTAAAGCAAAAAGTTCTGAATTGCAAGCGGCACTAGAAGTGATTGCCAAGTGGGCTTTTACTCATAAAAGTGTTCGTTTTTACGCAATGGAAAGTTTGCGGACTTTAGTTCAAAAACCAATCCGCGTTGTCTCAGAACGAACCATGCGTTCTGTGGATTTGATTATTGCAATCGGTGGCGATGGCACTGTACTTTCTTCGGCTCGTTTGGTTTTAGGGACTTCTGTGCCTATTCTTGGTGTGAATGCCGGGAAAGTTGGCTTTTTGGCTGAAACTCGTGTAGAAGAATTACCTGAAATTTTAGATGCTTTACAAGCGGGGCACTTTACCACGCGAGAACGCATCATGATGAATGCCAAAATTTATGGTAAAAATGGTAAGCTTTTATTTAGCGAAACTGTTTTGAATGAAGTCCATGTAAGAGCAGATGGCCCTGAACGTATGGTGAACTTGAACGTTGATTATAATGGGGCTCACCTTACAGAATATTGGGCAGACTCTTTATTGATTTCAACGCCTACAGGTTCAACCGCTTATAATCTGGCGGCTGGAGGTCCGATTGTTCACCCGATGGCTCCGGTTTTTGTTCTGACTCCACTTGCTCCGAGTAGCCTTTCTGTGCGACCGTTAGTGATTCCTTCTAATGCAAAATGCACTATTGCTTCTGCGGTAGAAGTTTCTTTGCGTTTAGTTTTTGATGGTCGCATTAGTTATACATTACAACCAGGTGAAACGATAGAACTTTCTAAAAGCGAAGCTGTTACGACGTTTATTCGTATGCAACACGGCTTTATGGATGCTTTACGTGAAAAATTGGGCTGGACTGGAAAACCAAAGCTAATTTAGTTTTTTAGTTGGACTAATAAACCTTTTAAGTATTGGCCTTCTGGGAATGCTAAAGACACTGGGTGATCAGCCGGTTGCCCAAAGCGTTCAATAATCTGCAATTCTTTTTTGGCATCGGCAGCCGCGTCGGCAATTATTTTTTGAAATAAAGCCATGTCCATTAAACCAGAGCAACTGAATGTGGCAAGCATCCCGTTTGGAGAAAGCAATTTCATAGCGAGTAAATTAATGTCTTTGTAACCGCGTGCCCCTTTTTGTAAATGGTCTTTAGCTTCTACAAATTTGGGCGGGTCTAAAACAATAAGGTCAAAGGTTTCGCCTTTATCACGGCATTTTCTTAAATACTGGAAAACATCGGCTTCGGTATGCGTGGCTTTTGCAGTAGGAAGTTTATTTTCTATAAGAAGTTCTTTAGCAATTTTTAAAGCACTTTTGGAAACATCTACTTGATAAACATGAGATGCGTTTCCTTTTAATGCAAATAAACCAAAACCACCTGTGTAACAAAAGCAATTCAAAACTTTCTTTTGATTAGAAAGTTCGCCAATTCGTTTTCTTGCATCGCGTTGGTCTAAATAGTAACCAGTTTTATGACCATTTCTGATGTCAATTAAAAAGCGAATACCGTTTTCTTCCATTGGTACAGGTGTTTCAGGCACATTGCCATAGACAATGCCTTCACGTTTTTCCATACCTTCTTTTTTGCGGACATCAGAATCGCAACGTTCATAAATGCCACGGCAATTTGTTTTTTCAGCAAGAACTTTATAAATGATTTCTCTGTGTTTTTCTGGACCAGCGGCTAAAATTTCTACAGAAAAATATTCGCCGTATTTATCAATAATACAACCAGGAATGCCATCATTTTCAGCATAAATCAAGCGAAAAGCACTTAAAGGGTCTGTAATAGAAAAGCCTCTGCTTTCACGCAAAGCAATAGCTTTTTCAATTTTTTCTTCAAAAAAAGATTCGTTGATTTCTGCTTTTTCAAAAAAAGTCCAAAAGCGTGCGCGAATTTGTGAACTTGGAGAATAGGCGGCAATACCTAAAAAATCACCGTTATAAGCATAAACTTCAACAGAATCTCCGAATTCTGGATTGCCAGAAACTTCATCAATGGCTCCGCTAAAAATCCAAGGGTGTCGACGTATCGCCGATTTATCGCGACCAGCTTTTAATGTTATCAATTTCATAAAGAAAAATTTAGAAAAAACTTTCTCGTTTTTTGGCTTTACTATTTTTGAATCATGTTTGAAACACTTTTTACTCGTTATCCGTTTTTCCGTTATATTCCAGCTATTTTAGGAATGGCTTTGATTTTTAGAATGTCAGCAACGCCTGGTACAGATTTAGGTTCTTGGGTTGCTCCAATGGATAAAGTTTTACATGGTCTTGCTTATATGTTTCTCGCTTTAGCTTTTTCACTTTGGGCTAAACCAAATTTGTGGGAAAAGAAAATTTGGAAAGCATTTTTAATAGGTTGTTTTTTGCCTGTTTTATATGGCGTAAGTGATGAATTTCACCAGACGTTTGTGCCAGGGAGAGATGGTGGTTTGCCAGATTTTTTAGCAGATTCTGTTGGAGCGTTAATTGGCTTTTTGGTTTACTTTTTTATTATGAAATTTTTTATTCTCGCAAAGAAATCTAAGGCTACTTCTCAAAATATTCAGGGTGATTCTTAAAGAATAAAATCATTTCATTTGTTAAGCTTACAAAGTTTTCTTCGACAGAAATTTCATTTCGTGAATGCCATTCTGCAAGAGAAAGTTCATTTTCTTCTAAAGTGATGTCTGCTTTTCCATCGAGTTCGCAAAAAAATCCAGCAAGTAAAGTATCAGTAAACGGCCATGGTTGGCTTTTATAATAGCGAATGTTTTTTACTTGTAACCCTACTTCTTCTTTGACTTCCCGGCAAACAGTATCTTCTAATGTTTCGCCGATTTCACAAAAACCAGCAACTAGGGCATAATTTGCAGTAGGACCATTTCTGTATTTAGTCAGTAGAATTTTATCTTGATGAAATATGCCTATAATAACGGCTGGGGAAATTTTTGGAAAAATTTGCAAATTGCATTTTGGGCAAAAAACCATGCGTTCTTTCGAATCGTGTTGTGTTTTACTTTGACAGCGTCCACAGTATTGATTGTTTTTATACCAATCGGCAAGTTGTAAAGCAATGGCAGAAACAAAAGCAATGTGTTTTGGCAAAACGTTTCGTAAATCTTTTCGCTTTATCCATTTTCCTTCAGGAAATTTTTTAGATAAAATGTCTTTTTCTTCATTTGTTTGTTCTTTGAAATAAAATGGAATAGAATCTAACTTAAAAAGAAATTGATGGCATTCCGGAATGTCAGGAGTTTTCATGAATTTTAAAATGCCATTTTCTTCAAGTAGAAAAATTTGGTTTTCAAAAGTCGGACAGATACATGTATTTGAACTAGAAACAGTATTTTCAAAAACATTCGAAAATTGATGCGGAAAAATATCTTGTATCATATTAAAAATCGCCTAGAAAAATAACTTCTCGTTCTAGTTTTATTTGAAAACGCTCGTAGACTTTTTGTTCTACATAATTGAAAAGTTCTGCAATTTCTTTTGCAGTTGCGTTTCCTAAATTGACAATAAAGTTAGCGTGTTTTTCTGAAACTTGTGCGTCTCCGATTTTAAAACCTTTTAATCCAGCTTGTTCAATAAAAGCACCGGGGAATCCTTCTTTTGGGCGTTTAAACGCAGAGCCTGCATTTGGTTTATCTAAAGGTTGCTTTTCCCGTCTGCTTTTCATTGCATTTTCAATTTCACTTTCTAAAATATTTCGTTCTGATTTTTGCAATTCAAAAGAGGCTTCTAAAATTATTTCTTTGTTTTTTTGAAAAATCGAAGAACGGTAAGCGAAAGAACATTCTTTATTGGAATAAGTTTTTAATTCACCTTTTTCTGTAAGTGTTTTGACTTCTGTTAAAGTGTCTGAAATTTCTTGACCATAAGCTCCGGCATTCATATAAACGGCGCCACCAATAGTACCAGGAATCCCGGCAAGCATTTGTAAACCAGCATAACCTTCTTTAGAAACTTTTCTTGATAAACTTCCAAGAATCACACCTGCCTTGGCTTTTGCAATCATTTGGGTTCCATTATCAGAAAGTTCAAAAGAATTAAAAGACTTGCCTAATTTTATAATCAAACCATTGTAACCTAAATCAGAAATTAAAATATTGGTCCCTTGTCCAAGGATAAAAAGCGGAATGTTTTTATCAATAGAAAATTTTTGGGCCAAAATCAGTTCGTCAATAGATTCAATTTCTGCAAAAAAACGCGCATTCCCACCACATCTAAAAGAAAGGTGTTTTCGCATAGGGTAATTTTCTTGTATATTAAGAGCAGACATTAAAAACAATTTAGCAAGATGCAATGGGATAAAAAAAAGATTGACTCATTTAAAGCCTCGCTTTCGATAACTCTTGTAGCGAAAGCCCTTGGACTTTCAGTAGAAAATGGCCGTTGCCATTGTTTTTATCCTATGCGGCATGCTCATGGAGACAGAACGCCATCTTTATCTATTTCAGAAGCTAAAGGACTTTTTCGTTGCTGGGTTTGTCCTGATGTTCGTGGTGATGTGATTGATTTGGTGCAATTAGTGCGTGATTGTTCTTTCCCAGAAGCTTTAAAGTGGCTAGTAGAAGAATTTCGTCCTTGGGAAAATTCTGAGCCTTTACAGACAAATGCAATGCATTCAAAGCAAGAAATAGTATTTCCAGAAGAACGACCATTGGTTTTAGAAGAAGAAATTTCACCCACTTTACACGATAAAGTGATTTTGTCTTTTTTGAAAAAATTAGTCCCAGTCGAAAATACTCAAGCGGCAAGTTGGCTTGTTCGTCGGCGGATTTTTAAATCAATTTGGAATAAAATGAAATTGCGTTATGTAGAAGATTATGATGGAATTTCCAAATCGTTACAAGAAGAATTTGGGTTAGAACTTTTACAAAAAGTGGGCTTGTTTAATAAGCGAGGGCATTTAAGGTATTACAAACATCGATTGATATTTCCTTATTTAGATAGCCAGGGTAGAGCTTCTTATTTTCAAGCAAGAAGTATTCTTGCAAACACATTTCCAAAAGAACAAAATCTGCCGGGTAGAGTTCCTTTTCCTTATAATTCAAAAATATTAGATGGCTCTCCAGATTGGGTGTATCTTTGTGAAGGCGTTGTTGATACACTTACACTCCTTTGTCGTAATATTTCTGCTGTCGGTATTCCAGGAGTCTCTTCGTTTAAAACAGAATGGGTCCCACTATTTAAAGGCAAAAATGTAATTATCTCTTTTGATAAAGATGAAGCTGGTCGTAATGGGGCATTAGTGGTTCAAGAACTTCTTAGTGTTGCAGGGATTCATAATGTAATCGGTGGAAATTTAAAATTGCCAGAAATGTTTAGAATGAAAGAAGGTTATGATGTAAATGATTTTTTTGGCGGTCGTAAATGAAACTATATTTTGAATAACTTAATTTTTTAATAAATGGAAGTCTGCTTTGAAAAATAAAGTCTTGTGTGTGTTAAAATGGATTTACCGAGTGCTGAATTACATAGTGCGCGGGGCTTTACTCGTTGGCTTATTATATGCGGTATTTTTTAGTATTGCCGGAACTTATTTAATTTATAAAACGGTTTCTTATGGCTATTCTATTTATGAAGCGGTAGATACTTTAAAAGTAACGCAACCAGCAATGAGTAAATACATGCAAACCTTGCAAGACTCATTAAAAGATTCATTACAAGAAACGGAATTTAAACACCGTTATGTTCCTTTAGATAGCATAAGCCCTTATTTACAACGGGCTGTAATTGCAAGCGAAGATGCTGGCTTTTATTTTCACCCAGGATTTGATGTGCGAGCGATTGCAGAAGCTCTTGCACAAAACCAGGCTCGTGGGAAAACAAAATTTGGTGGTTCGACATTAACGCAGCAATTAGCAAAAAATCTTTTTTTAAGCAACGAACGTTCTTGGGAAAGAAAATTCAAAGAATTTGCTTTTGCTCTTTTAATGGAAAAACAATTAGGGAAAAAGAGAATTCTTGAATTGTATTTGAATTATGCAGAATGGGGAAAAAATATTTTTGGTTGCGAAGCCGCTAGTCAAGTTTATTATAAAAAGAGTTGTGCAAAATTGAATATAGACCAAGCCATTAATTTAGCTGCTGTTTTGGCAAGCCCGACAAAGCACCACCCATATATGCGACAAAGTCAGTTTATGGCAAAACGCAGAACAGTCATTTACCAGAATATGTTTCCACCACGAGATAGTGTTTTAAAAGATTCTCTTGAAAAACTCCAGCAGCCAGTTGAAAAAGATACGACAAATGTTTTGTCTAACGATAATTCTGGTAGCATTTCTAAAGTAGAAAATCAAATTGAACAACTAGAATCTTCAGCAAATACAGCAGAAGAATAAAAGTTAAACAGATAATTTTTTGAAAGATTCTAAATAGGCTAGCCAAGCTTTTTCTGGATTGTCAGAACGCAACCAAGATAAATATGCAGAAGCTTTATAAGACCAAGCAAAAATATTTCGGATGCCCGCATCGTAAGAAACAAGAACAGAATCTGTGACATCTTGTTCTCTACCTTCTTCTATCAAATAGCATTTTACCCACATCTGAGCTTCTTTATTAAATTCTTTTGCGGTTTTCATTAAACGCTCTGCGGTTTCTTTATAATGCTTTAAAACAAGTGCAGAAGAATCATTTCGTTCTTGGTATGGATCAGAAGCGATTTCATCAACAGAAGGCAAAGAAGCAATTTTATTCCAGTCATCGATTCCTGCAGGAAACCAAGGAGGTAACATACAAACGGTATTTCTTTTTTGTCGTGCTTTTGCGGCATCAGTCATTTGACGCAAAAAGTGGACTAAAGTTGTTTCTCTGAATTCTAAAACTTCTGGCGTTAAATTGTCTGGCATTTGAAAGCCGTAGGCTTCTTTAAAAAGTTTTTGGCAATTCGGACAACGACAAGCCCAATTATTCAAGTTCCCTTTTGCAAAATAAAAATGGGGCTCATCCCAAAAAATAGTTTCTGCTTTTGTTTCAGCAATGGCATCTAGCCAATTCATTAAGTAATCAATAAAAACCTGAGACATTGGGCAAATGGCTGGTTGGATAGTGCCATCAGCACTAATTTGAGCGGTTCCAGGATTTTTTGCTACTAATTCAGAATAAGCTTCGCCACCAAAAACTCTTCCAACACCCCATGGATTTACATAAACAGAAAGCCCGAGATCTACAGAAATGTCTATGATTTCTTTCATTGTTTCACGATAATATTGCAAGTCTTCTTCGGAATAAGTATGCAAAACATGTGTGAAACCAGATTTTTTTAAATCTTGCATGTCTTGAAAAACATGTTTTGGGTTTCTAACCCCAAAATAGCTGACGCCGCGTTTTAAAGAGTGGTGGCTGACCATTGTGGGGAACCAGCTTTTAAAAAGACGTGTTCAAGAACAGCTTTCCAATCTGCTTCTGATACCGGTTTTTGAATCCAAAAAGAATGTTCTTGAACGTGAGGAAGCGGCATATCTCTTGGAGTAATTTCTACAATCCAAGATTCCGGGATACAATTATGCAATTTAGTCGCAAATTGGAGAGTTTCTTCTTGTGGTGGGGTAGCGTGGTCTAAAACAATCAACGCAGGGGGCTCTCCTATAGCAAGAGGCGCTTCAATAGCAACAAGAGCTTGCCTTAAATTATGGCAATTATAAATAGCAGTATCAAGGACAAGGTTGTGTTCTAACAACCAATAAAGCGTCCATTCTGCAATTTCATCCAGATTAGAATCGGAATTTGGTGCTATGAAAAAAATGTGACCCACGAGAGAAATTTAACTTTTTTTTTAAGAGTTGTATCAAAATTTGTTTTAGAGTGGAGTTTTTAGGCATTAAAAATGAACTTTAGTCATAAAATAAAAAATCCCGATTCGAAGAATCGGGATTTCGCTGCCTCACTTGGGCTCGAACCAAGGACAATTCGGTTAACAGCCGAATGCTCTACCGACTGAGCTATGAGGCATTGTCGATTGACGTTCCCAAATATAAAAAAGCCTTTTGGACTGTCAAGGGAAAAAGTGAAAATATTTTAAAAAAGTGAAATTAATAGAGAATTTCCAGAAAATAAAGAGTTGTTTTTTGGACTATTTCTGTGGATTGAGAACTTTTGATGCTTTCTTTGAAGAATCAGGTAGCTCTTTTTTAGGAAAATTCTTTTCAACAGATTCTTTGACAATTTCTTTTGCTGATTCTTTAATCTTTTGTTCGGTATTTTCTATTGCGGTATTTGTTTTTTCTTTTACAAAACCTTTGATGTCTGGAGCTGTATTGTCAATACCAAATAAGGTTAGTTCTTGTAGATATAAATTGTAAGCGACAGATTTTTGTCTAGCTTGTTCCCAACTACTAGTTAATGGAAGAATATGAACGATAGTTAAAATAAAAGAGCAAATAAGAATTGATTTGAAAAGGCCAAGTAAAGCCCCGAGAAAACGATTGGGTAAATTTAAAACTGTATTTGTAATGGCTTTATGTAAAAAACGCCCAAGAATACTGAAAAGCAAAAATGGAATAAGAAAACCGATAGCTATACAAAGGATTCTTATAGTGGTTTGATTCCATTCAAAAATTCCAGAAAGAAAACTCCCTAAAATGTCATAACTGAAATAAGCTCCTACTGCTGCAGTACACCAGGCAACAATAAAAAATAATCCTTTTAGAAAGCCATACCAAATGCCTTGTAAAAGTAGAATACCACAAATAACTAGACAAAAAATATCTAAAGCTATCAAGAGAATAGTCCTTTAATGACAAAAATCAAGACAAATAGCAATGTCGGGGCTAAAGCGCCAAGTCCAAAAATTATCCATTTTTTACGAGAATAATTTTGCTGGATTACATCAGTATAAGGAACCTGGGCGCAAGTTGCTCTGAGCCATTGGGCTAAAGGCAAATCTAATTGGCGCGGAAAATCAACCATTAAATCAGCTAAAGCATCTGCTGCTGCTTGTGCGTCTTTGAAACGATTTTGTGGTTTCTTTTCAAGCATTTTGCAAACAAAATGACGAAGTGGTTTGGGAACGTCAGCAGGGAAGTGCTTTGGACTTAATTTGACGTTTAAAATAAATTGAGATGTTTGTTCAATGGTTTCACCACGGAAAGGGTTTTTTCCCAAAAGCATTTCACTTGCAATAATACCTAAACTGAATAAATCAGATAAAGGAGTGACCGGCTGAGCTGAAATTTGTTCAGGACTCATATAGGCGGCTGTTCCAAGGACACTACCAGGTAATGTCATTTCTTGACCGGCTCCGGCGTTTCTAGCTATACCAAAATCAAGCAAACGAATTTTACCATTTTTTTCAACCATCATATTGCTTGGTTTTAAGTCGCGGTGAATAATCTGGTGTTTATGGGCACAAACTAAAGCTTGCAAAATTTCGTGGAGAATGTAACAAACGACCCAGACTGGAGGTCTTGCGCAAATATCTAAAATTTCGCGAAGATTTTTGCCATGGACAAATTCCATCGCAAGAGAAAGTCTGCCATTTCGTTCTTGCCAAACCGAGTAAGCATGCACAATATTTGGGTGGTTCAAGTGGGCAAGCAAAATAGCTTCACGTTGAAAACGCTGGATTAAGTCTTCATAACCAGTAAGACTTGCCTGCATTTGTTTAACAACCACTTTTCGGGAAAGAGATGGGTCTTCACAGAGCCAAATTTCACCCATAGCCCCTTCACCGATTTTCTGAACAGGCTTATAACCACCAATTTTATCGGGAACAGCTTTTTTGCGAGTTCTTTTAACGGTGGTTTTCTCTTTTTCCTCTGGTTTTGTTTTAGACTCCATAGATGTAAATATAGTTTTTCTTTTAAATGTTGTTTTAAATCACATAGAAAATATTTTTTTTATTACCTTTGGTAACGTTTGGGATATTCGGGGATAAAGGAGATATTATGAAGCATTCGTTGCTTGGTCTTTTTTTATTCTTTTTTGCCTTCTTTTTTGCTCTATTTTTTAATGGCTGCAGCGAAAGTGAAAATGTCAATGCACCAGATGTGTCACTTGAAAATATTTCTTCTGCATCTGTAGAAAATTCTCTTGTTCTTTCTTCTGGTGTAGAAAAAGATTCTTTATCTGTTTCTACTAGTACCACAAAACAAACTTGTGAAGAAAATGGTGCTTTTGCTTGGGTTTCTCAAGGGAGTACCTATAAAATTTGCGAAAATGGTGTTTGGAAAGAACATCAAGTAACCACTTCAACAACGGGTTTTGACCCATGTAAATTTAATTTCGGAGCGGCCTGGCAAGCGGCAAGTGAAGATAAAGAACATTATGCTGGCGTCGATTACATTGCGGTGTGGTTAGGGGATAACGATTTTTATAATGCTTTTGAAGCAAGAATGATAGATATGTGTTTAGAAGTAAAAGCAACACCAATGATTTATGCTTATGTCATAGCAGAATTTGGTAAAGACCATGGTCTTTCAGATTGCGATATGGCTAAAGAATCTACACATTGTACTCATGGAGCTTCTTTGATTAGGGAATTTTTTGCGGATTCTATTTTGGCTCGTTATAAAGCTTATGCAGTCGGGATGCGTGAACAAATAGAATTTTATTATTCAATGGATCCAAAAGAATTTGAATCCATTTGGCTTATAGAACCTGATTTTTACCAATATTCTCATTCTGGTTCAGAACAAAAAGTGCGCTATGATAGTATTGCTCAAGTAGGTGGAGGAATTCCGGATTCTTTGATGGGTGTTTATTTTGAACAAATTGTTCAAGTTATAAAACAAGAATTACCAAAAGCAAAAATTGCAATAGACATTTCTCCGTGGATAGAAAACCCTGAATCTTGGTATTCAAATTTTAATTTAGATGTAATTGATTTTGCTAGTACTTCAGGTGGCCGCACTTTAGCAGGCTCTGAAAAAATCCGTTCAGGAAACCCGATGACCTGGAAACAAATTGCAGAAATTACCGGCAAACCTGTTTTAGCTGATGCTGGCTACGATAAAGGCGGTAAAGGCACAGGGCATGCTCAAATTTGGGACGATGTTTCTAATATAAAAGCGCGTTTAGCTGATGGTGTTATTGGGGTTATGCAAATGGATGCCGCTCTTGATTACCCCAAACGTTTGGATACGATTCGTGTTCAATTAGAAAATCCATTACCACAATGTAAATTATAGCGATAAAACCTTTTGGTATTTGTCTTTGCTGGATTGTGAAAATTATACCAACTCGCGCAAATGCGGTTGGTATAGTTTTTGTTTAAAGAATATTATAAATAAATGCTGTGATGCTTAGGTTTCTTTTCTTGATTGGGGTAGTCAAGAATATAGTGTAAACCTCTTGATTCTTTTCGTTTTAAAGCGCTTTCAAGAATGAGTCTAGATGTTTGTACAGCGTTTCTGAATTCAAGTAAGGCAAGAGAGATTTGATTTGTCTTTTTCATTGCCGAATTCATAAGTTGTTCTTCTTGTTTAACTATTTCTAAACCTTTTTTAAGACCTTCTTCTGTTCTGACAATGCTGCAATATTTCCACATTAATTTTTGCAGAGCAGAGCGTTTCTTTTTCCATTCAGAGCCATTTTTGATAGATATAAAAGTGGACTTTGAAGTAGGAATTTTAAAGGTTTCTTTTAAAATGCCGTTCTTTACAATGTCATCGATAGCTCGTAAGGAGAAAACGACACTTTCAAGAAGCGAGTTAGAGGCTAGTCGGTTAGCACCATGAACGCCTGTGGCAGCGACTTCTCCGGAAGCGTAAAGCCCTTTTGTTTCTGAACGAGAATTGGTATCGACAAGAACTCCGCCGCACATGTAATGTGCGGCAGGAACAACAGGAATCCATTCTTTAGTCATATCAATACCCACTTCGAGACATTTCGCATAAATATTTGGGAAATGCGATTTTATATCTTTAGGTGTATGCGCTGAAAGGTCAAGGAACATACAAGGTTCTTTGCGTTTTTCCATTTCTCTTTGGATAGCTCTAGTCACAATATCTCTTGGGGCTAAAGAGCGTAAAGGGTGGACTTGGTCCATAAATTCTTCACCACTTTTATTTTTTAAGATAGCTCCAAAACCACGCACTGCTTCTGAAATTAAAAAAGGCTTTTTAAGTTTTGGGGCGTAAAGTGATGTGGGGTGAAATTGCATGAATTCCAAATCTTGTAAAGCATTACCAGCTCTTGCCGCAATAGCAATTCCATCTCCTGTACTATCTTGTGGGCAAACAGTATAACACCAAATTCTACCAGCGCCACCAGTAGCAAGAATCGTTGCTTTTGCAAAAATAGATTGGACTTCTCCCGTTTTTTGTAAAACAATTTTGGCACCAATGCAACGTTTTTCTTTTTTGGATAAAATCAAATCATAAACAAATGCGTTTTCAATATAATCAATGCCTTTTGTTTTCTTTAAACGGGCTAAAAGAGCACGCATCATTTCTTTGCCAGTTAAGTCAGCTGCATGCAAAATGCGTTTATGAGAATGCCCGCCTTCTAAATGCAAATCAAATTTAAGGTTTTCTTCGTTTTTGGCGGCCGGAGTAAACTGAACACCCCAATCCAATAGTTTTTGGATAGTTAAAGGCCCGCTTTTGGTAAGAATTTCTACGGGCTTCTTTTTACAAAGGCCAGCCCCAGCTTCTGCCGTGTCAGCAATGTGTAATTCAAAAGAATCTTTTTTTGAAGTAACGGCTGCAATACCGCCTTGTGCGTAATTTGACGAACCATCAGGTTTTGCACCTTTGGTTAAAATGAGAACAGAAAGTCCCTGTTCGGCTGCATAAATGGCAGCAGAAAGTCCGGATATGCCGGCGCCTAAAATAAGAATATCGTACAAAAGAACCTCCAGAAGAGTCCTAGAATACATAAATAGAAAAATTTTGCTATATTTGCCTCCAAATTTAACGGAGTATTTTCTTAATGCTGACTTGGATAAACGAAAAAGCTAAATGGATTATTGCAATTTCTGCAGTAGGAATCGGTGTCGGGCTTTTGGCTATGGACAACATTCCTGATCAAGCGGTCCGCTTTCCTCTTGGTGAAGTTAATGGTCGTACTATTGCACCAGAAGAATTTGATTCTCGTGTAAAGACTATTACAGAAAACCAACGTGGTAAAACTTTTGAAGACGAACAATACGCAGCATTACGTGCCGATGTATTCCGTTCGTTTGTTCGCCAATATGTTTTAGAAGAAAAGGTTCAAGAAAACGGTTTGGGCGCTTCTGTTGCTGAAATGAAAGATGAATTGCTTCGCAATATGAATGTGGTGCGTAATCTCGTTGGACAAGAAGCTCAACAACGCCTTTACATGATTCAGTCTAGTGCTGCAAATGCTGAAGAAGCAAACCAGAGAATCCAGCTTTTCTTAGGTTCTTTGCCTAAATTCCTTGTGGATACAGCATTTACACAAGAAGAATACGAACAATGGCTTAATTCTTCAGAAGCTTACGAATGGGCTTCTATGATGCGCTATGAACAAGAAATGAAAAACAGCACCATTCCAATGAAGCAATTGCAGACATTTGTTGCTGCAGGAGTTCATCCAACTTCTTTAGAAGCTCGTTTTTCTGCCAATCGTCGTTTGCAGGAACTAGACCTCCAAGTCGCTTCTGTTTCTTCGGCTGATTTTAGCGTAGATCCGGCTTCTATTGATTCGGCTGCTGTTGTAGAATATTTCAATGCAAATCCAGATAGTTTCTTTGTTCGTGAAGATGTAATGCGTGTGGAATACGCTTTGATTCCATTACAACCATCAGCAAAGGACGATGCTAATATTCGCGATTACGCAATGACTCTTTACAACCAACTTTTAGATTCTTCTGCTTCTTTTGCTGAACTGGCTCGTTTGTCTTCAGAAGATCCAGGTAGTGCAGAACAAGGTGGTATGCTTGGTGATTATACTGCTCGTGGCGCTTGGGTAAAAGAATTTGAAAATGTTGCTTTTGCTCTTGATTCTGGTGCTATTTCTGAACCAGTTCGCACTCAATTTGGTTATCATATTATTCAATCTCATGGAAAAATGACTGATTCAACAGGTGTTGAAAAAGTAAAAGCCGCTCATATCTTGATAACTGTGACACCGTCTTCTCAGACAGAAGATAGTCTTTCAGCAATTCTTGCTTCTTTAAAAACAAGTGCTGAAAGTGGCAAGGCTTTCAAAGAAGCAGCCAAAGAAATGAATCTTGAAGTAAAAGAAAGTGCTTGGATTCCTCGTCAAGGGAACATTCAGGAAACTGGTTACTTACAAGGTTTCTCTTCTTTCTTGTTTGCAAATGAAAATAGCCCAGAACCACAAGGTGCTTATTCTAATGTTTTGAAAAACAAAAAATTTGTACTTCTTGCATTCAAAAAGGATAGCTTAGTGGCTGGTGAACGTCAGATTGGTCCTTATTTCGATGATATCCGCAATACACTTGCAAGAAACGCTTCTGCTAAAGCAGCAAAAGAATATCTGACTTCTGTAGAATCTCAAATTAAAGTATGGAACCCAACAGATTCTGTTTTGCCAACAGTAGAAAAAGTAACTTGTGAAAATGCTCATTCATCTGTTGATGGTTTTGTAGCTGGTATTGGTTATGGTTCTCCTATTTTGTCTAAAATTCTAAAGACACAAAAAGTAGGCGAATGGGGAACACCTATTGAAACAGAATCTGGTGCAGCTTTAGTTCGCATTAATGCTGTTTCTACTCCATCAGAAGAAGCTTTGAATGCTGCTGTTTCAGAAGAAGTTTTGAATTCTTACCGTTTTGCTTCTTCAACAGTGGTTTCTGATTACGTTCAAGAATTAGAAGCTTCTGCAGATGTAGTTAATAATTTAGATCTTTACTATAAAGATTAATGCCTAAAATTTGAGGCGCGTTCGTCTAGTGGTCTAGGACGCTGGCCTCTCACGCCGGTAACATGGGTTCGAGTCCCATACGCGCTATAAAGACGTTCCGTTAAACTGGAGCGTCTTTTGTTTTGTTGGAATAACATTTCAAATGTTGATAGGAATATTTAAGATTTTTTTATTTCGGGATTTTACTATATTTGGCGTTATGGAAAAAGAAAATGAATTTGAACAAGAAACAGAAATTTCAGCAGAAGTTTCTGTTGAATCTTCTGCTGAACCTGTTGTTCAGGATTACACTTCCCGCAAAATTCTTCTTTGGGAAAATGATGACGCTCGCCGTCAAGCAGCGTTAGAATTTCTCTCAGATTTGTTGACAGGTGCTGAAATTCAAGCCGTTGCTTCAGAAGAAGAAGCCATTGAAATTTTAGACGAAGATGATTGGGATACTTTTGTTGTAGATTTTATGAACGAAGGTGTTTCTGATAGTGAATTTGTAAAGAAAGCCAATAATTATCCAGCAGCGATAGTGGTAGCTATATCTTTTGCCTTCTTGGAATTAGAAGAAAGAGATTCTGTAAAATTAGAACAAATTCGTCGTCTTTTTGATATTGAAAAGGCAACAGCTCCTATCAGAGCTTCGTAGTATCTTTTTAAAATTATTTGACCTTGTAATTGGAAACCCAATTGCAAGGTCTATTTTTTTGAATTGTAATGAGATTTGATTTTTTCAAATGTTTCTTCGCTGATAATGTGTTCCATACGGCACGCATCGGTTTCAGCAGTTTCAGAAGGAACGCCAATAGAAATTAAAAAGTGTTTAAGGATCTCATGACGTTCAAAAATGGAGGTTGCTAATTGCTTACCTGTTTCTGAAAGAAGAATCGTTTTATGTTCGCCTAGAGTAATGTAATCGTTTTCTAAAAGAATCTGGATAGCTCTGCTGACACTAGGTTTTGAAACATTTAAAGCTTTAGCAATATCAACAGAGTGAACTGCAGAAAGTTCTTTTTGTAACCTTAATATGGTTTCTAAATACATTTCACCAGATTCTTTAACTGACATATTTTTCCTTTGATAATAACTTAATATAGATTATTTAATTCAAGATGTTTTAGATTAAAGGTTACTAGGCGTAATTGTTTAAAGGTACTGCAGCAGTAAGAGCAAAAAAGCCAAATTCTGTTGTGGCTTCTGCTCTCAAATAAGCGTAATTGGCGTTTAGCACAAGAATGTCATTTTCAAATGGAGCAAGGACTAAACTTTCTTTCAACAAGATTTCTTTGTTTGCCAATTTTTGATTAGGTAAAAGTTCACGAGCAAAAATTTTAATGGTTTTGAAAAGTCCTAATTCTTTATTGCTTTTAGCGAATAAATGAAAATTATTTTCTTTGTATTCCCACCATAAAGCCGGGCCATCTGTTATATACAAAGAGTTATGGTTAAAAGCCTGTTTTAAATTTTCACAAGAAAGATTATCGGCTTTAATAACCGTTCGAACTTTTCCAAAAACATGAAAACGGTTGTGGCGCAAAGAGACTAGAGGAAATTTTACAGAGATACAATCGTTCAAATCACCGTGAGCGTCATTGCCGCCAATAGGCAAAAGAAAGTTACCTTTTCCAAGTTCTTCTACCCACCATTTTTTCCCTAAGAAAAAGCCTTCATCTCTAGAACCATTCCAAAATTGAATGCCTTTGATTTTATTACTCTTATGGGAAATGTCTTTAGATTCCCAATAACCGCGGCGGAAAATAAACTTTTCAAGAGCTCCCATAGGGGCTTTGGGGTGGGCCGCAAAACAAGGCGCTTTTGTAGTTTCTAAAATTTTCGAAATAGAAAGTGTCGGAGAATTTTTTAACCAATAACGCCCACAATCTCCTAAGCCTGGAATGTAGTTTTCAGGCGCAAAAACTGTCATGTGTACGTTTTCTCCTTTTGAGTTTCCGGCTGAAACTTCTTCACCTGCAACTAATAACGGGTATTTTTCAAGATTTTTAATCTCTTCACGAAGGCATTCAAAGCGAGAAACAGGTTCGGTTTCTTTAGTATAGTCGTTTTCAGAAAAAGCAAAATCATAAGCGTGATCAGTTAAGCAGACAAAATCAAGGCCAATAGCTTTTGCCGTTTCTTGAAATATTTTCGGAGTCGCTCCAAATTCAACATGGTCAGAAGAATAGTGCGTATGGCAATGCATTTCGCCAGCAAAGTATCCAGAAGGTTTTGGAAGTTCTTCTTCAAGAACCTGAAATTCTAAGGGCTCTGGAGAGAGAAATGGAAAATTCCAACGAGAAAATGTTTTTAGTTTTGCCCCTTTTTGGACAGAGATTTTTGGGAAAACTTTATATTTACCAAAAGATAAGTTTCCTAGTTTAATTGGAATAAAAGTAAAAGATTTTTCAATTTTTAGATTTAATGGAATTTCAAGTTTTGTTTTGTGGTTTTGTTGTTGGATTTCAATTATGGCTGTTTTTAATTCTACTGGAAAAAGGTTCGCGTCTTTTATTACGAGAAATATAACAGGTTCACTACCTTTTATAAATTGAAATGGGGCATCAAAGAAAATTTCTGGCCAAGGTCGAAAAAGCAAAGACCATGGGAGTTTGAATTTGAAATGAGTCTCTGCGTATTTTGGCGTATCAAAGAACAGTAAACTCATTATTTACTCTCAGTTTGTTTAGGTTTTGATTCAATTACTCCAAAACTCACTCTTATTTGTAATTGCAAACCGCCTAAATCCCAGCGCGCATTGTCTTCTTTTGTTTCGGAGTCTTTTGTATAAATTGGAACAATTGTTGAATAAGGTTTATTTGATTCAATAGTAATACTATTAAAGCCTAAATCGCCATAGATTTTTATGCCTTTCCAAGAACCAATTAAATAACCAAGACTTAAACCAAAACCATTTAATGGAGAATTTTCTGCTTTTAAAACACCCCAAGAAGAATAAATTTCTGTGCCAGGAAGCATCCAGTAAAAGCGTAAAGAAACGCTGAATAATTCTGAATCTGAAAGACTGATAATTGAAGAAGGAATAGCTAAGCGGTATTCTAAAAACAGAGGTACTGCTTGTAATGTGTAATGATAATTGTGAGTTTTTTCTGATTTGTCTGTTAAAACAATAGATTCGTTGTCGTATATAAATCCCATACCTAAACTTAAGAAATGGTTGTCTAAAAGTTGGGCTTGTAAACCAGCATAAAGAGGAATCGCTAAATTGACTTTTTGAAAATCCTGTCTAGAAACAGCTAAAGATTCCGCTTCAGTCCTTGCTTCTGTTTTTAAATCATTATAAATGGTATCAACTGCTTCTTGGAATTTATCGCGGTCATCAAATCCTAAAAAAGAAATACCAGATTGTAGAAAAAGAGAAAGTCTTGCCGATTCAGGCTTTTCATTAGAAACAGTTGTTTCTCCAGCTAAGGCATTCCATGAACAAAGAAAGCAAAGAATAAAAAACAGCCGTTTCATTAAGCGCCCTAGAAAATCATTTCTTTTTTATCGTCTTTACGTTGTCTTATTTTTTCTTGTTCTTTACGGACACGTTTTTCAAATTTCTTTTCAGCTTTGGCTATTTTCTTTTCTGCTTTGGCAATGTCTTTTTGGAAATCTTCTAAATCAACGTCTTGTGGAGGATTTTCTTTAGCAATGGCTAAGTATTCACGGGCTACATTGAATTGATCAAGTTCTGTATAACAAAGAGCTATTAAAAAGAATGCTTCACTACGGCGTTTAGAAAGAGGGTAAACTTCTAAAAATTCTTTGAGGTAAATAACAGCGGCTTGCGGTTCTTCCATCCGGTAATAAAGCTTTGCTGTTTGGTATTCTCTTTCGGCAAAGCGTTCCATGAGCTTTGCTCTGTAGAAATTCACACTATCTTGTAAAGGAGATTCTGGGTAGTTAGAAAGATAACGTTCGAAATCTTTCATCGCAATGGTCGAATTAGCTTCGTCGCGAGCGGTGTGGTATTCCATATTAAAAGAAGAAATAGCTTTTCTGAATTCTGCCGTTTCTATAAAGGGAGACCCCGGGAAGTTCAGAATAAAACTTCCATATTCACCACGGGCTTCAATCCATTCTTCTAAATTAAAGTGAGCTTCGGCTAAAAGGAACTGGGCTTGTTCCATATACCCCGTACCGGCACAGAGAGTTAAAATTTCTTCTAGAGGTTCTTTAACGCGGCCAAATTTACCATCTTTGAAGGCAGCATCAGCTTTGTCGTAACGAGCTTTACACATAGCCGCTCTTTTAGCGTCGTCATCTTTAGGTGCAGAAGAACAAGCAACAAGACATAAAAGACTTGTATAGAACAGGCAGGCGATAGACTTTTTAAAAATAAGCATGAAACGATCTTTTTTTTTATTATTATTTCGTATGTTGAAAATGTAGAAAAAACCGCGTTTAAAAAAAATGATTTTAGCAAGGTATATCATCAAAGAACATATTGCGCCGTTTGTATCGGCTCTTTGTGTGATAACCTTTTTGTTTGTAATAGATTTTCTAGTCAAAATTTTAGATAATGTCCTTTCAAAAGGAATCCCTTGGGCGACCGTTCTTGAAATTTTTGTTTTGAATCTGGCTTGGATGCTATCACTTTCAATTCCGATGGCAGTTCTTGTCGCTTGTCTGATGGCTTTTGGGCGTCTTTCTGGAGACCAAGAAATTACAGCGGTTAAAGCGGCCGGGGTTTCGCCATTAGTATTAATGCGACCCATTTTACTTGTCGGCCTTTTACTTGCAGAGTTATTGGTTCTTTTTAATAATTGGGTCTTGCCAGAATCAAATCACCGTTCTGTAGAATTGATGTCGGCGGTTTCAAGAAAGCAACCCCATGCTTTTATTGATGCTGGGCGTTTAATTACACAATTTCCGGGAGTCCAGCTCTGGGTAAATCGTATAGAGCCTTCAAGTGGAAAACTTTATGGCGTGCAGATTTTTGAAATGGAACGCCGGGGCCCACCGCGTTTTGTATATGCTGATAGTGCAGAAATGCGTTATGTTGATGGCGGAGCTACTTTATTGTTGACTCTTTATAGTGGTGAAAATCATGTGGCTGATGCAGAAACGCCAAAGAATTATTTTCGAATCCGTTTTTCTACGCAAGAACTAGCGATGGCTAATGTCGATGATCGTTTAGAACGTCGTGATAGAACGCATAGAAGTGATAGAGAAATGCCAATAGAAATGATGCTTGAAGTGGTTAATCAAGCAACGTTTTCTTATGATTCGCTCAAGAAGTCTTATGAAGAAAGATTGTTCCCGGGTGTTTTTGGAACGATTAATCGGCTAAAAGAAATTAAGGATATACCAAAAGATGTTTCTTTACCAGAACTTGATTCTGCTGAATTTTTCCGGGCGTTGAAAAAAGTAGAACTTTTAGAACGAACTCAAGAACGTTCTGTTAAAAGTGCTGTTATGCGATTAGAAGGTGAAAAGAAACGCAAAGCACAATATTTAGTAGAAATCCATAAAAAATTCAGCACATCATTTGCGTGTTTTGTCTTTGTGCTTATAGGTGCTCCTCTTGGAATTATGGCAAGAAAAGGTGGGATAGGTACAGGTATTATTTATAGTTTAGCATTTTTTGTTCTTTATTGGGTGAGCCTTATTGGTGGTGAAAATTTTGCAGATAGATTAATTGTGCCTCCCGAAGTGGCAATGTGGTTTTCAAATGTAGTCATTGGGATTTTTGGAATTTTTATTACTTGGAAAATGCAAAAAGATTCGTATTCAGGAGAATCACCACTTTTACGTTTACGTCGTTTTATTTTGCAGAAACTGCCACATAAATTCAGGAAAGAAAAATGAAATTTTCCCGTTACCTTATCTGGAATTTTTTGAAAATGTTTTTCCTGATTTTTATCGGGGCTATTGTCATGTTTGTTGTCATAGATTTTGTCGGAAATATTCGGACATGGCTTACAAGAGAAATGAATGACGTTGTAGATTACTATTTATGTTATCTACCAAACATTGTTTATTTGATTTCTCCGGTGGTTTTATTTTTAGCAGTTATTGCTTCTGTTGGCAATATGGCTAAACACCTTGAATTAACAGCTGTTCAAAGTTCTGGGCGGAGTATGTTCAGGGCATTACAACCGATATTCTTTTTTGGACTTTTGGTTACGTTAGGTTCTTTTGTTTTAAGCGAAACTATTTTGCCAGAAGCTAATTACAGGCGTTTAGAAATTATGGAAACTAATGCGCAAAAGAGAAAAAATAAGCGCGTTAAAGAAAAACGGGATTTTGCTTTTATTGACAGTGAAAAAGCAAGTTGGTTCTTTAGGCATTATTCAAGTGTTTCTAAAGCAGGCCGTGATGTTTTATTGTTATTTAAAGAATCTGGTCAATTAACAATTCGTTTTGATGCAAGACGCATTCGTTTTGAAAGTGTTGACGAAGTCATTAAAATTTTTGAACGCAGACCCGAAAAATTTTTGCCTTCAATTGATTCTTTAAAGACTATACTTGCTAGTCGAGATTCTTGTTGGCTTTTAGAAAAAGGTTTTAAACGGAATTTTTTACCAACAGGAAATGTGGTCACAGAATCATTTTTTTATTACCCGCTTTATGAAGTTGAAACTTTACCCGAAGATTTTATCAATGAACGCCAAACTGGCGATGAAATGAACACAAAAGAAGTTGAAAAACGAATAGGAGTTCTTAGACGTTCAGGAGAAGATACTCGGACTCTTGAAACAGCATTCCATTTTAAATACGCAAGCCCATGGACAAACTTTATTGTTTTGTTGATTGGAGCCGCTCTTTGTCATCGCTTTAGCCGTTCTGGAGGGCTTTCTCAAAAATTTGGGATAGGTCTTTTTATAATTTTTAGCTATTATATAATAATCCGTTTAGGATTAAAGATGGGTGAAAATGGTGCGCTCTCACCATGGCTTGGTGCTTATGGGCCTCATTTTATTTTTCTAGCGATTGCTGGTGTCTTGTTGTATCGGTCTTTTCGCTTATAGGTGGTGTAATGAATAGTAGGTTGACTTATATACTTTGTTCCTTGGGTGGAATCTTTGTAGGTCTTTCTTTTTTAGGCGGGCTTTGGATGCTTCTTGCTCTTGTGGGGTTGCTCGCTTTTGTTTTTGCTTACATCTATAACTCTAGTCGTGATTCAAGTGATGCTCCGATTCCATCGGTTATTCAGCGTTCTGGAGATACAAGTTCTTTTAAAATGGCTCGCATTACGACAAAAACAGCTTTAGTAACGACTTTAGCTCCAGAACATGTGCAAGAAGAACCGCTTATTGGCTATAAACAAGAAGAATTGTGGAGAAAAGTAGACCAAGAACTTTCACAATCATTAGGCAATGAATTGACTATTCTTTTGCGTTTGATTCCTAATATTCATACAGCCGCTTATTTTCTTTTACGCAGCAAAGAAAATGTTTTTATTCCATTAAAAGTTGTTGGTGAAGGAGCTTCTAAAATAAATGGTCAGGCCCGTATAGGAGCACAATCTAGCTCTTTACTTTCAAGGCTCTTAAAAGTAAATGAAACACAAATACTTGAAGGCGATTTAACTAGTGGAAAAGCTTTACAAATTTATAAAGAAGATGTCCCTGTTAAATCAGTCTATGCTATTCCTATAACAAACCAAAAGAAAGTCCGTTGTGGCTTTTTAATGATAGATTCTTTGCAATTAAATGCGTTCAATAATCTTTCTCAAGAAGTGCTTCCATTTGCAGCTGGGATAATGCAACTTTTAAGCACTAAAATTTATGCAGCGGCCTACAATTATATTCAACAAGAACAATATGCTGTTCTTTATGAATACCAGCAGAAATTTTTTGACTCTATGTCTGTAAAAGATGTTTATCGTCATATAGGTGAATATATTGAAAACTATGTGCCATTTGATCGTATGATGCTTCTTGCACGTGATTTGCAAGATGAAGACAAAGGTAAAGTAGTTGTTGCAAAAGGTGAAGATTCTGATTTCTTTAAAGATATGGAATTTTCTTTAAATGATAAAGGTGTGCTTGTTTATGCGTTAAATAGAAGTATGCCTATAGAACGCCTTTTGAAAAACGATAAAGGAGATTTTACGATAAGATTCAATGCTGAAGAACGGCGTAATGATTCGCTTCATTATTTATGTGCAACCTCTTCAACATCAGATATTCCTATTGCTAATTTCACAATCGCTCTAGAAAAGAAAAATCCGACTGCCTATTCTGAACACGATAAAATAAGGCTTAGAACAATTGCTAGAACAGCAAGCTTTGCACTTGAACGCGTTGTGCAATTTGAAAAAGGAAAAGATTTGGCAATGCGAGATGGTTTAACAGGGCTTATGAACCATCGGACAATGCATGAAAAACTCAATATTGAAAAAATGCGCGCAGAACGCCAGAAAATCAACATTGGTTTGTTGATGATGGATATTGATAAATTCAAGAGTATTAACGATACTTATGGTCACCCAGCTGGTGATGAAATCATTAAAGGAATTGCAAAAACTATTGTTGCAGAAGTTCGCTCTGAAATAGATATTGTCGCTCGTTATGGTGGCGAAGAATTTGTTGTCGCTTTAATAGATACTTCTGAAGCAGGCTTAAAAGAAACAGCAGAACGCATTCGGCTTGCAATTGAAAAAGCTAGTTTCGATATTAAGCAAAAGCTCCCATTAAAAGTGACGGTAAGTATTGGGGCTTATTTAAAACGTCCAGATGGTCGCTATTCTATGGCAGAAAGTTTAAAGTTTGCCGATTCAGCGCTTTATAAAGCGAAAGAAGGCGGGCGCAATCAAGTGGTAGAATATTTAGAAACAGAACCTGAAAAAGGTGTCATTTTAGAAGAGGCACATCAGTAGTTTTATGTTTACTTTATTAGACTGGATTGTTCTTGTTGCTTTTTTTGTTTTTTCTCTTTTAGTTGGTTTATGGGTTTCAAGACCTAGTCGCGAAAATAAAAATTTTAAAGATTATATGTTCGGGGGCGGGAAAATCCCTTGGGTTGCTGTGGGAATAAGCCTTATTGCTACATCAGTCAGTGCTACCACTTTTTTAGGTGCTCCTGCAGATGTCTATGGCGCAGACATGCGTTTTTTAATGTTTCAAATCGGAGGCTTTTTAAGTATTGTTGTGGTGGGGATTGTCTTTATTCCCAGGTTCCGTAAAGCCAATATTCAGAGTGCTTATGAACTATTTGAACGGAGTTTTTCGCCATCAGTTAGGCGTTTAGCTGCCATATTTTATTGTTTACATTTATTGCTTAGGACAGGCATTTTATTATATGCACCCGCATTAGTGATTTCTAAAATCTTAGACTGTAACCTTTATGTAGCAATTTTAATTACTGCGGTTCTTGCGATTATTTATACATGGTTTGGCGGAATTAAAGCTGTTATCTGGACAGATGTTCTCCAATTTTTTGTTTTCTTTTTTGGTGGAGTACTTGTTTTGTATTTGGTGGCAAAGTCTTGTGGTGGCTTTGCTGTTATGGCTGATTTGGCGTCACAAGCGGGTAAAACAAAATGGTTTGACCCGTCTTTATCGCCGGCTCTTGATAGGACTTTGATTTCTGCTGGCTTTGCTTATGCCGTATTAGAAATTGCCATTCGTGGTTGTGACCAACAATTTGTCCAACGCTATTTAAGTTGTAAAAGTCCAAAAGCAGCTAATGCGTCAAGTATTTTGAGTATGGTTCTTGGGGCTGTTATTTCTATACTTTTTTATTGGGTAGGGGCTGCTTTATTTGTTTTTTATAAAGTGAAAAATGTGGCACCATTACCTGATTCCGTTGGGCAAAACGAGGTGTTTCCGCATTTTATAGTTAATGCTTTGCCGCAAGGGATAACAGGTCTTATTGTAGCCGCTATTTGTGCAGCTGCAATGAGCAGTCTTTCAAGTGCTATTAATTCATTAAGCAATACAACCGAAAACGATTTACTTTTAGCAGACACTTCTTCAGAAAAAAGCCTTCGTCGAGCCAAAGTTTGGACTATTCTATGGGGTCTTTTAGGAATTGGCGGCGCTTTCTTTGCAGCAGCTCAGCAAGGTTCGCTTTTAAAAAGTGCGCTTTTCTTTACAGGACTTTTTACTGGGCCGTTGCTTGGAATGTTTATTCTTGCCTTTTTTGCTGGCAAAATGCTTCCTAAAACAGTGATTGCTGGAGTATTCTGTGGCATGTTTTCTCTTTTCTTATTTCAAGGAATCAAACCTCTGGGAATAGACCCATTATTTGAAAATGTATTAAGTTGGCCTTGGATGCCTTTAATTAGCATGAGTGCAACGGTCGTTTCGGCCTTAGTCTTGAATTTTATTTTTAAAGAATCCTGACCTCTAGTGCTAGACAGAATTCTTAAAAATGTCATTAAATGCTAATAAGTGTCTTATAGTGGGATTTTTATCATTTTTTTCTAGCGTTTTATAAAAGCTTTTGTTATCTTTAAACCTATATCTTGGTTTTGAAAAAAAAAGAACCACAAGATATAGTTTTCTTTCCTAAAAAGGTTTTGATGGCTTATTTTTGGGATTGGGGTTTAAATTAGTTGTTTTTTAACCGATTTTTTTGTTAAAAACGTTTCATATAAGGTGTGTGTATATGATTTGGCAAGTTCGGAAAAGAGATGGGCGTACAATGCCCTTCAATATGGATAAGATAACAAGTGCTATTGAAAAAGCACTTCGTGCTTCGGGCGAACTTTCTGAAGAAATTCAGGCAGAAGCTTCTCAGTTGGATTTGTTGAATGTTGGTAGTAATACAATCCAACGTCGTGCAATGGAAGTAGCTAGTGGTGTGGTCGGGCGCTTAGAAAGCCTTGGGTTAGAAAGCCCAGACATTGAACAGATTCAAGATGCTGCAGAATATGTTTTAGGTGAAATGGGTTTACAAGAAACAGCTAAAGCATTTATTCTTTATCGTGCTGAACGTTCAAGAGTCCGTGAACTTAATACACGCTTAATGAGAACTTTACATGATATCACTTTTAGTGATGCGGCAAAGTCTGATTTGAAACGTGAAAACGCAAACATTGATGGCGATACAGCAATGGGAACCATGTTAAAGTATGGTTCAGAAAGTGCAAAGCATTTTTATACATCCATTATGCTTAAGCCAGAACACAGTAGGGCTCACCAAGAAGGCGATATCCATATTCATGATTTGGATTTCTACTCTTTGACAATGACTTGCTGTCAGATTGACTTGCAAAAGCTTTTTAAGAATGGCTTTAATACAGGGCATGGCCATTTACGCGCACCAAGAGATATTCGCAGTTATGCGGCCTTAGCAGCTATTGCAATCCAAAGTAACCAGAACGATCAGCATGGTGGTCAATCTATTCCGAATTTTGATTACGCTATGTCCGATGGCGTTCGTATTACTTATCGCAAATTCTATCAATCCAATCTTTTAAAATCGCTTTCGCTTTTAACAGGTAAAGACCAAAAAGATTTAGAACAAGATATCAAACGCTTGCATGCAGAAATGGACGAAGTCGGCCTTCGCCCGACATTAGAACCTAATCAAGAATTTGTTGATGCTGAAGCTCGTGAACTTTCAAAAATTTTTGATCCTGAAATTGTTATTCAAGCACAAAAATTTGCAGAAAAAGAAGCTTATGCAGAAACAGATAAAACGACATTCCAGGCAATGGAAGCTTTTGTACACAACTTAAACAGCATGCACAGTCGTGCTGGTGCTCAAACGCCGTTTTCAAGTATTAACTATGGTATGTGTACAGAACCAGAAGCTCGTATGGTTATTCGCAACTTGCTTCTTACAACAGAAGAAGGTTTAGGTGGTGGCGAAACTGCTATTTTCCCTATTCAAATTTTCCGTTTAAAAAGTGGTGTGAACTTGCGTGAAGGTGACCCGAACTACGATTTGTTTAAACTTGCTTGCCGTGTAAGTGCAAAACGCTTGTTCCCGAATTTCAGTTTCCAAGATGCTCCATTCAATTTAAAGTATTACAAAGAAGGCCATCCAGAAACAGAAATTGCTTACATGGGTTGTAGAACTCGTGTAATTGGTAATGAAGTGGACCCATCAAGAGAAATCACTTTTGGACGCGGTAACTTGAGCTTTACTTCTATTAACTTGCCACGCATTGCAATGAAAGTAAAAGGCAAAGAACTTTTCTTTAAAGAATTGCAACGCATTTTAGAAATGGTTCGTGACCAGCTTCTTGAACGTCTTGAAGTCCAGAGCCGTAAGCAAGTTAAAAACTTCCCATTCCTTATGGGACAAGGAGTCTGGATTGATTCAGAAAAACTCTCTTGGGAAAGTGAAGTTCGCGAAGTTATTAAACATGGTACTTTGTCTATTGGTTTTATAGGCCTTGCAGAAACGCTTGTTGTATTAACAGGTAAGCATCACGGCGAATCTGAAGAATCGCAACAACTCGGGCTTGAAATTATTCGCTTTATGCGAGAATTCTGCGATAGCGAATCCAAGCGTTTGCATTTGAATTTCTCATTGCTTGCAACGCCTGCAGAAGGCCTTTCTGGGCGTTTTGTGCGTATGGATAAGAAAATCTATGGTTCTGTTCCTGGTGTTACTGACAGAGAATATTACACCAATTCTTTCCACGTTCCTGTTTATTATAAGATTTCTGCTTTCAAGAAAATTAAGCTTGAAGCACCTTATCATGAACTGACTAATGCAGGCCATATCAGTTACGTAGAACTTGATGGGGACCCAGGTAAAAACTTGGAAGCCTTTGAAAAAATTGTGCTTGCAATGAATGATGCCGGAATCGGTTATGGTTCTATAAATCACCCTGTGGACAGAGACCCTGTTTGTGGATTTGTTGGTGTGATTGACGATGTTTGCCCACGTTGCGGCCGTCATGATGGCGAAGCAATTGCTCCAGAACGCTTGAATGAATTGCGTAAACTTTACCCATCAATTGTGAAGTTTATAGGTGTCAATTAATGGCGTCTGACAATGTAACGCTTAGGCTTGCAGGCATTGAACCCGAATCAATAGTGGATGGTCCTGGTATTCGCTTAACGGTGTTTGTCCAAGGTTGTCCACACCATTGCCTAGGTTGTCACAATCCTGAAACCCATGATTTTGAAGGCGGAACGCTTGTTTCTATTTCAGAAATTCTAGAGCAAATCGATGAAAATCCTTTGCTTTCTGGCGTTACATTCAGCGGAGGCGAACCATTTGAACAAGCCAAAGCTTTACTTTCTCTTGCAAAAGAAGTCAAAAAGCGTTCTTTGCATTTAACCATTTTTACCGGTTATTTGTTTGAACGTCTTCTAGAAAAAGGAAAACAAGATAACGCCATTTTAGAATTGTTATCCTTAGCTGATTTGCTTGTCGATGGCCCGTTTATTTTAGCCAAAAAATCTTTAGAACTACAATTCAGAGGCTCTTCGAACCAGCGTCTGATAGATGTTCAAAAAACACTTGCTGCCGGAGGGCAAATTCATTTTTGGCGTAGTTCTTTTGAAAGTCTATAGTCTTTTATTTTTTAAGACTTCGTTCCATACGGTTTCTGACAACCATTTCATTGAACAAGTCGCTTAGACAATCTTCAATGCTAATCATTGGTTTCCAGCCAATATTCAGTATTTTTTCTGGGTTTCCAATTAGCAAAGGAATTTCATTGGTGCGTTCAAGGTTGGGGTCAAAGAAAAAGTCAACATCAACATCGGCAATTTCAACAAGTAAATCGACAAGTTCTCTGAATGTATAAGAACTGCCACTACAAATGTTAAAGATTTCGCCGGATTCTGCGGAATTTAAAATTTGAATGGTTCCGCGCGCGACATCTCGAACATCTACGATGTCGCGGCTAATGTCAAGAGAACCAGAAATAACAACAGGTTCTGCGCCATATTTTTTTATGCGAACTAGTTGGTTTGTAATAGAAGGTATAGCAAAACGCCTGCTATGGTGTGGGCCAGTAAAATGGAATGGGCGCACAATAACAATGTGCAAGCCATAAGCATTTCTGAACTGGTTACCAAGCAGTTCCATACAAGCTTTTGAAGTAGCATAAGGCGTAAGAGGGTTTGGTAAATCCGTTTCTTTATGTAAACGAGTTAAAAGTTCTGAAGTCCTACCATAAATTTCGCTAGAACTTAAAAGCAATGTTTTAGCTTTAGGAACAACTTGCCTAATAGCTTCTAAAAGATTTTGAGTGCCAAGCAAGTTTGTACTTAATGTTTCAAATGGTTTCTTGTAAGAAATGCCCACAGAAGACTGACTTGCTAAATGGTAAACATGGTCTGGTTGAATTTGCTTAATTTGTTCAAGCATTTCTTGGAAATCAAGAAGGTTACCTGTGTGGTATTGCACACCTTCTACTTTTTGCCAAGGCTGTGGGAGTTCATCGCTAAAGCTATGCAATTCTATGCTATCGCGATAAAGCGATGAAAGAATATGATACCCAAGAGAGCCGGTTCCACCTGTAACTAGAACTTTCATACTTGTTCCTTCTGGATAACGTTCCATGCATTTCGTACGATGTCTTCTGGAATATTTGAAATTTTTTCAACATGACCAATACATGTCGGCAAAATATAAACGCGGTTGTTCTTTTCTGCTTTTTTATCAACGCCCATTGCTTGCCAAGCTGCATTTACATCTATTTCAAAACAGGCTTTTTCTGGTAATCCAAGAGCGTTTAATAAATCATTCTGGCGTTTTTCTTCTGCTTCAGAGAAAATACCTAAAAGAACGGCAGCTCTTGCCGCAACACGCATTCCTAAACTAACAGCAATTCCATGAGAATAAGTTTTATAATTCGAAAGTTTTTCAATGGCGTGTCCAAATGTATGCCCGTAATTTAATATAGCCCGAAGTCCGTTTTCTTTTTCATCTATACCAACCACTTCTGCTTTTATAGAACAACTGCGATGAATGAGTTTTTTAAGAACCTCTTCATTTTTTTCTTTAATTTGTTCAATATGAGATTCCATATAAGCAAAGAAATCCAAGTCGTAAATAACGCCATATTTTACAATTTCAGCAATGCCTGCTTGAATTTCATTTTCTGCTAGTGTAGCAAGAGCGCCTAAATCGCACACAACCGCTTTTGGTTGGTAAAAAGCTCCAATCATATTTTTGCCAGCAGGATGGTTTACAGCCACTTTTCCGCCAACAGAACTATCCACCATACTCAATAAAGTTGTCGGTAATTGAATAAAAGGAATTCCTCTTTGGTAAGTGGCAGCCCCAAAGCCAGCCATGTCGCCAACAACGCCACCAGAAAATTGAAGCAAGCAACTTTTGCGCCCGAATTCTCTATGTAACATATAAGAATAAAGTTGGTTTAAACTAGAAAGCGTTTTATTGATTTCACCAGCCCTGAATTTAAAGACAGGACAATCAGAAGCTTGACGCCTTATTTTATCTAATGTGCGAGATTGTGCTTTGGCTACTGTTGTATCGGTACAAACCAAAAATTTGTGTGTTTTAATAAGCCCGGTTGTTTCAAGCAAACAACCAAGGTGAGATAGTAAATTTTTCCCGATAAAGATAGGGTAGCGTTCGCCAGAAGAAGTTTCAACAGAAAGCGCGTAAGACTTCCAAAATTTTAAAATCTGGATAATCTTTTCGGCGACAACATATTCTGGATAATCATTAGAACTTTCTACGCTAAAATCAGCTTTTGAATACCAGCATTCCCGTTCTTTGAGCATGGTTTTAATTTTAGCAAGACGTTCTTCGTCAGAAAGCCCAGCCATTAGCGGGCGAGTATTTTTTCTAGCGATGCGTTCAGAAAGAACTTCTGGGGAAGCCCAAAGGCGAATAAGAGTCCCTGAATTTCGAATGGCTTCTACAATGCATTCTTGAGAAAGAGCGCCACCACCAAGAGAAATAACTTTTGGTGTGCTGTCTTTTGCAAGCGATTGAATTAAATCTTTTTCCATTTGGCGAAAAACTGTTTCGCCATCTTCAGCAAAAATTTCAGAAATAGATTTGCCTGCATTTTCAGCAATCAAAGTATCTGTATCAATAAATTGAACGTTAAGGCGTTCTGCAAGGCACCTTCCGACACGGCTTTTGCCACTGGCCATAAATCCAGTAAAGTAAATGTGCTTTTTATTAGAATTATTGCTATTCATTTTATACCTACTAGATTTTAGCCGAAGCGGGGTTAGAATTTAAAGTTTTTTCTGGCAAATTTTCTTTTTGCAATGCTTCTCGCATAACGGAAACTAAAAACGCCTCTGAAACATTTTCAGTTTCTTTTGGAAACCACAATTTAAAACTAGCAGCACCTTGGTACACAAGCATGCCTTCGCCATTTAAAATTTTACAACCTTGAGCTTTGGCGTCTTTTAACAAACGCGTTTCTGTTGGCGTGTAAATAATATCATAAACAAATTGTTCTTTTCTGAAAGAAGCATTCGGAAGAGGCGAATCGTTTACGTTTGGGTGCATTCCAACAGGAGTAGTGTTTAAGATAATATCAGGTTCGCTTGTGTTAAAATCATTGAATGTGCAATAAGTTGGATTGTTTTCTGGAAAAAGCAATGAAAGCTTTTCTACAAGATTTTTGCCGCGAGATTCATTTCGGCAGACAATTGTCAATTTGACATTTTTCTCTAACAAAGCATAAGCAATAGCTTTAGCAGCGCCGCCGTTCCCAAGTAAAGCAAGTGATTTGCCTTCAAGAGAAACGCCTGCATCTTCTATATTTTTGATAGCTCCATAAGGGTCTGTTGTCGTGCCACAAAGAACATTACCTTTTTCGCCATTTTTCCAATACAAAGTATTTACGCTTTTAGTAAATTCAGAAATAGGCGAAAGTTCGTTCACCAATTCTAAAACTTGTTCTTTGTATGGAATGGTTAAATTAGCACCACGAAAATGTAAAGCTTTCAGGCCATCAAGTGCAGTAGAAAAATTTTCAGGAATAGGCCCAAATGGTAAATAGGCCGCATTTATGCCAAGTTCTTTAAAAAGAGCATTATGCATAGTCGGGGATTTACTATGCGTAACAGGGTGGCCAAATACACCCAGAATTTCTGTTTGTCCGTTAATCTTATACGACACGGAACCTCCAAAGTCGGCAAACCCAAATACTTCGATAAAATCGATCGGGGCGTACCAAGTTATAGTCCAACTTGTAATATATACAAATTGCAGAAAAATTGGGATTTTTTTTGAAAATTCTTGAGTTAAAAGCCGATTTAGGCTATGCTTTCAAAAAACCTTTTTCAAAAGCGTCTAGAAAAACGAACATTTTCTCTATTTTGCCAAACTTCACATAAATGTATTTTTTGTCTTTTGAAATTTTTGAAACAGTTCCTTTTCCGAAACTTTTATGGAAAACAGTTGAGTCTTTTTTTATAGAATTATGAATTTTCTTTACTTCAGCGGCTTTTTGAAGACCAAAATTTTCTTCCGCTTTTAAAGTAGCAATAGGATTTAGCTTCATTGAAAGTTGTTGTGAATAAAAAAGTTCTTCATATTCTTCTCGACGAAGCACTGTATCAAAACCACCAATATCTTCTGCCTTATGTCTATCAAGTCCCATATAACTTAAACTTGAATCTTCATAGCGTTTAAAGCTAAAAATTGCTTCATTCATTAAACTGGCATTAAAAACATTCAAAGAACAAAGGAGCTCAAAATCTTTAACATCAAGACCTGTAACTTTTTTAAAAAGACCGGGCTCAAGTTGGGTAATCACATCTTTTAAACAATGCTCGCGGTAATCTGTTAAATACATAAATACAGGAACGCGTGTTGCAAATTTGATTAGCTTTTCTTGAATTTGTTTTCGTTTCGATTTATATTCTTTTTCGGCTTCTGAAATTTCTCGTTTTTCTTTTTGTGTAAGTTCTTTATCTTTAGTTTTTAGTTTCTTAACTTGTTCAGATTTATTAATGATAGTTTCAATATCTGAATTTAAACTGCGGAATCCCTCTATTTTCATTAACGCCTTCATGGCGTCTTCGTTATTCATTAAACGATTTAAAGTCATGTTATCTACGTTTACAAGTAAAGCAGATTCCCAACGTCTTGCAAGTAAAGATGCCGAAGTGCCAGACATAGCAATATCTAAAATAGCAGAAGCATTTAATTGCGTCATTGCAGAGCCGTCATAAGCAAGAACGGGCAAAAATTTGATAAATTCAGCAACGCGTTTTTCTGGGTTTGATTCGTTAATATCTAACCTAGAACTATAACTTGCAATTTGTTTTAAAGCTCTGTCTAAAGCAAAATCAAAGACGTAACAATTTTCTTTAAGAATTTTTTGATTTCCAAAGTCGTCTTTTATTTCCCAAGGAGATTGCACGCGGAAAGCCGTTTGAAAATAAGTTTCAGGACTTTTTAAATTGCGAAGCATAAAAACACCACTCCAAGGGCGAATCGTAACACCCGTAGTTAATTTACCACAAGAAAGAGTAATCGTTTTTGTATTAAGAGGATTCTCCATAGCTTTTCGAACTGGTTTTAACGCCTCTAAACCAATACCTGCTTTTGTGCCTGCGCATACAATTATTTGGTAATCATGATAAAAAGTATTTTGCCTTTGTTCTATTAAATTTTTCATAGCATAACAAGAAGCTACATCAGGTAAAAACCAAAGCGTATGCTGTAAAATATTCAAAAGGCGAGTGTCAGAATATGGCATTGGTGGGCGTTTATCTTGCCCAAGTTTTAAATCATCAATATTAGAAGGCAAATAAGAACCGCGAATTAAATCAAGCCATTTTTGGACCTCGCGCTCGTGCTTGAATGTCGCATCGTTTTCTTTGCCAGAAGCTTTAAAAAATTCATTCAAATCAAATTCATCAAATTCGCCCGCATTTGCCACGTGCCTGATACTTTCAGGAATCTTGTAAGTAAGCATAACCATTTGCGGCAAACTTTTATAAGGGTTGTCTTTTTTAGCCCAAGATTCTTTAGCGCGTTGTTCGTCAGAATAAGTCCAATTAAAAATTTGTTCTTCAATAAATTCACCAGAATTTAAAGCTCTAAAAGGCGTTCCGGAAAGGTATAAATAGTATTTTGTAGTTATTGGTAAAACGCTTTCATCTAAAGCATTACCGGCTTCTTTTGTTTGAAATTCTTCTATATCAAAATCAATTTCAGATTCTTCATCTGCCACTTGGAAAAGTTTTTTAGCGTTCTCTCTCCAAGCACCAAAATGATATTCATCAAAAACAACAAGATCCCAATGCGTAGCATGAATAAATTCATTTTTAGCTTTTATGCCTCCGGTTTGATTGGTACCAAGTAAATCCTGGAAAGAACCAAAAACAACAATAGGCTTTTTCTTATCGGCTTGTTCAAAAGATTCATCAATAGAAAGTTTATTTTCTTTAGCATCTTTATTAGAAATAAATTGCCAATTTTTAAAATCAATATGATGAATCAGATCACTAGCCCAAGCGCTTTCAACAGCCGGTTTAAAAGTAAGAACCAAAACCTTTTTTAGCCCCATTGATTCAGCAAGTTTATAAGTGGCAAAAGTTTTTCCAAAACGCATTTTAGCATTCCACAAAAATTTTGGAGATTGCTTGGAATTTTCTTTTAATGCAGAATCAAAATAAGCTTTCGTTTTTTCTACGGCCGCTTGTTGTTCTGGGCGCATAGAAAAAATTTCATTTCTATCACTATCAGAACGAATGCCGGTTTTTAATTCATTAATGGCTGCAAGAATATCTTTTTCTGAACACTTAAACCATTCCGTATTTTTTTCTAAACGCAAAAAATGATTGCGTTCAAGAATTTTATGCACTTGCTTATCGGTAAAGCAAGAACCATCAGCACACATAGCCGGTTCTTTGAATAAAATTTTAGGTTTTAAACCAGCGGTATGAACTTGCTCTTTTATACGTTCTTCAACGGAACGGTCAGTAAAACCCACTTTAATGTAGCCATTATGAGAATTTGCTTCAGGAAGAGTATAAGCATAAATGGTGGGGCTTATTTGTGGGCGTTCTTTAAAAAAACGATCTAATTGCATAACAACTCCCGATGGCGTTTCAAACAGCCAAAATATGGATTTTTAAGTGAAAATTCGTCAAAAAGACAACATTTTGAATACAAATGCTTTACTTTTGAAAGTATTTGTAGTATATTTAGTGACATGAGTACAGTAGTTACAAATATTCGATTAGATAAAGAGCTGAAAGCTTCAGCAACTGAACTTTTTGATGACCTGGGGCTTTCGCTATCGCAGGCTATAACTGTTTTTTTAAAACAGTCCTTGTTGCACCATGGCTTGCCATTTGCCGTTACAAGGCCCCCTTCTAAAGAACTTTTAGAAGCTATAAAAGAAGGTGAAAATTTAGCCCGTGACCCTAATGCCAAAACATATGCATCACATGAGGAATTGTTGGAGGAATTAGGTATTAAAATATGATCTCTACAAATATGTTCAAGTACACTCTTAGGATAACGAATCGTTACAAGAAACATTTGAAAAAAATAAGTAAGAGAAATATTGATGATGTAAAAAAAATTAATGATGTTGTAAATACATTGCAAAGAGGAGAAAAACTGGCAGAACGATTTAAGGATCATGCTCTTATCGGAAATTTTATTGGTCACAGAGAATGTCATATTACTCCAGATCTTTTGCTGATTTACAAGATTGAAGAGAATATCTTGATTCTTGAATTGGTGGATACAGGTTCGCATGCTGATTTATTTGGGCTATAAGGTTAGGCGGTTACTCCAATTTCACAAATTCGTGAATCAATGTATTCCCATTCTTTATCGCTTATGTTCCACATTTCACGAAGAATTTTATCAGTATATACTTGTTTGTAAGTTCCTAAATCAGGAACAAAACAAAAATTTTTTTTAGTAACATCTTGAGAAACGACTGTTTGAAGAAGTAAAAAACGAGCAATTTTTGTTAGAATAAACGATTTAAAATATAACGTTTCTTCTTTTGTATCAAAAGCTCCAGCTACAATCCATGATTCTGAACAACATTCTCCAGGTTTTGCAATACGAGTGTTTCCATCATAGTAAAAGCCAACAGGTTTAGAAAAATCAGTTTGCCCTGCAATCGGAGCTTTTGGAATTAGGAATTTCCATTTATCCAAAATTTTTAAAGGATCATAAACATCCCTTGATGATGCAAAACGTAAACCAATTTTTTGAATAAAATGACAAGGAATTCCTTTGGACGTCGGTTCATAATTTGTGGCTAAACCAAAAGGTTTTCTTGATGAAACTCTCGTGTTTAAGAAAATTTTATTTTGATTTACAATTTTTTTTACGATACTGATAGCTTTATTTTGTCTGATAAATGTTTCGTATTCATTAAGGTATCTTGATGCAGATTCAAAAGAATCATTTGTTTGGTTTATAACTTCACATTTACCTTTATTATCTCTATCCCATAAGAAATAACAAGCTCCACCAGCAAGGTCAACTCCGGGGAAAACATCTTTAAAATTTTCGTAATCCACAAGTTTTCTTATGCTTTGGTCATTAAGCATTTTATTACGAAAATCATCAAGCCCTTTGCCTCCTGTAAACCACCTAGACGGAATAATCATGGATAAATATCGAGGTTGCATTTTTTTTGCTTGAAGAACAAAATGATGATAAATAGGTTTGGCGCTTTTCCCATTACCTCCATCGCTTAACTGATACGGTGGGTTGCTGATAATCACGTCAAATTTCATATTGAAAATTCCTTCGGGGTTCTCGGTGTGAATCCATTCGTAAGCATGTGTTTCAAGGGATTCGCCTCGGCTGTATTGTTCTTCATTGGCACCGCAAAATTTGCATTTGCCATTTACCCATGTGTGGTTTATGCGTTTAAAGCGAATGTTACCTTCGGCATTATCAAAGTGAGAAATAGAGTATTTGTAATTGGGTGATTTAGAACAATAAACGCTTCGGCGGGAAACCAAGCTTGTCATTTCTGTAATGGCTATTCCAAAAAGTTGTTTGTGAAAAATATGGTCAATTGTTTGTTGTAATTCTTTTTTGAAACAAACATCATCTATAGAAAGTTCCTCGTCATTTTCTGCTTTTTGATTTATGCTTTCTATTACTTTTTCATAGCCTGGCATTTGGTTTTTAAGCAAACGTTTTGCAATTTCTCTTAAAAAAACGCCTGTTTTACAGCATGGGTCTAAAAATGTGGTTTCTGAACTTTCAAAAAGTTCCTGTGGGAGCATGTCAAGCATTTTATTCACAATTTCTGGTGGTGTGAATACTTCATCGTTTGATAAATTTGCAAGACAGCTTAATACATCTGGATTATGTTTGTTCATCTTTCCAAAGACTCCTATAATCGGTGGTGTATTGCTTTAAAAATTTCCCTTCATCACTTGGGGGATTCTCTGTTGAAAAGGAGATTTGTTCATTTATTTCATTGGTAGATTCCGTTTTATTAGTGCTACTTCCAATACGCATTAAATCTTCAAAGGTGTAGTCTTTTCTTTGAATAATGTTTCCGCGAATAAAAGCCCATTCTGAAAAAACAATAGGTGTCTCGGTGTCTTTAGCATTTTCATCAACTTGCATTAAAGAAAGAGCGTTTCCACAAACGATATTTTTACTTAAAATAAAACGAGCCGATTTTTGAACGTCTTCATTTGTTTCTGTTTTACAAATACTTTTGTAAGCTTTTTCCCAAATTTTATAAAGTCTTTTTTGACAATCTTCTACATTATCATTTAAAAGTTCTACGCCATAAATACTAGAAAGAGCAAGGATTGAATTTCGTTCATAATCTAATGGACTTTTTCGGTATTTTTTCTTAACAACTGAAAGTTTACGTTCTAAAATATTGACTAAAAAATTCCCGGTTCCACAAGCTGGTTCTAAAAATCTTGAGTCTATTCGTTCTGTTTCTTGCTTGACTAAATCAAGCATTGCGTTCACTTCGCGTTCAGCAGTGAAAACCTCGCCATGGCAAGCGACTCTTTGCTTTGATTTAATTTGTTTTTGCTGTTTCACGAAACCTCAGGGAACTTTTGCCCTGATTCTTCGCCATTCGATTTGCACTTTTTTAAATAAAAAAGCGTGGTGTCGAATGCACTTATTTAACTGAGGCTCTGGTAAACCTATCCAACATAAGCACAAACGACCCACGCACAATGTGCGTGAGCACGCTTGCCTTATTCTCGTCGGATTTTGAAAATTTACCAGATTTTCAGTTAAGAGAATAAGAGCAAATAACTCAAATGTCTATGTGTCTATAGATGTTCTACAGACTACGTTAAATTGAATATAGAAAAAAATACTTTTGGGTGTAATAATTTTTGATTTAAGGCTTCTTGTGAGCTATCTGAACTTGATTTCCTCTTAAATTTTTAATCTTATTTTTCTATTTTTGCAAAATGGTTATGAATTGGTTGGATGTATTTAATTATTTGTTTTGGTTGCCTATCGTTTTTTGGGTGGGGTATTTCTTTTTTGCTCGTTATGTGGCTTACCCGATTACACTCCGTAAATTTTTGAGAAAAGGAGAAACCTGGGTGTATATTCCGCAATGGTGGAAAACGAAAAAGGCTTTTTGGGCTAGGTTCTTTTCTGTTACCATTTCTCTTTTTACAATTCTTTTTTCAACACTTTGTGCTTGTTGGATAATAGGACTTGTTTCTCCAAGGCATGCTTTGTTTGGTTGTCTGTTTTTTCCGATTTTTGTTTTGCTTTCGGTTTTTGTGTTTCGCCGTTCTTCTAAGTTTGTTTATTCTTTACAAAGAAGCACTTATTTCTTGTTTTATAGGCGAATGTTGCACAATTCTCAAAAAAATGGTCGCGTTATGAACGATTCCGATTTGCGTTCAAGAACTTCATGGGAATTGCAACGGACTTTGTTACGGACTGAAAAATCTGGTAGGCTTTTGCGCTATCTTTTTTCTGCGGCAAAGACAAAAAAGATTCCTAAAGATTTGTATGCGGAGGCTGTTTTATGAAAAATGAAAATTACCGCTATGCAGAAGAAATGCTTTTGAAAGTTTCTAGAACTTTTGCGCTGAACATAAATGTTTTGCGTGGACAATTGCATAAAGGCATTTTACTTGCTTATTTGTATTTGCGTATTGCCGACACGGTTGAAGATGATCCTGTTTTGCATGCAAGTGAAAAAGAACGATTGCTGAAATTGTTCTCTGCTATTTTTGAACAACCAAAAATCAGTACAGAACGTTTAATGGCATTTTTGAATGCTTTACCTTCGTACTGGTCCACTTCTGAAGACCCGAACCATCACCTTTGTGTGCATGCAACAAGAGTGGTGCCATTGCTTTCTGATTTAGATGAAAAATACGCTGGTCCAATTCGGGAAGTAGTTGTTGAAATGTGTAGCGGTATGGCTAAGTTTGCGTTACGGCAAGAACGCTCTTTAGCTTTTGGTTGGTTTACTTTAGATAAAGTTGAAGATTTAGATGAATACTGTTATTATGTGGCTGGTATTGTTGGTCGCCTTTTAACAAAACATTTTTATGCGGCTGCTTCTGGCATTAATGACAAACGTTTAGCCGAGATGCAAAAGCTCGATGTGAGTTTTGGGCTTGCTTTACAAATAACAAATATTGTTAAAGATGTTTTAGAAGATTCTGAACGTAAGGTTTGTTTTATTCCTGAATCCATTTGTAAAGCTTATGGTTTTGAAAATTCACCAGCATTGTTTGAAGAATACGCCGATAGAAATGCAAGAGCTGCTGTTTTAGCAGAACTTGTCAAAAAAGCTTGGGGACATGTGATGGAAGGTGTGGAATACATTCTTCTTGTGCCAAGGCGTTATATGCGCATTCGTTTGTTCTGTCTGTGGCCATTGCTTATGGCAGCAGAAAATTTAAAAGCGATTGGCGATGGACATATTGTTTTTGATTCTGTTGGTAAAGTGAAAATTTCAAGACAAGATGTAAAAAGAATAATTACAAGTACATCCCGTCATTTTTATTCGAACCGCTGGATTCGTAAAACTTTTGAGGAATTAAAACCATGCTGAAAAAAATCAACACATGGAAGTTTCATTTGCTTCTCATTGTTTTTGGAGTTGTTTTTGATCAAGTGACAAAATTTTGGGCCGTAGCTCGTTTTACGAATGAAAACGGGTTCCCCAATTACCAGAAAATACAGATTATTGGAGACTATCTGCGTTTTGCGCTTGCTTATAATGAAGGCGCAGCTTTTAGTAGCAGACCTCAAGATATTTTACCGTTTCTTTCACCAACGCTATTCTTTTTGCTTTTGACTATTATTGCAATGGCTGTGCTTGTCTGGTTTTATCGTTCAATTGATTTGCGTGATTGGCTTTCAAGGCTTGGGCTTTCCATGGTTTTTTCTGGTGCGATTGGAAATTTTATTGATAGAATGCGTATTCAGAAAGTGGTGGATTTTATTGATTGTGATTTACCAGATTTTATTATGCCGCGTTTTCCAACATTTAATGTGGCAGATTCTTTTGTAACAGTTGGAGTTGTTCTTTTACTCCTTTCACCACTTGTTTTGAAAAAAGTCCACAAAGAAATTAAAGAAGAAGCGAAAGCGAAAAAGGAATCAGCATGTTAAAGTTTGTTGTTGAAGAAAGTTCTAGTGGTTCAAGAATTGATAAGTTTTTGCAAACCGTTTGTCCTGATTTTTCTAGGACAGACCTTCAAAAGTTATTGCTTGCTAAAAAAGTTTTATTTCAAGGCAAAGAATTGCAAAAGAATTTCCGCGTTGAAACGGGTATGGAAATAGAAGTTTTAGCTTTGCCAGAAAAAGAAGCTTCAACGTTAGAACCTGAAAATATTCCTCTTGATATTGTTTATGAAGACGATGATATTGTGGTTTTGAATAAGCCTAGAAATCTTGTGGTGCACCCTGGTAATGGTGTGAAAACTGGGACGCTTGCCGCTGGTTTGCTTTATCATTTTAAAGAATCGCTTTCTTCTATTAATGGCCCGCTCAGACCAGGAATTGTGCATAGGTTAGATAAAGATACTCCAGGCCTTATGCTTGTTGCAAAAAATGATAAAGCCCACAGGCATTTAGCAGAACAATTAGAAACGCATTCTCTTGCAAGAACTTATCATGCTCTTGTTTGGGGCAACCCTCGTGATTGGGAAGGGTTTGTAGAAGCGCCTTTAGGTAGAGATGTTCGTAATAGGCTTAAACAAGCTGTGACAAAATCGGGTAAGCATGCAAAAACTCATTTTAAAGCGTTAGAGTTTTTTACTTTTGCAAGTTTACTAGAATACCGTTTAGAAACAGGGCGTACACACCAGATTCGCGTGCATAGCCGTTTTATGGGAAACCCGGTTTTTGGTGACCCACTTTATGAAGGCCGTAATGCTTGTTTAACAAGGGTGCCTCCACTTTTCCGGGATATTGCTGAAAATGCTTTGAATATGACTTCGGCACAGTTGTTGCAAGCGGTTAAAATCCGGTTTGTGCACCCACGGACTGAAGAAGAAATGGAATTTGAAGTCCCGCATGAAAAGGAATTTGCCGAAGTTCTTGAATATTTGCGTGAACGTGTAAAAAGTGATGCACCTGATTTTTCAATGGATTCATTTAGAGCGTTTGATGGTGAAATGCGCTTTGAAGAAGAGGAATTTTTTGAAGAGGAAAGCGAATACGAAGCTCCTCCAAGAAAAGAACGCATGACTCGTGCTGAACGTTTAGCTAAAAAGAAAGAACGACTAGCTAAGAAAAAAGCATTAGAACTTGAACGCAAAAAAAGAGAAGCTGAAAAACGTGGTGAAAATCCAGAAGAAGTAACTGCTCCTGGTTATGAACCCACAATAGATCCGAATCTTTTATGAGAACTCTGAAAGATTTTCTTCTTTCTGAAAATGTTGCGTCGTTTTCTGAATGGGAAAACGCAAGTAATGGCATTTTTCATGTGACTGGTCTTACACCGCCTTCTGCGGCAATGCTAGTGGCAAAGCGGTTTTTAATTACGCAAGAAAATACAATTGTCATTACAAACGATTATCGAACAGCAGAAATCTGGCTTGAAAATTTAGAAGCATTTGTTCCGAAAGAATCGTTACTTTTTTTGCCAGGAATCGGTTTAAAACCTTACGAAGAAAAGAATCCGTTTGATGGCTTGTTAGAAGAACGTTTGCGTTTTTTTGCTCATGTTAATGATTCAAAGCATATTGTTATTTGCCCGTTAGATTCTCTTTTAGCTAGGCTGCCGGAAAAAGATTTTTTAGAAAGGAAAATTTTGGATTTTAAAGTGGGCGATGTTTTAGACCCGCTTTCTTTGCGTGAAAAATTTTTGAATATGGGCTTTAAAGAACAGCCAATGGTCGGTAGCGTTGGTGAGTTCTCTATGCGTGGCTGTATTGTAGATGTTAATGGCTTTTTGTATGAACACCCTGTGCGGTTTGAATTTTTTGGTGATGAATTGGAATCGATTCGTTTCTTTGATATTTTCACACAGCGTTCCATTGAAAATTTAGAAGAAATCAGAATTTATCCGATGGGGGAATTTTCTTTACCAGCAAAAGAACGACTTGCAGATGAACAAAGTTTGGTGGGCTTTTGGTGGAAACGCCCCAAGTATGAAAATTTAATCGCTTCTATTTTTGACTATTTACCAAATGCCAATATTGTTTTTGATGAATCAGGGAACTTGGCGGAATTTGCAAGAGATTATTGGAAAAAAATTGAGAAAAAATTCTTTGAAATAAAAGGCTCACTAACGGCAGAATTTTTACCGGAAAAACTTTGGTGGAAATACGCTGAATTTTCTGAAATATTTGGTAAAGCACTTGCTTTAGACATTACCCGAATTGAAGCGGAAGGCAAAAATTGGCAAAAGATAAATGTAAAGCCGCAATCTTTTGAAGATGCAGGCATTGAAGCTACTGAAAAGAAAATTATTGATTTCTATGAAAATGGTGGAAAAGTTTTTTTAGTTGCTCCGACATCTGGTGCTATTTCTAGAATGCAACATCTTTTTGGAGAGTCGCCAGTAGAAGAATTTTTAGAAGCCCCACTTACAGAAGGTTTTTGGTTAGAAGACGATAAAATAGCGTTTCTTTCAGATGCAAGAATTTTTAACCGCCATCAAAAGAAAAGTCGCAAGCGTTCTATAGCAGGCTCTGTTTCTTCGGCACTTTTAGTGGAGTCACTCTCAAGAGGCGATTTAGTGGCTCATGAAGATCATGGGGTCGGGCGCTATCTTGGGCTTGTCCGCGTAGAAGTTAATGGCGGTATGGTGGACTGCGCCTTGCTTGAATATGCTGGCGGTGACAGGTTACGTTTTCCTGTTTCTGATTTGCAAAAAATTGAACGTTTGCAACAACCTGATGAAGTAGAAGTCAAGTTAAATCGCCTGGGTTCAAAACTTTGGGAAAACCAGAAAAAACGCGTTAAAGAAAAGGTTATAAAGATTGCAAAAGAATTGGTAGAACTTTATGCAAAACGCGAATTGGTTGAAGGTTTTGCGTTTCCACCAGATTCTAAAATTCAAGAAGAATTTGAAGCCTCTTTTGAATACACTCCTACTCCAGATCAGATTTCTGCAACGGCAGATATTAAGCGCGATATGGAAAGTGGAAAGCCTATGGACAGGCTTGTCTGCGGTGATGTTGGCTTTGGTAAAACTGAAGTTGCTATGCGCGCCGTTTTTAAATGTGTGCTTTCAAAGCGACAAGTGGCCGTTCTTGTTCCAACAACGATTCTTGCAGCGCAACATTACGAAAATTTCTGTGAACGCTTTGCCGCGTTCCCAGTGAATATTGAATTGTTGAACCGCTATAAAACAGCAAAAGAAAAAAACGTCATTTTTGAAAAACTTGAAAAAGGAAGTGTTGATATTGTTATAGGAACACATGCACTCCTTTCTGAAAAAGGGCGTTTTAAAGATTTGGGCTTGTTGATTATTGATGAAGAACAAAAATTTGGTGTAAAGCAAAAAGAAAAATTGCGAGAACTCCGCTTGGCTGTGGATACGCTTTCTATGAGTGCAACACCAATTCCACGTTCTTTACATTTAAGCCTTACAGGTGTTCGCGATATTTCGTTAATCAATACGCCACCAATGAATCGCCTGCCAGTTGAAACTAAATTAATGCGCCGGGACGATGCTATTTTAGCAGAAGCTATTAAAGATGAAATCGCACGAGGTGGGCAAGTTTTTGTGGTAAATGACCGAGTGCAAACTATAGAATCTCTAGCTGCCGATGTAGAATCTTGGGTGCCTACAGCACGAGTAGCTGTTGCTCATGGCCAAATGAATGACAGAGATTTAGAGCGTACAATGGAAGCGTTTCTTGCCGGAAATTTTGATGTTTTGGTAAGTACAACTATTATTGAATCTGGTTTAGATGTGCCAAGAGCCAATACAATTATTATAATGAACGCGCACCATTTTGGAATAAGTCAGCTTTATCAGATGCGTGGCCGTGTCGGGCGTTCTGATGTTTTGGCGTATGCTTATTTGGTGACTCCGGCACAAGGTGAAATTTCTCAGGATTCTTCTAGGCGATTAGAAGCTCTTGCACAATTTACGGATTTGGGTTCAGGGTATCAGTTAGCGATGCGCGATTTAGAAATTCGTGGGGCAGGAAATTTACTTGGTTCAGAACAACATGGTTTTATTGCAGAAGTTGGCTTTGAAACATATGTGCGGTTAGTAAAAGAAGCGGTAGAAATGCTTCGTGGTTCTTCTGTTGATAAGCCTTTGCAGCCACGTGTTGAATTAGGTGTAGACGCATTTTTACCAGAAGATTGGATAGAAGATGGCTTAACGAGAATTTCTCTTTACCAACGCATTGCAAGAGTGAAAACTTTACAAGAATTAGAAAATTTGCGTAATGAATTAACAGACCGTTTTGGAAATTTGCCAGTTGCCGCTGAAATGCTTTTGCTTGTTACAGAAGTTGGGCTTTGTGCGGCGTTCTTGAAAATACAAGGTTTGCTTTTGAAACGCGGAATGCTTGCTTTGACTTTTACAGAATTTCCACCACCAGAACCAACAACTCTTGCAGAAATTTTATCTCTTTCACCGTTTCCAATGCGCTATTTAGCCAACACTCCTTTACAAGCTGTTGTTGAAATTGGAATGGGAAACATTCATGAACAAGCTAAACGTACGTTAGAATTGTTTAGGGCTTTTGAAAAACGTTCTAACGCCCCATTGCAAAAAATTTCTCAGGAATCAAAAAATTAATTTGAAAAGAATTCAACGCTTGAAATAATAACCATTACAAGAACAAAAATACCATAAGCAACTTTTAAAAAAGTACTCGCTAAAAAACCAAGGAAAGAACCCCAAGCGGCTTTTAATGCTTTTTCATTGTTCTTGGCAATGATTTCTCCAATGTAAGCGCCGACAAAGGGCCCGGCAATTATTCCGATTAAACCAAAAGGTCCAATCACAATTCCAAGAAGCGGTAAAACAAACATGCCCACAACAAGCCCTATAGTAGAGCCCCAGATTCCGTATTTTGTCCCACCTAATTTTTTGGTGCCATAAATTGGAACAATGTAATCAAGAACTGTAATAAGAACGGCTAAAATTCCTGTTGCTAGTAAAAAAATCCAATTTGCTTCTTCTGTTGGCAAAGCAAGTAGAAAAAGTAAAGCAATGTAACTTATCGGTGGCCCTGGAATAACAGGTAAAACAGCCCCTGCTAAACCAGTAAGAGCAAACAAAATGGCTAAAATCAGAAAAACGTAATCCATAGAGTGAAAACGATAAAAGAAATTTCTTGTTAAATATACTTTTTAGTAAAGAAATGTACAATGTATTTAATTTTTGTGTTTTTTATTTATGTTGAATATTTGGAAAAATAAGTGGCAAAAATAATCAGCAGGTTTTAGCATTCCGGGCAATTTGTTTATAGCTATTAAAACCAAAAAGAAATATTTTTCTAATTTCTAAAAGTTCTTTTAAAGGATTGAAATGAATTATTTAGGCATAGATTATGGCGAACATCGTGTAGGGATTGCTTTTGCAGATTCTGAACTGCGCTGGGCTTTTCCGCGGGTGACGATTGACCAAAAAAAAGAAAACCTTTTTGAACGTTTGACAGAAATCCAACAAAAAGAAAAAATAGAATGTTTTGTTGTCGGTATGCCTTATCATCCTGATGGAAGAACTAATGGGAAAAATGTTGTCGTTGAAGCATTTATTGTTGAATTAAAAAATCATTTTCCTGAAATTCCAGTTTACACACAAGACGAATCTTATACAAGTGTTCAGGCTTTAGAACGCACGTCTTACTTAAGTAAAAAGAAAAAAAAGAATGCCAAAGGAATAATTGATTGTGAAGCTGCATCAATTATTCTTCAGAATTTTTTGGATAACAATGTATGATAAAATTTCTTTTTGCTCTATTAACGGCGATTTGTATTTATTCTTGTTCTTATTCTGAAGATGGTCCTATTTCTATTTATCCAGAAGAACTAGAAGGTGATTATTCGGGCTTTGCTTTGTTTGCCTCTTTAGATTCCGGAAACTTTATTCATTTACGAAAAGACACGCTTCGCGTTGTTTTAGATAGCATTTGGACTTTGTCAAATTGTTTTTTAGAAAATATTTCATTTGAAGAGTCAAAAGAAGATTCTATACTCTTTTTAAAACCGCTGGTTCATTTTTCTCTTTCTGCAACGGATTGTGCGTCTCCATTATTTTTTCCGGAAACATTGATTTCTATACCGCCGTCAGATTCTTGGAAATCCTATCAAGAAATTCGGGTTATGGATTCTCAAGGAGAACTTGAAGATTCTATTTTCTTAAGAAATGGTGATTTTTTGAAAGATACGTTTGAAATTTATATTGATTCTTCTTTTGCAAACCCTTACCTTTTACCGCGTAAAACAAAAGGCGAACCTTCGATTCTAAAAAAAATCGATTCGTTACAAGAACGCACATTCTATTGGAGGACAATGGAATCTCGTTGCACTTACATTGTAGATACTTGCGAAACAAAGCTAGATACTTTGTACCCAAATTCTTGGTCTTTGCGAGATACAAATCTTGTTCCGATTCGCTTGACTTGTAAAGATTCAACGTTGCGCTATTGTTTGCAACGAGATTGGAAAAATGATTCCCTTGCATTAGGTAAATTGAATGAACGCTTAGACACACTCTGGTATTATTCTTGGTTTTTAATTCAAGAAATGCCAAAGGGAGGGATGTTGAACAAATTGTCTTATTCAAACATTTCTCATAAGACAAAAGTTCAAATAACAGAAGAAATATTCAAACCAGAATCTGAAAAAGATTACATTACAAACCCGGATTCTTCTTTGATGTTTTATGATTTGCGGACAGGAGAAAAAGTCTCTTATGACGATTCTCTTTACTCTGTTTTTAAAAATGCAGAAATAGGCCGCGATACATTATAAGGAATTTTTATGGCTAAAAAAAATCTTTTACCGTTACTTGTTACTATTGGTGATCCAAACGGGATTGGTCCAGAAATTGCCGTTTCTCTTTGGAAAATGAAACATAGCGTAAAACGCCCTATTGCTTTAGTTGGGGACTTTCAAGTTGTGCTTTCAGCACTTGCATTAAAAGGCATTTCTAAAGAAGCTGTTCTGATTGAAACTCCTGAAGAAGCGAAAAAAGCTTGTGAATTAGGGATGATTCCGGTTCTTTCTTGTGGCGTTAATTTTAAAGGAAAAATCCGTCCAGGGAAAATTTGTAAAGAAGCTGGTAAAGCAAGTATTGCCTGGGTTCGTGAAGCAACAAAATTATGTCTTGAAAAAAGAGCGGCGGCAGTTGTAACAGCCCCACTTTGTAAAGAATCTGTAGAAAAAACAGTTCCTGGCTTTCAAGGGCATACAGAATTTATCGGAGAAATGTGTGGAGATTCTCGCCCTGTACTTTGCCTTGTTCATAAAGATTGGGTTGTGGCTCATGTAAGTACGCATGTGTCTTTACGTGAAGCTTGTGACAGAGCGAAAAAAGAACGTATTCTAAAAACGGCAACACTCCTTAATGATTTTTTAATTCGCTATAAAAAAGTGAAAACACCTTGTTTAGGAATCGCTGGGTTAAACCCACACGCTGGCGAAGGCGGACTTTTTGGAACAGAAGAAATAGAAGAAATTATTCCGGCAATTCGTGAATTGAAAAAGAAAAAAATTAAAGCAGATGGTCCGTTCCCAGGAGATGTGATTTTCCCTAAACTTCGTAGTGGTGCTTTTGATGGCGTTGTGGCCATGTATCATGACCAAGGGCATATCGTAACAAAAACATTGCTCTTTCAATTAGGGCAAGTTAAAAAAACAGGTGGTGTCAATACAACGCTTGGATTACCGGTGATTCGAACAAGTGTTGATCACGGAACGGGTTTTGATATTGCTTGGCAAGGAATTGCTGACGCAAACTCCTTAAAAGATGCTTTAGAATTGGCTGAGTGTTTGGCCCTTGATTAGTTGATTCATTATGATTAAGTATTCTTTTTCTGCAGAAATAAATGAAAATGACAGAGACGCTATTGTCTCTTCTAAATTGTATCTAGATTGGTTAAAGCAAATAGAGCAAAAATTTTTAGTTGAAGAAATTCATTTTTCTTCTGTTGATTTTCGTTTCAATTCAAAGAATCCTTTGTTTATAAAGTTGAAAGCCAAAGCTTTTTTACCAGATTCTAGGCCAGTTCATGGGATAGTTTTATTGCGTGGTAATGCAGTAGGTGTTCTTGTTGTTCTTTATTGCGAAGGAAAACCTTATTTACTTTTAGTCAGACAACCTAGATTTCCAATAGCAGAACATTCTTCACTTGAAATTCCTGCGGGCATTTTAGATTGGTCAAGAGATTATTCAAAAGTAGCGCTTGCAGAACTTGAAGAAGAAGCCCAAATCAAAGCGTCAAAAGAAGAACTCATAGACTTGACTGCTTTTTTCCATGGAGAAAATGTAGAAGGCTTTGCAGCATCTTGCGGACTTCTTGATGAAAAAATTCGTTTGTATGCAATAGAACGCACTGTCACACGAGAAGAACTTGAAAGTTTAAATGGTAAAGAACAAAGTTATACAAAAGAAGAAGAATGGATTCGCACAGAAGTTTTACCTTACGAAGAAGCTTCTAAAAAATTCCTTGATGGCAAAAATTTAATTGCGCTTTTTATGTATGAGCGTTACCTTGAAAGTAAAGGCAGGCTTTCTCGCACACAGATGCAAGCCCCATAAATTTTAAACCGGAGAAGTTATGTATTTAGTCGTTGGACTTGGAAACCCTGGCTCGCAATATGAAAATACCCACCACAATGCGGGTTTTTTGGCTGTAGATACACTTGCAGAATCTTCAAACTGGAAGTCAGAACACAAGGCATTAACGCAAAAAATTCAAATAGCTTCAGAAGATGTTCTTTTGGTAAAACCGCAAACTTATATGAATTTAAGCGGTGAATCGGTACAAGCTTTAATGACTTGGTATAAAATTAAACCAACTAATCTTATCGTTATTTCTGATGATGTGAATTTGGATTTAGGCCGAATTCGTATTCGAGCGAAGGGGAGTCATGGCGGGCAAAACGGGCTTCGCAACATTATTGAAAAAATTGGTGACCAGTTTATGCGTATTCGTTTAGGTGTTGGAAAATGCCCAGAACATTACGATCTTTCTAATTGGGTGCTAGCTAAATTCAGCAAAGACGACAGAGAAATATTCAATAAAACTCTTGAAAAAATGCCTGCATTACTTAATTGCTATTTTAAAAATGGTATAGAAACTTGCATGGAACGCTATAACGGAAAGTGATGCATTCTTTGGAAAGCATTACTTACTAAGAGTTTTGTACCATTTGTCTGTAAAAATTGTTCTTACTGTCAATAGGAAGAATTTTTTAAACTGCTATTTAGCATAAAAACTGTTCTTTTTAAAAGGCAAAAAATGTTTTAATAAAAGGATTTTTCTATATTTCCCTTGCAAAATGAGGTTTTTATGAAACTTTTGCCTGAAGCTTTAACTTTTGATGATGTTCTTCTTGTCCCTGGGGAATCAGCTGTCCTTCCGTCTGCAACAGATGTAAGTACTCAACTTTCTTCCACGATTAAATTGAAAATACCTATTATCAGTGCTGCTATGGATACCGTTACCACAGCGCCGCTTGCTATTTCTATTGCTTTGCAAGGAGGTTTAGGGATTATTCATAAAAATATGAGCCCAGAAGCTCAAGCGGAAGAAGTTCGCAAAGTGAAACGCTGGCAATCTGGTATTGTAAGTGACCCAGTTACTCTTGATGCCGATGAACCTGTGCTTCATGCTTTTGAAATGCGTGCTCGTACTAAAGTCAGCGGTTTCCCAGTGCTTTCAAAAGGTAAAGTAGTTGGTATGCTTACTAGTCGTGATTTAAGAACAATTACAGATACGTCTGTGAAAGTAAAAGATGTCATGACTAAAAAGCCGATTACTGCAGGTCCAAAGATTAGCCTTGCTAAAGCAAAAGAAATTTTAAATACAAATCGTATTGAAAAATTGCCTTTAGTCGATGCAAACGGGACTTTAAAAGGTCTTGTCACTATGACAGACATTCTTAAACGCGAAAGCAACCCGAATGCAAGTTTAGACAAAAATGGTCAGCTTTTGGTTGGTGCTGCCGCAAGTACTTCTGCTGATTCTCTTGAACGCATTAAACTTCTTGTGGAAGCTGGTGTAGATTTACTTGTGATTGATACAGCGCATGGTCACCACATTGGTGTTCGCAATATGGTAAAAACCGTTCGTAAAAAATACCCGAAACTTACCATTTGTGCTGGTAACGTTTGCACACCAGAAGCAGTTCTTGAAATTGCAAAATGTGGCGCTGATATTGTGAAAGTAGGCATTGGTCCTGGTTCTATTTGTACAACAAGAATCGTGGCTGGTGTTGGTTACCCACAATTCTCCGCTATTGTAGAATGTGGTAAAGCAGCTCGTAAAGCAGGTGTAAAAATTATTGCTGATGGTGGAATCAAGTATTCTGGTGAAATCGCTAAAGCACTTGCTGCTGGTGGCCATGCTGTAATGCTTGGAAGCCTTTTTGCTGGCACAGAAGAAAGTCCAGGTGAAGTTATTCTTGCTGATGGCCGTAGCTACAAGAGTTACCGTGGTATGGGCTCTGTTGGCGCTATGAAAGCAGGTTCTTCTGACCGCTACTTCCAATCTAATGTAACAGAAGAAAAGAAATTCGTTCCAGAAGGTATCGAAGGTCGTGTTCCTTACAAAGGCCCGTTACGCGATACGGTTTACCAACTTGTTGGCGGTATTCACCAAGCAATGGGTTATGTTGGTGCGGCAAACTTAGATGAACTTTACAAGAAGGCAACTTTTGTTCGGATTACAGGCGCGGGTTTAAGAGAATCTCACCCACACGATGTAACAATCACAAAAGAAGCCCCAAATTACAGAGCATCTGAATAAAAGTAAAAACCTATGCTTTCGCATAGGTTTTTTTTGTATACAGAAAACTACCGGCTACGCCGGTAGTTCCGTAAAAGCCTTCTGGCGGTCATGAGAAAGAGTGTTTAAGTTTTGAAAATAACTGATTATGCTTGGTCCCGTATATGAAGAAATGTCTGTTATGGCGTCGGGCTACTTTTGTATGAATCTATTTGAATTATGGTTTGATTTTTTTACTTTATTTAGAATATAATTTGCTCGTAGTGAATTTACATTCAATTATTCTCATAAGGCTTTATTTTTCTTACAAGAAAATTACAACAAGAAGTTTTCCTTTGTTATATTTCGGTAGTCTTTTTTGATAAATTAGTTTGTGGAGTTGCTTTGATTGATTCTGAAGAAAATGTTCTTTTCGGTAAGGTTCCTTCTGTAGATGAATGTAAATCTTACAATGAGAAAACTTTAATTATGCCACAATATGCTTGGAGTTATTAATATGAAAAAGTTGTTTACTCTTATAATTTTATTCCTTATTGTGGCTTGCACTGAAGATACAAGCGTAAATTCTCAAAGTGAAGCTACTCAAGAATCTGTTATGGGTTGGCGAAGCGCAGGTTTTACTCCTGTGATTTCGTCTCTACGGGGTGGAGGTCTCCAAAAATTAACACATTCTGGGAACTGGCTTGTTTTGATGGATGCATGGACAAGTCCTATAGAAGATGATGAAGTATGGCCTACATTGACTCATTCACCTAGACTTTTTGTATCTAAAATAAGGTCAGGAATTTGGGATACTTTAGTTCCACCTACTAGTGCTCATATTCGAAATACAAGTTTTTATGCTGATTCCACAGGAATTTATGTTGGAACATCTATGACAGGACAAGTCCTTTTATATAATCCAGAAAAAAGAGAATGGAAGGAGTTGAATGTTTTACAAAAAGATAATTCAGCATGGTCTTCTGTTATTGGAATACAAAAATTTAAAGGAAATTTGATTGTTAGTATCGCTAGCTATCCTGATACTTTAAATACAAAAATTGTTGAGGCGAGTGTTTTTTTGCAAAATGACACAGGTTGGTTAAGTTTACCAACACCCCAAATTCGCTATGATATATACAAAGATGATACTGTGCCTCTTCAATTTGTTTCTTCAGCAGAAATGGATGGTTCCTTATATGTAGGAACTATGGATGGCGTCTGGAAATTAGATGGCAGTACTCTTTCATGGACTGAGTTACCCAAATTTCCAAAGATGAGGTGGAATTCTGATAACTACGATGTCTATGCTGTCCAGGATCTTATTGTTTACAAGGACAATCTGATAGCTGTTGACGGAACAAATAGTCGCATTTATCAATGGGATGGTGCGAATAATTGGCTTGCATTGGATAGCATGATTCTCCCAACAGTAGTGTATGCAACAGGTGACACCTCTTATAACATATATAGAAGTTCACTGTATAGGATAAAAGATGTGGTTACAGATGGAAAACACCTTTTTATTTCTGGTGATAATCCTTGTCCAAAGGTATATATGGGAGATTATGGCGAACCTTATGGAAACATCTTAAAAGGTTGGCGTAAAATTAAATTAGGTTGGTGTAAAGAAGGTGAAGGGTGTGTTAGCACAAATGCTACATATAGTTTAGATATTATTGGCGATACTATTTATGCTGCTGCATGGGAAGGTTTATTTAAAATGCCTTTAAGTGACCTTGATACAGCAATCGCAGGAGAAAAGGATTATAGAGAAATTGAGTAAAATCATAAAGATCTTGTGTTTGTTATTTGCTTCTAAGTTGTTTGCACAAGGACTAAATACAGAATTTTTATGGAATGTTTCGGTAAGGTTCCTTCTGTAGATGAATGTAAATCTTACAATGAGAAAACTTTAATTACGCCACAATATGCTTGGGGATTCTAGTATGAAATATCTATTCCTCCTCTTTTTAACAATAGTTTTTTTTGCTTGTTCCGATAATCCCTCAAAGCCAGATGACTTCGATAAGTTTCATAAGTATGATGATCGTCCAGATTTTGGTTGGCGTAAGGGTGATTTTATTCCAATGCTGGATGATTCCAAGTCGTTTGGAGGCTTGGAGGATATTTATCATGTTGGAAATAGGATTGTTTTAGTTGATAATCACTGGTCAAGTAATCAATACACTTCTCCTGGTTCTGTTACTTACACTCCAAGGGTTTTTGCTTCAGAGATTGGATCAACTCATTGGGACACGCTCTCTAGTTCAGAATGGATTCGCTATGTGTATGGCGATTCCACTGGTCTTTATGCAGGAACACAGCTTAGTGGCAAGGTGCTTAAATATGATTTTGACCGCAGCACATGGGATGAGATTTATCAGTTGCCGTTTGATTCGCTTGCGTATTACAACGTTTATGGAATCGCCATTTACCAAGGTCGCCCTGTCGTATGTTTTGCAGGGTACGAGGACAGCACGGATAGGCGTAGCGAAGTCATAAAGCTTGCGTACAAAATGCAAACGGATACAGGTTGGGTGGACATTACATACGATTATGATTCATCCAAGGAATACCCAATGCAATTCAATAAGGGAGTGGAACTAAATGGCAAACTTTACACCATTAGCGGACATCGCGGTATGTGGCGCTATGATGGTAGTTGGAAAAGAATGGCGAGGCTTCCAATCCCTGATTGGGCAACTTGGGTTCCCGCTTATGATACAAATGATTACGCGCTGGACATTGTAGTTCATAAGGGGAAAATATATGCGATTGGTGAAAAATCCTCGACTAATGTACTGGAATATGACGAAGCTCTTGATTATTGGAATCCCATAGATAGTGTGATTGAAACCTATGATGAAACTATTGATACAACAGATTCTTTTGCTGATCCGTCTCGTGGACATAGGACACATCACAACACACCGTTCTATCGATACGCCCTAGCGTCAGATGGAAAACATCTTTTTGTTGCGGGAAGTCTCCCATGGCCTAGTGTTTACATGGGTGACTATGGCCCCCCATATGGAAACGAGAAAAAGGGCTGGCGAAAAATTTATGGTAATTTTTGCCCTAGTATGATTTGCTTAGTTCATGGGGCATCTTATGGTATGGTTGCAATAGGGGATACTCTATATGTGGCGAACAAGGAGGCTCTTTTGAAATTCCCTCTAAAAGATTTAGATGAAGCCATTTCAGAAGAGGAATCTTACCCATCGATTAAATAGAAAAATTGTTTTATATGATAAAGAAGGGAGTATTCTTTGGGGTAAAGAACTTAAGATTTTTAAAAGTTCTTCTGATGATTTATCAAAAAAATGGATTGATTATTTAGAAAAATATCATGGAATTAAAATCTTATTATCTTTTGAATGATGATTGATAATAGTAAAAATGGACGGAAAACGGTAATTTCTATTTGGGTTTTCTTTGTGGTAAGCCTTATTGTTCTTGTTTTATTAACATTGCTTTTTTGGGGATTTTCTGTTTTGCCAGAAACATGGAGTGGTGACTTAAGCGAAGGTTTTTATGGCACTCTTTCTATGGAATTGATTGAACCGATAATTGGTCAAATTGGTTTTTTGGCAGTAGCTATTCTTGTAGGAGTTTGGACGTTTACTTTTTTAATAGGCTTACTTTTTTGGGGACGTTGGTTTTCTTGTTTTATAAAAAACAGAAAGGCAGGGAAAATTTCAGCTTTTCATGCTTTGGCTACTTCTTTGATTCCTGGGTTTGGAATTTTATTTCATGCGTTTTATTTAAAAAGTGCGTTGCATTATTTTGAAAAAGAATGTTTAGCAAATGAAATGTCTATAAGTAAATTTTTACCACGTCGATTCTTTTTATGGCAAAACGCTGCTTGTGTGCTTTTGTGTTTTTTTATTTTCAGCACATTTAAATATTGGCTTGCCGTTTTTATTTTAGAATTTTTGTTTTTACTTGCTATCTGGTATTATGGTTTATTAGTTTCAACGCTTGTAAAAGAAGAACAAAAATTATACCAAATTCAATCATCATCCGGGTCTGGCCAATAGCGGAATCTTCCCGTTACTTTAATGGTTTTATTTTCAAGGCAAGTTCCTGTTTCGCAGTTTGGAAAAAGCAAGTTAAAATTCCCGGTCCAGGTGGAATCGTCTTTTTGATCAATAGTTACAAAACTGGATTCAGGAATAGCAGTTGCTTTTGGGCCGTACTGTAAAATGAGCCATGTATAATTGCTAACTATTGGATTTTTTCCAAGGGTAGGTTCTGCTACTAAAAAAGCGATTCTATCTCCGTATTTACTTTCTTCTTCTCTTGTTTCTAAACTGATATAATGCCTGCCGTAAGCGGGGAGTGTCACATCATTTGGGTGGAGTTCTATTTGTTTACTATCGCCACCATTGACTTGGTATTTGACATAACCACCCCCATCAATTTCCCAACCGCTATTGATTTCAGAACAAGCAGAAAAAAGCAGCGTTAAAAAAACAACTGCGATTTTTATTTTGCTTGTGAATTTTGTTGTCATATTTTATAAAGTGAATGTTCTATTTGAAATTAGAAAAAACGATACTTCAGTTGCAATGAAAAATAAGGTTCTCTTTCTGTATAAGGAGAATCTCTGAAAATAGACCCTAAAAAGCGGATAAATTTACGGTCAATGAGCCTGTAATTTCTGTTATAAGCATAACCAAACGTAGAGGTTATACCATATTTCCCTTTTTTGAAAGCAAATTCAGGTTTTAAACCAAAAATTTGTTGACCCGCTTGGAACAATTTTTTTTCTCTTTTTCCGTCTTCGTCGTGGCGCTCTACAAGTGTCAGCGTTCCGTCACCTTCATAAATTAAACCAAGTGTGAAAACATCATTAAAATGGTGCTTTACAGAAGTTTCACTTTGGTTGAATAAAAACACAGTTTGTTTGCCTAAAGAAAATTGAAAATGGGGCATAGGGTAAATAAAAATATGACCAAACATATTTGTGATAAATAAACCACCACCAAGTTCTAATCGGTTCCAAAATCGATGGTAGTAATTTAAACCTGTCATATAAATAACAGTATTTTCATTTAAATGTTCGCGTTCTCCCATAACGCCTCCACCAAACGAAAAACTTAAATAATTTTCACCTTTTAACTTTTGGATGTTATTTAGCATAAGTAAAGCTTGAACAACTTCTTCTGGGTAATCGTCTGGAATATTTTTGAATGGTAAATGAGTAAAACTCCCTGTTAAAATCCCCATCCACATGGAGAATGTTTTTTCAACAGAATCGCGTTTAAAATAAAAAGGCATTCCTGTTGAAAATTGGATTTTTCTAAAGTTTGTCTCTGATTTTGGAATAGCATCACCTGATTTTTCATGGTAGGTCGAACTAGGCACAAATGCTCCTCGAATCTGTAAAAATTGAGCATTTGAAAAGTTTTGAAATAGCAAAACTGCCAAAATAACTAGAGACCATTTTTCCATTACGAATTCAAATATAAAAAAAGAAGACTTTGAAATAAATACCTATTCTCCAAAGAAAAGGCTGGTTCAAAATAAAGCACTTAAAATTAAGTTGCTATATTTTAACGTATGAAATTGCCTGTAGTTTGTATTGTTGGCCGTCCAAACGTTGGAAAGTCTTCGCTTTTCAACAGAATCCTTTCTAGGCGTGCAGCAGTTGTTAGCGATAGAGAAGGTGTTACTCGTGACCGCCATTACCAAACCGCCCATCATAAAGATAGGGATTTTATTTTAGTGGATACTGGTGGTTTTTTGCCAGATGATTCTATTGATGTTTTAGCAGAAAGTGTCCGCAATCAGATTTTTGCCGCAGTTGAAGATGCTGATGTTGTTCTTTTTATGGTCGATATTCGTGTAGGCGTAACAGAATTAGACCTTCAATTTGCCAAAATGGTAAAGCGGCTCGAAAAACAAGTGATTCTTGTAGCAAATAAAGGTGAAGATATCGCTCACCGTAACGAAGCTTGGGAATTTCTTTCTTTAGGTCTTGGTGCTCCGCGTTCAATCAGTGCTTTAACAGGTTATGCTTGCCTTTCCCTTTTAGATGAAGTGATTGGGCTTTTTCCAAAGGGTGGGGCTTCTACAAAGCAAGAAGATAGGCCAATTCGTTTTGCAATTCTTGGTAGGCCTAATGCTGGTAAAAGTACTCTTTTGAATCGTTTACTTGGTGAAGATAGAGCTGTTGTTTCTGATATTCCTGGTACGACACGCGATTCTATTGACTGTGAATTTAAGGTAAACGGTGTGCGTTATGTTGTAACTGATACGGCTGGGCTTCGTAAAAAAGCAAAAGTTTCTGATGAAGTAGAATATTTCAGTAATATGCGAACATTAGAAAGTGTGCGCCGATCTGACCTTTCTCTTTTAGTTTTAGATGTTACGCGAGGTCTTGAAGTTCAAGATTTCCGCATTATTACAGAAATTCGAAAAGCAGGTAAGGGCCTTATTATCTTGCTGAACAAGTGGGATATTTTACCCAACAAAACAGAAAAATCTTTTGATCACATTGTAAAAGATATTCTTGAACGAGAACCGCTTTTAGAATATGTACCGATTCTTTCAATTAGCGCAAAAGAAGGCCAACGCCTTCATCGTGTGATTCAAGAAATCAGAACGGTTTATGAAAATTGCCACCGTGTTATTGGGCGTGATCGCCTTGCAGAAGTTTTTTCTAATCTTATGCAGCAAAACCCGCACCCAAGCCGACAATCAAGGGCAGTTGTTTTAAAGCGTGCTTGTCAGGTGATGGTAGAACCACCGGTTATTTCTATTGAAACGAGAACACCAGAACTTGTTGATGAATCTTATAAGCGCTTTTTAATGAAACGTTTCTTTGAAGAGTTTCAGTTACTGGGTGCTCCATTGCGTTTAAATTTTGATCAAAAATTAATCTTAAGAAAGGATGAAGATCTTGAACAGTTTACTTTGTCTTCCAATAGCGTATCTGCTGGGGTCGATTCCAACAGCGGTTTGGGTCGCAAAAATCACACGCGGAATCGACATCCGTCATTACGGCAGCAAGAACGCAGGTCTAACAAACGTTTTTAGAGTACTTGGCTGGAAGCCTGCTTTGCCAGTTGTCTTTGTTGATTTAGGCAAGGGCTTTTTTGCTCCGTTTATTGCAATGAAAATGGTTGAAGCGTTTGAGCCTTCGTATGATTGGCTCCCTTTGGTTGCTGGGCTTTTGGCTATTTTGGGGCATAGTTTTACTTGCTTTGCAGGCTTTCGTGGCGGAAAGGGCGTTTTAACCGCGTTAGGCGTTTTCTTAGCTCTTTGCCCAATTACTGCTCTTGCTAGTTTTGCAATTTGGATTCTTCTGGTCGTTACTACAAAATATGTTTCTGTAGGTAGTATAGGTGGTTGTTTAGCTTTGGCAATTTTTTCTACAATGGGGTATTTTAAATTGCCGTTTCCACCAGATGAAATCAATTTGGGACTTTTTATAACAACCCTTTTGGTTACTGTTTTTGTTATCTATAAACATAAAGCCAATATTAAAAGGCTTATGAATGGAACAGAAAATGGTTTTGGTAAAAAAAGAAAAACACCGAAAGATTCTGAAATAGTTTCAGCAGAAAAGAATTCGGATTCTGTTGAAAATTAATATAAATTAAGAAATTGAAAACTGGAGATGATTTTATGAAAGTAGCAGTTCTTGGCACTGGCGGTTGGGGCCTTACACTTGGGCAAGTATTGCATGATAATGGTCATAGTCTTTCTTTTTGGACTCATTCTCAAGAAGAAGTTGATTTATTGACAACAGAAAGAGAATACAAAGATAAATTGCCTGGTGTTATTTTCCCGGAATCATTTACGTATTCGACAAATATGCAGTCGGTAGTTGCCGATGCTGATTTAATTTTGCTTGTTGTGCCTTCACAATTTATGGAAGGTGTGGCTAAAACGCTTGGAACTTGCAAAGCAAAAGAAAATGCAGTAGTGGTTAGTGCAACAAAAGGCATTCTTGAAACGACTTTGCAGCGCATGAGCGAAGTTTTACTTTCTAATGTATCTTGGCTTACTCCAGAAAAGATGGTTGCATTTAGCGGGCCGACTCATGCCGAAGAAGTTTCACGCCGTATCTATACAGCTATTGTAGCTGCATGCCCATGTGAAGAATCTGCAAAGTTTGTGCAACTTGCTTTTAGCAATTCTTATATGCGTGTTTATACTTCTGATGACATTGTAGGCGTTGAAATTTGTGGTTCTATTAAAAACGTGATAGCTATTGCTAGTGGTGTTTTATATGGTCTTGGTGCTGGCGATAATACGCGAGCTGCGCTTTTGACTCGTGGACAAGCAGAAATGTGCCGTTTAGGAATGGCGCTTGGCGCAAACCCACATACTTTTGCTGGCCTTGCAGGGATGGGTGATTTAATTGTCACTTGCCTTTCTGAACATAGCCGTAATCGTTACGTTGGCGAACACATTGGTAAAGGTGAATCTTTAGACCAAATTTTAAAAGACATGAAAATGATTGCAGAAGGTGTTCCGACATGTCGAAGTGCAAAAGCTTTGGCTGAAAAATCAGGTGTAGAAATGCCTTTAGTCAATGCCATTTATGAATCTTTATTCAATGGTAAATCGGCTTTGGAATCTATTCGTGAACTTATGGGTCGTGAACTCAAATCAGAAATCTGGTAATTTGGATTTTATTTCAAATCGAAAAATCCCTGTCATTTTATGACAGGGATTTTTTTTTGTATGTGGCAGAAATGGTTGTATTTTTCTCACAAGCATTTCTTGAAGAGAACCATGAAAAAAATCATTTTATAAAATACAGAAATCTAGGATAAACATAATTCAGCATAAGTTAATGCTGATTCTAAATAACAAGAATAAAAGCCGCTTTTAAGGAGGATGATTTTTTTTGAAAAATTTTATTAGAAAATAAAAAAGACTTCAGAAACCTGAAGTCTTTTAAATGCGGTCGGACAGACTTGAACTGTCACGAGATTGCTCCCACTAGCCCCTCAAGCTAGCGTGTCTACCAATTCCACCACGACCGCGTGATAAAATCAGAACGCAGACAAATATAGTTATTTCATTTATTTTGTCTATGGTTTATTTAAAAAAAATCAAAAAATTTTAGAAAATATTTTTGGAGTGGAAAATAAAAAAAGACTTCAGAAATCTGAAGTCTTCTAAATGCGGTCGGACAGACTTGAACTGTCACGAGATTGCTCCCACTAGCCCCTCAAGCTAGCGTGTCTACCAATTCCACCACGACCGCAGAGCAAAAGCTCTATCCAGAAATTACTGTGCTGGAACTGGAGCTGGTGCTGCAGGTTCTTGAGCAGGAACTGCTGCAGGAGCTTTTGGAGCTACAGGCATTGCTGCTGGTAATTCTGGAACAACGACATCTTGAGCAGAACTTGTTTCTGTAGCAGATTGGCGTAAGTCAGAAACAGGACCTTCGTTACTCTGGCGAGAGGCGATAAAGCTTAAAGCAAAAACAAGAATGAAAAAGAAAATCGCAACGATTTTAGTCAGTTTTTGGATAAATGTTGCTGCTCCGGCTGTTGAAAATGCAGACTGTGATGTCATGCCACCAAGACCAGCAAGTCCACCCATTTTGTCGTTTTGAATTAAAACGAGCAAAATAAGGAACAAGCAAAGCAGAACATGTAAAACAATTCCAATCCAAAAGAGAGTTGACATTGTTAATCCTTTTGTTTAATTAGAGAGCTTCTTCAGCGGCTTTAATAATAGCAAAGAAGGTGTCTGGTTTCAAGGCAGCACCGCCAATGAGACCGCCATCAATGTTTGCTTGAGCTAAAAGACCTTGAGCATTATCTGGTTTCATAGAGCCACCATATTGGATGCGCATGCCGTTAGCAATAGCTTCGCCATAAATTTCTGCAACAACAGAACGAACATACTTTTGTGTATCTTCTGCTTGTTCGTCGGTGGCAACAACGCCAGTACCGATAGCCCAAACTGGTTCGTAAGCCAAAACGCATTTAGCCGCATCTTCAGCAGAAACGTCTTGGAAAGCGCCTTTAACTTGAGTGGAAAGAACTGTTTCAAGCTTACCGCCATTACGTTCGTCAAGAGTTTCACCAATGCAAATGATAGGTTTTAAACCAGCTTCAAGAGTCTTTTTAACTTTTAAGTTAACAGTTTCTTCTGTTTCGTGGAAATATTGACGTTGTTCAGAGTGACCGATGATAATGTATTCAGCACCGATTTCTTTAACCATGTCAACAGAAACTTTACCAGTGAATGCGCCTTGGTCTTTCCAATGAACGTCCTGGACTGCCAGTTTAACGTTTGACCCCTTGATTACATCAGCAACTTTAGCAGCTGCAAGGTAAGTCGGAGCAATTACAACTTCAGTTTTTTTGATGTCTTTTGTTGCTTCAACAATACCTTCTGCAAGAGCAACGCTTTCGCTTACGGTTTTGTTCATTTTCCAGTTGCCAGCAATGATATATTGGCGCATAAGAACTCCTTGATAAAATCAGTTTAACGGGGCAGAATATAGAAAAAAAGATTGCCCTTTATGGGCAATCTTAAAGAAAATTAGTAGTTAGAGCTTGTTTTTGATGTTGGAGGAGGAGAACCACCATAGCGATCTCCTTCAATTTTATCAAGAACTAATTCATTTTCATAGCCTTTCAAACGAGCTTGTTCTGGATTTTTCCAAAGAAGACGTGTGATAAGCTTGCCTTCGCGGGTGTAATATTCCCAAACAAAGCCATCGTCAGATTCTCTGTCTGGTGGTCCCCAAAGGAGGTTGACCATATCGTTAGTCATACCTTCTTCAATATAACCTTGCATAAAGACTTCTTTTAAGCGACGGTCAATGCCCATGCTTTCTTTAATAGCAAAGTATTCACGTTCATAATCTTTGCGACCTTCACCGCGTTCAATAAGAATCGGAGAAGAATAACGACTAGCGCACCCCATCAATGTCAGAACACTGAGAGATACAAGCAAAAATCTGCCGAGTTTCATAAGAGAACTCCTTTAAATAAAACTTTGAACAAAATAACACTTTTTATTGCTTTGTTGTCAAATGCTTTCATAATTTTACAAAAAAAGAGTTTTTTTATCGTTTGAATGCGGAATTGAACCGAAAAGAAAGTGAATTTTCTTATCTTTGAGATATGTTTACTAAGGCTTTCCGTGTATTTTTTGTTTCGCTTGCTATTTTAGCGGGGAGTCTTTCTGCTTTTTCGTTTGATAGGTCGGGGATTTTGGATATGCATTATGGTCCAAATCTCAGCCTTACAGCAATGGGAAATTCACCGATTATTTGGGGAGAATGGCTGCCGCAGTTGATAACAGCAGTTGATTTTAGCTGGATAGAACCTTTAGGTGAAAGTTTGCCGTATGGTGAAGGTGTAAATGTAAATGCTGCTTTTTTAAGAATGCAAGCAGGTCTTGAATTGTCGCCTTTTTATGAAAATTTCTCGTTTGGAATGGGCCTTCGTCCATTTAGCATAAATCCTCAGATTGGTTTGAATTTTGTCTATAGCAATTTGGTTTATTTTGACTCAAATATCGAAATGGCTATGGCGGGCTCGTCTAGTGCAAAACAAAAAGGCTCTATTGCTCAAAATTGGAATACAAAGTACATATTCGACAATATTTATGGAGATGAAGATATAGATTTTGATTTTTCTCAGAGTTTTACTATGGGAGCAAATCTTGATTATCGTTCTAAAACAGGTTTGATGGTTGGAGTTTATTTCAATTTTATTCTTGTTGATATTACAACAGGATTTGATGGTAAAAGTTACGATTACCAAAGAAATATGCCAGTATTTAGTCGAGATTATTTGTTAGAACTTTGTCTTTTTGGGCGTTACCCATTATTGCAAACGCTTATTTTCTTATATGAAATAGATTTTTATAAATCTGGTGTTTCAAAAAGTGGTAATACCATTCACAAGGAATCTTTGCATTATGGCAAAGTTCTTTCAGGGCTTGAATATGCTTTGGGAAACAGAAATAAGCATCGTTTCACTTTGACTCCCGGATTTTTTATGCGAGGAAAATCTAGGTTCTATGATGGAAATATTGGGCAACAGTTTATTATCCAATTGCAATACAGTTGCCAATTCGGGCTTTTTAGTTATTTCTAATAAAGGGTCTTTTGGGGTAAGATTATTTAAATCGTAGGCTGAATGCACCCAAATGGAACCGCAGTCTTCTTTACTAGCAAATTGAATTTTAGCCGGTAATAAAACACTATCAAAAATTTTCCATTCTAAAATTTTAATTTCTCTTTTTGCGCTGTGAGTTCCAAACATTGTTAGAAGTTTAGGAACATTGGTTGAATCAGGAATCAAAGTAAACCACATCTGAGAAAATGCGGTGGACAATCGATTTGTTTTTTGTGAATCTTCAGGGCACAAGAATGCGCCATTGGCGAGTATTTCTAAATCATCGAATCGAATAGGCGTTTTTCCGATAAACTCTTTTAAATGGTGAAGGGCCATTTGGCGAGTAGCTTTTAATTTTGTAGAATAGAGAGTTCTGTATTCGCCATTGGTAACAAAATAAAGGGAATCATTTTTAGAAAGTTGAATAGCAAAAGTATCTGCTTGCGGTAAATTGTGGTGTTTCCATAAAATATCTAAATGCGTTCTTGATTTAGAACGATTGATAAATGAACCTTCTAATGAAATTTGAAAATCTTTGTTTAAAAGAGGCTTGTGACATATTTCTTGAGCATAAACATTTACGCTGCAAAATAAATTGACAAGCAAAATGGAAAATAAAAAAAAGGAAGACTGTTTCTTAAAATTTCTCACTCTCTTAAAATAGAAACAGTCTTCGCATTTAATTCTTTAAAAAGTCATAAAATCTGTAAAATTAAAATTTTCGTTTAAAAATGTGGAAATAGTATTTGTCCTAGCAAGCGTAGTGTAAATTGCTCTTTGCAAATGAAATACGAATTGTCATAATAACTGACAAGTATTTTGAATAGCGAGTTTTTTAGATAAGTAAAATACTCCAGAAAGTTTTCAAAAGAGAAAACTTTCTGGAACATATTTTAGCCAATTTCAGCAGAAATTTCTTCGTCGTTTCCGATATCGAAAAGATGAACATCTTTCATGCTGTTGCGAATTTTGGTTTCCAAATCATTTGTAAGTTTTGGATTCCCTTTCAAGAATAAGCGAGTATTTTCACGGCCTTGACCAATACGTTCGCCATTGTAAGAGAACCAAGCACCACTTTTTTGGACGATTTCTAATTCTACAGCGAGGTCAAGAATAGAAGCTTCGCGAGAAATACCTTGCCCATAGAGAATATCAAATTCGCATTGAGTGAAAGGTGCTGCGACTTTATTCTTTACAATTTTGACTTTTGTTCTGCTGCCAATAACTTCTTCGCCATCTTTAATAGCTGCAATTCTACGAATATCAATGCGTTGTGTGGCATAGAATTTAAGAGCATTACCACCAGTAGTGGTTTCTGGGTTGCCAAACATAACACCGATTTTCATGCGGAGCTGGTTAATGAAAAGCAAGCAAGTATTTGATTTTGAAAGAATACCAGTTAATTTACGCAAAGCTTGTGACATAAGACGAGCTTGTAAACCAACATGGCTATCGCCCATTTCACCATTGATTTCTGCCTGAGGAACAAGAGCTGCAACAGAATCTATAACGATGATATCGATAGCTCCAGAACGAACAAGTGTTTCGGCTATATCTAAAGCTTGTTCACCAGTATCAGGTTGAGAAACTAAAAGTGATTCAATATCTACACCTAACTTGCGAGCATAAACAGCATCAAAAGCGTGTTCTGCATCAATAAAAGCAGCTGTGCCACCGAGTTTTTGAGCTTCGGCAATAGCGTGAAGAGTTAAAGTGGTTTTACCAGAAGATTCTGGACCATAGATTTCGATAATACGACCACGAGGAAAACCGCCAACCCCGAGAGCCATATCTAATTGAATACAGCCACTTGGAATGACAGGAATGTCATCAACAGGTTGGCTTCCGAGTGTCATAATAGCACCTTTACCATAGTTTTTTTCAATTTGAGCGATAGCGGCTTCTACAGCTTTTGCTTTTTCGCCATTCAAAGGTGCAACAGGTGTTGTCTTTTTTGCCATAAAGGACTCCATTTTTTTTTTGTTTTCGTTTTTAATATAATAATTACTGCACAAAAGTGCAAGTGCTTTTTTGGGTAAATTTTGTAAAAAGTTTACCCATTACATATAAAACGCTTTTCTCACGTATTTCGTTTCTTTTTCCATTAAAAATTTTTGAAAAAGTTTCTGTGCCTTCCGCTGAAGCTATTGCAAACCATACAAGTCCGACAGGTTTTTCTTTAGTGCCACCACTAGGTCCGGCAACACCCGAAGTAGCAATTGCCCAATCTGTGCCTAAAACGCGTTTTGCGCCTTCTGCCATACGAGCGACTACTTCTTCACTAACGGCTCCATAGGTTTCTAGAATTTCTGCAGGCACTCCTAAAATGCGGTGTTTAATTTCGTTGGAGTAAGAAACAATACCTCCATTGAAAATAGCAGAAGAACCAGGAATTGCAACAATTTCAGATGCAATTAACCCGCCTGTACAAGATTCTGCCGTACCTAAAGTTTCATTTCTTTCTTTTAATGCAGAAACAAGAGCTATAGCCAAAGAATCACCATTAGTAGAAATGATATTGACATTTTCTATTTTTAAAAGTTCTTTAAGCGTAGAAGAAAAAGAAACTTGAACTTGAGTTTCATTTGTTCCATAAATTCTCAATCGAATACCATCTTTTTCAGGAAGGCTACTCCAAGAAGTTTCATTAAATGAAAGGCGAGAAAGAATCGTTTCTAATTCTGGTTCTGCAATCCCTTGGAATAAAATTTCTTTTGCAATAAAAAGATTTTTTTGTTTGCTGGTGAAATAAGGTTTAAGATGCGCTTCAAACATGCTTCTTGTTTCAGAAGGAACGCCAGGGATAGCAAAAATAACTTTGCCGTTAATAGAAAGTTGTATGCCAGGAGCGGTTCCATTATGATTTTCAAGCCAACAAGCTCCTTTTGGAAAATAAGCTTGTACAGAATTTCCTTTGTGATAAGGCTTATTGTGTTTTAAAAGGAATTTTTTTATAGAATTTTCAGCTTCTTCAGAGTGCTCTAAAGTAACATGTGCTAAATCTGCAAGCAGTTGTCTTGTTTTATCGTCAGAAGTTGGGCCAAGACCACCAGTAATTATAATGGCTTCAATATCTAAGGATAAAAGTTTAGATGCTATATCTAAAAAGGTAGAAGATTCATCTGGTAAAGTGATTTGCGCAAAAATATTATAGCCAAGAGCAGTCATTTCTTTTGCAAGAAAATGGCTGCCTGTATTTAAGGTGAAACCTTGAGAAAGTTCCGAACCTAAAGCTAAAATAGCAATATTTTGTTTTTTACTCATAATCAATCCTTAGCTACAAAGTAGATATTTTTAGAGACATTTTTTGTCACTATTGAAAATATTGTAAAAAATATTTCAAAAGAAAACATATAAAATTTATTGCTTAATATTTATAGAATTCATTTATGGAATGTTTCTAAAAAAAAGAAATAAATAAAGGAGGGATTTTTTTTATTTTTTTGTGGTGCCGTTTTCTATAAAAAAGAAACAATTGTTTAAAACAACTATAGCTTTTCTGTGGTTGTGTTTGTTTTTTTGTTCTTTTGCTAATGCCGAAATACAAAAAGGGAAAACAGGTATAGAAAGTCTAGACACTCTACCCGTTTATGAATGGGATATAAAAACTGAAAATCGTTCTTTGCCTTTAACTCTTTTATGGAGTATTCTTCCTGGTGGCGGACATTTTTATAGTGAACATTATGTGCGTGGTGGTTTTATTTTAGCCGCAGAAGTGGCGTTGACTTATGAGGTGTTTATCAATAAGTCATATCAACAAGACAGGCGCTTTAAGCAAGCTAGACCTTATCGTGATTCGGTCGGAAAATATACAGAGGCTATGCTGAATACAACATCCCCTGAGGAATTGTCTCTTTTAAGAACAAAACGGGATAGGTATGCGAATTTAGTTCGGGGCTTTAGTGATAAAAAAATGGAAGAGGAAGATTTGCGTAAGGCTGAAATGGCTTGGCTTATAGGCCTTCATGTTTATAATGTCTTTGATGCTTTTGGAATCTGGATGAATAATAGAGGGCATAGTGTTGAACAGCGTTCAATGGGGAAAGCATTGGCTTTTGCTTTAATTCCTGGTGGTGGGCAAATATATAATCGAGATTTTGGTAAAGCAGGACTTTTGTATATGGGGCTTATCGGAGCGTTTACAAGCATTGGAACAACGCAACATCTTATTGAGTATTATTTAGAACGTCGTCGAGTAATTCGAGGAGAAAAGAATTTTGAAGAAGAAGAACGTTTAAGCGAACGGATTACCCATTATCGAAAAAATAGAAACCAATATATATGGGGTGGGGCAATCATTTATTTGTATTCTATAGGCGATGCTATAGTAGATGCTTTGTTAAGTGATTTTGATAATCCACTGCACTTTGCAATCGCACCTTCTTTTGAAGGCGGACTGCAAGCATCAGTTGGAATAGATTTTTAGACTATTTATTTTTGCAGCAGCATTCGTGGTCTTCACCATGATTTTTGCCACCACAACATTCGTGGCCATCACCATGATTTTTGCCACCACAACATTCATGACCTTCGCCATGGTTTTTACCACCACAGCATTCGTGACCTTCATCATGATCTTCACAATGACAATGGTGGTGGTTTAAAGCGTTTAAGTCTTCTTCTGTAGCTTGACGAACGCTTACAACTTCAATAGAAAAATTGAGATTTTGTCCGGCGAGTTCATGGTTTGCGTCAACGCTTACTTTATCGCCTTCCACTTTTAAAACGCGAATAGGGAGAATGCCTGTAGGTGTTTGGGCGTAAAACATCATGCCAGCTTCTACTTTGTCGCCCTGAAATGCTGTTAATGGAATTTCAGAAACAAGTGCTGGATTGTGTTCGCCATAACCTTCAGCGGGAATAACTTTAACATCGAATTTTTCACCGGCATCTTTACCAACCATTGCTTTTTCAAGGCCAGGAACAATCATGCCTAAACCTTGGATGTATTCAAGAGGAGTTTTCCCAACGGAAGAATCCAAGACTTTGCCGTTGTCGTCTTTGAGAGTGTAGTGCATTTGTACTACGGTTTGGTGTGCGATTTTCATAGTAACCCTATAGATAAAAGTGAAACTTTATTCAAACAAATCCATTGTTTCTGAAAGAGAAGTAGGTTCTTCGTTTTCAGTTTCAGCGGAAATTTCTGGAGAAATTCTAGAAATTCGTTTGACTTTTTTAGCTGTAAATTTACTACCAAGAGCTTTGTAAGATTTGATTTCAGCAATTTCTGTGAGATCGATTTCTTCTTTTTGAACTTCACGCCCAACTTGGTATTCCATTAAAGCTTTAGCATCATCACCAACAAAAACTTCATAAAGAATAGATTCCGGATGGTCTGTAATTAGCCAGAAATCTGAAGTCATAGGGCAATTTTCTAAAGTGAAACGCTTAACCATATAGTTCATATTTCCGCCTTCATAATAAAGCACAGAAAAGACTGCATTTTGGTCAAGTTTCATAATGCGGTAAATGCCTGAACCTACAAGTAATGGATCTGTAATGTCATATATACGAGCAGAACCATTTTTTCTAAGCACAAGAATTTTTTCTTTTTCTTTGAATTCTCCAAGGAATTCACCTTTACGCTGAGTGGTAACAACACCGCTAGGGGCATCAAAGTAGAGCTGTTTTGCTCCAAGAGTACTAACACCTTTACGCAGGCGCTTTACATTTTTAATAGCGTATTTTGTGACGGTGTTTCCTCGAGAGCTACGCCCTTTGACTTCAATGGTTGAAAAGTCAACTTCAAAGTTCAATTTAATACGCGGGCGAGGTTTTAAAATAACTTCAACAACTTCTGCTTCACCATTAGGGTTACTTGAAAGATAAAGAATTTTAGAACCAGGTTTGCCAGAACCCATCAGATAATCTTTTTCACGAGTGACACCACCGACATTGAAACGTTTAATGTAAGCAGGGCCATCTTTACCATCTTGGTAAATCACATTGTAAATACGACGTTCGTCAGCTTTGTTGAATTTTTCAACAAGAATAATGTCTTTACCAACAAAACTTTTATCGGCCACACGGACAATTTTATAAGAACCATCTGCTTTGAAAACAATCAAATCATCGTATTCACTGACATCAAAGAGGTATTCTTCTTTTTTCATTGAAGTGCCAAGGAACCCTTCTTTTTTATTGACGAAAAGTTTTTGGTTCGCTAATGCCACATGGACAGCTTCAACAGTACCAAATTCAGCAAATGTTGTTTTACGTTCTTTGCCATCACCATATTTCTTTAAAAGATTTTTAAAGTGATTGACCGCATAGTCCGTAATGTGTTCTAAGTTGTAATTGGTTTCTGCAATTTTTTCATCGTATTCTTTTAAAAGTTCATCTGTTTTTTTGCGGTCAAAAAGTGTAATACGACGCATTGGAATTTCTGTCAATTTCAAGATTTCTTCTTGAGTGACCTCTTTTCTAAGCATCTTTTTGACAAATGGAGCCAAAGCTTTATCAATAACATCTATCATTTCTTCTCTTGTACGAGTTTTTTCCATCAAATGATAAATCTTATTGTCGATAAAGATTTTTTCAAGGCTTGTCATGTGCCATTTCTTTTCGGCATGAGCTTTTGCGTTTTCAAGTTCCCAAGTAAGCAACTTGACAGTGTGTTCTGTACAAAGTTTTAAAATTTCAGTAGTGTTTGAAAATTTTGGTTTTTTATCAATGATAACGCAAGAGTTAGCGGCAAGAGAAAATTGACAATCCGTAAAAGCATAGAGTGCGTCGATGACAATTTGTGGGTCGCTTCCAGGTAAAAGATGAATCAGAATTTCAACATCTTTACTGGTATTATTGTCAATTTTTTTGATTTTTATTTTACCCTTGTCGTTAGCGGCAAGAATAGAATCAATAATGTCTTCTGTAGTTCTGCCAAAAGGAATTTCGCGAATGACAAGAGTGCGGTTGTCTAAACGTTCAATTTTTGCACGAACTTTTAAACGCCCACCGCGTGCGCCATCATTGTATTCGCTTGTATCAATAATTCCACCTGTTGGAAAATCTGGGTAAAGAGTAAATTTGCGGCCTCTTAAACAAGCAATACTTGCTTCACAAAGTTCTCTGAAATTATGTGGGAGAATGGTTGTAGAAAGCCCAACAGCAATACCTTCAACACCTTGTGCTAAAAGTAAAGGGAATTTTGCCGGCAAAGCAACAGGTTCTTGGTTTCTGCCATCATAACTAGGAATCCATTCTGTTGTTTCTGGGTTGAAAAGAACTTCAAGCGCAAATGGAGTGAGGCGCCCTTCAATATAACGCGGGGCTGCCGCAGAGTCGCCAGTAATCGGGTTTCCCCAGTTTCCTTGCGTTTCAACGAGCAAGTTTTTTTGCCCGAGATTTACAAGCGCATCGCCAATAGAAGCGTCGCCGTGTGGGTGGTAAGCCATTGTGCGACCAACGATTGTTGCTACTTTTTGAAAACGGCCGTCGTGCATTTCAGAAAGAGTATGTAAAACACGGCGTTGAACGGGTTTTAAGCCATCTTCAAAATAAGGTACTGCACGGTCTAAAATGACATAGCTAGCGTAATCTAAAAACCAAGTGTTATAAAGCTTTTCAAGATGGTTTGCGTTAGAAAGGCCAAGAGTTTTTTCTTCCATAATTAAATCCTATAGTTCGTCGACAACTTCTGCCCTTAAGTTTTCCATAATGTAATTTTGGCGGACTGGAGTATTTTTTCCCATGTAGTATTCAAGCATCTTATTTAAAGAAGCGTCTTGAGGCATAGTGATGCTATCTAGTCGCATGTCTTCACCAATAAATAGCCCGAATTCTTCTGGGTTCATTTCACCGAGACCTTTGAATCGAGTGATTTCAACATTGCCATGTTTCTTTAATTCTGAAGCGACTTTGTCGCGTTCGGATTCGTCATAACAATAGCGGGTTTCCTTTTTATTGCGAACGCGGAAAAGTGGTGTTTGTAAAACAAACAAGTGCTTTTGTTCTACAAGTTCTGGGAAAAACTGCAAAAAGAATGTCATGAGCAAAAGGCGAATATGCATGCCGTCCACATCGGCATCAGTTGCAATAATCACTTTGTCATAGCGCAGATTTTCAAGACCATTTTCAATGTCAAGAGCGTGTTGTAAAAGGTTCATTTCTTCGTTTTCATAAACGATCTTTTTTGTTAAACCAAAAGAGTTTTTAGGCTTTCCACGCAAACTGAAAACAGCTTGAGTCTGAGGGTTTCTTGCTTTAGTAATAGAACCAGAAGCAGAGTCACCTTCAGTAATAAAAATCATGGTTTCTTTGGCAAGTTTATTTTTTACATCAGTTAAATGAACTGTACAATCTCTTAATTTCCGATTATGAAGGTTTGCTTTTTTAGCACGTTCATTAGCTAACTTTTTTATACCAGCAATTTCTTTTCTTTCCCTTTCATTTTGGGAAATTCTATCCATTATTTTTTTGGCTGTATCTGGATTTTTGTGTAAGTAATTATCAACTTCTTTTGCAATAAAATCTACAATCCAAGTGCGAAGAGCCGGTCCGTTTGGGTAAGTTGTTGTAGAACCGAGCTTTGTTTTGGTTTGTGATTCAAAAACTGGTTCTTGAATCCGAACAGCAATAGCTCCGATAATACAATTTCTGACATCGTGTGAATCAAATTCTTTTTTAAAATGTTCGCGGACGCCTTTAACAACCCCTTCTCTGAAAGCGGCAAGGTGTGTACCACCTTGAGTTGTATGTTGGCTGTTTACAAAACTATAATAATGCTCACCATATTGAGAACCATGCGTAAAAGCGGCTTCAATATCTTTACCTTTAAAGTGAATAATATCATAACGAATAGAGTCATCTACGCGTTTTTGCAATAAGTCCATTAAACCATTTGGGCTTGCATAAGTCTTGCCATTCATGACAAGAGTGAGTGTTGGATTTAAATGCGCGTAATTCCAGATTTTTTCTTCCATATAAGCAGGAAGGTAACGGAAATTTTTGAACTTTTCATTATCTGGTTCAAAGTAAATTTCAGTTCCATTTTTTTCTGTCGTAGAAGAAATAGGGTAGTCTTTGACTAAAATACCTTTTGAAAAATCAGCTCTTTTGCATTTGCCGTCACGATAACTTTTTACAACAAATAACGATGAAAGAGCGTTCACGGCTTTTGTACCCACTCCGTTCATACCAACGGATTTTTGGAAAGCTTCAGAATCGTATTTTCCACCAGTATTCATTTTGCTTACGCAATCCACAACTTTACCAAGTGGAATACCACGACCAAAATCTCTAACGCGACAAGAATGGTCTTCGATATCAATAATAATTTTCTTGCCAGCCCCTTGCATGTGTTCGTCAATAGAATTATCAATAACTTCTTTTGCTAAAACATAAATGCCGTCATCAGGACTTTGTCCATCCCCTTGTTTTCCAATGTACATTCCTGGACGGTGGCGTATATGTTCATGCCATTCAAGGCTAATAATATTTTCTTCGGTATATTTTTCTGCCATAATTACACAAGATTTGAAAACTGTTAAATATTTTGTTTGGGAATACTCCTCACAAAAACCAAATATAGCAAAAAAAGAAAATACTTTTTGCTGCGTTTTTAAATGAGAGTTTAGTCCTAGAAAGTTAGGATTTGCAAATAACTACAGCGTTGAGGTGTATTTTAGGTGTTTAAAGTGTAAAAAAGATGTTGAAAATGTGATGGGAATCAAAACAAAAGGTTCATTTTTTTTATTTTTCTTCATTATGAAAGTAATTTTACCAGTTGCGGGTTTTGGGTCTAGACTTCGTCCTTTTACTTTGACAAAGCCAAAGTGTTTGTTATCTATTGCAGGTAAAACACTAATTGAGCATATTTGTGATTCATTCGCAACATTAAGTGTTTCAAGAAAAATTCTTGTAGTTGGTTCTCTTTCAGAAAAGATTTATCAATTTGTAAAAGACAAATCTTGGGAAAACGTTTCTCTTGTAGAACAAAATGACCCTCAAGGTCTTGCAGAAGCTATCGCTCTTTGCGATTCTCTTTTAGATGATAATGAACCTGTTTTGATTATTCTTGGTGATACGCTTTTTAAAGCAGATTTATCGATTCTTGCTAGTGCAGAAACGAATATTCTTTTTACAAGAGTGGTTGAAGATCCAAGGCGTTTTGGTATTGTTCAAAAAGATGAATCGGGTAGGGTTACTCGTCTTGTTGAAAAACCACAAGAATTTATTTCAGATGAAGCTCTTGTTGGTATTTATTACATAAAAGAAGTTTCTCGTTTGCGGAAAGCACTTAAGTTCTTGTTAGACAATAACATTCGTACAAGAGGTGAGTTCCAGTTGACTGATGCTTTACAAAAAATGCTTGAAGACGGATCTGAATTTAGAACGGCTAAATTAGATGCTTGGCTTGATTGTGGCACAAAAGAGATGTTGCTTGAAACAAATGGAACTTTGCTTTCTGAAACTCAAGACTCTTATGACTTCCCTAATTCTACCATTATTTCGCCTTGTTTTATCGGTGAAAATGTTGAAATAGTTGATTCTGTTGTTGGCCCTAATGTTTCTATTGACAATGGCGCAAAGATACTTTCTTCAAAGATTTCTAATGCGCTCGTTGGAGAAAATTCTATTGTCCGGAATTCAGAAATTAAAGATGCGGCATTAGGTGAGTCAGTTGTTTTAGAAGATCATAAAGGTTCTGTTTTTTTAGGAGATTATTCGCAGGTTTTAAAATGAAAAAACTGATTTTAGCAAGTGCATCCCCAAGGCGTCGTGAAATTTTGACGCAATTAGGCATCTCTTTTGATGTCTGCACTGCTTCAGTCTCCGAAATCATAGAAAATGAAAATCCTGAATTGATTCCTAGATTGCTAGCTGAACGTAAAGCGTTAGCCGTTTCTCTTGTTGAACAAGATGTCCCAGTTCTAGGATTTGATACACTTGTTTTTTCTTCTGAAGGTATTTTGGGTAAACCACGAGATGCAGCACATGCGTTAGAAATGTTGCAAAAGTTGAATGCGAAAACGCATACGGTTATTTCTGGTGTGGCTTTGGCTTATCAGGGTCAATTGGTCTCTTCTACAGAAGAAAAAACAAAAGTGACTTTTCGAAATTTATCATTAAAAACTCTCGAAAACTATGTGGCATCTGGCGAGCCGTTAGATAAAGCAGGTGCTTATGGCATTCAAGGTTTGGGTGCTGGATTAGTGAGAGAAATTTCTGGGTGTTACTACAATGTGGTTGGGCTCCCAGTTGCAAAAACTTTAGAAATGCTAGATGCATTTGAGGAAAATTATGTTTGAACAAATGGAAAAACTTCCAGAAGAACGTTTAGGCGAATTCTTGATTCGCTGCCGCGAAGCGAAAGGCCTTTCTCGCGAAGAACTCTCTGAAGATACACATGTTGCAATTTCTTATCTAGAATGGATGGAATCGGGACAATGGAAAAATTTCCCGGTAGAAGCTTATGTGAGAAGTTACCTAAACTCGGTTTCTGTTCGTTTGTCTTTGGACCCTAAAAAAGTTTTAGAGTGGTATTCTAAAGAAAGCGGTTCTTCTTATCAAAATGAATTTTCAGCAGCACCAATAGATAACGAATCTTTAGCCCTTTCTCAAGAAAAGAGAAAATCAAAATCAACACCGATTATTGTGGGTGTTATATTGAGTCTTATTCTTGTTGCTTTAGTTTATGTGATGAATCTAACAAAAGCAGAAACGAAAGAACCTGTTGTCGAATCTTTACCAGAAGAAGAAACTGTTGTAGAAGATTCTGCTGAAACACCTCTCCCTATTTTAGAAAATGCTGAAAAAGTATCATTAGATTCTCTTGCTCTCCAAGATTCTTTAGCTGCTCTTCAAGCACGTCAGGTAGTGGATTCTGTGGCAAAAGAAAAAGAATTGCCTGCTTCAGCAACTTTATTTATTTCTTCTGGATCTGAAACAAAAGCAGATACGCTTACCAAAGAAGAAACTAAACCTAAAGTAGAATCTAATATCAAAACATCAATTGAATTTATGGCTTCTGGAAATGAAATGACTTGGGTCGGGATAAAAAGACAAGCAGAAGGTGAAACATTTATAAGACAAGGGAATTTGTCTGTTGCTGGTTCAAGATTGTCTTATGAAGGTAACGATACACTTTATGTGATAATTGGTAATCCAACAGCAATTGCTTATATGACATTGAATGGTAAAAAAGTTCCTTTGCCTACTGGTTCAGTAGGACGTTCTTTGCGTTTCAGAGTTTTGGGAGAAAACGTTTTTAAAGGGTTTTAATTATGCGTAAATCAAGTATTGTTCGTAACACTAACGAAACCAAGATTTCTTTAGAATTGAATCTTGATGAGGCTAGTCGTGGAACTATTTCAACAGGTTCTGGTTTTTTAGACCACATGCTAGACCTTTTTCAAGTGCATGGTGGTTTTACTTTGAATTTGCAATGTAAAGGCGATACCGAAGTGGATATGCACCACAGTGTAGAAGATATTGCTATAGTTCTTGGGCAAGCTTTACTTGAAGCTGTTGGCGATAAAAAAGGAATTGAACGGTATGGATTTTACTTTGTCCCGATGGATGAAGCTTTAGCCCGTGTTTGTCTTGATTTTTCAAATCGTATTGGCTTTGTTTGGAATGTAGCGTTACCAGCGGCTTCTGCTGGTAGTATTGAAGCTAGTTTGTTTGAACATTTCTTCAAGAGTTTAGCTGAAAATGCTAGAATGAATTTGCATATAGAATTATTTTATGGTAACGACGCTCACCATTCTTTAGAAGCTATTTTCAAAGCTTTTGCCCGTGCTGTTGGTATGGCTATTTCTCCGTCTCGTCGGGTGAGTGGAGTGCCTAGTTCTAAAGGCGTTTTATAATAGTTCTAAATTATTGCAGTGTTAGATTTTTCAACAAAAAAAATATTTCTTTTTGATTTAGACGGAACGTTATTCAATACGCTTCCTGATTTGTCGTTTGCTATAAACAAAATGCTTGTTGCTTTTGGGTTAGAACCTTATCCGCGAGAAATAATCAAAACATTTATTGGTAATGGCTCAAGAAATTTAGTCAGACGAAGTCTTGGAAATTCTGAACATTTATTAGATGAAGCGCATGCTTTATTTATGGAATATTATAAAAATCGTTGTATTGAAGAAACTATTCCTTATCCTGGTGTTATTGAACTTTTAAAAAGAAATTTTCGTGCGGCTGTTTTAACCAATAAACCAATTGAACCCACAAAAAAAATTTTAGCACATTTTGGCCTAGCGAATCGTTTTGAATATGTTTTAGGTGGCGATACTTCTCCGGAACGTAAGCCTTCTCCAGCAGGAATAGAATTTATTCTTTCAAACACAAAACTTGAAAAACAAGATGCTTTGATGATTGGCGATGATACTCCAGATTTATTAGCAGCAAGGGCTGCAGGAATAGATTCATTGATGATTCTTGGAGGATTTGGTAAGCCTGAAAATATTTTGCCCTATTTCCCAAAATACACCGTTGAACATTTTGGGGATTTATTAAATTTGTTCCCATGAGATACCATTTAGCCACTTATGGCTGCCAAATGAATGAATATGATTCTGCAATGATTGCTCAAATGCTTGCGCGTTTTGGGGCGGTTTCTGTTTCTAGTCCAGAAAATGCAGATGTTATTATTGTCAACACTTGTTCTGTTCGTGAAAAAGCCGAAGAAACGGCGATTGCTCGTATTTTTCAGTTTAAACCTGTAAAGCAGGCAAACCCTGATTTAAAAATAATCATTGTTGGTTGCATGGCAAAAAATCGGGGAGAAGAACTTTTAAAAAAGTTGAAATTTGTTGATTTTATTGTCGGCCCTGATCAATACCGGAAAATTCCTGAATTGTTAGAGCACCCCAAAAGAAAACGTTTGGCTTTTTTGGACTTTGATTTAGAAGAAAATTATGTTGGAGAAAGTGCAAAAATATTAACGCCATTTAGTACGCATATAACAATTCAACGTGGTTGTAATAAGCGGTGTAGTTATTGTATTGTGCCTTATGTTCGTGGGCCAGAAAAGTATCGTTTGTCAAGTGATATTTTGCGAGAAGTAAATGAAGCGGCCACACAAGGTGTTTCTGAAATTATGCTCCTTGGGCAGACAGTGAATGCTTACCGAGATGGCAATGAAACATTTGCATCGCTTTTAAATAGAGTTTCTGAAATAGAAGGTATTAAGCGTATTCGCTTTACAAGCCCTCACCCTAGGCATTATACACAAGAACTTTTAGAAGTTTTAACGCAAAATCCAAAGGTTTGCCACCATGCTCATATACCGCTTCAAAGTGGTAGTAATGCTATTTTGAAAAAAATGCGACGCCAGCACGATATGGAAACATATTACGGTATTATTGATTACTTGCGTTCAGCAGACCCGCTTTATCATATTTCTACTGATATTATCTGTGGCTTTGTCGGTGAATCTGAAAAAGATTTTGAAGAAACTTTAGAAGCTGTAGAACGAGTACAATTTGATACTGCATTTATGTTTGTCTATAGTCCGCGTCGCGGGACTGAATCTTTTAAAGAAACTGAAATTTTAACAGAAGATGAAAAGAAAGAGCGTCATACAAGGTTGACTGAAATTCAGAATGCCATAACGCTTAAACGCAATAAACTTATGCTTGGTCGCACAGAAACTTTGCTAGTTGAGCGCCTTTCTTCTCGGGATTCTTCTGAAATGATGGGAAAAACAGACAATTTTAAAAAGGTTATTTTTAAACCAGAAGGCAATGTAAAACCAGGTGATTACGTTAAATGTAAAATAGATGACATTCGTGGCTGGACATTACGAGGAACTTTAGAAACAAATGAATAAAAAATTCTGGTTTGTATTTTGCTTATTGATTTCTTGTTCTGCTTATTCTTATACACTTGCAGATGCAGAAAAGGCATATGTTGCAAAAAATTGGGTACTTGCAAATACCGCGTATGCAGAAGTTTGTCCAACGCTTGAAGGAAACAAACAAATCGCTTGTGCCTATTGGCAAATCCTTGCTTTGAGCCAAACTGGGAAATCAAGAGAATTTCAAAAAGCAGGTGAAATGCTTGATAGTTTAATTCAGAAAATTTCACCAAGAGATACGCTTTATTCTGATTTGGTAATGACTCGTGCTCAATTTGAAATTTATTTGAAAAAATATGCAAAAGCAAGAGAGTCTTTAATCCATGCAAAAGAAACCTCTAAAGATTCTGTTTCGTCTGTTTTATTGCAGGTCTGCGCCTTGCTTGAAAAATCTGATCCGTCTGTAGAAACAAAAGAACTTTGTGCTAGTTTAAAAAATCCAATAAGCGTTGTTGATTCTACTGCAATAGCACCTAAAGATACTTTACAGAAAAAAGTAGATTCATCAGTTGTTATTCAAGAAAAAGTAAGTACTTCTGAAAATCTTTATGTTTTGCAATTAGGTGCTTTTTCAAAAAGAGAAAATGCAAAAGCCTTGCAAACAGCTTTGTATAGTCGTGGTATAGAAACAGTAATTGTTGAAAAAAAATCTTCTGAAAGAAATTTGTTTTTAGTGCATTCAAAAAATGCTTTTTCTAAAGAAGATGCAGAAAAATACGGGGAAAAAGTTTTTTCTCCATTAGAAATGGATTTTTCTCTCGTAAAAAAAGATTGATAATGCAAAAAAACGAAAATTTCTCTTTCCAAAAAGAAAAAGTTTTCTATATTTTGAGCACTTCCCCAGCCGGGGTGGTGAAATTGGTAGACGCGCCGGACTCAAAATCCGGTAGAGGTGACTCTGTGAGGGTTCGATTCCCTCCCCCGGCATAAATTTTTATTGCGAGGTCCTGTATGTCGATTTCGTCCAAAATTCTACCAGTAATTTTTCTAGCAGTTGCTTTTGTTTTTGCTCAGGACGATTCAGACTTTCCTTTTGATGAAGGGGCTTCTTCTTACTCTTCTGAATTATCCGAAACTTCTGATTCTTTTGATTCTGATGAACAAGTTCCATCTGCTGTTGGAACAGCTACTGCAACATCTGGAGAATGGGAAGGTTTCCAATACGAAGAAATGGGACTTACTCAGTGGGAATTTCAAGAAGCTAAAGAAAAAGGCATTTCTAGAGAAAAATTGACTCAATTGGTTGAAATGGGAGTCCGTCCTTCAGAATATTTACAACAACCTTGGGTTCGTTTAGGCGTATCTGAACAAGAATGGTTAGAACAACGTACACAAGGTCTTGAAGATTCTGATATTGACCGTTCTTATCGTAATCGTTCAGGTGATCAAAATTATGCTTACCTTTCATTGCTTGTTCCAAGTCTTTACCAATGGTATTCTGGCCAAAATGTAAAAGCTATTTGGATTGATGCTATTTGGGTTGGTGGCGTTGGTACCTTGGCTTATTTGGCTGCAACAGAAGATACTAATGTTTGGATGTATGCTCTTATTCCTGTAATCGGAGCTCATGTTTGGTCTTTTATAGATGCTTTCTTTGGAACCCAATGGGATAACAACCCAGACGCTAACCGTTTTAGTTTTGGTGTCACACCAACATTAAATCAAGGCGTGGCCAGCATGTTTATGATGCGGTTCTAACATGACTGTTGAATTGATGAAATGTAAAATTCATCGGGCTACAGTAACCGATGCAAATTTAAATTACGAAGGTTCCATAACAATTGACCGTGCTTTAATGGATGCTGCAGGTCTTTTTCCTTTTGAAAAAGTTAGCATATTAGATGTGACAAATGGGGCAAGGTTTGATACCTATGTTATAGAAGGGAGTAGAGATTCTGGTGTTATTTGTTTGAATGGTGCTGCTGCGAGATTAGTTCAAAAGGGAGATTTAGTGATTATTGTAGCTTATGCAGCAATGACTCCTGAAGAAGCTAAAACATGGAATCCGACAGTTGTTAAAGTTGATTCTCAAAATAAAATTTTGAAATAAATCGAAACAAAATTTAAAGTTGAAGCGAGACAAATTAGGTTTCGCTTTTTTTATTGTTTTTGAGTGCAAGGAATACTATTGCACCCTGAGAAGCTTGGAATAAAAGTGGGATATAGCCTAGTAATGTAGAAGCTAAAACAATATCGGCTTCGATTCCTAAAAGTCCAGAATAAAGACTGACTTGAATGTTTTCACGTATGCCAATTCCATTTATTGAAATGGGGAGCATAGTAAATGTGACCATAATGGTTGTAAAAACAGTAATGGTTGCTAAATCAATATTAATTCCAACCGCTTTAAAGTAAGCGTAATGAATGATAATGGTTACCACTTGTAGGATTATAGAATCAATGCCTGATTTCCAAAATGCTTTTGGGTGTTTTCGATAAATAGCAAAAGCTTGTTGTAATTTTAAGAGAAAAGGAATTTTTTGGGAAAGTTTATATGGGATTTTTATTTTATCTGAAAAAAGACCTGCGAAAATAATTAAGACTGCAAGTAGTGTTACTATGCTTACAGTAATAGTGTAGGGGAGTGGTATATTGTATTTTGAAATAACAAAAGGAATGGCTATGAAAAAGCTTAAGAACATAGCCAAAAGTCCCATTACTCTTGAAATAATAATGGCAGCGACTGAATTTGCGGTATTGCCAAAACGTTTTCCAAAGGCAATTGTTTTTACAGCATCGCCACCGAAACCACTAGGGAGTAAATTGTTGAAAAAATAACCTAAAGCAATATAAGAATAAAACGTTCTGAATTTTATTTTTTTGCCATCGTTTAATAAAAGGCCGCGCCAACGATTGGCTTGGATTGCCATTAAAATAGTGGTTAATAGTAAAATAAAAGCCATCCAAGGGCAAGTTTCTTTTTGCCAGTTTTCCAAAACATTGCTGATAGGAATTTTATTAAATAAATAAGCTAGGCCAGAAAAAGTGACAACAAATTTCAGAATCGTAGAGATTCTTTGTAGTGTTGTTTTTTTCTTAGAAGAACTCATTGCCCTAATATAAATTTTATAATGTTATGCCAATTCTGGTCTGATCCTTGATACAGTTGCTCCGAGTTTTGCCATTTTAGCTTCAAAATCTTCATAGCCACGGTCAAGATGATAAATACGGCTTATGGTTGTTTCCCCTTCTGCTATTAAGCCAGACAGCACAAGGGCTGCACTAGCTCGTAAGTCAGAAGCCATAACATCTGCGCCTTCAAGAGATTTTCCACCAATGATTGTCGCAGTGTTCCCATTTAACTGAATGTCAGCGCCAAGGCGTTTTAATTCAGCAATGTGTGTAAATCTATCATGGTAGATTGTATCTTGAATAAGGCTATTCCCTTCTATTGAAGCAAGAGTAGCCATTAATGGAGCTTGTAAATCTGTTGGGAATCCTGGGTAAGGGAGCGTTGTAACACTAATCGGTTTTAGAGATTTGTTTCTAGCATCTACTTCAACCCATGAATCACCAATGGCGACATCACAACCAATTTCTTTGAAAACATTTAGCACGGCCATAATATGCTCAGGAACCATGTGAGTGACTTTTACTCGCCCGCGCGTAATCACTGCTCCACAGAGGAATGTTCCTGCTTCAATTCTGTCGGCAATAGTTTCACCTTTTCCTGGTGTTAAAGATTCAACACCTTGAATGATTAAAGTTCTTGTACCACGACCTTGTATTTTAGCACCCATAGAAATGAGATAATCTACAAGGTTATCTATTTCTGGTTCTATAGCTGCATTTTGAAGAATGCTTTCGCCTTCGGCTAAAGTGGCTGCTAATAATAAATTAACTGTTGCGCCAACACTTGAAATAGGAAAGTGGAATGTGCCGCCTTTTAAACGGCCTTCACAAGTAGCTTCAACATAGCCATGAGTAATGTTTATTTTAGCACCAAGTGCTTCTAGTCCTTTTAAATGTAAATCAATCGGGCGAGGCCCCCAAGCACAACCACCAGGAAGTGATACACGGCAACGTCCAAATCTTGCGACCAAAGGGCCTAAAACATAGAAACTGGCGCGCATTGTTTTTACTAGTTCGTAAGGGGCTTCTAAATGGTTTGCTCCTCTTGTGTCAATGCGTAATTTATGATTTTCGCCATCAATACGACACCCGATGATACGTAAAACATCGGACATGGTTTTCATGTCTTTGAGATGAGGAACATTTGAAATTTCAGAGATTCCATCTGCAAGTAATGCAGCTGGCATAATAGCTAGAACGGCATTTTTTGCTCCAGCAATTTCTACTTCGCCATCAAGAGGCTTTGCTACAGCAGGTACAAGAAACTTGTCCATTGTCATTTCTCCGAATTTTTATAGACTACTCGAGTTTTTGCCACCCAATCATGAAATGTTCTTTTTTCTGGGTCAACTAACGCGACGATGTAAGCGAGTCCATATAAGTAAACAAATGAAAAAGAAGAAAGAGATGCACAAAAAAAGCGCAACAACGAACCTGTTAAACCAAGGCGTGTTCCGTCAGCACGGATAATTTTTATTTTGAGCAGCAATTTCCCTGGAGTGGCATCAAATTTCCAATTGCATAAAAAGAAATAAAGGAACTGTGTAATAGAAGTAAGCCATAGAAAAAGTTGCATACCACGTGCTTGAAATAGTTCTAGAAGTTTGTCATTGTCTTGTAATTCTTCTGGAGATAGTGAGAAAAAAGCACTAATGGCAGCTGTGTCTAATAAGCCTGTATAATGCAATAGCATCATTGTGATACAAGCAATAATTGTCAAAATACAAATGTCGATAGAGTACGCCAAAGCCCTTATCCAAAATCCAGCAAATTGATTTTGTTTAACTTGAAGTTTTTTTTCTTGAATTAAAGCTTCTAAAGTTTGTTGGATAATAACATTAGCCTGTTCTTTTTCAATTTCAACTTTTAATTCTTTCCAGAGTTTCCAATCAGCAAGACCTGTGTGCCAAATAAGCGTTTCTTCTGTAATGATTTTGCGTTCAGCCAATTCCAATATATCTTCTTTAGAAAAAGGACCTTGTCGCCTATCATCAGAAGTAATAGATTCGTCGATATAATACCAATTCATAATAACCCTAAATGTAGAAAGTTCTTAGAAAAAATAGGAAATGCTTTGCCTAGAAAAGTTTATTTTATCTAAGGATTCAGAAGAAGGCGGACTCTAGCCAAAATAAGAAAAGAAAAGGTGCTTTTTTATGAAGTTTTTTTGCTTTTTTAGAAAAGAAATCTTTGCCGGAATTTATACAAAAAACTAAATTTCGGAGATATGAAAAATTTTGTACCTGGGCAACGTTTTTTCAGCGAAGCTGAATTGGATTTGGGACTTGGAAAAGTTGTTTCCGTAGAATTTAAAAATATTGTTATGGAATTCCCTTCTGTTAAGCAGAAGAGAATTTATCGTGCCGGCGCAGCATTACAGCGTTATCAAGTGAATGTAGGCGAAATTGTAAAAAATGAAAAGGGAAATATTTCATTTTTAGTAATAGAAATTAAAGAAGAAAATGGTTTGCTGATTTACTGTGGTCGCGGTGGAAAAAAATTAAAAGAATCCGAAATGCAATCGGTTTTGAAATTGCGCCCGGCTGATTACTTTAAGGCGCTTGCTTATAACGAATTGTCGTCAACAAAAGAATTCCAGTTGCGCCAGCGTGCTCAACAAATCAATCTTTCTTGGAAATCCTCTCCAGTTCGGGGAATGATTGGACCAAGAATAGACATGATTCCTCATCAGTTTTATTTATGTTCTAGAGCATGCAGTTTATCAGAAATGCCACGTTTGATGCTTTCAGATGAAGTTGGGCTAGGTAAAACAATTGAAGCTGGAATGATTTGGCATGCATTGCATGCACGTGGCCGTGCTGATCGAACATTGATTCTTTTGCCGGAAAGTTTAAAGCACCAGTGGATGTCTGAAATGAAAAGGCGTTTTAACCAAGTTTTCACTTTGGTTGATGAAGCTTTTTTAAGATCTTTAAGTGAAGAACGAGAAAATATTTCTTTTTCGGGTGGTGCAACGGTAAGCATGAAAATGAATCCGTTCCTTGCGACAAATAATGCTATTTGTACTATGGAACTTTTAATGGGAACTCCAGCACTTCGAGAAGATTTGTTAAAAGTAGATTGGGATTTGCTTATAGTTGATGAAGTTCATCATTTGCTTTGTGAAGATGATTTTGTAAGTAAAGATTACCAGACTGTTTATGATGTGGTTTCTAAAACAAAGGGTTTGCTTTTGTTGTCTGGAACGCCTTTGCAATTCCAACCAGAATCGCATTTTCATCGTTTGCGCATGCTTGACCCAGTTCGTTTTTATGATTACGCAAAATATTTAGAAGAACAAGAAACTTATAAAAAAATCGCATCAGATTTGTCTAAGTTGCCTTCTGACCCAAATGCTGTTTTGAGTTGGGAAGAATTAGAAAAAGTTTTGCCAAAAAAATCTCCAATTCGTTCTTGGCTTGAAAAAGAAACCATTGAAAATTTAGAAGCAGGAGAATGGGTGCGTCGTATTGTTGATGCAATGGGAACTGGCTCTGTGATGTTCCGCAATACGCGAAAAGGTGTTGGAGGCTTTCCAAAACGTATTTTAAAAGAAATAGCTTTAGAACCAAATGAAAAATACCAAGAGCTTATTGAACGTTTAGCCCAAGGTGACCAAGAACATGCACTTGATTACCATCTAAATGGACTTTTGCTTTTGCCTCAGGCAAAGTTCTGGCAATTAGATGAACGAATCGTTTGGATTAAAGAATTCCTGGCAACATCTGAAGAAAAAGTTTTGTTGATTACAGAAAACGAATCTGTATTAAAGGCTATTGCTTGTGAAATAGCTCATGCTTTTGACGAAAGCATTCTGACTTGTTTCTTTGAACAGATGTCTATCGAAGAAAGAGATAAGGCATCAGCACATTTTGCAAAGCCTGACGGAGCTCGTATTTTACTTTCGACAGAAATTGGCTCTGAAGGCAGAAACTTCCAATTTGCACATCGCATTATTCTTTGGGATCTTTCTTTGGATGCTGCTTTAGTGGAACAAAGAATTGGTCGCTTAGATAGAATTGGTCAGACACGAGATGTTGAAGTTTATGTTCCTTATGTAAAAGGAACTGGTCAAGAAGTAATGTTTAAATGGTATAATGAAGGATTAGAAGCTTTCAGTCAGCCATTGATGACAGGCGGAAAGTTCTTGATTCAATATTCAGATGTTCTTTTGCAAGCGGTTTTAGACCCGAAAACTTATCTTAGTCCTTTTACAGAAAAATTCTTGCCTAAGCTTCGCAAGGAATGTGATGCGGAACGTAAAATGGCTGAAAAAGGTAGAGATAGGTTACTTGAATTTAATTCAAGGAATCCTTTAGCGGCGGCTAAAATAATTGAACAAATTAAAGAGATTGATGCTGATTCTTCTGTTTCAGAATTTGTTTTTGATGCTTTGAAAATGCAAGGGATAGAAATAGAAAAAGGTTCTTTACCAGAAACATTCTTATTAGTACAAGGACCCAAAGTAGAAGATGGTTCTATACCAGGAATGCCTAAAGCGAATAATTCGTTATTGATGACTGAAGAAACAACAACGCAAAAGAGTTGTTTAACGGTTACGCTTTCAAGAGAAAAGGCTATGTTGCATGACGGGATTGATTTTTTAAGCGTTGAACACCCGTTAGCTCAAGGAGCAATTGATTACGCAACAGCTGGTAAACAAGGCTCTGTAGCTTGCGTTATTTGGAATGATTCTGGTATCCCTGGGACAATGTGTATGGAATATGATTTTGTTCTAGAATTTCCGGTCCATTCTGATTGGGGTTTAGATGATGTAGCTCGTTCTGTTTATATGCGTTGCTTGGTAAATGGTTCTGGAGAAGATTGTTCTTCGCTGTTAAAATCTTTAGATGCAGCGACTTTGAAAGATGCAAAAGTCCCACAAGGACAACCGATTATTCAGGCAAAATTGGCTTATTTCTCCGGAGAAGGTTTTGCAAAAGCAAAAGAAATTGTAGGTGCACAATTTGCAGAAGTGGTAGAAGATGTTTCTCTTAAGGTTACAGAGCGTTTAGATAGTGAATACGCTCGTTTAAAACACCTTATGTTTATGCGAGGCTCTTCTGAAAATACTCCGGCATTGGTTACAATGAAGAAAAATATTCAAGACAGAAAAAAAGCTTTATCTGGGGCTTTGCTTCGTTTAGATGGCATTCGTTTAGTGGTTTGCCGTTAAGAGGTTTTTATGAGTGAATTGCGCGCAAAAATTTTAACAGAGGCAAAACGTATTGTTGTAAAAATTGGATCTAGAATCCTTGTGGATTCTGAACATGGAGGCGTCAGAACTCGCTACATTCAAAAGTTAGCAGACTCTGTTGCTTGCCTGATGGAACATGGAAAAGAAGTCGTTATTGTCACAAGTGGTGCTGTTGGTACTGGCATGGCAGAACTTGGGTATGCTGAAAAGCCTAAAGTTATGGCAGAAAAACAAGCTTGTGCCGCTGTCGGGCAAATTGATTTAATGTATGCGTATCGTGAAATGTTTCGCTGGGTACAACTTTCTTGCGGGCAAATTCTTTTATCAGCAGATGATTTCAGAGATAGAACGCGATATAAAAATTTGCAGAATACGATTAAAACAATGCTTGCCAAAAAAATTGTTCCGATTATCAATGAAAATGATTCTTTAGCAGTTGCAGAAATTAAAGTCGGAGATAATGATAAACTTTCTAGCGATGTGGCTTTGTTTTTAGACGCCGATTTGCTTTTGATTTTTACAGATGAAGATGGTTTATTTGATGATAACCCTAAAAAGAATTCTAAAGCTCGTTTGTTGCGCTTTATTCCAGAAATTACACCTGCCGTTCTTGCATTGGCTGGGGCTCCAGGAGAAACAGGCTCTGCTGTAAGTACTGGTGGAATGCGTTCTAAATTAGAAGCTATTCGTGCAGTTGTTAATAGCGGTGCTAATGCTTTCTTAGCAAATGGTATGAAGGTGTTGCCTCATGAAGTTCTTTTTGAAAATGCTTTAGGGACTTTGTTTGCCGGTAAAAAACAAAAAATGAATAGTCGCCGTCGTTGGCTTTCTTTTGTAAGCACACCTAAAGGGAGTGTGATTGTCGATAAAGGTGGCGTAAAAGCGCTTCAAAAAAATCATTCCAGCTTGTTACCTGTTGGAGTTATTCAAGTGGGTAAGCATTTTGATGCTGGTGATTTAATTGAAATTCTTGATGAATCAGGAAATCGTATTGCCCGGGGAATTGCTCAATACGGGAGCGATAATCTTAATCTAGTGTTAGGCAAAAAAACGCTAATGGTACGAGAAATTCTTGGTTCTGATATCCCAGAAGAATTAGTGCATAAAAATGACCTTGTTCTGTTTTAGTTAAAACAAACCAAGATGTTCTAGTAAAATTTTTGCACCAAGAGAAATTAAAATAACGCCTCCTAGACGTTCAGCAATGGTTTTACAATGACTGCCAAGTTTTACTCCAAGTGCTACTCCAATAGCAGAAAATAAAAAAGTAGTACATCCAATAATGCAGCAAGTCCCCAAAATGTTCACATGTAAAATGGCAAAGGAAACACCTGCAGCTAACGCATCAACACTTGTAGCAACCGCAAGAATAAGCATTGGCCATGGAGAAAAATCAGGAGAAGTTTTTGAATCTTCGCTAAAGGATTCTCGGAGCATATTAAAACCAATAAAAGCAAGTAAAGCAAAAGCAATCCAATGGTCAAAACTTTCAATAACTTTACTAAAATGAGAACCTAGGAAAAAGCCAATTAATGGCATTAAAGCTTGAAAAACACCAAAATAAAGCCCGGCAAGACAAATGTGTTTTACTTTAATTTTGGGTAATGCAAGGCCTTTTGCAATGGATACCGCAAAGGCATCCATTGAAAGTCCTATAGCCATTAAAATAATCTCAAAAAAAGACATTATTTTTTAAGTTTTTCTAAGTAATAATTGATATGAGAATCTAGGAAAGGCCTGCTATCAAATTGTAAACCGAAAACTTCAGAAATTTTTCGGACAGAGAAAAACATAGGAGATTCACTCCAACCTAAATCTTCTTCAATGATTTGAGATGAGCAACCAGGAACAAGAGCAATAGCTCTTTCAGCAATTTCTTTCCAGCTAATCCAAGTTTCGCCAAGAGCCAAGAATATTTCTTCGTTGAGATTAGATTCAATAAGTCTTGTAAAAACTTCAGCTTGTTGAGAGGCATGAATAAATTGAGTACCATCATTTTTAATGATATGAATTGGCTGATTATTTAAAACGGCTTCAGCAATTTTAGCAAAACGGGTATCTGGTTGAGAACAACCATCAGGAAACGCTGGGTTCCCAAAAGTGTAGCCAGGTCTAATGATATTGCGTTTCATACCGGAACGGCGAAAACCTAAAACATAAGCTTCGCCAGCGGCTTTTGTTGCTCCATAAAGATCAACAGGGAGATTCACGCAAGTTTCATCCATTGAAGGACGCATCTGGCCCATAGCGGCCGTACTAGAGGTATATATAAATTTTTCACAGCCGGCATTAGCTGCAAGTTCTAAGAGTGTAGCCGTTGCCAGCGTATCGTTTTTAAGCATGGTTGTCGGAGTTTCACCCCAACCAAGAGCAATGTGAATGCAAGCATCACAACCTTGTATAGCTTGTTGCAAAACATCGGTATCACAAAGAGCACCCTGAAAAAATGAAACACCTTTGGCTTCTGCTAAACTAGGGATTTTTTCTGGATGGCGAGTCGAAATGTGTAGTTCATGGCCATGAGAAAGAAGAGATTTGGCAACATAATGCCCGATAAATCCAGTTCCACCAGTAAGGAAAATCCGCATAAAAACTCCATAAGAAACAATTCTTTAGTAATATACTTTCCAAAATGTATTTTTTTCAAAAGTAAAGGAAATTTTTTTGTTACGAAAGCTTTATTTTTATACATTCAAGATATGCGCTATCTTTTTACTCTATTACTAGCTTTTTTTCTTCATTTACAAGCTTTTGCCGCCTCTGGAGTTTGGATTCCTTTATCAGGTGATGTAGAACCTGTGATGAATGATTTTGTAAGGCGTGCGATAGCTCAGGCAAAACAAGATAATCCAGATTATATTTTATTTGAAATCAATACATTTGGAGGGCGCTTAGATGCTGCTTTCGATATTGTTGATACAATTCTTGGAATTAAGGATGTAAAAACCATAGCGGTAGTCAAAAATAAAGCAATTAGTGCTGGCTCTTTAATAGCTCTTGCCTCAAAAGAACTTTATATGATGGATGGCACAACTATTGGCGATTGTGCTCCTATTGTCCAGGGTGCTGGCGGAACTCCTGAAATTGTAGGTGAAAAAGTACAATCTCCGTTGCGTGCAAAATTCAGGAATTTAGCTCAGCGAAATGGTTATCCAGAACTTTTAAGTGCCGCTATGGTTACACCAGAATTAGAAATTTACCAGTTAAAAAATAAAGATTCCGTTTTAACGATAGAATCAAAAAATTATGAGCATTTCTCTGAAAATGAAAAGAAAGTTTGGGAAACGCCCAAAGTATTAGTTCGTGCTGGCGAACTTTTAACGATGACAGAAAAAGAAGCTCTTGAATTTGGATTTTCTAAAGGGACTATTGCTTCAAGAAAAGCATTAGAAGAAAAATTATCTATAGAAAAAGTAAGTGAAGTTCAAGAACATTCTGGCGAAAAAGTCGCGCGTTTTATTAGTGCTATTTCTGGGTTGTTGTTAATTCTTGGGTTTGGAGCTCTTTATATGGAATTTAAAACACCAGGTTTTGGCATATTTGGAATTATTGGAATTGTGGCAATAGCTTTAGTTTTCTTTGGCTCGCAAGCAGGTCGCATTGAAAATTTTGTTCCGTTGATTTTGCTTATTGTAGGTGTTGTTCTTTTTGTACTAGAAATTTTTGTTTTCCCTGGAACAATGGTTTTTGGTGCGCTTGGGATTGTTAGTATGGTAATAGCATTAGCCTTAGCATTTGATTTTACAACGCTTCCTGCTTTTTTACCTTCGCTAGGTTCTGATATTTCTCCTATTTTACTGGCGTTATTTTATGTGCTTACTTGTGCTGGAATTGCATTGATAATTCCATTAGTGTTTTCAAAATACATTGTGCCACTTCTTCCTGAAGGGTATTCCCCAATGTTAAAAACGGATTTGGCAGATTCACAATCTCCAACAGAAGAAGTTCAAGAACTGAGTGTAGGTACTTTAGGAGTTGCCAAAACATTTTTACGACCAGTCGGGCATGCTATTTTTGAAGGTAAAGTTATTGATGTTCAAACTTTAGATTCTGAAATAGAACCAGGAGATAAAGTAGAAGTTGTGAAAATTCAAGACGGACGAGTTTTCGTTCATAAAGTTTAATTATAATCAAGGAGAAACCATGAATTCAATTTTAGTTGTTGGAATTGTCATTGCAGCCATAGTCGTTCTTGTGCTGCTAGCGTTTATCGCTAAATTCTTTAGTCTTTGGCTTCAAGCGCTTTTCTCTAAAGCAGGAGTTAGCATTTTCCAGTTGATTGGAATGCGTTTAAGAAAAGTTCCGCCACAGACAATTGTTGAAGCAAGAATTTTGAGTTGCAAGGCCGGGATTCCTGTAGATACTAATTTGTTAGAAGCGCATTATATGTCTGGTGGTGCAGTTTTGCGTGTAGTTCAGGCGTTGATTGCAGCAAATAAGGCAAATATTGATTTGAATTTTAAACAAGCTGCAGCGATTGACCTTGCTGGCCGAAATGTTTTAGAAGCAGTACAAATGTCTGTAAATCCAAAAGTGATTCAAACGCCAAAGGTGAGTGCAGTGGCTCTTGATGGTATTCAGCTTCATGCAGTAACTCGTATTACGGTTCGCGCTAGTATTCAAAAATTAGTTGGCGGTGCTGGCGAAGATACCGTTGTAGCTCGTGTTGGTGAAGGTATCGTTTCTTCAATTGGTAGTGCATTGAGCCATAAAGATGTTCTTGAAAATCCAAATATGATTTCTAAAAAAGTGTTGGCTTCTGGTCTTGATGCAGGAACCGCTTTTGAAATTCTTTCTATTGATATTGCCGATGTAGATGTCGGGCAAAATATTGGAGCAATTCTTGAAACTGACCGTGCAGAAGCCGATAAGAAAATAGCTCAAGCTAAGGCAGAAGAACGTAGAGCTATGGCTTTTGCCGCAGAACAAGAAATGAAAGCAAAAGTGATGGAAATGCGTGCTAAGTTAGTGGAATCTGAAGCAGAAGTTCCTATGGCTATGGCGGTAGCGCTTCGCGAAGGTAAACTTGGCGTAATGGATTATTACAACTTAAAAAACATCGAAGCTGATACGCAAATGCGTAAAGATATAGGTGGTTTACCTGAATCGCAGTCTCCTTCAGATGGAAATTAAAAGATGGAAACCTTTCTTTTTCTGTTGTTAATTATAGGTGGTGAGGCGCTCTTTTCTTGGCTTAAGAAAAATGCTTCTAAGCAAAAAACGCAAGAGTTAGAACAAGATGTTTCTGACAGAGAGATTTACCCTGAACAAGAACGTGTTCCTGAATCTCCTGCAGAACACTTGCGTGAACTTTTGCGCCGTTATGCTGAAGATCATCCAGAAGAAATAGAAACTAGCACTTCTGAACCTTATGTTCCAGATGATGAATTCTTTGAAACGGAAGAACCAGTAGCTTCAGAAATGTTAGAAAATGTTCCTGCTGAGCCTGTTGTAAAAGAAGAATCTATTTTTGCCAAATACCAAGGTAAAGCATTTGAACGGCGTGTAGAGAAAGAAGAAGATTCTTCGTTTGATGTAGTGCCTTCTCGACAGAATAAAAATTTAAAGCCTTGTTTTTCTTTGAATGCGGCTCGCGCTGGATTCGTTTGGTCAAAAATTCTAGAGGAACCTCGTTTTAAAAGACGCTGGAATCCAATGAATCGTTAGGTTCTTGACAAAAAAATCCTCCGCGAAATTTTCGCGGAGGATTTTTTAATGCAGAAAAATTAAACCAGTTTCTCTACAGCATTTGCAATAGAAAGTAAATTTGATTCTTCAAAAGGTTTGCCAATTAATTGAAGGCCAACAGGTAAGGAATCTACATAACCGCAAGGCAAGGAAATTCCAGGTAAACCTGCAAGATTCAAACTAACCGTATAAATGTCAGAAAGATACATTGCCATTGGGTCTGTTTCGCCTGTCCCTCGCTTAAGCGGAAGAGATGGCATTGTTGGGCTTGCAATCACATCACAAGTTTCGTAAGCCTTAGCAAAATCTTCTGTAATCAAACGGCGAACTTTTTGTGCTTGAACATAATAAGCATCATAGAAACCAGAACTTAAAACATAAGAACCAAGCAAAATACGACGTTGGACTTCTTTACCAAAGCCTTCAGAGCGAGATTTAGCGTAAAGGTCAAAAAGATTTTTGGCTTCTGGACTGCGATAAGAATAGCGAACACCATCAAAACGACTTAAATTACTTGATGCTTCAGCTGTAGCAATAATGTAGTAGCTAGAAACGGCATGCCCAATATTTGGAAGAGAAATTTCACGGAGTTTAGCTCCATTTTGTTCCATTTTTGCAAGCATATTTTCAATAGCTATTTTACACTTTTCATCTAAACCAGAAGCAAAATATTCTTTTGGAACGCCAACAATTTTATTAGAAAGATCTTCGTCAAATTTTTGAGTAAAATCTTCAGTAGGCCTTGCGCTTGTTGTATTGTCATGAGGGTCTTGACCGCAAATGATAGAAAGAAGCTCAGCACAGTCTTTAACATTTGTACCAAATGGTCCAATTTGGTCTAAGCTAGAAGCATAAGCAATCAAACCATAACGAGAAACACGACCATAAGTAGGTTTTAATCCGACAACTCCAGTACAAGCGGCAGGTTGTCTAATAGAACCACCAGTATCAGAACCAAGAGAAGCAGCTACACAACCAGAGGCTACCGCTACAGCAGAACCACCAGAAGAACCTCCAGGGATTCGGTCACTTGCAATAGGGTTTTCTACAGGACCAAAGAAAGAAGTCTCATTAGAAGACCCCATAGCGAATTCGTCCATGTTGGTTTTACCAACAACCACAGCGCCAGAAGCTTCTAATTTTTCAAGAGCAGTTGCTGTATAAGGAGCTTCAAAGTTAGCAAGCATTTTGGAACCAGCAGTTGTTTTAGTTCCATAAAGGCAAAGGTTATCTTTAACAGCAACAGGAATACCATCAAGTTTACTTTTGGTTTTACCTTCTGCACGACGCTTGTCTGATTCTTTAGCAAGCTCTAAAGCCCTTTCAGATAAAACCGAAACAAATGCGTTTAAAGAAGACGTTTCTTGTATTTTAGCTAACGATTCTTCAACAAGTTTTTGAGAAGTTGTTGTGCCGTTTTCTAATTCTTGAGCGAGAATGTTTAAATCTTTCATTAGCGGTCTCCTGACCATTTCATTATGTAGAGAGAAACTATCATACCAATGATACTTACGAAATTAAGTTTTAACCCGAAACCTAAAACGAATTTAACCATATAGAGATCAATAACGATAGGTTCATCAATTCCAAGATTTAGATTAAAAGCAGCAATAAAGAAATTACGGACAATATTGTTTTGACCACCAGCATTCATAAGTTCTCCAAGAGAACCAAATAGAAGACCAAAACATTCACCGAGAATGCCACCTATTAGCAAACCCAGAACAACAAAAAGTATAAGACGTCCAAAATTGGTTTTTCTTGTCATAGAAAATCCTTTTACAATGATGGCAAAATATAGAAAGTATCAAGGATTCCAATTTATTTCAGGGATGTTTTTTGACCTTAAAAAAGCATTTGTCTGGCTAAAATGCCTACACCCGAAAAAGCCACGGTAAGCAGATAAAGGACTTGGGTGAGGTGCTTCAAGAATTAAATGACCTTTTTGTTTAGAAATAAGCACTTTCTTTTTAATGGCATAACTTCCCCAAAGTAAAAAGACGAGATTTTCTTTTTTTTCAGAAAGTCTTGCAATTATTGTGTCTGTAAAACGTTGCCAACCAATTTCAGAATGTGATGCAGGGGAGTGTGCCCTGACGGTTAAAGTAGCATTTAACAGAAGAACGCCTTGTTTTGCCCAATACTCTAAATTTCCATGAGAAGGCATAGGAATACCTAAATCTGATTCAAGTTCTTTAAAAATATTCACAAGAGAAGGTGGTGGGGCAATAGAATAAGGAACTGAAAAAGAAAGTCCATGAGCTTGTCCTGGATTATGGTAAGGGTCTTGCCCGATAATTACCACTTTAGTATTGGAAACGGAACATAAATCCATTGCGGCAAAGATTTTAGAGCCAGGAGGGTAGATAACTTTTTTTTCATTTTTTTCTTTCAAAAGAAAATCTTTGATTTTTTTAAAGTAAGGTTGTTCAAACTGATCTGCTAATAATTCCAACCAAGAAGATTCTAGTTTTACATTCATTAGGTGGTCCTGTTTTGAATACGTTGGGTTAAAATGGCTGTTTTTTCTCCAGCGATTCGTGTGTAAAATAAAATGCCTTCGTTTTTTCCTTTAGGTTTTAAACGTTTAATTTCTTCTTCAGGAATAATTTCTACACCACGTTTTTTTAAAGTGAGTTTGCCGATACCATGTTTTTTCAGCATATTTTTAACGGCTGAAGTCCCTAATGGCACAGAATCTAAAACAGTAAAAGAAGAAAAACCAATATGTGAAATAGGTTCTTCAGTGGTTAAGTAAGCAATTCCTTTTGATAAAATTTTAGCATTCCATTCTTTGGCAAATTGTGTAAAAAGTTTACTGCGAATAAAAAGAGAACAAGGTTCAGAAATAAATTTTTGTAAAGGTCCTTCTTCTAGTATTTGTTCTTTTTCTAAAGTAGTTCTATCAAAAGCAGAAATAAATTCAAAAGATTTTTCTTTATCTAAAATAACGGTTCTGATTTTACCTGGATTTTGAACAAGTTCTCCAAGCAAAATCAAACATTCTCGACAATCTTGTTTTGAGCCTAGGTAAATAATTTCAGCATCTAGCGGAATTTCATCGATAGGGTAACCTGGTGGCAATTTTATCATTCCGCCACGATATTTTTTTGCGAGATTTAAGATTTCAGAAAGCGAGGGCGTTAAATTTTCAAATTGCCTTTGGTTTTCCGATTCTAATTTTCGACGAGCCGGGTCTATAGAAAAATAATCCGCTGTTATTCCAGAAAGATTTCTAACATCAGCTTGGAGTACATTAGCTCTTTTTTGAAACGCATTCATGTTGTAGGCGTACATTTGAAGGCGCTCTTCGCTCATATCAATTCCTGTTAATTCTAACGAATTAGGAATGAAAAAAGAATCTCCGCCCATGCCGCAACATAAATCGTGAACGCACCCAGATGAAGGCCACAATTTTGCTTTCCATTTGCTGATATCGTATGCAGTTGATTGTTCTAAAGCGAGTTTATCACATAAAAGAAATTCTTGAAAATTAAATTTTTCTCGGAATTTTTTTACGAGAGGAATGTAGTCCATAATGGCTCGGCGTTCTTCTTCTGAAAAAGATTTCCCAAGAGCAGCCGAAATTTTTAAAGAATCCCATTTTTCTTTAAAAACTTTTGTGATAAAAGCTTGAATTTCTTTTGATGTCAAAAGAGAAACATATAGCATAGTTCAGAAAATTATTTAAGAATGCAACGAACGCTAGCCCCATGTTCTGGGTTGAATTTTTCAATTGTCATAACGGGCTTGTCGTAATGAAAAACGGCGACGGTTCCTTCGGTTGTCCAGAAATAAGCTTTCTTTCCAGCGTCATCAAATTTGCGTTTTGACATTTCTACATCGCTAGCGGCAAAGTGAGCACCACCTGCTTTAGCTCCAAATCCAAAATCATCTTTTCCGTTTCCAAAATCAGCAGTTCCTTTCAAAGGATCCCAACCATAACCCGCTTTTAGTTTTGTACCTTCATCTTTACCTACAAAGGAAATTAAATTTTTCCAATCTTGTTCGCTAGGAAGTTTGAAACTTTCAGGGCAAGCTATTTCAGCATTTTTTTTGTTGTAAAGTCTTCCCCAATTGTTGCACTGCATGCAAACAGAACCACTTGCAGAGGCATAATTCATATTTTCTGCAATCCAAATTTGCTCACCAATTTTTATCCATTCATAAGCAATGCCGTCGCGAGGATCTTTGTAGCTTCCGCTAGTAGTTGCTTCGCCATTTGCTTCTAAGTGTTTTCCAAAAGCAATTTGTTTATTTTGTGAAAACGGTAATTCGGTAGCGAGATTTCCGTTAGAATGATATTCTTTGACAATGCCCTCGATATACCCATTTTCATAAGGCGTTTCTTTTTTTAAAGTTCCGTTTTCGTAGTATTCTTTAACGATTCCTTGCCTTCTGTCTTTTTCATAAGGCGTTTCTCGTTTTAGATTTCCATCTTGGTAAAATTCTTTTTGAACGCCATGTTTTAAGTTTTCAACATACGGAGTTTCTATTCGAATATTTCCGTTTGGATACGCTTCTGTGCGAATGTCATCGCAAGCAGAACATAATAAAGCAATTCCAATGCTTAAAGAAATAAAATGGATTTTTTTTGCTTGAAACAAAATGCGCCTCCTTCAATTAAAGGTTTATCCAAGAAAATTTTCCAGAACATGCTAGAAGAGCTATCATATAGAGCATACCGTCGTAATAGCGCCAAGCGCCTGTAGGAGCCTCTGTATTCCAAAGGTCTTCTGCAAAGATTTTTATGTATGGGTGATTTTCAGGAAGTGTTAATGTTCCTGTGGCGTTCATTGCGATATGGCCGGTTGTCGCCGTTCTTGCATTTTCACTTGCTTTGCTTCCATCTACTTCGTAATCAGAAAAATAAGGTCTTTGACTTTCAAAGAATGAAAGCATTTTTAGAACAGATTCGCCTTCCCATGCGTCATGAGAAAAAGCCTCGTAATCTAAAGAAATGTTCCAAATTACTCGCCAAGCATCACCAGAAAAACAATGGCTTAATGAATGCCAAGAAGTCTTTTTGGGAGTGCCGTCAAATTCAGAATAGTCGGCCGGCAAACCTGTAACTGGGTGTAAAGCTTTTTTTAAATAGTCTAAGCTTTTTTTGTAAGCATTTTCCCAAAATGAATCACCCGATTCTTTTGCAAATAAGCGATAAAATGCAAGAGTGTGGTAACTTGGGTCAGTAAAATCATTTCCTTCTGCTGGCGAAAAACGCACAAGTCCTGTATTTTTGTCCATCATGGTATGGACAATCCCTTCTGTTTTTTTATAAGCCATGGCGTTTAAAATTTGAAGACCTTCTTCTTTGTATTTTTCGTCATTAAAAATTTTAGACGCAAGTAAAAGAGCGGCCGCAAAATATTCTTCGCCATCGGGTGCTGCTCCTTTATCAATCATACTAAAATCATGAGTTGAAACTTGCCAAGAAAAGTAACCTTTCCACTCGCCTTCGTGATTTAATAAATAGCGTTTTGAAAAGTTCCAAAGTTTATCAAAGAACTCTTTTTTTTGCATTAAAGCAGTAATAAGCATTCCATAACTCATTCCTTCTGAACGAATGTCGTTATGCCCAATATCTACAATATAAGCAAGTCCATCATTTGTTTCAAAGTACACGCGCTCGTTTTCATTATTACCTTCAAAAAGAGAATGAAAACTTTTTTCAAGTTTTAGTTTAATTTCTTCAGGAGAATGATTTAATTCAAGGAAAATATTACGCATAACTTTAAAATAATAAAGAAAGGAAAAAATGAAATTGAAAAAATAGAATTGGTATAGGATTTTATCTCAAAAAAGTCTTTACAATTTTAAAGTCGGATTTTATAACTGTAAGAAAATTGATGAACTGAGGCAAAAACGTATGATTCCGCGAGAATTGCAAGAGAATAATCCGGTTGCATCCAGACAGAATTATTCTAGATGAAACATAGCAGGTTCCTGGGTTGTTTTCGTATTTGCAGATTCACACCGACGAGGTTGGGCGGACAGGAATGTAGGAAACTGAAATTATTCGTAAAATTCTTGAAGTTGTGTGCCGGAAGAATTGGGCAACTGTTAAACGAGTCTTCGCTTGCAAACGAGTGCGGCGTTTCTACACCAACGATAAATTCATGGCTTTCGGTGCTAGAGGCCAGTTTCATACTTTATCGCCTAAGACCTGATTTCCGTAACTTCAACAAGCGGGTTGTAAAGACGCCCAAGCTTTATTTCTACGACACTGGTCTTGCGTGTTCGCTGCTTGAAATTGATAGTGCGAGCCAACTAAAATCGCACTTTGCCCGGGGGAGTCTTTTCGAGAATCTGGTCATCAATGAATTTATGAAAAGTTCATTAAATCAGGGTAAAGAACCAAGGCTTTCTTTTTGGAGAGATAACGTCGGCCATGAGGTGGACTTGATTCAGGACCGGGATGGGAAACCCTACGCTTACGAAATCAAGTCGGCGGAAACATTCAACTGGGAGTTCCTCGACAACCTGAATTTCTGGGGAAAAATTTCTGGATATCCCCACGAGCAAAAGGCCGTCCTATATGCGGGGACAAAGGAATTGTCGCTGACAGAAGCAAACGTCATTCCTTGGAAAAAAAAAGCTTTTTGACAAGGTCCAGAAAGAAGTCGAAAAGTTGGTGAAGTAGGCTGAGTGAATTGTTGCTTGTATAGAATTATTCTTCTATACACCTTATTCGCAAAAAGACCTGCCAACCACCTTTGGGACAGTTTGAGAATACGCCTTGTCCATTTATCTCAGCGCATTCAAAAACAGTTTCTCCAACCTTAGGATTTTGACCACCGGATACGGCTCCATAATATACAGAGCTTACATTGTCAAACAAGCAAGAAGCATTAAAGCCAACAGAATTTTTACCATCTTTACAAGAAGTTGAGCGAAGTCGACTTCCTAATTCCTGGTGCATTTTTCTAATCTGTTTTTCGGTTGCGTCTTTAGCACTTGGAAAATCCGAAAGTACAAAACCGATCAAATCCACCCAATCTTTAACAGTGGGCAACCTCCATCCCGTAGGGCATACTTTATTTCCCGATTGAACTGTTGCAAGAAAATCGTACACCCTAATGCAATCATCGGGGTCCGCACCTCCTCGATAATCTGCACATTTAGAAAATTTCGTTTCAAACCTATAGTCTTCCGCCATCCATACTTGCTTGCCTATTTTTACAGTTTTGTACTTGTACCCATCTTTATCGGTTACAGTACCTGCCAAAGCAACGGAAAATACGCCTAGTAAGGCAATTAATATTTTCTTTTTCATTGTCATTCTCATCCTTTCTTGTTTTTTTAATGTGTAAGCTTTCTAGTGATTCCTTCGTCATCTATTTCTACAACTATGATTTTAGAATCTGGAAGAAATTTGGATGTTCGTACAAAGTATTCTGCAAGGGATTCCTTTTTTAAAGGGTGGACAGAACGCTTCAAGCATAAGATTTTTTGAGTGGCTGAGGCTACTTTTGTTAGCCAGCTCACGGCTTCATTTAAGTTGTTTATTTTCCCATTGGGCACATTTCCTGAAACAGTCCATTCCAGACATTTGCATTCAACAATGATGGATTTGTCTGGAGTAGCCAAATCGAATTTGTGCCCATCTATCGGTTCGGGGTGTTCCAGCGTTTGATCTAGGTAAGCTTCCAAACTTCTTTTGGCGAACTCTTCAAATGCATCACCTTTGGCTTTGTTGCTCGTTTCTTCCATACAAGGTCTCTTCTTTTTGATTACCAAATCCAAATGTAAACAAAAAAAAACATTGTCAAGTATTTTCTTCAAAAACACACATTCGTAAGTAAGATTTTACAATTTGAATTTCCAAACAAAGAAAAAAATGACTGTTGTCGCTATTTTTTTTCATTGGAAAAAGGTGATAAAGTTTTTTTGCTTAATGGATTAAGCAAAATTCATAAAAAATGCTTGTCTTATTAAGCAAAATAGTATAAATTTATGCAAAACTCATAACTGGAGGTCTGGTTTTTGGAACAGTTGCAGGCTCAACATTTACGTATGCTTTCTCGGCTCGATACGCCCAACCAGCGAAGTTTGATGCAGAAAATCAACTGGGAATCGCGCCTTATTGCCATACGTGGGGCTCGCGGTGTCGGGAAGACCACTCTCCTCCTGCAGCATATCAAGAGCAAATACGGAATTGCACCTGAGGTCTGCCTTTACGCAAGCCTGGATCACATCTATTTTGCTCGTCACTCGCTTCTTGATTTAGCAGAACAATTCTACAATCGGGGTGGGAAATGCTTGTGCTTGGATGAGGTCCACAAGTACGATGGCTGGAGCCGCGAAATAAAGAACATCTATGATGGCTTTCCCGATTTGAAAGTCGTGTTCACAGGTTCTTCTCTCTTGAATATTTTGAACGCCGAGGCAGACCTTTCTCGCCGTTGTGTGAGCTACGACATGCAGGGGCTATCGTTCCGTGAATACCTGCTTTTCAAGGAGGGAATCTCGCTGCCGGCTATTCCGCTAGAAGAAATCCTACAACATCCCCTTGATGCTTCTACTGCAGTTGTCCGCGCCTGCAAGCCGCTCAAGTATTTCAAACCATACCTAAAGGAGGGTTACTATCCCTTCTTTCTGGAGAAGAATATTGACTATCTGATGCAGGTACAGAAAGTGGTGAACTTGATTTTAGAAATCGAGTTGCCTCGGCTGAGTGGTGTCGATATTGCAAATGTGCGGAAACTTCAGAGTTTGCTTGCAGTTGTGAGTTCTGGAGCCCCATTTGTCGTTGACATCAGCAAGATGGCGCAGACAGCGGAATTAAACCGCAACACTATTGTGAATTACCTTTCTTACCTTGGCAGAGCGAAGTTACTTAACCTGCTGTACAGCGATACACAGAATATCAAGCGGATGCAAAAGCCTGATAAGATTTACATGGAAAACTGCAACCTGTTACATGCGCTATCGCTTATGCGAGTCGAAGTCGGAATGGAACGCGAGACTTTCTTTGTCAACCAGCTCACATACCAACATACGCTGGAATACGCCAAGCGGGGAGACTTTTGCATCGATCGCAAATGGATTGTTGAGGTGGGCGGGCAAAGCAAGGACGGAAAACAGATTGCTGGACTCGCGAACGGATTTATCGCTTCGGACGATATTGAGTACTCCATGGGCAACAAAATTCCGCTCTGGCTTTTCGGTTTTCTGTATTAGTTTTTTCTAATTTGCTTGGGTTTGGAGTCGTAAGTGGTTCCATAATTACAGGTGACTGGCGTGAACGAGATTCTAGACCTAGCCTCAAAAAAATCTAACATAAAAACTGACCGCAAACAAAAAATTACGCACTTGTTTCTATGATACACTTTATGATACGAAGTTGTTTGAATAAATAAAATTTCAATAAATTACATACAAATTAACGCGTAAAATCGGCTAAAAAACTCCCTAAAAAAAGTCTTACAAACATGGTTTTGCGCACAAAAATGAGTAAAAATCCTTGTAAATTTCAAATTTACTTGACTTTGTTTTTTTTTTTTTACATTCAAAAAGTGTAAGAAATAGAACAGGAAAGGAATATGAGAATCAAACAAACGGCAATTGCTCTGAAAACAACGATAGGGGCAAAAGAGACGTCAATGAAAGACGAACTTTTGAAGCAATTGCACGAGCAATACGCAGTAAATAACAATTCTTCAATGGGAGCGATAGTTTCATTTATTGTTGGAATGTTTACTGCATTTGGTGGGTATGGGTATGTTTGGATTAATACAAATTTTTGCCCAAGTGGAGAAAAAAAATATTGTTTTTTGGATTTAACTTTTGTTGCAATTGTTGTTTTATTTCTACTTCTTATTATGTCATATATCTGCATGTATCAGGGAACCTCGCAACGATTAGAACAATTTATTACTCATAAAATAAGGGGAGAATATAATACTGTAGATTTTTTCCCAAATGGTTATCATCCATTTAAGAAGCAGGAATTAGATGTAGTTCAAGGTATTTATGGAGAATTAGTAAAAATATTTGTTTTCGTTTCGTTATTAATTTTAATCTCTTTTTATTACAAATTTTATGAATTCAGTATAAACAAATTCATTGCTTTTTATGTTCCGCTTGTTGTTTGGGGTATTTATTTGTTATTCAATGTTTATTTTCTTCTGAATTCAATGTATCGGTACAGAAAACGTTGGCTTAAGATAAATAAGAAAAAAGAAGAAAATTTTGATATTGAAGATCATCGCCCATTTTGTTGTTGTATAATGAATTGTTTTTATGGAATATTTGAATGTATAAAAAATGGATTAGAAAAGTGGCGCAAATAGAGAAATGTTTTTTATGTGGACTTTTGTGTTTGTCTGGCGGGTTTCTTATGATTTATTTGCTTTTAATGATTAGTGCTTGGGGTGTAATTTTGTTTTTTGAAAAAATGATTTATGTAATCGATGGGGTGTTTACATACAAAATAACTAACAGAGGGTGGTGAAATGAATGAAAGCAGGCCGGTGGCAGAAGGAAAAAGTAAAACAGGAATACAGACAAATTAATTAATCAAAAATTTGAATTCATTTAAGAAAAAAGGAAAAAATTATGAATAGAATCAATGAAAAAAAACTTCTATCTGGTGTATGTGCTGGTTTAGCATCTCGCCTTGGAGTAAAAAAGGTTTGGATCATTCGGTTGATATGCTTGGTACTTATTTGGACCATGCTTATTCCATTAGCCTATCTTATTCTTACGTTTGTTTTGCCTGATGAAAATGGTAAAAAATTGACATTTAAAGAATTTGTATTAGATATACTCGGGAAAACTGAAAATGAAGTACATTTTCCTATATCAAGGTTTTTTTTGCATGGAGTGACGGTTCTTTGTTTTTCTACAATAATGGTGGGGCTTATTGTTATATTATATAGTTTCACACCTGTTATTAAGAAAGGTGTAGATGAACCAGAAATGCTTGAAAAACGAAAAATAACGGCAGAAGAGGTGCTGGAGTGTGTTAAACAAAAGGCTCCTAAAAAGAAGATAGTAAAGAAAGTTCGTAAAACAACAGAAAATAATGAAGTTGTCGAAGAAGAAGTTGAAGAAGATATTCCTCCAATGATTTCTCTTGCTGCGTTAGAAGCTGTTTTGCCTGATGTTAAATTTTCAGTAAAAGGTAGAAAATTGGTGTGTGAGCATAGCGAGGGATATTATGAGTATGGTGATTGGGGTGATTGGGTCTATCCAAGCCGTTGTTATGAAGTCGGAAATATAGATTCTAAAAAGGCGACAGAATTAAGAAATAAATTACAAAATTGGTTGCCTTACGATAGTCTTGGTCAGCAGATAGCTGTAAATAAACTAGCTGAAAATTTGGCTTACTATCAAGTTGAAAATCGTTTAAAAATTTATAACACATCATTAAAATGGATGAGTTGGGCGAAGGATTTTACGGGTTTGTATGAACTCTGGGGAACAATAGGTCAAGCAATTGGTAATGCAACAAATCCATCAGTTACTATTGCTCCAGATAAATTGTTTGCTCAAATTGAAGATTTTATGGAAAATAATCCGATAGATGGTAGAGAATATTTATCGTATGCTTTACCTGTTGTGCAACTAGCTTCTGGAAGTGATCGTTTATCTGCATTTAAAACGATGCGAAAAAAGTATAAAGATTTTGATTTGAATTTTGCAGAATGGAAAACAGCTACTCAAGAATTTTTAAATACAACAGCTTTACACCACGGAGAAACATTCCTTTATAATTTAGAATGTTACTACATAATGTATTGGAATGAAGGTGAAAATAGAGTGGCTGAAAATGCTCGACTTCAGAGAAATTATGAAATGGAATTAGCTGCCGCAGAGACTGCATATATTGCCAAAAAAATAGCTAAGAGAGCAAGTATTGCTCCTGCTGGGATGGCTATAGGGATTGCTTTTGGTGTATTCTTGTTGATAGCGATGATTTTAGTTTTGTTCTCTATACAAAACAAAATTGTTCGTCTTGAAAAAACAATGAAAGAAATGAATGAAAATAAATAATTCATTATAGCAGGATTTTTTATTAAAAATCCTGCTAATCTTTATTTTTGAGGATTTTATGAAAAAAATAGGATTCACAATTTTAGTGGTAGGATTTGTTGGGCTTGCTTTTGGTGCCAATCGTCAGGAGTTAGTAAAAGAAAGACAACGTTGTATAAATCTTATTCAAAAGGCCGCATCTGTTAAAAACCAACCGAATGATGGAGTTTTTGAAATTAATTTTCCTGAAAAAGAGCATTGCAAAGAAATTTTTACTACTGAATTGCCGCCTACTTCAAATGATTCAAAGTTTGTGGGTTACACTAGAGCTTGTTTGCATAGATCTAGTATGGATGATTGCAAAAAAATATTAAAACAAGTAAAAAAAATAAATAACATTCGTAATGGAAATGGAACTACATTGCTTATGCAGGCGGCCCGAGAAGGAGATGTTCGTGCTTTTGAATTTTTAGTAAAGAATGGTGCGGGGTTTAAAGCAGTTGATCATGAAGGTAATACTGTTTTGCATTATGCTTTATCTCCAGCTTTGAATAATTTTATGACAAATGACTCTGTAGAAATAGAACAGAGAATGGTCAAAATTGTTTCAGAAATTACAAAGAATGGGGGGTCTCCGCAAGAAATCAATGCTTTTGGGGAAAGTGCTTTTTGGAGGGGTGTGCAAAATAATGTTCCACAAACAGTTTTAAATGTGTTGAAAAGAAATGGGATAAAGCCCAATCTTTCATTTAACAGATTTCTTTCAGTTGATAATGATGTAGTCCCTCCGCCACTTTATTTAGCCATTCGGATGCGCAATGTTGAAATGGTAAAATGGCTTCTTGAAAATGGTACAAATGTTCATTTTCAATATGGTATTTTGACAATGTGGCAGGCTTTATGGCAAGATGAATATGAGGCCCTTACAAGTGGACAAGTTATTGATAATAGCGAAAGTACAAAAAAAAGAGATGAAATCGCAAAGATGCTTCTTGCGTCCAAAATTAATCCAAATGCAAAACTTTTTGACTCTTATTCTGTTTTTGCAATAGCAGTACAATCACAAGCTTCAGATGAATTAATCAATGCTTTTTTAGATGCTGGAGTATCTTTAAGCAAGTTAGAGTTAAATGGACCTTGGACTCCAATGCCGTATATTATTGCAAGCGGAAGCAATGTTTTATTAAAAAAGATGCTTTCAATGGGATATAAAGTAAATACAAGATTTAATATGGATGGGATGATTTCTGACGATAAAGAATCAACAATGGATGCATTATCACTAGCTATATTTGTCGGAAATGAAAAAATGGTACAAATGCTACTTTCGGCTAAAGCAAATCCAAATGCAGAACAAGTAGGCGGAAACACTCCTTTATGTGTAGTTTTGGAGCCTCAAAATTTAGCTGATTCCACCACGAAAATACAGATGTTAAAATCTTTATTGAAATTTAAAGCAAATCCTAATAAAACATTCGGAATTTCAATTCCATTAGGACTTGCTATTGAAACGGGGAATCTTGAGGCTGTTCGTTTATTGATCAATGCTAAAGCAAATGTAAATGCAAAATTGACTAATGGAACTTCTATGTTGGAATATGCAGAAGAATTTGGAAATGAAAAAATTATACAGCTTTTGAAAAAAGCTGGAGCTACAGTTCCTTTCAGCGGAAGTTTTATTGCGTATTGTATAGCGAATCCAAATATGACAGAAAAAATGGTGTTAGCAGCAATAAAGGAAGGGGCTGATGTGAATGAGGTGAATTCTGATGGTGTTACACCATTGCATATTTTAGCAGGTTATGGAACAAACGTTAAAGCAATGCAAGTTATAATCAAAGAAGGGGCGATGATTAATGCGATGACAGAAGAAGGTATTACTCCGTTTCTTGTAGCAGCAATGCGTAGTTCAAACCCAGCTTTTTTAAAAATGTTAATAGCTGCTGGAGCTGATATAGAAGTGAGAACTTCTGGTGACGTTGATGCTTTACTAGCAGCTATTACGAATAATCCATCACCTAAAGTAATAGAATTCTTGTTAACAACAAGTTTAGGCGATAATTTAAGTGAAGGAGATAAGACTATTTTGATTAACAATGCTGTAAGAAACAACCCTAATCCAAAAGTTCTTATATCATTATTTAAGGCTGGTTTCAAACCGGAGCCGGGAGAAAATTATTGGGGAGATAAACCATTGCATGTAGCAATTCAGGAAAGTAAAGACCTTGAATTCATAAAGATTTTATTACAGGGTAAGGCTAAAGTGGATGATAAGGCAATGAATTTGGCTAGAAAATTGCCTATGGATACTAAAGACGAAATTAACTACAGAAATAAAGTGATTGATATGTTAACCAAAGCGAAAAGGAAATAAACATGAAATTATATGTATTATTATTGGCATTATTTTTCTTTGTTGGGACAGGGTTTTCTCAAGATTATGAAGAATATTCAGAGGAATTTCCTGATGTAGAAAGTGTATTAGACAATTTAGAAAGTTCCACGTCGACTTCAAAAGAATCTGCAGAAGAAAAAACTATTGATGTTGGAACATCATTTGAAGTAGAGCAGTCAGCACAAATATCAGTTTCTGCAGGTGTTGAATCTGCTTTAGAAAATGAAAATGCAAAGAAAAATTCTGAATCAGGGATAACTATACACTGGCTTCCTATATCTATATGTGCAGGCATATCTATTGCTGGTGGGGTAATGGCGTATTTCTTTGATACTAAAGCAAAAGACGCAACCACAGGAATTCCTTTATCATTAGAAGAATATGAAAAAGGGAAAGATGATGCAAACAAGTATCAAACATTGCGTACAGCATCATTAGGTGTGATGGCTGCCGGTTTAGTTGGAATTGGAGTTACATTTTTATTTTAGGGAGTATGTATGAAAAAGATTTGTTTGTTATTTTCAGTTGTTGCATTTTGGAATTGCTCAGATTATGTCGCCGATTGGGATGATAAGTATGAAAATGTTTTTTCAAATACGGAAAATCCAGGAGAAGATTTGTTTTCAAGCAGTTCATCTGTACAATCTTTTGATAATTACCCCTCCCCAATTTCTAGTAGTGATTTTTTTAATGATTATAATCCTATTGCTTCTAGTAGTTCTTCAGAATTTTATTTGTCAAGTAGTGAAGTAATTATATCCTCATTTAGAGATTCTCGAGATGGAAAATCATACAAGGTTGTTAAGATAGGTAATCAGGTGTGGATGGCAGAGAATTTGAATTATCAAACGAATAATTCTTATTGCTATGATAATATCCTCGCAAATTGTCAAAAGTATGGTCGTTTATATACTTGGGAAGCTGCATTAAATGTTTGCCCGACAGGTTGGCATTTGCCAACTGAAGAAGAATTTGAAACTTTGATATCAAATGTAGGTGGAATAGAGACTGCCGGTAAAATGCTAAAATCCATGATTGAATGGGGTGAAAATGGCAATGGCGTGGATGCCTTTGGTTTCTCTGTTCTCCCAGCGGGCCGCCGCAGCAGCAAGGGCCTTTTCAACCTCGCGGGCGAGGGCGCGGATTTCTGGAGTGCTACAGAGGATGGTGAGCTCTACGCTTACAGCTTGACCTTGCTTTACTACAACGAGAATGCGGGCCTGGGCAACCGCAATAAGGACATCGCAGTCTCGGTTCGTTGCCTCCGGGCCTCCAATTAACCCCTGGGAGCGTAGCTCCCGTGGGCCGCTGCCAAGCGAAGCAGGCAGCCAACATTTCCTCTGCCAAGGCAGGGCGCAAGCCCCGCCCAGGCAGAGGAAATTGTCATAGTGAATGATATGAAGCCTTGTAACAATATGTTGTCATCGCGAATGTAGTGTGGCGATCTGTCCTCGAAGAGATTGCTTCAGTCACTACGTTTCCTCGTAATGACAAGAATCTCACGCAAGAACTGCGAGCAAGTTCCCTCGCAAACAATATTTTCAAAAATTAAAATTCACTAAAAATTAAGTCGCAAAAGCGTCGGCCAAGGAAGGGGAGGCTTGGAAGGGACCGTGCGGCCTTCGCAACTCCGAGCCGGGTCCCCTCCAAAGAAAAGAATTACAAAAAGAAAAATCCCTTACAAACCATATCATTAAAAACCTCCTGCCGAAATCAGCAGGAGGTTAAATCAAATAAACAGTTATAGTTCTTTAATTTCTTCTTCCGATAATCCAGAAATCAAAGAAACATCTTCTAACGGATAACCTTTTAAAAGCATCGCCTTTGCCATTTCACGTTTAGCATCATTAATGCCATCCAAAAAGCCTTCCGCTTTGCCTTTAGCTTCACCATCAAGGAAACCTTCTTCGTAATCGGCTTCAGCGATAGAAGTGTAGCCTTTGTTTTCTAAAACTTCTAAAGAGTCCATAATGGTTTCCTTTTCTTGTTGTGGGAGCGTTTCTCTCAAATATACCAAAATTTCTTCTAAAACAGAAGAATAGCTGTTTCCTTGTTTTAAAAGCGATGCAAGCGCTTCTTTAAAGGCTTCTTGTTGACCAAATGAATCAAAAGCATAACGCATAGCAACCAAAACAAGTGCTAATTGTGGGTCTAAAGAGCTTAAATCAAGTTCAGAATGACCTACATCGATAAATTCCAAATGGAATGGTAAGCCCACATTCTGGAAAAATTCAGGGTATTTGGGGTAAGGTTTGGCTTTTAATGGATTCCATTTTTCTTTTCCATTATAAACAATGATTGCAACCACAGGAATATCGCCAATTTTTTGTTGCATCACTTCAAAAAAGTATTTCAAAAGTTGTTTTCGGACATTTGAATCGCGATAGGACTTGTGCTCAAGAATCAAACCGACGATTAAATGCGCTTTTTGGTTTGAATTGTTTAACTCTACTTGAAACGTGATATCGCTTTGTCCCGAGAAACCTTCTCGCGGAGCCGTTCCTGGGATTTCTTGGAGCGTATCAAGGTTTACAAGCGTGAGCAACTCCGCAAGATGTGGGTTGTTTTTACTTGCTAGTGTAAGCAAACTGGCAGCGTTTTTCGGGTCAGAGAAAACGGTTCTAAAGAAGTTATCGTGATGTCTTTTTTGTTTTTTCGTCATAAGCGTTTTTTTTGTTTAAGGTTAAAGTTTCATATAAAAAAAAGGAGGAACTTTGCTTTAAAGACAAAGCAAGGTTTCTATTTGTATAAACGCTTAAGCAAATGAATTGTTATCATAAAATTTTGCAAAAGAATGTTTACAGAACTTGTGACAGGAATTGCGATGAGATTGCTTCCACCACGCCACAAGTGTGGCTCGTGGCAGGCTCACATTTAGGCTTCGCAAAAAAATCTTTTCAAGCTTCGCAATGACAAGGGACTCGTGACAAGAACCGCGGGCAAGTGTACAAACAACTTGTCATCGCGAACGCAGTGTGGCAATCTAACAACAAGTTGTCATGGCAAGAGTCCTTGCGCCTCGCGGCCATCTGTTAGCAAGCAGATTGCTTCACCCCGTTGGGGGGGGCGCAATGACAAGGGACTCGTGACAAGAACCGCGGACAAGTCGCGGGCAAGTTCGGTCGCAATGACAAGAACCGAGCGGCAAGTTTGTTTGCAATGGCAAGAAACTTGCGGTAGATTCCCCCAAAAAACAAACCGCTGGCGCTTTTCATCGCAATAATAACGCCATCAGACAAGTCATGAACAATACAGACCGAGATAAACTACTGCACAATGACAAGGTTTGAACCTAATTTAATAGCCAGATAATTTGTGGATAAGGCTTTTTAGATTATTAAACCATACAAATAAATAAAACAGACAATTTCCTTTATTTTTGTGAAAAAAGTTTTTTTAATTTCCCCGGTTCGATATAAAAATCTAGATTTTTGAGGTGAAAATTAACCTTCAGTTATAGGCTAACGAAACATCAGTCGTTTGATGACTACATCAAGGTGAGGTTTTTTTTGAAAGACGATTGTGAAATTGTACGCAAATTGCTAGATGAAAGAGCAATGAATTTGGCTTTGGATGCCATGGCTTTGGATTTGGTTCGTTTACACCCAGAAGCAGAAAATCTAATTGTTATGGGCATGGCTACTCGAGGAATTCCTTTAGCGAATGAAATTTCTCAAAGACTTACGCTCCGTTATGGGAAACCAGTTCTTTCTGGCGAGCTAGACGCTTCGTTCTATCGAGATGATTTTCACTACAGAAACCATTTTGGAAACCCTGTCATGCGGGTCCTTAAAACTCCTGTTTCTGTAGAAGGAAAAACAGTTGTTTTGGTAGATGATGTCCTTTACACGGGGCGCTCTGTGCGGGCCGCAATGCAGGCGGTTTTTGATTTAGGTCGCCCGGCAGCTATTCGCTTGTGCTGCCTAATTGATAGAGGGTGTAGAGAACTCCCTATAGCTCCAGATTGTATCGGGTTAAAAATTGATACAGCACCTGGCGAAGAAGTCCGAGTCCGGATTTCTCCATTAGACAATGAAAATGCAGTGTATTTAGTTAAAGTAGGTGAATCAAAATGAGTTCTTTAGAAATTAAACATTTATTCGGATTGCATGGCGTTTCCAAAAGTGACCTTCGGCAGATTTTAGATACAGCCAAACAATTTAGGGCTGTTTTAGATAGGCCTGTTAAAAAGGTTCCTTCGCTTCGTGGCATGACTGTAGTGAACCTATTTTTTGAAAATAGTACAAGAACACGAACGAGTTTTGAACTAGCAGAAAAACGTCTTTCAGCCGATGTGGTAAATTTTACAACTTCCAATTCAAGTGTGCAAAAAGGTGAAACATTAGTTGATACTTTACGTAACATAGAATCCATGAAAATAGATATCGTGGTGGTGCGTCACAAAGGAACAGGAGTTCCAAAATTTTTAGCAGAACATAGTAACGCAATCGTTGTAAATGCAGGAGATGGAGCGCATGAACACCCTACTCAAGCTTTACTTGATATGTTGACGATTGAAGAAAAATTGGGAACACTTGAAAACAAAAAAATCACTATTGTTGGAGATATACGCCATAGTAGGGTAGCCCGTTCAAACATTTGGGGTATGACAACAATGGGTGCTTCTGTTACACTATGTGGCCCAAATACACTTATCCCACGCAATAAAGAATTGCTTGGCAATGTGACTTGGGAAAGCAATGTAGAACGAGCCGTTCAAGATGCCGATGCTATCATCGCTCTTCGATTACAAAAGGAACGTATGGACGACGCTCTTTTACCAAGTATGCGCGAGTATCGAAATTTCTTTGGTGTCACAGATAAAGTTCTTTCTCAGGCAAAAGATTCCACTTTGATTATGCACCCAGGTCCTATCAATCGTGGGGTTGAATTAGACAGTGATGTTGCAGATGGAACACATTCAGTTATTCTTGATCAGGTAACGAATGGTGTAGCGGTTCGTATGTCGGTTCTCTTTTTGTTATCGGGAGGTCGTTTCAATGCCTAAGGTTATTCGTAGTGTTGTTTTAAAAAATGTTGAATTTTGGAATGGAAAAACTTTTGAACACCGAGATGCTGTGTATTTAGGAAATTCTGGAAATTTTTTATCTCCAGAAATAGCAAAGCAAACTAATTTTGATGCCGAAATAGATTGTGATAATGCTCTTGTAATGCCAGCAATGTTTGGACTTTCTCTTGACTTTATGGCACCACAACGAGACGATGTCTATACTTTTGCTCAAGGTCTTGAAGCAATGCATCGTGGTGGGTTTTATGGCGGGTTATATGAAAGTGCAGCAAACCCAATAGATAATAACGAAAAGTTATTGGCTGCTCAACAACGTTTAGCTGGGACAAATTATCAAATAAAATTTTTAGGTTCCTACAGCGTGGGTTTTGGAAGTGACAGACTTTCTGAAATGCTAGAACTGACAGAAGGTGCTGGTTTTGCCAATGAAACTCCAGACGCATTAGCTGGTTTTGGCGACGGCAATGTAAGCTTTCCTACAACTCGATTCTTGCGTCTTGCTATGGAATATGGCAAAATGACTGGAAAACGATTCTTTTTCACACCAATGGATAAGTCTTTAAGAAAAAGTGGGTGTGTACATGAAGGAGCTTTTTCTGACATGCTTGGGATGAAAGGAATCCCTCGGATTGCAGAAACCATAGCCGCTCACACGGTTCTAGAATTAGCGAGATTCTTAAACGTTCCAGTACATTTTAAACAGGTTACCTGTGGTGAAACATTGCAGTTAATTAAAGATGCAAGACAAAAAGGTATAGATGTTACTTGTGATGTTAATTTATACCACCTCTTGTTCGATGATTCTGTTTTGTTAGAACTTAATTCTTCTTATCATTTATTACCTCCTTTGAGAGCTAGCTCTGATAAGGCTGCTCTTTGGGAAGGCATTCAAGACGGGACAGTAGATGCTATAAGCGTAAATCATACTCCTGTACTCCGTCAAGATGCAGAAGTCAATTTTGAAGATTCTGTTCCAGGAGCTCTTTCATTAGAAGTGGCATTACCTGCAATATGGAAAGAATTGTCTAAACGAGTTTCTGCTTCAAGAGCAATAGAATTACTTTCAAGTGGACCAGCTAGACTTTCATCAGCTCCTTTAGCGTATGATGAAAATGATTCTGCCCGACAAGCACACCTAGTTGTTCTTTCTTTAGATAAGCCACATTTGGTTAGCGCATCTGATTTTGCAGGTCAGGTATGCAATTCTCCATTATTAGGGAAAGAACTCCCGTCTTCTATACTTGGAACTTATATCAATGGAATTTGGAGAACCATAGCGAATGCCTGAACCTATAGTTCTTGTCTGGATAGGAACAATAGTCACATTGCTATTGGTGCTTTTGATTTTGTTAGAAATCCATAGAAACAACCAAAAACGTGAACACGAAGAAATGTTTGGTTCTGCGGATTTCATAGAAAAGTCAAATAAATTCCGTTTAACAGAAAAAGAACGCCATACGATGGATAAACTGGTTCGTCGTTCTGTCTTTTCAAATAAAGATGCTTTATTTAATTCTTCGGCTTTATTTGAAGATGCCGTAAATCGTTTTTATGAATTCCGGAAATTAGAGTCTATTCGCGAAATAACTTTATCTTCTGTGACTGTTATTAGACGAAAACTAGGTTTTACTGTTGGTAACGATGGAATCATTTTTGTTTCAACCCGGCAATTTGAACCAGGTACTTTAGTGCATTTAAAAATGAATGGCAAAGTGGAACGATTGTGTGTAAGCAGTATTAATGAAAAAATATTCACTGTTGTTCGAGATGGTTTAAAAGACGATGTCTTTGAAAAAGGAGTTCGTTATCCAATCAGTTGGAAACGAGCTGGAGATGCGACTTATACCACGTTTCCGCGGTTTGAAAAGAAAATAGGTGAAAAACTCGTTTTTCTTCATACAAAAAAAATTGTAAGAGAACAACAACGCTTATGGGTTCGTGAAAAAGTGGATATTGAAATTCTTGCAGAAGTTCAAGAAGGTTATTCATTACAAGGTAGGCTTTTTGACCTTTCGGCTAATGGTATTGGTCTTGGATTGCCAGAAGAATTTAATTCTGGAACCGAAATGAAAATTGAATTTGAATTGCCAAGTTATGGGAAAGATGTGGTTGAAATCCAAATTTTAAGGAATTTGGGTAAAAAAAATGCCGATTATCCAGACCTTTTTTCTTATTCAGCAAAGTTTATTGGAGACTTTGCTTGGACAAATGAAAAGGTTTTGCAATACATTTTTGAGCTCAGAAGGCATCAAAATCGTCTCCAAAAGGGGGTAAGCGGTTGATTTTTAACAACTTATGTAATTTTCTTCTTGACATTTTGCTTATTATAAGGTAGAATTTAGGAGTATATGCTTTTAAAGCGGGGTTTATTTTGAGTTCTCGTTTGCTTGCACGCGTTTTAGGTGAACGCCAAACTGTCGGAATCGACATTGGCCACTATAGCGTTAAGATGGTTCGAATGTTGCACACCCACAAGGGTGAGCATATTGTGCTGTCTGCTGATTTAGAGCCTCTTTCAGAAGGCATTGTTGTTGATTGTAGCATTCAGGACGCCGAAAAACTTCAGGAAGTCATTTCTAAGCTTTTCGCACGTAGCATGATAGAAGAAGGTGTTGCAGAATACATTGCTTCTATCAACGGGGCTTCTGGAGTCCTTGTTGATTTAATGTCTGCGAAAGTTCCTAAAAATGCAAATGAAGATGCTTTCTTATTGCAAATGGTTCAAACAAAACCACCATTTGATGACCCTGATAACGTTCTTGATTATCAAGTTTTATCAAGAAATAGTGATGAAGTCAACATTGCAGCTGTGGCTGTGAAAAATGCTCAATTAGAAGATTGGGCTGCCTTCTTTACTCGTGTTGATAAAAAACTTTCAGCGGTTGATGTTTCTACTTTTGCTTTAGCAAATGCTTATACCGCTACAGTCGAAGCAGAAGATCACGATAAGTCTGTAATTGTGTTTAACATTGGCGAAAAGAAAATGGATGCCGTTTATTTGATGAACGGAAATTTCAATTCTTATCGGACTATGACTAGTGGTGCGTTGGATTCTGTAATCAGCATGCTTTGTAAACACCTTAATATTGATGCAGAAAAATGCCATACGATTTTTGAAACAGGTGATACTTCTTGTGTAGATGGTTTCTCAGAAGCAGAAGTAGAAGAAGCTTTGAAAATTTCGTATGAAGAAATTGTGAGTGCAATAGAATTTGGTATTCGCTATTTCTCTTCATTAGATAATGCAGAAAATCCAGAAAAGATTTTATTAGGCGGTGGCGGTGCTTGCTTGCCTAATTTGACATCTTACTTGAGTGAAAGGCTTGGTTTAAGCGTTGAAACGGTTAACCCATTCCGTAATGTTGTGTGTGATTCTTCCGTAGTGGGAGATAAAGGAATGTCTCTAGCTCTTTCCAACATTTATGCTCCGGCTCTCGGACTAGCAATGAGGAAATTCTAATGGCAACAAAGAAAAAAGATTTGAATCTCTGTATAGAAATCAATTTGCTGCCGGCTGAATTCCGTCGCCAGAAAAAAGATTTCTCATGGATTCTTGATAGGCGAGTTGTTTGGCCAGTTGTAGCAATAATCGTTTTTGTATTCTGTATTTTCTTGTTGTTTGCTTATATGAACGATAGCAGACAAACTTTACAGAATGCTTTAGCTTCGACTAAAGCGGAAATCGAAAAAGAAAAGCCACTTTTAGATAAAATCAAAGAATTAGATGGAAAAATTGCCATTATTACCCAGAAACGTAATGCCTTGAAGTCTATTCAAGTCAGCAAAAAACGTTGGGTGATTTTGTTTGAAAATATTTCAGCAATTTTACCTCCTAATATGTGGCTAACTGCTTTGCAACAGACTTCAGCCTATGAAATGGAATTACGTGGTACCACGTATGATTTTTCAGAAGTCGCTGAATATATGGTTAAATTAGAAAAGCAAGTCAGTATCGCTTCGGTTACACTTGTGACGATTACAAATACGAAAGTAGAAGGTGAAGATGCCTATACTTTCACAATGAAGGCGAAAATCCGTGAAGATTTGGGTCTGGAGGAGTCTAAGGAATGAAGAACATAGACTGGAAAGACAAAAAAACCATTTTCGCACTGGTCGTCAGCTTGCTCTTGATTGGCAGTGCGTACTACGTATATGATTATGTATGGAATCCTTTTGTTCTTGAAGAACAACAGTTGCGTTCAGAATTAGAAGCAGCTGAACAGGAATTGCAACGAATCAATTTGCAAAAGAATCGGATTGCAGAATTGGAATTGCAATTGGTCGAAGCAGAAGCAGATTTTGAACGCTTGAGGGAAATGTTCCCAGAAGAAGAAAAAGTACCTCTTCGCTTGCAAGATCTTTATGCGGTACTTCGCAGTTCTGGGGTACAAATCCAGAAGTTTAACCCAGAAGGTCGTTCTGAAAAGGAACACTACATAGAGAACCGTTATTCTATTGTAGTTAATTCTGGTTATCACATGTTAGGTTATTTGTTTGCTGAAATTGCAAATTTCAATTACCCGACAATGATTACGGATTTGCGTCTTGGAAGGTATTCCGGCATAGCAAATGAATTACAGAAAGCAGAATCTCATGGTTGGACTCCTATTACTGTTTCTGTTTCCTTTAATTTGACTACTTATACTTCAAAAGTTGTTAAACCTAAAGCACCAGCTGCAGCTCCTCAGGGAGGTAAGAAATAATGAATTATAAAATCATTTTATTTTCTTTCCTATTTGCAGTTACGCAGAGTTTTGCTGCGCAAGTAAAAGATGTGGTTTTTTCATGCAGTAAAAAATCATGCAATCTTACATTCCGTTTTGCAAATGCCGCGGATTTACCAAGCTATTTCCAAAAATATGATGAAAAAATTGGTAAATGGACGGTTGCTTTTGCTGCAAGTGAATTCTCTTTAGGGGAAACATCATTTGTTGTAGATACGGCCTCTACATTATTGAAAGATGTGCGTGTTTTTAAAGATTCTGGTCGCCAAGGTCCACTTCTTAAATTTGAATGGACTGCTGGCTTGGCATTAAAAAGCGATAAAAATCCGGTTTTGCTGAAAGATGCCAATTTTTCTGTTACTTTGCCATTAGTTAAAGCAAAATCTTGGAAACTTTCTGCTATTGCTGCGGCAAATAAGCGAGAAGCAGAAAAGGCTGCAAAGCTTAAAGCTGCTGAAGAAAAGAAAGCAGCATTAGAAGCAGAAAAGGCTGCAAAGCTTAAAGCTGCTGAAGAAAAGAAGGCAGCATTAGAAGCAGAAAAGGCTGCAAAGCTTAAAGCTGCCGAAGAAAAGAAAGCAGCATTAGAAGCAGAAAAGGCTGCAAAACTTAAAGCCGCTGAAGAAAAAGATTCTGCAAAAGTGGATACGACTAAGTCATCTGCTGTTTCTGCGTTGATTGATGGCGTTGCTGAAATGACTGCTTTTTCTGGATTTGGCAAAAATCAGTTTGAATTGAAAATGCTCATGCCACTTGATATTGAAAAAGTTTCTTTTTTAGAAAAGAAACATGCAGTTATAATATCAATGCCTGGCCCGACAAAATCTCCAGTCTTTAAGGTAAATGCTAATTCTTTTGTGAAATCTGTTACTTGGACAAAAGATGGTTTGCAGATTTCTTTATTAACAGGAATTCATCCGACTATGATAGTCAATGAAGGTTCTCTTTTACTTCAAACAAAAGAAACCAAATTGTTGAATGGTTATGTCTATTGGAAAGCTTTGCCAACAGGCATTCATTCAAAACGTTGGGTTATGGATAAAGAAGAACCTGTAAACATTGATTCTTTTGTAGCTCGTTATGAAAAAGATAGTAAGAGAGTTATTTCTGCAGCTCAAGCATTTTTCTTGACTTCTGTAGCAAGGGAATTAATTGTAACAGCTGAAGAAATAGAACTTTATGAAACACCATCAGAAGAATCAACAGTAATTGCTCGTCTTGCTTTTGGTGATATTTTAGAAAGTGTTGAATTGATAGGGTTATACCAAAAAGTGCAGTATGGTCCTCGTACAGGCTACGTGAACAAGCGAGCTGTTGCATTCCGAGATGAACTTTCGGCTATCCAGACAGAACGTTTAAAACAGTTAGCTGTTGAAAAAGGTGAAAGTTTAGATTCTGTAAATGCTCGTTTTGCAGCATTAAATAATGATGACAGAGTTATGTATAGTTCTTTTGGTCGTCGCGATCCTTTTGTTGATGTAAAGGGATTAGTTGAAGATGGTATAAATATTGACCAAGTAGAACTTGTTGGTATCATTTGGGAATCTGATGAACCAATGGCTATTTTGTCAGACGTTAAAACACCATCTATCTCTTATACCATTAAGGAAGGCGATAAAGTTCTTAACGGGAAAGTTCTTAAAATCACACAGACGGATGTGCTATTCCTTATTCAGGAATTTGGTGTAAGTCGTCGTTATTCTATGGGTTTGCCCGATAAATTTGGGGGTAACAAGTGAAAAAAACAGCATACCTTTTTAGTCTAATTCTCCTTGGTGCAGCGGTTTCTCCGTTTGCTCAAACTGAGAATCCTTCTCCGGCAAAAGCTGAACAGCAAGTGCCTAACAAAAAACTGTACGACTTCACGTTTGTGGATACAGACTATGAAGCTGTTTTCCGCTCGATTTCTGTTACAGCAGGTATAGACATTTTGCTTGCTCCAGATGTTAAGGGTAAACTTTCTTTGAAGGTTACCAAGAAAACATGGCAAGAAACTTTGGATATAGTTTGCGAAATGTATGATTTAGTCTGGCTAGTTCAAGACAAGTACATTTCTATCCAACGTTCTGCTACTTACCAAGCAAAGCAGAAGAAAATGGCTGAAGCAGAAAAGCAAGAAAAGGAAGTAGCTCCTTTGATTCGTAAAAATTTTGCAGTTCACCATGCGAAAGCTGAAGAGTTAGTAAAAGTTCTTGAAAGCATGAAAACCAGTCGTGGTAAAATCAGTGTTGTAGAACGCAGTAACTCTATTATCGTTTACGATACAGAATCAAGCATTGAACAGATGGGCAATGCATTGGAAGAATTGGATGTTGAAACCCTTCAGATTATGATTTCTGCAAAGCTTGTTGTTGTAAACAGCAACCTTTCACGTGAACTTGGTGTGGATTGGACTGCTCGTATGGGCTCAACCACTTTGACTCCAGGAACAGCTGGTACTCCAACAGGTGGTGGAACAGGAAGTCGCATAAGTGGTGCTATTCAATCATTCCCAAACAATGGCGTATCTCCTGCAGTTTCTGGAGCATCCACCGCAATTACAGCAAGCGTTTTGGATAACAATGTTCAAGTGGCTATTTCTAACTTGATGGGGGACGCTTCTACTGAAGTTTTGGCAAGTCCACAAGTTTCAACACTGGACAATACTGAAGCACAAGTCTTTATGGGTGACAAGATTTCTATTCGTGTGATTGACGACGAAGGTGAATCTTCTACACAGCTTGTTGAAACAGGTATCAAGTTGACTGTTACCCCACACGTTTCTGGCGATAATCGCATTCTTCTTGACTTGCACCCAGAAAACAACTCTTATGATTATGACACCAAAGGTGAAGTGGTTATTTCTACACAAGAAGCTAAAACAAAAGTTGTTGTAGCTGATGGTGAAACAGTTGTTATCGGTGGTCTTACCCGTAATGAAAATCAGGAAAGCGAAAGTGGTATTCCTTTCTTAAAAGATATTCCAATTCTTGGAAACCTCTTTAAATATTCTAGAAAACAAGTTATCAAGAAAGACTTGGTTATCTTTGTTACTCCAAGAATTATCCGCAACTATACAGGTAATGTAGATACTTCAGAACCTACAGTAGAAAAGGTTGGAGCCGCTCCAGAAGCAAAACCAGTGGAAGCAAAGCCTGTTGCAAAACCAGCTCCACAACCTAAAAAACAAGAAGCAGCTCCTGCACAAGAAGAAGTTGTTGAAGAAGAGGTTGTAGAAGAAGTGGTTGAAGAGGAAATTGTTGAAGAAGAAGTTGTTGAAGCTCCAGCAATTGAAGAATAAGTAAGAAAAGAAATTAAAAAAAAACGATTCCTATTAGGAATCGTTTTTTTATTTATGGATAAAAAATCCATAAATAAAAAAAAGAAAAACATCTATTTATTTTTTATAAGTCTAATTTTATAATAACGAATATTTCGATTTAAAGGAGTTCGAAATGTTTTTTATTAAGCAAATTAGTTTTGGAATTTTATTTGCTTTAGCAAATGTTGCTGTTTTTGCTTGGAGCGTCAGTGGAGTGGTGGAGTCAAAAGGCGGAGTACCTTTATCTGGTGTAAAGATTACGTCTTTTAATTATCCTTCTGTCGCAGGAGAAACAGGGAGTGATGGGACATTTTTTATTTCTGGCGATGCGAGTTCAATCAATGCTTTGAATGAAAATCGCGTTCAAGTTCTGTATTCCAATGGGATTTTAAATATTAATAATGTTAAAGCCCAAATATTAAAAATTTCAATGATTGATGCTTTAGGTAAAGTTATTTACCATCGTTCTTTACACCAAGTATATGGGCAAATTTCTTTGGATTTTTCAAATTTAAAAGCAAATAAAGCAAAATTTTTGCGTGTTAACTTTGATGGAAATGCTGAAACTTATATGATTGGAACAAAAGGCGTTTTGTTAAAAGAAGAAATTACACTCCCTGCATTTATTTTCCAAAAAGAAGGGTTTAAAAATTATACATATCAAATGCAAATAGAAAATGAAAGTAATGTGCTGATTCAAATGGAAGAAGGTTCTAATGAAATTATTTTCAGTTCTAGTGCTAATTTCCCAATAAGTTCTTCTAGTATAGCACCATCTTCTAGCAGTAAATTAGAAGTGCCTGTTGATTGTTCTTCTAAAACACTTAAATCAAATACTACGATGACTATTGATGGAAGAAAAGTTATTGTGAAATTTCCAAGTGGTTACACCGGTTCTAAACCAGTTCCTCTTTTGGTAAATTATCACCCGATTATGGGGAGTGCTTCGCAATGGGAATCAGGTTCTCAAATAGCACAGACTGCTCTTTCAGATGGTGCAATTGTTGCTTTTATGGATGGAGCTCAAGGTCCTATGGGACAAGCTTGGAACGTTGGCCCTTGTTGTACAGATGCCGATGATGTAACTTTCAGCAGAAATTTTATTGCTGAAATTACAAAGGAAGCTTGTGTTGATACCAAGCGGATTTATGCGGCTGGTTTTTCAATGGGTGGCGGATTTTCAAATTATGCGGGTTGCTTTATGGCTGATATTTTTGCAGCAGCAGCGCCTTCTGCATTTGATTTAGCAAAAGAAATTGTTGATGCGGGGCTGTGCAAACCTTCTCGCCCGTTCCCGATTCTTAATTTCCGCGGAACAAATGATAATGTAGTGATGTATAATGGAGGCCTTTCTCAAGTGGTTTCTGGAAAGCCAATTACTTTTATGGGAGCAAAAAACAATTTAAAAGAATGGGGTAAAATGAATGGTTGTTCTGGTAACCCTGTTGACAAAGGTAATGGTTGTGAATATTATGAAAATTGTAAAGATGGCGTAAAAGTGGGGCTTTGTACCATTCAAGGTGGTGGCCATTCTGAAGGTGACGCTAACACAGGTTGGAATTTTTTAAAACAGTTTAGTATGCCATAAGTTTCTTTTATAACTCGTTTTGGTTTATATTGAAAAATCGGATGTCCCCGCCGGCGTAGCCGGCGGGAACTTTTTTAAAGGTTAAATAGAAATTGAGTCTCTTTCAGATTTCTTTACATAAAAATTGCAAATCAAGGTTGTTTATTTTTATAAATTCATTTGTATGAAAAAAATACTATCCATAGCTTCTTTATCTCTTTTATTTTTTGCTTGTTCTGACGATTCTTCTAGCACTTCGCCGACAGATGAAGTTCCGGAATCTAGTAGTGCAGCGATAGAAAATACAGACACGCCTAGTTCAGAAACCATTGCTCCAGAAAGTTCTGCGGATGTTTCTGTTCCTGGTTCTTCTTCTTCGATTGCAATAAATTTAAACATAGACTATAAAGTAGACCCCGTTTCTTCTGCATCCGCTTATTCTTGCACAACAACTCCGCTTACTTTTGGTTCAGGTGTTGATGTTACTTGTGATGAAGCGTATCTTGGCTCTATTATGGAAAATCCAGATACTGCTCCTTACGACCCGAATCAAACCTATGTTGATTTTATCGGGCTTGAAAAAGTTTATGCGGCTTTGCAACCTGGTGATAAAATGGCTATAGTTATACGTCATGCTGCTAGAACTAGTAGTACAGACCAAGGAGGCATTTTGACTGGGCTCGGAGAATTGCAAGCTATTTCTGTAGGTTCAAAACTTATAAGTGAAACGGAACCTTATTACTACCATTCAGAAATTCTTCGCACAGAACAGACTTGTCATAAAATTGCTCAAGGTCGTGGTCAAACGGAAATTAAGCATGCTACTCTTACAGAATTAAATGGTGGTTGGTTTGTCAAAGATCAAGAAACATACGCTGTTCTTGAAGAAGAAGCTATTACGGTTTATGATTTAATTGCTGATTATGCTTATAATGGAAAATATCTTGAAGCTCATTATGAACTAGCAGCTCGCGCTCAACAACTTATTGATGAAGTTATTATCGGAAAAATGATAGTTTCTAACCCAATAAGTATTGCCGTTTCGCACGATCAATTGGTTATGCCATTATTAGTTCATGCAACACAAGGCCTAATTGATCTTCGTTATTTTGAAAATCAAAACTGGCTTAACTTTTTAGCAGGACTTGCTGTTATTGTAAGCCAAGATGGTAGTGTAAAATACATTCCTGTTAAAGGTTTGGATCGAGGTGTTCTCTAAACATCAATTTTAAAATCTCTTTTTGGGAAGTTCAAGAAAAGTAAGAACTTCCCTTTTTTATTTTTTTTCTAAATTGCACCCTATGCTCAATGTATCTAATGTAAGTCTTCAATATGGTAGTCGCGTTCTTTTTAAAGACGTAAATCTTTCATTTAAAAAAGGTAATTGTTATGGTGTTATCGGTGCAAATGGCGCCGGTAAATCAACATTCCTTAAAATTCTTTCTGGTGAACTAGAACCAAATACAGGTGGAGTCACTAAAGATGCAGATGAACGTTTAGCTGTTTTAAAACAAGATCACTTTGCATACGAACAAAATACCGTTTTAGAAACGGTTATGATGGGCTTTACTGAACTTTATGAATTAGGAAAAAGACGCGAAGAACTTTATGCGCTTCCTGAAATGACCGAAGAACAAGGTATGGAAGCGATGGATGTAGAAACTCGCTTTGGAGAACTTGGAGGTTATGAAGCTGATTCAGGCGCGGCTGTTCTTTTAAAAGGTCTTGGTATTCCTGAAGAATTTCATTTTTCTTTAATGGCTGATTTGGATGCTGGTTTAAAAGTTCGCGTGCTTTTAGCACAAGCTCTTTTTGGTAACCCAGACATTCTTTTACTTGACGAACCGACAAACCACTTAGATCTTGAATCTATCTCTTGGTTAGAAGATTATTTGGAACGTTTTGAAAATACTGTTATTGTTGTATCGCATGACCGTCACTTTTTGAATAGAGTTTGTACTCACACTTGCGATATTGACTACGGAAAAATCAATATTTATGCGGGTAACTATGAATTCTGGTACGCAGCAAGCCAACTTGCCCAAAAACAACGTAAAGACCAGAATCGTCGAGCTGAAGAAAAAATTGAAGAATTGAAAGCCTTTATCCGCCGTTTTGCTTCTAACGCTTCTAAAGCAAAACAAGCGACAAGCCGTAAAAAACTTCTTGATAAAATGACCGTTGAAGAAATGCCTGCTTCTAGCCGTAAGTTCCCTTGGGTGAACTTTAAAATGGATAGAGAACCAGGCAAAATTGTATTGGAATTAAAAGACGCTACAATTGATGCTGGCGAAGGTAATGTTCTTAAAAATTTGAATTTCTCGCTTGGTAATTCTGATCGTGTTGCTCTTGTTGGCGAATATGATACTTTAAAAACAGCATTTTTCCAACTTATAGCCGAAGAAACTCCAGCTCCAGAAGGCGTTCTTAAATGGGGTAATACAATTAGCTATAGCTATTTCCCTAAAAATAATGATGCTTATTTTGATTCTGACCTTTCTCTTGTAGATTGGTTGCGTCAATACAGCAAAGAACAAGATGAAACATTTATCCGAGGTTTTCTTGGTAGAATGCTTTTTACAGGTGAAGAAGCTCTTAAATCAGCACGTGTTCTTTCTGGTGGAGAAAAGGTTCGTTGTATGCTTTCTCGCATGATGCTTTCAAATGCAAATTGCCTTTTGCTTGATGAACCAACCGCGCATCTTGACCTTGAATCTATTACTGCTTTGAACAATGGTTTAAAAGCATTCCAAGGTCCTGTTATTTTCTGTACTCAAGACCATGAATTTGCAGAAACTGTTGCTAATCGCATTTTAGAATTAACGCCAAATGGTTATACAGATCGTTCTATCACATTTGATGAATGGTTTGAAACCCAAAAAGGTAAAAAGAAAAAGAAATAGTCTTAATTTCTCTCTTGCTATGGATTTGTATCAAGAACAAGAGAATTTCTAGAAACTTTAATTTATGGTAGAGAAAAAAAGAAGTCTTTTTCATATTAAATAAAGAAATCTTAAAAAAAAAACAACGGGCTGCATAGCAGCCCGTTGTTTTTTAAGTGAAACTTAGCTTAGTAAGCAACGCCTTGCCATTTCATAGCATCAGCAACTTTCAAGAAGCCAGCGATGTTTGCCCCCATAACGAGGTTACCTTCGTGACCATATTCTTTAGCAGCATCTGCAGCAGCTTTGAAAATTTTGACCATAATGCCATCAAGTTTTTGATCAACTTCTTCAAAACTCCAAGAAAGTCTTTCTGAGTTTTGGCTCATTTCAAGGCCAGAAGTCGCAACGCCACCAGCATTAGCAGCTTTGGCTGGGCCAAAGAGAATACCAGCTTTCTGGAATGCTGCGATAGCTTCTGGAGTAGAAGGCATATTGGCACCTTCAGCAACAGCAAATACGCCATTCTTAATCAAAGCTTCTGCGCCAGCTAAATCAAGTTCGTTCTGTGTTGCACATGGGAGAGCAACGTCGCACTTAACTGTCCAAACATTCTTGCAACCTTCATAATAAGTTGCTCCTGGAACGCGTTTTGCGTATTCAGAAATGCGAGCACGTTCAACTTCTTTAATTTGCTTAACAACATCAAGCTTGATACCATTTGGGTCAACAACGTAACCATTGGAATCAGAAAGAGTGATAACCTTAGCACCCATTTCCTGAGCTTTTTCACAAGCATAAATAGCAACGTTACCAGAACCAGAAATTACAACAGTCTTGCCTTCAAGAGTGTCGTTTTTCAAGTGCTTAAGCATTTCGCGGGTAAAGTAAAGAAGTCCATAACCAGTTGCTTCTTTACGAGCAAGTGAACCACCGTAAGAAAGACCTTTACCAGTGAGAACACCTGTAAATTCATTGCGAAGACGTTTGTATTGACCAAACATATAACCCACTTCACGAGCGCCAGTTCCAATATCACCAGCAGGGACGTCGGTATCTGCTCCGATGTGTTTTGCAAGTTCAGTCATGAAAGACTGGCAGAAACGCATAACTTCGTTATCGGACTTGCCTTTTGGGTCAAAATCAGAACCGCCCTTTCCACCACCCATAGGGAGAGTGGTAAGGCTGTTTTTAAAGATTTGTTCAAAGCCAAGGAACTTCAAAATAGAAGCATTTACAGATGGGTGCAAACGAATGCCACCTTTGTATGGACCGATAGCAGAATTGAATTGCACACGATAACCACGGTTAACTTGAACTCGACCTTGGTCATCAACCCAAGAAACGCGGAATTGGATTAAGCGTTCTGGTTCAACAATGCGGTCAATAATGCCGTTAGTTTCATAAGAAGAATCTTTAGCGACAACTGGTTCCATGGATTCTAAAAATTCATGGACAGCTTGGTGAAATTCATTTTCGCCAGGGTTTTTGGCGACGACATTTTCATAAACCTTCTGAAGGTATTGATTGGTGAAAGACATTTGATTTCTCCAATAATGTAATGACTTTTTGGGTCTTTTTTAAACTGAGGAAAAAAATAAAAAAGTAGAGGCATATTTGGGGATATTTTTCTCTGAAAAAAAACAAAAAAATGCCTCTTTTAAAAGGCATTTCATTTATTGCTTAAAAGAATAGGTTCGTTTTAAAGCTTTTTGGACTTTGATTTCTTATAAGTTATGATAAAAAGAGAAATGCCTGCAATAATCATAAGCGAACAGAGCGTTTGCCCACGACTCATTCCTAACAAATCAAGTCTTCCGAGATGAACGTCTGGTCGGCGGAAAAATTCTATGCAAAATCTGAAAACCCCATAGCCAATTAGGTAGCAAGAAACCATTTGGTGTCTAAAAAAGGCTTTTTTTCGCAATAAACAAAGAATTGAAAAGAGTACAACGCCTTCAAAAACCATTTCGTAAAGCTGAGAGGGGTGGTGAAGTATTGGCTGCGTAATCGGGCTGTCATGAGCTTGTGGAAACCACATCCCGATAGGGCTTGTTGTTATTTCGCCAAAGAGTTCACCATTAACAAAGTTTCCCCAACGGCCCCAGGTGTAACCGAGTGGAACGGCAAAAAAGCCTAAATTAATAGTTTCAGCGAAAGGCATTTTGTGACGTTTAATAGCAATACAAGCAAACGTTACTGCTCCAATCAAACCACCATGGTAAGACATTCCTGAAATTCCTGTAAAATGAAACCCTGCGGCATCCATTTTAAATGGAAGAAAAATTTCAGATATATGGCTTAAGTAATAGGCTGGTTGGTAGAAAAATACATAACCTAGTCTTGCCCCAATAATAATACCAGCAATAATCCAAGTGAAAAAATTATCTATTTGTTCTTTTGAAAGCCCAATGTTTTCTTTTTTATTGGTTTTAGTGATAACTACATAACAAGTTGCAAAGGCAAATAAATACATTAAGCCATACCAATGAACAGGAAACGAGCCTAGTTCAATGGCAATGCCATCAAAATGTGAAGGGATAAGATTCCACCAAGAAAGTTCCATTTTATTTAGCCTCACTTTGTGACTTAAGAAAACGAGCCCAATAATTGATAAGCATCGCACTAACCTGAGTGGCTGGTTGAGAACGAGTGGCATTTTCAGTATTATAATGAGCTTGCATAACAATTAAGATAATTCCATTTTTAGGGTCGTTTTTGAAACGAGCAAAACCAGCAAACCATTCATAACGCCCAGCTGGAGAAAGCCCATCAACGGTGCCAGTTTTTCCGCCAATCTGGAGTTCATTATAGATTTTCTTTGCCATATAACGTGTAGAAATATTTTTCTTTGCCGTCCCATTAGTTATAGAACGAACCATAGCTTCGCGTAAACCATAATAAGTGTTTTCTGAAAATTTAGAGACAGGGAGCGCTAATGCTTTTCTTGGAGCGTAAGGAGCCAAATTTTCAGCATGAGGAATTTCTAAGGGAAGCCCATAAAGGATAGAACGAATTTGTGCCGCGGCAAGTAGAGGCGAAAGTGTTGTTTCGCCAGTAAAACCGCTAGCTGCTTCTGCTAAACCATAGCCTGTATCTGGCGGAGAAAAATCAGAACGATTAGGGGCATTGTGTGAAAAATTCTGGTTAAAACCTAGTTGCTTTGCGGCTTTTCTTAAACGAGAGGCGCCTACTTGATAGCCCACCAAAGCCATTGGTGGATTATATGATTTGGCATAAGCATCTTCTAAAGTAACCGTTTCTCCTTTATAATTTTTGGATTGTTTAATTTGAGATTTATAAAGCGTATGAGGGTTACCTATCAAAGGAATTTTTGTATTTAAAGAATACTGTTTAGATTCAAGTGCGGCAGCAAGTGTAACTGTTTTTATTAACGATGCTGCTGGGAATGTAGAACGGGATAAATAATCAGGAGATGCTTGAACCACTTGGTCTTTTGATTCACCCCAGGCAATAATTTCATTTGTTTTAGCATCTACCATAAGATAGAAAGCATGGGCCGGTTTAAAAGTCCGCAATAAATAGTCCATCTTTTTTGCCATATAGACATTTTTTTGCGAAAGAATATGAGTTGAATCTATTGCAGAATCTTGTTTTTCAATTACTTTTGGTTTTTCTTCAATAGGAATATTTTTTTCTTTGGTAGTAATTTCTTTTTCAGATTCTTTTTGTGCTTTCGTGTCTTGAGATTCTATAGTTTTTTCTTGTGTGATTTCTTCTTCGTAATATGGCTCTGAAGTAGCACCGGACATAAAACGCCCTAATTGCATAAAACTCCAAAACAACAAAATGGCTAGAATGAGCCTTAATAAAACACGAAGCCAAAGAGGAAAGCGTTTCATTGATTAAAATTCTTTAAAAATGGTCTTTTTGTAATATTCTAGTTCCGCAATACTTTCTCTGATATCATCTAGAGCTTGGTGCTTTTCTTGCTTTTCAAAAGGAGCAAGATTTGGGTACCAGCGATAAGAAAGTTCTTTGATAGAGGAAACATCTACATTGCGGTAACAAAGCCATTCAGAAAGTTTCGGCATATAGCGATAAAGAAAACGTCTGTCTTGAGTAATAGAATTGCCACAAAGAATATTAGAACGTTCTTTCGTATAAGGGCGTAAAAAGTCTAAAGTAATAGCTTCGCAATCACTTACAGAGTAAGGCGATTTTCTGCAACGATCAACTAAACCGCTCTGCGTGTGGTGTCTTGTGTTCCAATCATCCATACCAGTTAAAATGTTTTCTGGCTGGTGAACAGGTAAAACAGGACCTTCTGCTAAAACATTTAAATGAGCATCTGTAACGATTGTTGCAATTTCTAAAATAACATTGGTATCTGGGTCAAGACCAGACATTTCAAGATCCATCCAGACTAAATTCGGGTGTGATATTGCCATAAAAAATCCATATTTAAAATTTCAAGTTAAATCTAGAAAAACTCTTTTAATGAATTTGAACTTTTAAAGCACCAAAAGGAGAAATTACGAAATATTGTCCAGCTGTTAAAATAGAAAGATCTAATGATCCACCTGATTTTATAGAACGGATTAAAATTTCTCTACCAGAAACATCTCTAACTGAAACAGAAATGTTTTTGAAGTTTTGATTTTCTTTTGCAAAATTTAAAATGCCATTAGCAAAAGTTAAACCTGATTTTTGAGAAACTTTTTTGAAAGGAATAAAGTTGTAAGTCCCTTGCATCGTTTCGTAAATAGCAGAAAGCATAGGTTGAGAGCCATCTTCCATAATATCTTGAGAAATTTCCCATATCATAACGCCAGCATATTGGTTGTCTTTGACCCATTGGGTTTTAAGCGATGCTGATTTTGGGTCATCAAATGTTGTGTAAGAACCAGATGAAATAGCATAAGGAACTAAAGCTAGAGAATCAAAGAAATATTCCTGGTCTGTTTTGCAACAAATGTTTTTGTATTCTACATAAGTGGCATTTCCGTTAAAAGTAGAAGCAGGGCCAGTTGCTGCATCAAATTCAAAACCAAAGAATGGAATCCCAAAAACCATTTTTTCGGCAGGCACACCTCTGTTTTTCCAATATTGAGCAGTTTCTTTCCAAGACCAAGTGGTTCTATTGCCATTTGGGTAAAGCGGTGAATTATACCTTGCGAGGTCGTCCCAATAACCAGTGATATCGTAAGTCATAAATCCAAACCAGTCAAGTTTATCTTTCATGGCGTCTACGTTAAAATATTTGCCATAATAACCAGAACAAGGGATAGCAGCAGAAAGAGTTTTTTCTTGTGGGAGAGAATCACGAATATCTGCAAGTAAGCGGTTATAAGCTATAGTATCTTCACTTGCAACAGGAACAGAAGAATATTCCCAATCCATATCAACGCCATCAAGATTATGGTCTTTTATAAAGTTCATTAAATTGTGAACAAAATTAGCTCTAAGGTTTTGATCTTTACTGACACTTGCAAAATATTCACAAGAACCAGCACCACCAAGGGAAATAATGACTTTCGTATTGACTTTATGAGCCGAAGCAACCATAGAATCTAAATCAGCAGGATCGTCAATAGCATTACCTCGTAGATTTCCTAAAGAATCCGGGGAAATAAAACTCCAAAGGACGTGGGTCATTTTTTCGTACGGGACTTCTTTCCAAGTATAAGTTGGAGTATTCCATTTACCCCAATCTGGGTAATAACCGACAATTAAATTTTCAGCTTGTATAAAAACAGGCAAAAAAAGTAAAAATGATAATTTGGCTAAAAGTTTCATAAAAAGAAAAATAAACTATTTATAAAAAAGCGTATAGATTTTATTAAAAAGAGAATAGAAATAAATGTTATTTCAAGTATTTTTGCCATATTTAAGTCAAATTTTGCAAAATGAGAAATTTTAATGAATGACTTTTTTTTTATAAAGGTATTGAATAGAAAAACAGGCTTTTTTGGGGTTTTCAAAAAAAAATTCTTTTTTTACATTTTGCCCGTCAAATTCAACAAAAGGAAATCTCATGGAAGAAGTTGTTGTTACGGGTATGGGTTGTGTGAGTGCATTGGGAAATACTCCTGAAATTTTGTGGGAAAATCTTCTTGCAGGAAAATCAGGTGTTACAACTATTACACATTTTGATACTTCTGCATATGAAGTTCATTTTGCTGCAGAAGTAAAAGAATTCGATGCTTCTCCTTATTTTAATGATAGAGACCAAAAGCGTTATTCTCGCAATATCCAATATGCGGTTTCTGCAGCATCAGATGCTGTGAAAAATTCCGGTTTAAATGTAGATTCTCTTGATAAATCTAGAGCTGGTGTTATTCTTGCTTCTGGTATGGGTGGCATGGATGTTTACTATGATACATCTGCTACTTTATCAAACAAAGGCCCACGTCGCGTATCTCCGTTTTTTATTCCGATGGCTATTACCAATATGGCTGCAGGTGAAGTTTCAATTCGCTTTGGATTTATGGGACCAAACTTTACAACTACATCTGCTTGTGCTTCTTCTAACCATGCTCTCATTGCCGCTGCAGACCAAATTCGTTTAGGTCGTGCTGATGTTATGCTTGCTGGCGGTTCTGAAGAATCTGTTAGCTATGTCTCTTTAAGTGGTTTTGCCAATATGCACGCACTTAGCCGCAGAAACGATGCCCCACAAGAAGCATCCCGCCCATTTGACAAAGCAAGAGATGGCTTTGTAATTGGTGAAGGTGCTGCTATTATGGTTCTTGAAAGCCGTAGCCATGCTGAAAAACGCGGTGCAAAAATTCTTGCTACCATCAAAGGCGTTGGCATGAGTGCAGATGCTTACCATATTTCTGCTCCACGTAACGATGGTGAAGGAGTTAAACTAGCCATTGAAACCGCATTAAAAGACGCACAACTTACACCAGCAGATATTGGCTATGTCAATACGCATGGAACTTCAACACCACTTGGCGACATTGCAGAATGTAATGCCATTTACCAAGTATTTGGAGGAAACGTATCTCATCTGAAAGTCAACTCATCTAAAGGTATGATTGGTCACATGCTTGGCGCCGCTTCTGCCATTGAAGGCATTATCTCCATCAAATCGTTAGAAGCACAAAAAGTTCATGGTTCTGTAAACATTACAGAAAAAGACCCTAAAATTTTATTAGATGTTTGTGAAAATGGTTCTGTGGATCACAAATTTGATTATGCCATGTCCAATAGTTTTGGTTTTGGTGGTCATAACAGTGTTGTGATTTTCGGTCGTCCATAATTTTTCAAAAAAAGTCAAAAGGCGGTACTTTTTAAAGTATCGCTTTTTTTTTGTAAATGTCGAGAAAAATTTTTATGGAAAGGTGATTCGAAATAAATTTCGAATCGTCGACAAAGCTATATCATAAGAATGCGTGTCTGTAAAAAAAAGTTTTTCACCAAGTAAAAAAATCATTCGTTTCTATTTAAAAAACAACGAATTTATTCCATAAAGGGGGCTTTTTAGAATGCTGTGGATTATTTGTCCATAAAGTTTTAAGGAAATTAAACATTTTGATGTAAATAGCTCCTATTATTACCTTATACAAGGAGTTTTTATGTTTGCTTGGAAAAAAAAGGTTTTATCATTTTCTATTAAAAGCTTGGCTGTAATAGGCTTTTTTTCAATAAGTATAAAGGCGGCACCAGATCCGAATTTTCACATTTATATTGCGTATGGGCAATCTAATATGGCTGGGGCTGCTAAAGATTTTACTGATTACGATAAGAAAGAACACCCTCGTTTTAAAATGTTTGCAACAACTTCTTGTTCTAATTTAAATCGTCCGACTATTGGCGAAATTTACCCAGCCATCCCGCCAATGTTTCATTGTTACGAAGGCCTTTCTGTCGCAGACTGGTTTGGCCGTCACATGGCAGATAGCTTGCCAGATGTAACTATAGGCATTATTCCTGTTGCTGTTGGTGGAACAAGTATTAAACTTTATCAATTAAATGAATACCAATCTTATCTTTCTTCATCAGAAAGTTGGCTTGTAAATTGGGCAAAAGATTACGGCAGTGATGGCAATGCTATGGGGCGCATTCTTGAAATTGCCAAAAAAGCCCAAGAAGTTGGCGTTATTAAAGGGATTATTTTCCACCAAGGTGAAACCGATGGAGGCCTTTCAGATTGGGAAAGCCGTGTTGCGAGTACTTATAATACAATTATCACAGAACTTGGTTTAAATGCCGACGAAGTCCCATTTGTAGCCGGAGAAATGCTTGATGGCGGCGCTTGTGATGGTATGAGTGATAGAGTTAATAAATTACCACAATATATCGATAATGCTTATGTTGTAAAATCAGATAACCTTCCTGGTGCAAGTGATCGTTTGCATTTTACAGTTGAAGGTTACAGAGGCATGGGTGAACGCTATGCACAAGTAATGTTACAGCATATTTCTCGTGAACCAGCCGTTTTAATCCCACGCGAGCCATTTGGTGGTTCAGCAGTAGAACTTCCAGGAAAAATTGAAGCCGAAAACTTTGATATTCCGGGTACAGGCTCTGCAAACAAGACTTATAACGATAAAGATTCTGAAAACCATGGCGATTCTGATTACCGCAAAGACACAGGAGTTGATTTGTACAAAAAAGGAACAGGCGTTATTGTTGGTTATAACCAAGCTGACGAATGGTTAGAATACACCATCAATGTTAAAGAAGCCGGTTCTTACACTATGTTTGCAGCAGTTGCTTCGGCTAATGCGACTTCAAGTTTTCAACTTTCTTTAGATGGCGAACCTCTTAGTGATGTAATTTCTGTACCACAAAATGAAGGCGAAGAAAACTATGACGATTATAACAAAGTGAGTGCTAATGTTACACTACCTTTGGGCGAACATATTTTACGCTTTACAGTTGTTGGCGACTGGATGGATGTCGATTACTTTACGTTTGTGAAAGGCGAAAATGCTAAAGACCCAGAACCAATCGGTGGCGATTCAAGTTCAACAGCGATTCTTAATAGCATAAAATTTACCCCAGATACAGAAAGTTATTTTGACGTATTTGATTTAAGTGGTAAAAAAGTTGCCAGTTTTACAGCCAGAAGTATTGTAGAAGCTTCAAAAATCTGGCTTTCTGGTTCAATTAAAGGCTCTACACGGATTCAAGGTTTGGCTTTAATTCGCAGTAGGGCAAGTGGAAAAGTGGCAAAAGTGAACGCTTTTCGCTAATAATTTTAAAGAAAGGAGATAAAAATGACAATTCAAAAGATTGTTAAAAAAATAGGGATCTCCGTTGGTGTTGTAGGATTTTGGAGTTTAACTTTTGCCTCAACAGTCAATGTAGATTTAGATGAAGAACATCAGGTCATTCGTGGCTTTGGTGGAATGGTTCACAATACTTGGCAAGGTGGGAATGGCCTTAGTGAAGCAGATGCTGACCTTGCTTTTGGTAGTGGCGATGGACAACTTGGGCTTACTGTTTTACGTATTCCAGTAAATGCTAATGAAAGCGAATTTAATAGAGAACTTGCTGTTGCTAAATTAGCGCAAGCACGTGGAGCTATTGTGTATGCAACGCCATGGACTTCTAAGTTTGCTGGTGGTGGCGCTCATATTAGTGCAAGTAATTATCAGGCTTACACTGATCATTTGAATAGTTTTGCTGAATACATGAAAAATCAAGGGGCGCCTTTGTATGCTATTAGTTTCCAAAATGAACCAGATTGGTGTGGTGAATGGACGTGTTGGAGTGCTGATGAAATTTATAACTATACCAGAGATTATGCAAATCAATTAAGAAAGCATGGGACAAAAGTCATTTCAGCTGAATCATTCGCTTACCAGAAAAATCTTTATAATAAAGTTTTAAATGACGCAAACGTCTTAAAAAATTGGGATATTTTAGGGGCACACTTTTATGCAAGTGAAGCAAATACAAGCGATGATTTTTTTGCTTATAGTCTTGCCGATCAAAAAAATGTAGAACGCTGGATGACAGAACATTACACAGAAAGCCAAGGGAGTGGAAACTATTGGCGCGTTGTTATGAATACTGGTGATCAAGCTAACGTTAATAAACTAGATACTGTCCGAGCTCTTGATGTGGGCTATGAAATCCATAGAGCGATGGTTGTTGGGAATTTTAGTCAATATACTTGGTGGTATATCCGTCGTTGTTATGGTTTGATTATGGAAAAGGATTTTGGCAACAAACTTTCTATTCCATCTAATGAAATTGGTAAAGTTAGCAAGCGCGGTTATGTTCTTTCTCAATTTGCTCGTTTTGTGCGACCTGGTGCCATTCGTGTTGGTGCAACAGCAAAGCCAGAAGCAAATGTTTATGCCTCAGCTTACAAAAGTGCTGATGGTGATTCTGTGATAGTTGTTTTAATAAATCGAGATTACGGGCAAAATAAAACTGTAACAGTAAATGTCCCAGGTACTAAAATTGAGTCATTTGAAGTTTTTACAACGAGTGAAACAAAAAATGCAACTAAAGAAGGTGAAGTTGAAGTTAAAAATGGAAGTGTTACTATAACAATGAATAAAGATTGTATTATGACTCTTGTAGGCGTAGGACAGCAAATAAAAATCCCACGCAAACCATTTGGTGGTTTAGTGCAAGAACTTCCTGGTAAAATAGAAGCAGAAAATTTTGATATTCCAGGGACTGGTTCTGCAAATAAAACTTATAGCGATAAAGATTCAGAAAACCATGGCGATTCAGATTATCGCAAAGACACAGGAGTTGATTTGTACAAAAAAGGAACAGGTGTTATTGTTGGTTATAACCAAGCTGACGAATGGTTAGAATACACCATCAATGTTAAAGAAGCCGGTTCTTACACTATGTTTGCAGCAGTTGCTTCGGCTAATGCGACTTCAAGTTTTCAACTTTCTTTAGATGGAGAACCTCTTACCGATGTAATTTCAGTTCCTCAAAATGAAGGCGAAGAAAACTATGACGATTATAACAAAGTGAATGCGAATGTTACTTTGCCATCAGGCGAACATATTTTACGCTTTACAGTTGTTGGCGACTGGATGGATGTTGACTATTTCACTTTTGTAAAAGGTGAAAATGCTAAAGACCCAGAACCAATCGGTGGCGATTCAAGTTCAACAGCGATTGTTAATAGCATAAAGTTTACCCCAGATACAGAAAGTTATTTTGACGTGTTTGATTTACAAGGTAAGCGTTTGACAAGTATAAAAGCAATGAATCTTGAAGAGGCCACGAACTTGTTGAAAAATAGTTCTCAAAGTTTCAATCAAGGCATTTATCTGTTGCGAGGTAAAAGCACTTCTAAACTTATTCGTTTGAATCAAGTGAAATAAGTTTTATTTCTTTTTAAACTGTTCAAAAATAGAGTATTTCGTTTGGACTACTTGTTTTTTTGAACAGTTTTTTTGTTTTTATTCCAAATTTGAAAAGTTTCTGGCCTTACAACTTGAAGATTTTTTAGCCAAAAGAATCTTTTTAATATATTTTTGATTGAACTTTTTAAGGATTTTTTATGGCCAGTATTAAACCAGGTTTTTTTGTTCAAGGGCGTTTTCTTTATTCTAAAGATAACGAAAAAGTGGTTTTACGCGGTATCAATCACATGTTTATTTGGACCGACCGCGAAGGCAAAGTTTTACCAGAAATTGCAAAAACAGGTGCCAATGTTGTTCGTATTGTATGGAATATGTTAGGGCGCGTAAGCGATTTAGACAACATTATCCGGGAATGTATTGCAAATAATATGATTCCAATGCCTGAATTGCACGATGCTACCGGCCGTTGGGATAAACTACCTGAACTTTTGAATTTCTGGCTTCGAGATGAAGTCCTTCAAATGATTTCTAACCATCAAGAATATTTGCTTTTAAATATTGGTAATGAAGTCGGTGCCGAAGAAATTGATTCAGAAGAATTTTTTGAAGCTTATTGCATGATGATAACTAAAATGCGGGCTGCCGGAATTCGAGTTCCTTTGATTATTGATGCCGATGCGTGGGGACAAAGTTCTAAAAATATTTTTGCTGTAGGTAATAGACTTTTACAAGCAGACCCAGAACATAATTTGATGTTTTCTATTCACATGTGGTGGCCTTCAGAAAAGCATAATGCCGAAGAAACGGGGTATGCTTCAGTAGAAGAACGGGTGACTGGTGTTTTAGAACGCTCAGTTGAATTAAATTTGCCGTTGATAGTGGGGGAATTTGCACCAGTTGCTGTGAAAGGGGCTAAGTATATTCCTTATAGACATATTATGGCAGAAGCTGAACGTTTAAATATTGGTTGGCTTGCTTGGAGTTGGGGTCCAGGGAATTTTGATAGTCGCGAAATGGATATGACAACGCATGGTTCTTACAATACATTGGTGGATTGGGGCCGTTTTGTTTGTATCGATAGTTCCTTGAGTATTCAAAATACAAGTTCTATCCCTACTTTTATTACAGAAGGAGATTTTGTTACAGGAACTTCTGGTAGGGCTTCGAATTTAGTTTTGAATGGAACTTTTTCAGATGCAGAAGATGCTTTAAACCATTGGAAACCAGATTTCTGGGGTGGAAAAGTCAATGTGATTCCAAGTAAGGGCATTGTGCGATTTGAAATAGAAAATGCTGGGAAAGATAGTTGGTCTTTACAGTTTAAGCAGAATTTGTCTTTGCGTTTAGGGACAACTTACGTTTTTAGTATGAGAGCAAAGGCAGATAGCCCAAGAACATTGAATGTTGACATAAAAAAAGATAGCGACGAATACACGCCTTATGCTAATGGTCGTATTTTGGATTTGAGTTCTAGCTGGCAAGAATTTAGCTGGAAATTCACCATGAAAGAAGAATCAGATAAAAATGCAGTTCTTGTATTTGACATGGGTGGTTCAAGTATCAATTGGGAACTTGCTGACATTTCTTTAGTGCAAGCACGTAGCGTTGCAGATCGCTTAAATTCTAGTTTCCACAGAAATGTTCAAAAAAATTCTGGCTATTTCAATTCTCCGAATGGTCCTTGGGAATTGCATTTGTATTCATCAGAAGGTGTTTTGCTAGAAGTTCTTGATAAAGGTCGTGGTGGAGAAGGCATGCGCCCTTATCCCAAAATTGAAAAAAGCGGTATTTTGGTGATAAAGGACTTGTAATTTTAAAAGGGTTTTATGATTCAAGAGCATATAGTTAATGAAAATGTTTATGAACCGTATTTGGAAAAAACTTATCCAGATTCGCATCGTTCCTATATGCTTTCACCCGTAAAAATTAAAGAAGTTCAAGTAGATTCAGAATATCCTTTTTTAGACCATTCTTTTAAAGCAAAATGCTTACATGTTTTTATTTATGCTGGCATTTTTTTGCTCGTTTTTTGGCTGAATCCATTGCGATATGGACTAAAAATTGAAGGCCGTAAGGGGTTGAAAAAATATAAAAAGCAATTTAAAAATGGCGCAATGACTGTCGCAAACCATGTTTATCGTTGGGATTTTTTGGCTGTTTTGCAAGCGGTCCGTTTTCGGTGCATGTGGTTTCCGGCAAGGCAAGAAAATCTTGAAACTTCAGATGCTTGGATGATTCGTGGTGCCGGAGGAATTCCAGTTCCTAATACATCGCAAGCTATGAAAAAATTCAATGCCGCTTTTAATTATTTACATAAAAAGAAAAAATGGCTGCATTGTTTCCCTGAAGCTAGTCGTTGGGATTTTTATGGTCCAATTCGCCCCTTTAGAAAGGGAGCGTTTTCAATGGCGTATAGCTATAATTTGCCGGTTATTCCAATGGCTTTTTCTTACCGAAAACCAACAGGGCTTTATAAATTTTTCAAAGTAAAACACCCTTTAGTTACTCTTCGTATTGGTGAGCCTATATTCCCAGATAAAACAATAGGAAAATCGGAATCTTGTGATAAAATGCGAACAGAAGCCCATGAGCAGATTTGTGCTTTAGCGGGAATTAAACAAAATGGTTGGCCCGCAATTTTGGATTAAATTAAAGAATTATTGAAAATTAAGTCTAAATAATGAACTTCTAGGGCATTTCTCTTATTTATTAAAGCAAAATTTTTTAAATTTTGCCCGATGTTTACCGGAATTATTCAAAAAACAGGCATTGTCTTAAACACAGAACGGCGTGGCGACGCTTTGTCTATGCGTGTTTTGGCAGAAAATTTTTTTGCTAATTGCCATACTGGAGATAGTATTGCAAACGATGGTGTTTGCTTGACAATAGAATCTTGTACAGATTCTGAGGCTGTTTTTTGTTTAATGCATCAGACTTTAGAAAATACGACTTTTCAAAATGTGGCTCCTGGTGCAAAATTGAATTTGGAAAAAGCTTGCGCATTGAATACACCTATGGGAGGCCATTTTGTGACTGGTCATGTAGATGCTTGTGCAAAAGTTTTGCAAGTTATTCCTAGAGAAACCGGTGTAGAAGTGGATTTAGAAATTCCTGAGCATTTACGCCGTTATGTGATTTCAAGAGGTTCTATTGCTTTAAATGGCATTAGCTTGACAGTCGCTGAAAAAGGGAAAAATTTTATTCGAGTTTGTATTATTCCAGAAACACTGGAACGAACAAATCTTTCTAATTGGAATGCAGGAACTCTTGTAAATGTCGAAGTTGATATGCTTGGAAAGTATATGGAAAATTATTTGGCAGAACTTTTAAAAGAAGTTGCTGTCGGGGTTATTCCAGAAAAAGATTCTAGTGAGATGTCTGTAAAAGAGATACTTTCGGCAATGTTACAAGCAAAAAAGGGATAAAGTTGGTTTTATGTCTTTGAATACGATAGAAGAAGCGATAGAAGATTTCAGGAATGGTAAATTCCTTATTGTTGTTGATGACGAAGATCGCGAAAATGAAGGTGATTTTATTATCGCTGCAGAAAAAATTACTCCTGAACATGTGAATTTCATGCTTAAAGAAGGTCGTGGAGTTCTTTGCGCTCCATTGCCTATTTCTCGTTGTAGAGAACTTGGCCTTACTAGACAAACTGCTGAAAATACTTCTATCCTTGGTACGCCATTCACAATTATGGTCGATAAAATTGAAGGCTGTACAACAGGTGTTTCTGCAAAAGATAGAGCAGCGACTATTCAAGCTTTGGCTGACCCAAATTCAACTCCGTCTACATTTGGGCGTCCAGGCCATATTTCTCCATTATACGCTCAAGAAGAAGGCGTTTTGCGTAGAGCAGGGCATACAGAAGCAGCAGTTGATTTGGCTCGTTTAGCAGGTCTTCGGCCAGCAGCCGCTCTTATTGAAATAATGAATGAAGACGGCTCTATGGCTCGCTTGCCGGAACTTAAGAAAATTGCCGATAAATTTGGCATGAAAATGATAGCGATTCGTGATTTGATAACTTATCGCTTACGCCAAGAAAAATTAGTTGAAAGAGTTGCTTGCCCTTCGATACCTTCTAAGTATGGTGATTTTAAAGCTTATGGCTATCGTAGTATTACAGATGGGGTAGAACATATAGCTTTTGTAGCAGGTTCACCAGATTATTCTAAACCTGTTTATGTGCGAGTGCATAGTGAATGTTTAACGGGTGATATTTTTGGTTCTAAACGTTGTGATTGCGGTGACCAACTTGCTTCTGCTATGACTTTTATTGGTAAGCATGGCGGTGTGTTGCTTTATATGCGAGGTCATGAAGGCCGTGGCATTGGGCTTTGCAATAAACTTAGAGCTTATGAATTACAAGAGCAAGGTTTAGATACTGTAGAAGCTAATTGTCATTTAGGCTTCAAACCGGACCACAGAGAATATGGTATCGGAGCACAAATTTTAGCTGATTTAGGTGTTCGACAAATGCGTTTGCTAACCAACAATCCAAGTAAGGTTTCTGGAATCTCTGGTTATGGATTAGAAATTGTGGAACGCGTTCCGATTGAAATCGAACCTAATAAAGAAAATGAATTTTATTTAAAAACAAAAAAAGAAAAAATGGGGCATGTTCTCCATATTGAGGAAAAATAATTATGAGCAAGGAATTTGAAAAGAATTTGTCTGGAAATGGTAAACGCATTGCCATTGTCGTTGCTGAATTTAATGAAATGGTAACAGACGCTTTATTGCGTGGCGCTGTAGACCGTTTAGAAGCTCTTGGAGTTTCTAGTGAAAACATTTTTGTAGCAAAAGTTCCTGGAGCTTTTGAAATTCCTGGAGTTTGTCGCCGTTTAGCAGATACAGGTTCTTATGATGCAATCATTGCTCTTGGTGCCGTAATTCGTGGCGAAACATCTCATTATGATGCGGTTGTAAATGGGGTGACTTCAGGAATAGCTTCTCTTGCAAGTGAAGGTAAAATTCCAGTTTTATTTGGCGTTCTTACAACAGATACGGTTGAACAAGCTTTGAACCGTGCTGGTTTGAAAGCTGGCAACAAGGGCGCTGATGTCGCTCAGTCTGCAATTCAACTGACTAACCTTTATTCACAGATAAAGTAATTGTATGCAAAAATATAGTGTAAATCGTCGTTCTGCAAGAGTATTTGCTATGCAACTTCTTTATGCTATGGAAGTTACTGCAGGAACAGCCGGAGAATGTCTCGGAGGTGTTTTAGATAATAGTCCGGACCTTTCTTCTGAAATGAAAACTTATGGTATTTCTTTGGTTGATATAGCTCAAGAACACAGAGAAGATTTTGAAAAAATTATAGCGGAAACTTCAAAATCTTGGGCTATTGAAAGAATGGCTCTTGTTGATGTCTGTGTGCTTCGCATAGCCCTTGCTGAATTATTGTATAAAGCAGACGCTCCAGCGAAGGTGGTCCTTACCGAAGCAGTACAAATTGCAGCGAAATACAGCACCGAAGATTCTTATTCTTTTATTAATGGCATTTTAAATCATGTTGCAGAAATGCAAGGGATTTTTCCTTCGACCTCTAAGGAGAACTTGTAAATGAAATTGTCTGAACGAATGGTAAAACACATTACGGCGGGTTTTGTTTGCCTTGTCGCTTTGGTTGTTTATTGTTTGACCATGGCTCCAACAGTTAGTTTTTGGGATTGTGGTGAATTTATTGCTTGTGCTAATACACTTGGAATTCCACACCCACCAGGAACGCCGTTTTTTGTTTTTCTTGGTCGAGCGGTCATTATTCTTTTGCCGTTTGTCGAAGAAATTGCAAAACGAGTGAACTACATATCAGTAGTCAGTTCTGCAGCAACGGTTTATGTTGCCGTTTTATTTGCTTGGGATTTCTTGTCAAAAATTTTATCGAAAGATTCTTTACGAGAAAAACTTTCAGCTCGAATTAGAACGATTTCTCTTGTTTGTGCAGGCCTTGTTGCTGGTTTCTTGCTTACCTTCTCAGATACATTCTGGTTTAATGCAGTAGAAGCAGAAGTTTATGGCCTTGCCATGTTTATTTTGCTTTTGATTTCTTATCTAGGACTTGTTTGGTACGACAAACGTAATGAAGAAGATAAAGCGGATAGATATTTGATTTTTATGTGCTATATCGCTTTCTTAGGCGTAGGGGCTCATCTTTATACAATGCTTACTATCCCAGCTGTTTTTGTATTGTTGTTGTTAGCAGAACCAAAGAAAATTGTACAGCGTTTACCAATATGGATTACAGGAGTCGTTCTTTGTTCGGTAATCTATTATGTGTCTTCTTTTGTTGAATGGTCCTTATTTTTACTGATAGCTTTAGTTGTTCTAACTTTTGCAAAACCATTTAAAGCAGAAATCCAACATGCGATAAAGCTTTCTTTAGCTTTTACAGTAGTGGCTTTAATTGGGTATAGCACACACCTTTACATTCCAATTCGTTCGGAATTGAATCCAGTTATTGATGAAAATAACCCAGAAATTAATATTCGTGACGAACAAGGGAATTTACAATTAGGCAACCTTTTAGAAGATGAAAATTGGGTCGCTTTCAATAATTTTATTGAACGTAAACAATATGGTTCAGAAAGTATGATTTCTCGTGCTTTCCATAGACGTTCCTCTTTAGCCCATCAATTCTTAAGTTTCCCACACATGGGATTTGGCGGTTACCAAATTGCGCAATATTTGCCGTTTAAAGTGGGTGAAGTTAATTTCTATAACGGATCTTATGCATTTGATATGCAAGATAACGCCCCATTAAAACGTTTTGGAATTAGTTTCCCGACACAAATGGCTGCAATGGGAGATCAAACATTTATGCAATTGGTTTGGTTCTTGTTGTTTAATGGACTTTTGGTTGCTGTTTGCGTATTTGCTTACAAACGTCATAGAAATTACGGAATTTTCCTTTCAGTTCTTTATGCACTTTGTTCTCTTGGCCTTCTTTTCTATATCAATTTCGCGGATGGAACCCGCATGGAAAAACGTGATTATGAAGCATGGGTTGCTCATGCTCAAAAAACCGTTCAAACTCTACAAATGAGTGGCTTAAAAGTAGGAAGTGTTCCTGATCCTCATAAGTTGATAGATGCAAGACAAGAAATTGCAAATGCTGAATATGCTTTTGAATCAGCAAAACAACGTAAACTTTCTGCACAAGAAATCCAGAACGCAGAACAACGTTTGCGCGCCGCTTATGCAAACCCGGCATGGCAGGCTTATGAAAGAATTGGACAATACATTCAATTCCCGACGCCAGTTCATTTAGAAGTTCGTGAACGTGATTATTTCTATACACCAGCATTTATTTTTATGAGTATTATGTTTGGTATAGGGGCTGGTATTTTAGTTTGGCTTCTTGCGGCTAAAACAATGGCTTTTGCTTTGCCTTTGGCAGTAGCTCTTTCTTGTGTATCTTTCTTTGTTCCTTTACTTTCAAATTACACAGAACACAATCGTTCGGGCCTTTGGGTTCCTTGGGATTATGCTTATAACTTGCTGAATAGTTGTCGTAAAAATGCAATTCTCTTTACAAATGGAGATAACGATACTTTCCCACTTTGGTTTGCGCAAGAAGTGGCTGGTATCCGAAAAGATGTTCGTGTTGTTAATTTGAGCCTTGGCAATACAGACTGGTATATTAAGCAAATGCTTGATAATGAACCGGTTTTAAAACTAAGCTATGACCACGCTTCAATTGATAAAGATATGGTTTTAGAAGGTGAGTATTATAAGAACCCCAATAATTTTGTCCAGACCTGGCTTTCCAAAGCGACAGAAAATAAAAAGTCCTTAGAACAGAAAATAGCAGCTATTGAAAGTGATTCAACGGCTTCGAAAGACTCTCTTTTCATTTACAAATCGCAATTCCAGATTTGGGATTCCTTTGAAGAATGGGCAAATAAAAATCGTAACGGTTTAATGCTTACTCAGCATAAACTGGTTTTGGATCTTGCATTGAATAATTTTGATAAGCCACTTCATTTTTCAACAACCGTTGGAGCCTCTAACTTCTTAGGTATTGAAAAATACATGGTTCAAGAAGGTTTGATTTATAACCTTATTCGTGGCGATTTAGAACCAAAGAAAAATGCTTTTGATGCAGTACGAACACAAGCGTTAATTGATAGCGTTTATAAGTATCGTGGCTTAGGCGATGGAACGGCTTATATCAATAGTGAAACTTCCCGTTTATTGAGTAGCTATTTCTTCTTGTATTTGCAAATTGCTACAAAATACCGTGAACAGTTGGATCTATTGCGTAAATTACCACACACTCAAACTGTAAAAGACCAGATGGATTCTCTTGTGAATGAAGCAATCCGTTATACAGATTTGGGTATTAAGCAATTCCCAGGAGAATGGCGTTGTTATTGGACTGCATTCTTTGTTTATCAAGCAGCTAATAAAAAAGCAGAAGCTACGGCATTGTTAGAACGAGGTTTAAATACCTTGCCTACTTATGACAGAGAAGGTAGAATGCGTTTGGAATCAGCGTTAGAAGATGTAAAACGCTGGCCGGATTCTATTCCTGTTGTTCAAGAAATCAAAGAAGAATCTTTGACGGATTCTTTAACAACAAGTGCAAGTGCTGATTCTTCTAAAAAGGAGTAACTTGTGGATTTGAGTCTTGTCATTCCGGTTAAGGATGAGGCGGAAAATTTACCGCTTCTCTTTGAAGAAATAGAAAAAGCTTTATCGCCTTTAGGTAAAACTTATGAGGTGATTGTCATTGATGATGGCAGCCGGGATGCCACATGGCAAGTCCTTTTGGACTTGTCCAAAAAATACACTTGTTTGCAAGCCAAACGCTTTCAATTTAATTGTGGAAAAGCAGCAGGACTTTCATTAGGGTTTTCTCTAGCTAAAGGAGAATATGTTGCAACACTAGATGGTGATTTGCAAGATGATCCAAGAGAAATTCCTAAAATGATTGAAATTTTAGAATCAGGTTATGATTTAGTTTCGGGTTGGAAAATTAAGCGTCTTGATCCTTGGCATAAAACATGGCCCTCTAAATTATTCAATTTAACGGTCTCTTTAGTGTGCGGTAAACGCCTTCATGATTTTAATTGTGGAATAAAAGTTTATCGTCGTGCGGTTGTTAAGCATATTGACCTTTATGGTGATTACCATCGTTTTATTCCTGTTATGGCCAAGTGGCAAGGCTTCAGAATAACAGAAATGCCTGTAGAACACAGAGCTCGCATTCACGGTGTTTCTAAATATGGCGTTTCTCGTTTGGTTTCTGGATTTTTGGATTTGATTTCTTTAGTCTTTATGCAAAAATTTGCTGGAAAGCCCTTGCATTTCTTTGGGGTTATCGGGCTTTTATTTATCATAATTGGCTTAGGAATTGGAGGCTATTTTGCTGTAGAATGGTTACAGACAGGGGCTTTGCATGTACGTCCACTTTTAATGCTTGCTGGTTTTTCTGCTGTTATGGGAGTCCAGTTTGTTTCTTTAGGCTTGCTTGCAGAAATGGTTAATGGCAAAAAAAATGTGATTTATCCTATTGCAGAATCAATTCCGGGGGATAACTAAATGGCGTATGAGAAAAGTCTTGTTGTAATTCCTACTTACAACGAAAAAGAAAACATTCTCTCCATTATTCCTGCTATTCTTTCACAGGATTCTTGTTTTGAAATTTTGGTTGTTGATGACGCCTCCCCTGATGGCACAGGAGATTTAGTAGAAGAATTTTCAAAAACAGAGCCACGAGTGCATTTAATGCGTAGAGCAGGTAAACAAGGACTTGGCTCTGCTTATGTTGCTGGTTTTAAATGGGCTTTAGAACGAGACTATCAATTTGTTTTTGAAATGGATGCTGATTTTAGCCATTCTCCAAATGATTTAACACGTTTCTTAGATAAAATTGCTGATGCAGATTTGGTATTAGGCAGCCGTTATATGAATCGTCGTATAAGTGTTGTGAATTGGGATTTAAGGCGATTGATTTTAAGTTATGGGGCTAATGTTTATTCTCGTTTGGTTACTCGTTTGCCGGTGAGTGATGCAACGGGAGGTTTTAAATGTTTCCGCCGTTCAGCACTTGAAGCGTTAGATTTTTCAAATATGAAAAGCGATGGTTATTGCTTTCAGATAGAAACAACTTTTAAAGTTTGGAAAAAGAAAATGCGTGTAGAAGAAATACCAATTATTTTTACAGACCGAACAAAAGGTGAATCTAAAATGAGTGGTGGGATTATATCTGAAGCATTTTTCTTAGTTATTAAATTGCGTTTAGGATTAGCGTAATGAATTTTCCGGCCTGTTCTGTTGTTATTATAGCTTATAATTCTCGGGATTTTCTTCCGGCGTGTCTTCATAGTATTCAAGAAGCATTAGAAGATCTTGAAGGTCAAGTTATAGTTCTTGAAAACGGGTCTTCTGAACCTATGCAAGAAGCAGAACGTAACGCGTTCCCGCAAGTTGAATGGTTAGAATCAAAAGAAAATCTTGGCTTTGGAAAAGGCTGTAATTTAGCCGTAGAAAAAGCTAAAAATCCCTATTTGTTCTTTGTAAATCCAGATACAATTGTGTCTAAAGATGCCTTTAAAAAGATGCTCTCTTTTATGTTGTGTCATCAAGAAGCCGGGACAGTAGGGTGTCGGATTTTAAATGAAAACGGAACTTTGCAAGGGGGGTGTCGCCGTAATTTTCCTTCGCCATTAAGTGCCATTTTTAAAACACTAGGTTTTTCCCATCTTTTTCCAAAGAGTAAATTTTTTGCTTCTTATAACATGACTTACCTTGACCAAGATAAAGAAGCAGAAGTAGATGCTATTAGTGGATCGTTTTTTTGTATTTCTTCAAGTCTTTATCGTGAAATTGGTGGGTTTGATAAAGACTATTTTATGTATGGAGAAGATTTAGATCTTTGTTTGCGCGTCCAACAAAAAGGGTATAAAAATTATTATAATCCAGATGCAACTATTTTGCATTTTAGAGGGCAAAGTAGCAAAACAAGGCGTTTTCGTTCCTATATAAATTTTTATCAGGCAATGCTTATTTTTGTGAAAAAGCATAAACGTTTTCACTTGCCTTATTTTATTGTCGCACTAGGAATTATTTTTGCTGCATTTATAGGCGTTTTTTCAAGATTATTACCCAAATCCTGGAAAGCTCTTCCGGATATTTTTTGCATTCTTTCGGCATTTTTAGTAAGTGGAGTAGTTTTTGGACAAGAATATTCTTACCCGATAGTTGTTTCTTTTACAGGAATTCTTGTTTTGACATTGTTGCTTCTTGGGGAATATGCTAATAAAAATTTGAATATTCTTTCTCATTTACCCGCTTTAGGCTTGGTTTCGCTAGTATTTTTTGGAACTTGTTTTTGGAAAGGTTTAATTGCATTTCCATTTCTTGGTTTAATAGCTGGGATTTTAATTTCTTTACTTTTGTGGCGCAGATTATTTTTCTGGGTGTTGTATTTTTATAGAATTTTTACTAAACAAAGACACCGTGCGATATTGCTTGGGGGAACAGGTGATTCATTATCCTCTTGGTTTAGTAGTTCTTCTTTATTAGCCGGAGCTGAAATTTTAGGTTGTGTTTCTGGGAAACCAACAGAAATTACCGAAGAAAATCGGCAGTATTTGTTAGGAAAATTAGAAGAAATACCAGGAATTTGCCATCGGACAGGCTGTAAAGAAATTTGGATTCATTCCAATTTTTCTGGAAATCATGAGAAATTTGATTTAAAAGAACTCTTAGAACAGGGGTTAAAGGTCTATTTGCTTGTTGGTTCTGATGCAAAAAACGATTTTGCTCTCGTAAATTTGCAATATCTTAATTAAATCCATTCCTTTTTTTAAAAAAGAACATATTTTTAAGGAAGGATTTTTCTAAAAATTGCGAAATTCATAGAAAATCTCTGAAAAAGATGCTTTTAAAATTTTAGGTATCAAAAAACTTCTTTTTGATAGGTTTGTTTTTTTTAGAAGCAATTTGCTTTAGGGATATTTTGTTAAATTGGATTGTTGTGAATTTTCGTAATTGATTAGGAAACATGAACTTATGGTAAATGCAGAACTTTTGAAAATTTTGTGCTGTCCAGAAACTCGGCAACCTTTACGAGAAGCCGAAGCTGAATTAGTTGAACGTTTGAACGCAGATATTCAAGCCCAAAAAGTAAATAATGTTGGCAATTTGCCTGTAACAGAAATTGCAGAAGGTTTTTTAATTACAGCTGATTCTACACGCGCGTATCCTGTGCGTTCGGGGATTCCAGTGTTGTTAGCTGATGAAGGGATTATTCTTTAGAGAGGAAGTTATGGCCGTAACTCTTGAATCATTGAAAAAAATAATCGGAAAAAAGAAAAAGAGTCGACTTTTTGTTTGGCTCGCTGATTTGGAACGAGGGGCAGGGAATCTCGATGCTGCCATGCAGATCCTTGATAGCGGTTTGCGAGAATACCCAGATATGCTTCAAGCTCATTTGATTCGCTCGGTTATTCTTCTTGAGCAAGGTAATTTAGATGCTGCTTTAGAAGCTTGCGATATCATTTTGCAGATGCAACCGACATGCTTGTCTGCATTGCGTCGTAAAGGCGAAATCTATGAAAAGCAAGGTGATGAAGTTTCAAGAAACAAGTATTACCGTTTGGTGCATGACATTGATCCGCTTGATATGTTCTGGAAAGAAGAATATGCGGTATTACCTGTAGAAGAACCAGCAGTAGAAGAAACAGAAGAATCGTTGTTCTTGCCAGAAGATGATTCTTCGGAAGGTTTCTTGCTTATGCCAGAAGAAGAACAATCTGCAGACGAAGATCCGTTCCAGATTTTCAATGCACTTGGTCAAGAAGATGCTGTAGAAGAAGACTCTCTCTCTGAAGCGTTAGAAAATTCTTTGAATGATGCACTAGAACAAGTTGACTTACAAGATTCTGCTGCTCAAGATACCCCTCTCTCTATTGATGATGAAGCTATGTCTGGTTCAGACGTTTCTTCAGCTATTTCAGATTTCTTTGGAAGTGCCGACGATGACTTCTTTGAAGAAGAATCATTGGAAGAATCTAAACCAGCTTCTCCATTCTCTAGACTTGAAATTCCAGAAAGTTTAGAAGACCCTGAACCAGCAGAAGAGGTCCAACAGAATTTTGAATCATCTTTTGAAAAATCAGCAGAGGTTGTTCCAGAAGAATCTGTAGAATTAGATTCGGCATTTGATTCTCTTTTAGGTGAAGATGAACTCCCAGAAGAATCACCATCAGCATTTGAAAAGTCAGCAGAATCTGCATCAGAAGAAGTTGGCTTAGATACTGCCTTTGATTCTCTTTTAGGTGAAGATGAACTCCCAGAAGAATCACCATCAGCATTTGAAAAGTCAGCAGAATCAGTTTCTGAAGAAGTTGGCTTAGATACAGCTTTTGATTCTCTTTTAGGTGAAGACGAACTCCCAGAAGAATCACCATCAGCATTTGAAAAGTCAGCAGAATCTGCATCAGAAGAAGTTGGCTTAGATACTGCGTTTGATTCTCTTTTAGGTGAAGACGAACTCCCAGAAGAATCACCATCAGCATTTGAAAAGTCAGCAGAATCTGCATCAGAAGAAGTTGGCTTAGATACAGCTTTTGATTCTCTTTTAGGTGAAGACGAACTCCCAGAAGAAGCACCGTCAGCATTTGAAAAATCAGCAGAATCTGTTTCTGAAGAGGCTATTGTTGATGTGCCAGAAGATTCTTTCTCAATGGATTTAGATGAAGAACCTACAGAATCACTTTCTGATTTGTTGGGTAATACAGAAGTAAAAGATGAAACAGGTGTTGCTAATGCTTTTGATACCTTGTTTGGTAAAGAAGAATTAGCCGATGATGATGAATTAAGTTTGCCTGAAGCTAAATCTGTAGAACCAGAAATTCAAACATCAGCTGTTGAAAAAAGAGAAGTGCCTTCTGAACTTTCTGCCGAAGTTAGTTCTTCTTTAGACGCTCTTTTTGGTGATGATGACGATGATTTAGAATTACCATCACTTTCTACAGAAACTCAAGTAGCTCAAGATGATGCTTCAGAAAAAGGTGCTTTTGATACTCTTTTTAACGCCGCAGAAGATGCAGAAGAAGACTTGTCATTAGGTCAAGATAAAGTAGACTTTTTGATGTCTGGTGATTCAGAAGATGAAGTAGCTTCTGCTTTATTAAAAGACGCTCAAGCTTCATTAGAAGATAATGGCGAAAATATTGATGAACATTTAAATACGGCGACTTTAGCTGAAATTTATTTTGAACAAGGCTTGTTGCAAAAGTCTTTAGATATTTATCAAGATCTTCATGAAAAGAATCCTGAAGACGAACAAATAGCAAATCGTTTGTCTGAAGTTCAAAAAGCATGTGATGAAAAATTTGGTAATAGGGAAAACTAATGGCAGAACAACTCCGCATTGAACAACTTCTTCGTGAAATGGTGAACAACAAAGCTTCGGACTTGCATGTTCGTGTTGGGGTTCCGCCTGTTTTTCGTATAAACGGTGCTTTGACACAATTATTTGACGTCAGGATAGATGCTCCTACAATGGATATGTTTCTTGATGATATTATGAATCGTGATCAAAAGCGTCGTTTTGAAGAAACCAAAGAATGTGACTTTGCTGTTGGTGCTCGTGATATGGGGCGTTTCCGTGTAAACGTTTTCCGCCAGCGTGGCACAATTGCTATGGTAGTTCGCCATATTAAAGCAAAAATTCCTGCATTTGATGAATTGCAGTTGCCTCCCATTATTAAAGAATTGGCTTTAAGAAAGCGTGGTTTGCTCTTGGTAACAGGAACAACGGGTTCTGGTAAATCTACTTGTCTTGCAGCAATGATTGACCACATTAATAGAACAGAACAAGTTAATGTAATTACAGTTGAAGATCCTATCGAATATCTGCATAGCGATAAAAAGTCAATTGTTTCGCAACGTGAAATTGGTGTGGATACTTTATCTTATGCAAATGCTTTGAAAGCAGCGCTCCGCCAAGACCCAGATGTTTTGCTTGTAGGTGAAATTCGTGATTTAGAAACTATGCAGATAGCTCTTACTGCAGCTGATACAGGGCACATGGTTTTTGCAACAATCCATACTACGAATGCAACGGAAACCATTCACCGTGTTTTGTCAATGTACCCGCCTCACCAGCACGAAGAAATTCGTTTGTTGCTCGCTGAATGTCTTGCTGGCGTTATTTCTTTGCGCCTTCTCCCTACAAAAGATGGAAAAGGTCGTGTTCCTGCAGCAGAAATTCTTATCAATACTGGGGCAATCAAAGAATATATTGCGGATAAAGATAAAATTGAAATGGTGGAGCAAGCTATTGCTGATGGTCACATGCAGTATCAGACTCAAACATTTGACCAGGCACTTTTGCACCTTTATCAGACAGAACAGATTTCATACGAAACAGCTATTAATGCCGCCACAAACCCAGATGACTTTGACTTGAAAGTTCGTGGTATTTCTGGAACTTCTGAAAGAGGCTGGATGTAGTTGTAGGAGTGAAAAATGCGTAAATGGCTTGGATTTATTTCTGGTTTTATTTTTTGCGCCACATCTGTTTTTGCCAGTGATTCTGAACAACGCGATGTTCGACCACAGATTTTTGCCCCAAAAGCAACAGAAAAAACAGAAGTTTCTTCAAATAGTTCTTCTGTTCAAGAAGTAAAAGAAGTGCGCCCTTCTAGCCCGCATCCGTTACCTCCACCACATTCACCACCTCCTCCAAGATTTTATCACCATCACCCCTACGATTATTATCCTGGTCACACAACGGTTATTGTTTATGAACAACCCAACGAAACTCAAGAAGTTTATATAGCGGCTGTGCCAGATACTATTCGTTTGGTAAATAAATTTCCTGTAAAATTACGTGTTGGAGTACAAGGTCTTTTTGGCCCTTATGCAATGACTTCCAGTTCTTGGGGTTATGATTTTAGTGGCTATTTTGGTGGCGGCGGAGTAATGCTCCAATTGCCAATTAATGAATACACAATGGCTTTTGTTACTGGTGCTTTGTTAACTTATCGCAAAGCAGATAACACGTTTGATTATTATGAAAATAATAAACCTACTGGTGAATCCGCACGGTATACATTTTACCATAAAAATATAGATGTACCATTTTATTTGAGATTCAGGGCTTTAGGTTCTAGACTTTCTTTTGACTTTGGTGGAAAGTTACAATTCAATGTTAGAGAACGTTTAGAAATAAAAGATGACTCTGGTAAACACACTTATGATTTAGATGAAGAACGTAACCTTTTAAATTTTGCTTTGTCTTTAGGCTTTAATATTGATTTGAATGAATATATTTCATTTAATTTAGGTAGTGATTTTGCTTTTGGAGATATGTTTAATACTTCAAAGGTTTATGGAATCCCAACAGAATTTGCCGAATCAATGTTCTCTTTAGGCATTACTTTCAATATACTTTAATTATAAATGTTCTTACCTATTTTTTCTTTTATTCTTGGACTTGTGCTGCTTATTTGGAGTGCAGGTCGTTTTGTAGCTGGTGCTTCTGCACTGGCAAAATATTGTGGCTTGTCTTCTTTTCTAATAGGAATGATTGTTGTTGGATTTGGAACATCGGCTCCCGAATTAGCAGTATCTTTGTTTGCGGCTTTAGGCGGCTCTCCTGAACTAGCACTTGGAAATGCTTATGGTTCTAATATTGGAAATATTGCTTTAATATTAGGTTTTACCGCGATAATTTTTCCAATAGTAATTCCTAAATCTGCTATTTGGATGGATATTCCATTATTGTTACTAGCAACAGCCATTTCTTTTGTTTTGTTGTTCTTTAATAAAGATGTGTCGCGATTAGATGGTATTTTATTGGTCTTATTGTTTGCTGTAATTATTGCTTTGCAAATTTGGCAAGGTATTTCAAATAAAGCAGAAAATTCGGATAATGAAACAGGTTCAAAAAATCTTTTATCATCTTTATTTTGGCTTGTTTTGGGGCTAGGAATTCTTGTAGGGAGTTCTAAATTACTTGTTTTTGGAGCAACAGAAATAGCAAAAGCTTTAGGCGTTAGTGATTTATTAATTGGTTTAACTGTTGTGGCAATTGGAACTTCTTTACCAGAACTTGCTTCTTCTGTAATTGCAGCCCAAAAAGGAGACACGGCTCTAGCATTAGGTAATATTGTTGGGTCTAATATTTTAAACTCGTTAATAGTGGTAGGTATTTCTGCAATTATTAGCCCCATGAATGTAGATTCTTTAATCTTACAAAGAGACTTGCCTATAATGGGATTCCTTACATTACTCTTATTTCTTTTTGGTCTACATTTGAAAAAAGAACCTAAAATAGGAAGAGTTAAAGGTAGTTTTTTACTTCTATCTTATATAGTTTATACAGCATTTTTATTTTGTTCAGCCTAATAAAGAATCAACCCATTCAGGAACAATTTCAGAGGCATTGCCTTGTATAAACGTGTCTGTATGTGGGTCAAAATTAGGAATTTCTAAGTTTAGGCAAGTGACATGAGCTCTGTGGGAATGTGCTATGCTTTTGAAACCAGCTGCAGGGTAGACAACACTTGATGTGCCAATATAAGCAAAAATTTCGCATTCTTTTAAAGCCCGTTCTATCTCTTGCATATAAAGGGGCATTTCACCAAACCATACAATATGCGGGCGAGTGCTAGCAGAACAAATCGGGCAATGTGTTGATTCTGTTTCGTTTCCATTAAAATCGAAAATATGCTCTGGGTTATTTTCACAACGTAATTTGAGTAATTCTCCATGCATGTGTAGTAATCTTTTAGAACCAGCGCGTTCATGAAGATCATCTACATTTTGCGTAATCAAAAGAAAATTCTCGCCAAGAGATTCTTCTAAACGAGCTAAAGCAAAATGAGCGTTGTTTGGTTGAAAGTTTTTTAAACTAGTCCGCAATTTGTTGTAAAAATTTTTAACTCGGATTCGTTCTTTGGCATAACCTTCTGGAGTGGCGACAATATCAATTGGCTCGTTTTCCCAAAGTCCATCGTTACCACGAAAGGTTTTTAAACCCGATTCGGCACTGATTCCTGCACCTGTTAGCACAACAATTTTTTTAGACATTGGCTAATTCCTTAAAGAAAAGAGTTTCAGCGAGAATTGTTTTTTCAAAGTCGGGTAAATATAAACTTTCATTTTCACCATGTGCATTACTTTCTGGGTCTTCAACACCCATGAGTAAAATAGGAATGTTGCCAAAAGTCTTGCGGAAATATTCTGCCCCAGGAATGGATGCACCACAGCCCACAAAAGAAGCTTTTTGATTAAATGCTATTTCCATAGATTTTGCCATATATTGGAAATAGGGGTGAGATGTATCTGTTGTAAATGGTTCAGCACCATCTTCTGTTCTGATTTTTAAAGTCAGTCCATGTTGTATATTGGCTTGTAAATAGGCGATTATTTGTTCGGTGGCTTTTTTAGCGTTCATGCCAGGAGCAAGTCTAATACCTAATCTTGCATAAGCACTTTCTTGTAAAACATTGCCGGCTTGTTTTCTGTTACCTGCTTCCATAGCAGTTACAACAAGAGAAGGTTTACGCCAAAGTGTTTCGCAAATTTTTGATTCAGGGACTAATAATTTTGTGCTTTCTAAAACACCTGCTTCTTCACGGAATTTTTGTTCTGTCATTCCTAATTTTTGATAAGAGTCTAGTTCTTCTGGTGTGGGGGCGATAATATCATCATAAAAATGTGGAACAAGAATATTTCCGTTATTATCACTTAGCGATGCTATTAAACGACAAAGTTCTTGTGCTGGGTCAGGAAGTGGGCCAGACCAAGAACCAGAATGTAAAGGGGCTTTTGTGGAAAAGATTTCTATTTCTATTGCGCTCATGCCGCGTAAAGAAGTAGTAAGAGAAGGTTCACCTTTAGAAAAATTACCGAGGTCAGCGACAATGACTGCATCGCAAGAAAGTAAATCTTTGTGTTTTTCAAGTAAATAACCAAAACCTGCGCTACCGGATTCTTCTTCGCCTTCAATTAAAAATTTGAAATTAGGAGATTCTTTTCCCATAGTAGAAAGAATCAATTCTACGGCTGCAACATGAATCAGAATCCCGGCTTTGTCATCGGCACTTCCGCGGCCATAAAGTCGTTCTCCGCGGATTTCAGGTTCAAAAGGTGGAGAATGCCATAAAGCTTCTCTCATTTGAGGTTGGACATCGTGATGGGCATAAAGTAAAATAGTTGGTTTTGTTTTATCGGAAATAATTTCACCATAAACGCAAGGGTAAGAACTAGGAGGAATTAAATGTTGCAAGTTAGTCGCACCAATTTTTTTTAAAAGATTTTCTACTGCATGAGCAGAGCGAGAAACTTCAGCTTTATCAAACCCCGGAAAACTGATAGAAGGTATGCGGATAAGTTCTTTAAGTTCTTCTAAATAACGATTAAAAGATTCTTGAAGTTTTTGTTTAATCACGATATTCTCCAAAAAGTAATGTTCTTTCAAAACTTATATTTTTTCTTGATTTTTATATGGAAAAAGTTTGAAAAGATAGAGAAGAAATAGATTTTTCTTTTTTACGTGTAATTTTTATTTAGAATAATTTATTTTCAAGTAATGATTCAAAAATTAAAGACTGCTCTTAATCAGGTTATTTTAGGCAAGGAATCTTCTGTAGAATTACTCTTGGCTGCTTTATTAGCCGATGGTCATGTTTTAATAGAAGATGTCCCTGGAACAGGAAAAACAACTTTAGCTAAGGCTTTAGCAAAGGTGATTGGTGCTGATTTTTCAAGAATACAGTTTACGCCGGACCTTTTGCCTGCCGATGTTACTGGTGGTGCCGTATTCAGACCAAGCTCTGGAACATTTGAAATCCGTAAAGGCCCTGTTTTTACTCAAGTGCTGTTAGCTGATGAAATTAACCGTGCTTCGCCAAGAACGCAAAGTGCTTTACTTGAAGCTATGGAAGAACGTCAGGTTTCTCTTGAGGGAGAATCATTGCGTTTACCTGATTTATTTATGGTTTTGGCTACTGAAAATCCGATTGAATTTCATGGGGTTTTTCCACTTCCAGAAGCTCAGATGGATCGCTTTTTGATTAGGCTTTCTTTAGGTTACCCAACAACAGAAACAGAACTTGGAATTTTAAGAGCGCATAGAGAATCATTGCCTTTAGATTCGGTTTTACAAGTCACTACAGCAGAAGAAATTCTTGAATGGCGTAAAATGGTTCGTAAGGTTTTTGTAGAAGAATCTTTAGAACGTTATGTTATAGAATTGGTTCAGGCTACAAGAAATCATCAAGGATTCCGTTTGCCTGCAAGTCCAAGAGCTGGTCTTTCTTTGCTACGTCTTTCTCAGGCTTTTGCTAAAATGGATGATAGAGATTTTGTAAAACCAGATGATATTCAAAAATCTTTTATGCCAGTTATGTCGCATAGGGTTTTTGCGGCAGATGCCGGCGAAGGTCGGGCAGAAGCGTTATTGCATGACATTTTACAAAAAACGAAAGTACCAATTTAAGGGGGCTTTCTGCTTAAGCAATTAAAATTTATTTGGAGAGAATGGCCTTGGATGCATCGGCGACCTAGTGTGTTGATGTACTTTTTCTTTTTTTGGAATGAACGTTTAACACCTATAGGACATTGCCTTTCAGTATTTTTGTTTTTTTCACTTTTTGTTATTTGGGCTCCTGGCTTTTATCCGGTAAAAATTTTCTTATTGCTTTGTAGTGCTTTTTTGATTTTTTCTCTTTTTACTTTAATGCCGCCAAAAGGAAGTATCCTTTCTTGTGTGCGAGTGCCAAAAGTAAGAGAAGGTGATGACGCTGAAATAACAGCAATTCTTTATTCAGAAAAATCTTGTTCTGCGGTAAAATTATCTTGTTTTAGAATGCACCCTTCATTAAAACTTTGTCCCGAAGAAAATTGGCATAGTTTGTCTGCAAAAGATTCTTTGGAACTAAAAGCAACATTAAAAACATTTCGTCGCGGCGCTTTTCCTTTGCCTTATATTGCCGCTACTTTTGGAAATACACTTGGAGTATCTTCTATTTCAAAAAAAGCTTCTGGTGATTATGAATTACTTGTTTTACCAAAAGCAATAAAATTAAGGGAGTTCCGTTTTTTAGGTTCAGGGAAAAGTGGTCTTTCTTTTGCTCCCTATCTTTCGCCATCGTTTCAAAGAGGGTTAGATTTTATAGGCGTACGTGAATATAGAGAAGGAGATTCTTTACGCGATTTACATCATGGTGCTTTTGCTAGGTATGGTAAGCCATTTACAAAAGAATTTGCCGCAGAACGTGGTGAAGGTATTGTTTTACTTTTAGATGTATCCTGTGTAAAATTAATTGATAAATGTCGAATTGAACATGCAGTAAGGTTATGCGCTGGTATTGCTGAATATCTTGTAGAACGAAATTTATTAGGCCGTTTTTTTGTTGGGAATCAAGAAATCTCTTTAGAACGAACTAAAGTATTGCCTACCGTTTTAGATGCTTTAGCAAGAGCTCCTTATCCAGAAGTAGCAAAGCCTTTTCCTAAGCCAAGTCTTTGGTCTCCGGCAGCAAGGCCAATGACTCCTGTACTTTCCGTTTCGGTGTTGCCTTTAGAGTCGCCTTTGATTACAAAGCAAATAGTTGTTTCTGAAAAATCTTACAGAGAAGATGCTTTACTTAGTGTGGTTTTAGATAAAGAAACAGAGGTTTCATTATGAAGCGTTTATTTGAATCTCTGTTTCTTTTGTTTGTATTGGCTACATTAACTTATTCTTCTGGAATATGGTTTTTAGGAGTTGTAGGCCTTTTTGCTTTATTGAAATATTCTCACAATCATTATAAAAAGAAAGTTCCAGTTTATCTTAAATCAATTGCTTATTCTGCAATAGTTCCTTTTGCTTTTTGGTGGGTTTTATCTCCTTCAGTGGAACATGGATTTTCGCCTTGGCTTGTGATAATTCCGTCTTGGTATTTTATGTTTCTTGCGCTTTGGCAATGGCGTGGATTACATCGGGGTGGTTTTCCTGTTTTTGTTTATTGGAATGGCCTTTTTGTTTTATTGCTTTCTTTACGAACATTTGATAAAATTCAATTGGCTTTAATGATTATAGCTAGCCTCTTTTTGTTTTTGATGGTAAAAACACCAAGGCGATATTTTAGTTTTGTTCTTTCTCTTATTCTTTCAAGTGCTCTTGGAATTGGTTTATTTTTTGGGACAAAGCAAATTTATGATTGGCGGCAAAAAGCAAGACTTTCTTTTGGGTATCATGAATCATTTGCAAAAAGAAATTTAATGGGCTTTTCACCTGTAGCCCGTTTAGGTTCCTTTGAATCCAATTATGTTGGAGAAAGAAATTCAGAAATAGTTTTTAGAATTTTTACAAGTAAGAAACCAGAATATTTAAGAGGAATTGTTTACGGGAACTATTTTAGAGGCTTGTGGAAAAAAGCAGACTCAAAAGAATGGGTTCTTCCAGAACGCTATATTGGTGATTATGCCGTCTTTGGCAGTGGGGACTCTTTAACAGATGTAGCATGGGTTCAGTCAGCAATAAATTCTCATGGTTATTTCTTTGCGCCATTAGGCGCAGGAGTTGCAGTACAAGCAGCAGATTCTATTGAAAAATATGCAGGCGGTACTTTTTACAATGAAGAACTTTTCCATAAAGATTGGTACTATATAGAAAATGAAAAAGAAATTTTAGGCGATACATTAACAGAGCAATTTTTACAATTTTCGCCGCGTTTAGATTCATTGCTTAAAGAAATTACATTGGATATAGGCCTTGCAGATACTTTACCAATAGTTGAATTTTCGAATAAATTAAAGAAATTTTTCTTTGAAAAATTTGAATATACTTTAACTGTTCCTCTTGTACAGAACAAAGAACCATTAGAAGTTTTTTGGAAAAATAAAAAAGGGTATTGCGAATATTTTGCCACACTTGCAACATTAGTTTTTAGGTATAATGGAATTCCCGCTCGTTATGTTGTTGGCTTTTCTGCTCCAATACAAGCTCCGTCACAAGATTATTATTTATTCCTTCGCCGAAATTCTCACGCATGGGTGGAGTATTTTAATGGCTCCCAGTGGGTTACTTTTGACCCAACTCCAGGAGGAGAAGGCATTTTATTAGAGAATATGGAACTTTCATATTGGCAAGAAACAATGAAAGTGAAAATGTTGCGCTTTATGCATTTTCTGAAAAATGGCGAGTGGCGTCGTTCATTAGATTCTTGGACTGTAGTTATTGAAAATGTTTTAAGAAATGTTTATTTGTGGGTTGTTCTTGCCATAATTTTTGCTTTTTATTTGGCATATCGTTATTTTAAAAGGAAAAAAGTAAAATCAAAAATTCAAAGTGCCCGTATTTTAAAGTTGCAAAAAATGTTGATCAAAACAGAACGCCAACTCTTGCGTATAGGTTTTTCTAGAAAACCAGGCGAAACGGTTTCTCAATTTTTGAAACGTTTGGATTCTTTAACACCAAAAGAAAAACTTTTGCCACGTTATAACGTGGCAAAAGCAAATTTACAAGAATACGAAAAAGAGCGTTGGCGAAAGGATTAAAAACCTAAAAGCGATAATTCTTCGAAAATTCTATTGGCATGAGGAGTGTCGGTTTGAAAGATTTCTCGAGCAAAAGAACGTGTTAAAATTTTTTTTGCCTGAACTTCTTGAATGCCTCGGGATTCTAAATAAAATAATTCTTCTGCATCAAAAGAGCCACAAGTATTTCCGTGAGAACATTCAACATCGTCGTGATAAATTTTAAGATTTGGTTTCACAGAAATTTTGGCGTCGTCTTGTAAAATAGTATTGACTAATTGCGAAGAAGAAATTTTAGAACAATCTTCCATGGCAAAAACACTGCCGTCATAAGAAGCATAAGAATTTTCTGTTAAAAAATGTCTAGCAAATTGCGAACTATTTGTTTCTTGTACATTGTGATGAATTTTTATGTGTGTATGTGCTTCGGCTTGTTCTTTTAAAAGAGCTAAGCTACGATAATCAGCACAAGCGTTTTTGCCGTTCAAAAAAATTTCAACACTCGTTCTAGAAATACCTTTACCTAATAAAAGCATATTGCAATAAACTTTTGCATTTTCAGAAACTGATATACGAAAGTGAGTTAAATGGGTAGAATCATTTGTTCCTTGTTCTTTGAAAAACAAAAAAGCTTCAGCATTGTCTTTTAATTCAATGTCAATACGTTCAGAAATAAAATTTCTTTCTGTTTTGTTTCCAGTAATTTCAAGATTCAATTTTGCATTTTCTAAAACACAAAACTGAGAATGAGAAAATTCATCACGAGTTTTTAAAATGCCATTTTCAGTTTCTTTTTGATTAACTGTCACATTATAAGGATAAGCCGCAAAAGCAATTGGAAAAAGTGCTGCGGCATTTGTTTCATTTTTTATTCCTAAAATATCACTAGCAGAAGATTCAATTGGTTCTGGAATATCAATTTCTCTGAGTTTTGAAACAGGAAAGTAATACCATTCTTCGTTTTTGGGCGAAGGTAAGCCTATGTTTGCAAGACGGCTTCTAGCGAGATTTTTCATGCTTCATCTCCAGGAATCCAGTCATAACCTTTCGCTTCAAGTTCTTCAGCGAGTTCACTATTGCCAGAAAGAACGATTTTACCTTTGCGTAAAACATGTATGTAATCGGGTTTTACATAATCTAAAAGGCGTTTATAGTGAGTGACAAGAATAATACCGCGTTCTGTATTGCGTAATGCGTTTATACCTTTAGAAACAATGCGCAAAGCATCAATATCTAATCCAGAATCGGTTTCATCAAGAAAGGCAATTTTAGGTTGCAAAATAGCCATTTGCAAAATTTCATTACGTTTTTTTTCTCCACCAGAAAAGCCTTCGTTTACGCCACGTTCTAAATAGCGATTATCCATTTCAAGTAAATCTCGAGCTTGCGATAGAATTTTTTGAAATTCAGAATCAGAAATTTTTTCAAGCCCTTGAAACGCTCTTTTTGAATCTAAAGCCATTCGTAAAAATTCAATATTGTTTACGCCTGGAATTTCTATAGGGTATTGCATACTGATAAAAATGCCTGCATTGGCTCGTTCTGCAATATCTAAGTCTAAAATATTTTTGTTTTGTAAAAGGACTTCGCCACTTGTCACATGGTAAGCAGGGTGTCCGCTAATAACTTTTGATAAAGTACTTTTTCCAGCTCCGTTAGGGCCCATAATGGCATGGACTTCTCCTGGTTTTACTTCTAAGTTAATGCCACGTAAAATAGGAGTATTGTCTTCAAGTGCTGTATGTAAATTTTTAATGGAAAGCATTTTAATTTCCTTGTAAAGTCTGGTTGAAAAGTAAAATATCGTTTCTATAATCTAGAATTTGTTGCAAAAGGTTATTAGGAGAAGTTCTTGTTTTTTTACTTTCAACAAGAAGGCGTTTTAGTTTTGAAGCAAAATTAGTGAGTTCTAATTTTAAATCAATATCTTCACTTTTTAAACGAAGCCGTTCTATAAAACGCTTTTCAAAGTCTAAAGTCATTTCAAGAAATTCTTTAATGGCAGCGTTTTCATTCCAGTTTTCGTCAGGTAAAGCAAAGAGAATTTCTTTACCTTCTTCAGAAAGGCTGTTACTCAAAAGCTTTAAATTGAAACTGCCAGTTTCTTGGACTTGTAAAAGAGCCATTCCTAAAATATCACAAATTAAAGGGGATTCTAAAAGAGAAATTCCTGAAGAAACAAAAGCAAAATCGTAAAATAGAGAAGCGGCTTTCAGTACGGCAGGGTTTTGTAAAATCAAGTTTAAGTATCTAATTTCAGTTTGGGAAATGGTATGCCATGGAATTTGAGGCGTTTCTGTTTCAAAGTTTGCCTCTTCAGATTTGATTTTAGGACGAGGATTTTTTAATGAATTTTTTAAACCGCGAAAAGAAGCTTCAGTTCCTAAACGTTCTGCTAAAATATTGAGGTATTGTCTTTGGAGCTCTACATCAGGGATTGTTGAAATAAGACTTTTGGTATGGTGGATTAATTTCGCCTTATCTTCTGGGTTAGAATGAGGCGTTTCTTTTATTAAATAAGATAACCAATCTTCAGCAGATTCCAACTCTTTAAGAAATGCTTCTGGCCCTTGTTCTCTGATAAAATTATCCGGGTCTATTTTTTCGCCGTTAGGCCTTGAAAGCGAATAAATTTTAGGAGACATTGATTTAGAAAGAATTTTTTCTAAGCTACGTTTAGTTGCTTCTTTTCCTGCACTATCTCCGTCAAAAACAAGATAAGCCGTTTTGGCATATCGAGAAAGTAAAGAAGCGTGGGCTTCTGTAAGGGCAGTCCCTGAAGCCGCAACAACATTTTGTATGCCTGCCTGGTAAAGGCTTATTACATCAAAATAACCTTCAACGATTATAACTTTTCCTGCTTTGGCAATCCCTTGGCGGCATTGGTGTAATCCAAAGAGAACTTCACCTTTTTCGTAAAGTATTGTTTTTGGGCTATTCATGTATTTGGCGGTTTTAGCTTGATCTTGTAAAACACGACCGCCAAAGGCAATTACTGTTCCTGAAATGTTTTGTATAGGAATCATCAGACGGTCGCGGAATTTATCTGCAATACCACCATGTTCTTTTTCAACTGCAAGCCCTGCTTGTACTAATTGTCTTGGAGAAAAACCTTTGCGTATGGCATGGGCTAAAAGTCCTTCTCGTTTGTTTGGTGCAAAACCAAAGCGGAATATTTTTTGAGTTTCTTCTGAAATACCTCGTTTATTTAAGTAGGCTTTTATTTCTGGACTTTCCGTAAGGTTTTGTTCAAACCATTCTGTGGCTAAGACATTTAATTGTTTGACAAGTTCTCTTTCTTCTAGGGTTTCATTTTTTTCAGCAGAATTTGAAAGTTTTGGTAAAGCAAAACCTGTTGCATGCGCGACCCATTCAATGGCAGAACGAAAATCAATTTTTTCATGTTCCATAATGAACTTGAAAACATCTCCACCGGCATTACAAGCAAAACATTTATAAATGCCTAAAGTGGAGTTTACACTCATAGAAGGAGAACGGTCATCATGAAAAGGACAACGACCTGTATAGCGATTGGTACCGGCAGGTTTTAAAGGGACAAATTGCTGAATGACATCGGCAATGTCAGTATAATCTTTGAGCTTTGCGATAATGTCATTAGAATAAAAAGCCATACCGCACAAAGATAAAAAATGCTTTTGTAAAGTATTATATGTTTTTTATGAAAAACTATATAACGCCGTGTCGTTTCCATTTTCCACTACGCCAACGCATGTAATTGACGATAGAACGATAAAATTCGTCTGCAGCCATTCCAAGCCAAAGACCAGGTAATCCAAGATTAAGACCAAATGCTAAGAATAGTGCAGTACCAACTCCTAAAGTCCACATCATAGCACTCCCAATTATAGCTGGGAATTTTGAATCACCGGCGGCTCTTAATGAATTTGTTAAAACAATGTTAGCTGCTTTGAATGGCTGGACTAAAGCATCACACCAAAGACATATATAACCGAGTTTTAAAATTTCTGAATTGTTTGTATATAGAGAAAGTAAATGAGTCCCACAAATGGCAACAATAATAGAAATGAACATGGCTCCTAGGCAACTACCTAAAAGGCTTTGGTGAACCCGTTTATTCGCTTTTTTAAAATCTTGTGCTCCGACAAGATGCGCTACAAGAATTTGGTTTCCGCTTCCTAGGCCAACGCTTAAAATAACAGCAAACATTGCGAAGTTTGCACTAAATACACGAGCTGTTATGGCTAAAGTTCCAAAATGAACAACCATTGCTGTCAAAAAAACTTGGAATAACTGAAAACTGACGGGTTCAGCTGCTGCTGGGAGTCCAATGCGAATCCAATCGGGGAGAATAATTCTGAATCTTACCCAATCAGAACGTTTAAAGCGGTGTTGTATTTTAAAATGAAGAACTAAAAAAAGAATGAAAGAAGAAATAAGCCAAGAAAGCATTGTGGCAAGAGCAACTCCTTCGACCCCCATTTTAGGCAACCCGAAGAGCCCGTTCAAAAAAACAATATTTAAAACAAAGTTGCTTAAAATAGTGAAAATGTTTCCAAACAAGTTCCAAATAGTTAAGCCATGCGTAGCGATAAGAGCTGTAAGTGTAGTTTGTAAAGAGCGAAATGCAAAGCCAAAAGAAACAATATGCAAAAAATCTTTAGCATGTTTAGCTGCTTCTCCAGTAAGTCCCATCCATGAAATGATTTGATTGGCTAAAGGAATAACGATTAATGTTATGGCTATACCTAAAAGTAAACTGCCCGCAAGAACCATCGATTGAGTAACGCCAGCTTGTCTTTTTCTTTCGGCACCTAAAAATTGAGAAGCGATACTTGCGCCAGCTTGAGAAAATGCTTGAATTGCCATAAATAAAGCGCCAAGCACGGGCATAAGAGCGCCAACACCAGCAGCGGCAGTTTCAGAAGTTCTAGAAAGAAACCAACTATCCATCATCGGCTGTAACGTGCCAACGCCGAAAGTAAGGATAAGAGGCCAAGAAAGGCTTAAAAGAGAACGATCTCTAACTTGCATGGGAGCAATGCTAGAAAAAGCTTTTCTTTATGACTAGGGGTATTTTATTTATCGGGTTTACATTTGTAAACATATTAAGCCTAAAATTTCACTTACAAAACGGATTTGATTTTTTGAATAATTTCTTCTACATTGGTGTAAGCACAAACTGGCAAACTAAAAACTTCATGACAAGCTCTAGAAGCGCCAGAGTTTTTCATTTGGCGTTCAATATTCATAAAGCAGGGCTGCTTGCTGAGTGGGCGAGGGTAATAAATACCTGTTGGAATTTCAGCGCTATCACAAATAGATAACCATTTATTTCGGTCTTTGGCGCGCAAGGTATATTGTGCATAAGTAGAAGTATTTTCAGGATCAATGTATGGAATGGTGAGATCAGGGAACTGAGAAAAGAACTGGTTGTATATTTCAGCATTTTTTTGGCGTTTTTTTAGTTCTTCATCAAAGTGTTCTAACTTTACTCTTAAAATGGCTGCTTGCAAAGCATCTAGTCGGCTATTTTTCCCATTAAGTTCATGGAAATAACGACTCTTGGAACCATGATTAGCTAATTTTCTAATCTTTTCGGCGAGAATGTCGTCATTTGTAAAAAGAGCGCCGCCATCTCCGTAAGCACCAAGGGGTTTGGTTGGGTAAAAACTGGTTATAGTTATGTCAGCAAGAGATTCACAATGTTTGTTATTGCGTTTAGCTCCAAAAGATTGAGCTGCATCGCCTAAAAGCCAAAGATCATGCGATTTAGCAATAGAATGTAAAATTTCCATAGCTGCTGTCTGCCCAAACAGATGGACGGCAATAATACCTTTTGTTTTTGGGGTAATCAAAGGCATTAAATCGGCAGGGTCTAGTAAGAAAGTATCGGGTAAAATATCTGCAAAACGAGGAATAGCCCCTAATCGGTAAACACATTCAGCAGGAGAAATAAAGGAAAAGTCAGGAATAATGACCTCGTCTCCTGGTCGAAGTCCGAGCGCATTTAAGGCAAGTTCAATAGCATCTGTACCACTAGCGCATGTAATGGAATTAGCCATTCCGGTGTAAAGAGATAGTTCTTTTTCGAAATTTTGCACTTCAGAACCGCCGATATAATTCCCAGAATTGAGAACCCTGGCTTCGGCTTCTTCTAGTTCTTTGCGTAAAAAGTTTCTTTGAGCAGTTAAATTAACGAAAGGAATCATACTTTTAAATATAGAATTCCATCTTTTCGAAAAGTAGACCTTGACTAAATCAATAAAAAAAACTAAAATTTCACCAACAAAAATAAAAGTAGGTTTTCACCCGGAGAAAATAAGGTGCCTCATCATCAATCTTGTAAAAAGCGTTTACGTCAGGCCGAAAAGGCCAATGCAGTGAATCGTTCTGTGCGTTCAGCTATCCGCACGAGCTTAAAGGTTATCCGTACCGCATCTTCAAAAGAAGTTGCTTTGAAGGAAATGCCAAATCTCTTCAGTATGCTTGATAAAGCTGCTGCTAAGGGTCGCGCAGGTTTCAATGCTAATCGTGCTTCTAACTACAAAGCAAAAGTGGCAAAAGTCATCAACGCAATGGGTTAGTTTTTAGCCTGACAATTAAAAAGTTTAACAACTCTCTCGCATTGCGAGAGAGTTGTTTTCGTTTCTTTCTATATTCTCGTTATGTCATTTGCGATTCGATTTGAAAATGTTTCATTTGCTTACCCGAAAAAGAAAACATTTGCATTAGAAAATGTTTCCTTTGAAGTTAAAGAAGGTTCTTTTTTTGCGTTGCTTGGTGCAAATGGGGCAGGAAAAACAACGCTATTACGTTTACTATCCAAACGTCTACCATTAGAAAATGGAAAAATTCTTTATTCAGAATCGCTATTAAAGAACAAAACTCTCAATCTCGCGAGTTTAGGCATACTTTTAGAAAATCCTGGTAGCTATTTGCAATTATCAACAGAAGAATATTTGAAATTATTTGCAAGTCTTTATGGAAATGAAAATGATTATAAAAATGGGCTTGCTTTATTGGAACAATTAGGGTTTTCAGAAAAAAAAGACTCGCGATTAGGAAAACTTTCTTTAGGTAATAAACAAAAATTACAGATAGCACGAGCTATGCAACACTCGCCTAGGTGTTTATTGCTTGATGAACCGGCGGCGAATTTAGACCCGGTTTCAAGAGAAATCCTTTGGGAAATGCTTGCTAAATGGCAAAAAGAAAATAATGGAACTTTAATAGTTTGTTCGCATATTTTACCTGAATTAGAAAAATACGCAACAGATTATGCCATATTGAAAAAAGGTGTTTTAGAAAAATCAGGCAACTTAAAATTAAAAGAAGATTCTAAAAAAGTTCTATTTGAAATTTCGAATTCTGAAAAAAAAGAGGTAGAAAAATTATTGCTATCAGCAGGTGTTGAATTTAAAGAACAACCATTTAAACAAAATACTCTAGAAAATGCTTATCGTAATGTTTATGCAAAAGAAAGATAATTGTTTTTAAAACGCTTGCGATAAGTCAAACGCAATACGTCCAAAAGAGAAACTTTCCATACTCCAATCTGAGAAATTTTTCTTGAAAGCATAATCTAAACGGAATGTCAAGAATTGCCAACGATAACGAACCCCAAGACCTAAACTTGCTTTTTTATTTTCGGCATAAAGGTCGCTTTCTTTATCGGTAATATAAGCCCAATCAAAGAATTGAACTAATTGCCAATTACGCCAATTACGGAAAGGTAAAGAAAAGCGCAATTCTTGGTTGAAACGGAAATACCTTGGAGTTAAACCGGTGTTCGTAATGGTATCGCCCATTTCGTCAATAGAAGGGTAACTTGCATAAATACTACGGAAACGATAGCCTCGTACTGTACGAGAGCCTCCTTGGTAAAAAAGTCTTGCATCATCTTCAATAGTTTGGTTAAAAAATTGTCCATAGCTACCACTAATAGCTCCGAAAAGCGGGCGGAAAATAGGGAAGTAAAGGCTTGTGGTGATATCACCATAAGAATAAGGGTTGCCAATCATTCTTGAATCGTTAAAAATATTTCTCAAGTTTAGACCGGCTCCTAAAGTAGGTGTTATACGAATGCCTTTTGTGGGGTTAAAAAGGTCATCTGTAAAATCAAAACTGAGTGCGGATTCAACTTTTAGCTTGTAGAGTTTTTCTTCATTTTTTTGCACGTAGCGTGTATCTAATGTTCCTCGGAAGCGAATATTTGGAGAAAAACCAAAAGTCAAATTAGCGCGGTTGATAATTTCATAGCGTTCTTCTAAACTATCAGGATAAGCCGGCGGCGTTATTTTTTCATGATTAAAAGAAAGTGTGTTTTCGAATCGGATTGCTGTTGGAATAAAATCAATACTTGTTCCTAAAAAAAGTGGATTTGCATAAATCAAAGCAATTTCTTGTTTGTGTTGAGCAATTAAAGTGTTTAAACCAAATTCGTGAAAACGTCCGAAAAAGTTTTTATGACGTGTTAAAAAACTAGCACCAAAGCCATAAATCTGTTCGTAGAAAACGCCGTATTTAGTTTCTCCTGGTACTCGTTCTTGGAGTGTTAAATGTAAATCAGAAAAGCCATCTTGCCGAAGAGAATCATCTAGTTTAACTTGAGTGAATAATTGAGTGGAAAATAATTTGCTTTTAAAAGTGGAAGATTGTTTACCATTTAAAATTTCACCTTGTGGAATGTTCCAAAGGCCATTTAACCAAGCCGTATCAGACAAGCCTTCTTCTTCGTATTGAATGCCAGAGCGCCTTGCAAGGCTTTTGAGTTTTCCCATACGGACTTGTGTCCCTGGAAAAATGAAAATATCAACGTGAACCACTTGTTTGACTGTATCAATTTTTTCCATGTAATTCAAGTTCGTGTGTAAATAGCCGTGTTCACGGTAAATGTTGCTGATTTGCTGTAAATTATCTGCAATTTGATTATGAGTGTAAATACTTCCTTCTTTAAATTTTAAATCGTCAACAGAAATAGGAATACCTTTTGTTGAATCATCTACAATCAATTGTATACTCTGGAAACGATAACGTTCTCCTTCTGTTACAGAAAACGTAAATACGCGTTGTGTTGTCGTATCAGTTATAAATGCTTTTGAAATATCTAATTTGGCTTTAGCACTAAAAAATCCATAGGAATAATAAATTTCCACTAACTCTTCAACCGCAAGCCGCATCAAAAAATTTTGCTTCGTTGTATCCATGTTCCCGAATTCAACAGGCATATCTAATTCTTCTTCCAATTGATAAGTTGGGAAAAAAGAATTACCTTCAAATTTGATAGCCCAAGGATTTTTTTCGCCTTCAGCCATAACGATTGAAGAAAAAAGTAAACAGAGAATCCCTAAAAATTTCCATAAATTATTTATCATGGGTTTCTCCTTTGGTTTTATTTTCTTCTTTAAAATCTTCACAAGAGCCTAAACCTAAAATACATGGGGACCAAAAACGGTATGAATATAAAAAACCAATATTCTTTTCTAAGTAGTTTTCATTTTCTTGAGAGCCTGTTTGAACCTGATATTGTTTAGAAACAAGCATAGCACCAAGAGATAATTCTGGGTTAAGGTGGTCTGGGTGTGAATATTCTTTTTCTTTGAAAAATGGTAACTTATAATTAATGCCAAATTCAAAGGCTTGTTCGTAAGTTGGGTTTTCACTTTTATCTTGTGTGTAACCAAGAATAACACTTAAATTTTTAACCCAACGATCTAAAGAAATTGGAATTTTTACATAACTGGAATCTTCTTCTAAAGTTTCTGTATTTGAGAAAATTCGCATTTTCATGTCAATATTTCCAATGTAATTTCCTCCGAGAGTTTTATTTGCAGTTGTAGAAAGTATTTTGCCAATAGCAGAACCAGCAAGTCTATTCCAGTCAACAGCTTCTTCAGAAGGGTTCTCTGAAATACAGCCGAGCAAAATATTGTAATAAGTTGTTGCTGTTGAAGCATCTCCACCGCAATAAGAATAAGGGTTCGGTTGCGGGTTCGTGATAGTTCCTTGAATGTCAATATGAACAGGACAAGTTTCGTCTTTTATTTCATCGCTTTCTACGCAATAAGGAAGTTCTTGTGATGTTGTTATTTCAAGTTGGCCTTGTTGCCATGGAACATTCTGCCAAGAAACTAAGAAAGTTTGTATATCAAATTCGTATAAATCTTTAAACCCGATAAAACCTTCTCCAGCATTTACAATTTCGCCTTCTAATGTTGGACGATTCGTTGTTCCTTTAACGTTTAAATCAATAGTAAAAGGGAATATGGCAAAAGAAGAAACGATAGCAATAGAATCACTTTGTGAATCTGAAATTTTTACATCCAGATTGATAGGGTTGCTTTTATTGATGTTGGACTTGGTTTGACTTTCGCTTTTTCGGTTTAGATTTTTCAGAGTATTTTGGAAAGAAGTCAATAATTGCATAACCGTTTTTGGCGTGATTTCTATATCAATATCTTTTTGGTATGTCAATTTATCAATGAGTATATTACCATCAAGTTGGTTAACAGTTCTTTCGTTCTTTTCTTGATTTTTTGGAATGCGGTAATTTAGATTGCCTTTTGCTTTTGCTTTAGCATTTCCATAGGTTTCAGATAAGAAGGAATAATTGATTTCAGGAATATCTGCAGTAATATTTATAGAATTGTTGGATTCGGTTAGTTTACCATCAAGATTACGAATAAGTAATTCATGTTCTTTGTGGTTTAAAGAATATTCTGTAGTCCAGAAACGCAATTCCTGTAGTCGCATTAAATCTAAAGCATACGTTAAAGAAGCTTCAATATTTTCACCTTTAGCATTAGAAGTGCTGGCTTTTTCAACGACAATATTTCGGTTGAAAATTTTACCTTCTAATTGTACTGGGAATGCATAGTTAAATTTCAGCGGTGAATAAACGGTAGAATCTGTATAGAATGTTCCTGAAATTCCATTTAATCCTCGGTTAAATTGCCAGAAAAGTTCTAGTCTTAAATCTGTAGATTGGAGTTCTCCGACACCATTTGGCAACAACCAATAACCATCGGTCTTAATAGAGGCTGTAAGGGTTGAATCAAGAAAACCATCACCCCAGATGTTTCCTCCATTATTGGTAATAAAAGCAATACTGAAATGTTTTTTTGCAGCAAGAATCTGATCAAAAGTCACTTGTGCTCGACCGCTCCAAGTACCTTCTCCAATTTCAAGGTAGGCATCTAATTCAGCTTTTGCTCGTTCTGCAAACAAGTGCATTTCTTTAATAGCAAAAGATTCTTTAGGGATGTTTCTGAAAGCAATATTTTGGAATTCAATGTTGCCTCTAAAGCCATGAGAATCAGTATAGGTCAAATCGCCACTAAAATTTCCATCGCTTAAAGTAGAATCATTTAAAGGCAGTAAACTCAAAGGTATACTAAAAGCTCTTGTTGAAACCCAAGCATTTAAAATTTCAACTGGCAACATTCTTTTAGGTGTTTCTTCATTTGGTAGAACAATCGTCGCTTGTAAGTCTATTTTATTTTGTTCATGGAACAATTCTGCTTTAGCTAAAGCAACCGTATCTTGTTTTTTGGTAATATGAAAATTTCCCTTTGTTTTGAATTTTTGAAGTTGGGCATCTAAATCAAATATTGCAAAAGCGGTATCAATATCAAAGTTATGTTCGTATGTCCCGGTTACTCGTCCGTCAGCCCAACCAGGCACAAAACGTTTTGCAAAAGGAATAGTTGAAAGTAAAACGTTGTCAGCCGTAGCTTTTATAGATGGAGTTCTTGTATCAATATAAGCCGTTGCAACACCTTTGTCTGAAGCAATAACTTCCCATGAAGTATGAGGCTTTTCATCTTTCCACATAACTTCACCAGTAAAATCAAAAGATTCCCATTTGGAGAAAATTTTCCCATAAGGAAAACGGATTCCATTTCGACGTAAAATCAAAGTAGTTTCTAAAGAATCAGCAGTCATAAAATAAGCTTCTGGAATATAGCCTATTTTCACATCGGCTTTCATTTCCGCCTTTTCATAAGAAAATTCACCTTTAACTTGTGGCCTGTCCTTGAAACGTAAACGCCCTTTACTCCATTGAACGGCCCATGGTTCGTTTGGAGCAATATCGCCAGTATAATCAATATGAAAGTTTGGGTAAAGCCGTATTGTGGCATCTACATTTGAACCGACAGGCGTGGATGCTTTAGCGTAAAGCATATTACCGTGTTTTTGTGCAGAATGGATTGTCGCATCAAGAGGCATCCATTCAGGTCCAAAAAGTCCTTTAATGTTTGTAACAAAACCTTTGACTTCTGCATCAAGTTCTTTATTCACTCGACCTTGTAAATCAATTTTCCCACCATTAGGCGCAGAGGCTTTTATCCATACATCAGTTTTGCTAGTATCTCCGCTTGCTTCAATGGACATTTGTAGTGTGGGTAATGGGAAAAATTCATCCATTTGGGTTTTTATTTTTGTTTTGTAATTCAAATTCTTATTGCTTGAATCAATGGTCGCTTCGACTTGTAATTCTAGGTTTCTAAAAACAGGAGCTTCTTCTGGGTATTTTTTAAAATATTCTAAAGGTTCTTTTATATGTAAAGATGTAGTGACTTTTCCTGCAAGTAAATTTTTTCTAGGAGAAACTAAAGAAGTTTCAATGGAATCATTTTTAGAAAAAATTTGTGCTTTTAAATTGATATTTTCATCTTGCCATAAAGCGTTAATTCTTGCATTTATCGGAGACTCTATAAATGAGCCTTGTATAGAATCACCTTTAAGTAAAAGCGATTTTTTATTTTCATTTTCTAAAGAAACTCTCTTTAGAGAATATTGCAGAGAAGTATCAACAGCAATAACAGCTTTCTCTACAGAAATTTTTGTTTTAAAGGGAAGTGAAAATTTTGGAATTTCTGGGATTTTAAAACTAGAGTCTTGAACAATGTTTTTTTCTTCTTTTGATGGCTTGATATGGACATTAACAGTATTTGCTTCTACCTTCAAAAAAATGGAATCTTTTCTAGAAAATTGGAAACGAGGATTCTTCAAAAAGATTTTAAAATTTTCTCCAGAAATAGCAATAGAATCCCAAGATTGATTGACTAAAGAATGTCTTTTGTAGCCATAAGGAGAAATAGTCACGTTCCCAAATGTATTTTCTTCGCCTAAAATATGATTTTGGAGTACAAAAAACAACCAGGCTGCAAAGCAGAAACAGCCCACGACAACAATGGCAAATAAAGCCGAGCCAGCCCATTTAGTCTGCGATAAGCGAGATCTTTTTTCTGCTGGCGGTGAATTTTTTATTTCGTCTTTATCCAATGGCTGTAATATAAGAAATTATAAGTATATAGAAAGGAAAATTTTTCAAAGCAAGTGGCTTTAAAGTGGGTATTGATTTGTATATTTCGGGAAAGAAAAATTCATTTTTAAAACAGGTCGTTTGGTTTTGGAAATTTAATCGTTGATTTGAAATAAAAAATGATTTTTATTATTTCTTTTGGAGGCTTTATGCGATTGTTCTTGAACATTGTATCTTTTGCGTTAGTAGCTTGTTTTGTGTTAGGCTGTAATGCAAAAAAAGAAGATATTGTTGCTCAAGTTGGAACAGAAAAAATCTTTAGATCCGATGTAGACCTTTTACTTAAAAGTTATAGAATTTTTTCTGATGACCCAAAGGTTAGTCGTCATATAAACAATTATTACAAAAGTATAGCTCAAGTTTTAACAGGTCTTAAGCTTTATCCTGGTATTTCTCCATTAGTTCAACAAGATATGGAACTTATGAAAAACAGGCTTTTAACGTCGGTATACCAGCGGGTTTATGCGTTTGAAAATCTTTTCTTTTCTGATAAAGAATTGTTAGAATTTTACCAAAAAGATACAGCTCGTTTTGCTATAAAAGGTAAGCAATATCCCTTTTCTGAAATTCGCCCTAGAATAGCCGAAGAATTGTATTTAGAAAGAAATAAAAAAGCCTATCAAGAACATTTTGAAGAAATTTTAGCGAAAGCAGAAATTCCTTCAGATGCAAAAGTTTTCTATAAAATTTTTACAGATTCTCTTTTAGCAAATGCTTTTTATAAAACCTTGGAAACTACAGAAAATATTGAAAAAATAGAAGGTATTACTTTAGAAACGGTAAAGAATAGAGAAGCAGAAACAATTCTTACCCAAAAGCCTGCTTTAACAGAAATTTTTAAAGATTCTTTAGGGAATAGAAATGCCTTTTTAGCAATTGATTTTGCAGGAAAAAAGAATTACATCGCTTTGCATGTAAAATCGGTAAGAACAGGTGTTAAGCCTATTCCAAGTGAATTTGAAGCAAAAGCCAAAAAGAGTTTCTTAGAAAAAATAAAAAAAGAAATAGTTGAAACAACGGGGCCTAAATTGGTAGAAAAATACAAGTTATCTGTAGTGCCTCCAAAACCTGTAGATGAAAAGGTTTTTTATGAAAAAAACAAAGAAAAATGGCTGACCAAACCAGGTCTTTTTGCATATTACATTCAGAACAAAGATTCTCTTTTATTAGCAAAAGCTTTATCAAATGTAAAATCCCTTGAAGAATTTAGACTTGTAGCCGCATCAAGTAAAAATGAAAACACCAAAGTGAAAGAAAAATCAGGAGAAATAGGCGTTGTTTTAGAAGAACATTCTCTTCCTTATGGCATTGGGCTTTTTCCAGAACTTTTTAATGCGTTCTCAAAAGATTCTGTTGGAATTTCGCCTATTTTCTCTAAGAATGGAACATTTCATGTATTTTTTGTAACAAAGAAAATTAAAGCCGAACAAAAACCATTTGAGCGCGTGCAACAAGCAGTGCGTACCACAATAACCAATGATATTTTAGCTGCAGATTCTTCAGCTCCATTGATTGATTCAGCCGGAAAAACGGTGCTGTATGAAAAAGATTTAATGGCTTTATTTGCGTCTCTTTCTGTAGAAGAACAGAGCAAATTAACGCGTAATCATTTAGCTTCTTATTTAATGGAATGGTTTGCTTTTGCAAGTGAAGCAAAAGCATTGCACCTAGATACAACAGCTATATACAAAGCAATGATTCGTCAACAAGAGACTTATTTTGCACGTAAATATGTTATAGATTCGGTAAAAGCAATCCCATTACTTTCTGAAAGTGATGCCAAAGCATATTATGAAAAGTATGGGAAATTTTTCCCAGAACGTTCATTAGAAAGTCTTTTAAGTGAATTATCGACACTTGCCAAAAACGCCGATAATGACCTAAAATATGAATATTGGAGAAGTTCTTTTGTTGATTCATTGAGTTATGAACAAGCATTTTCTTTAATTTACCCTAAAATCACCAAACTTTTGCCAGAACGTCTAGTTTTACGTTTTTCGCATCAGGCAGAACTTGAAAATCCTTTGGTGGTTAAGGATTCAGCATTTATGCCAGAAAAGCATTGGGGAATGAATGGTAAACAGTTATTAGCATTTGCAGACTCGCTTTATGCGGTAAATGAATTAGATAAAGTCCTTTGGGATTTTAGTTTACTCAGAACTCTTGAACCAACAAATGATTCTCTTTATGCAGTGGCAACATTTCGTTTGGCCCAACTCCATTCAGACAGAGAAGAATATGATGAATCTTTAAGAGAATATACGGCTTTTGTCCAAATGTTCCCAGAACACCCATTAGCAGAAAAAGCTTTGTTTGCAAAAGGTTTTATTTACGATGAAAATTTAAAACAACCAGAAAAAGCTTTAGAAATTTTTGAATTATTCTTGAAAAAGTATCCAAATTCGGAATTGAAAGAGTCGGTTAATTGGTTGGTCCAAAATATTAAAAATAATGGCAAATTAGCATCTGAATTACTTGAAAAAATAGGGAATGAATAGAGAATTTTACATAAAACCGGGGATTTTCCCCGGTTTTTCAAAAATATGCTAAGAAAGTGAAAAAATAAGAAATGAATATCAATAAAAATGTTATATTAGCCTCATCATTATAAGGTGGTAAATAATATGGAAATGACTTTTGCTATGATTAAACCAAACGGAGTAAAATCCGGTCTTGTTGGTAAAATTATTGAACGTTATGAAGATGCTGGTCTTGCAGTTTGTGCTGTAAAAATGCATCAGATGACTTCTGAAGATGCTAGGGGCTTTTACGCAGAACACGTAGAAAAGCCCTTTTTTGGTGAACTTGAAGAATATATGACTGCTGGACCATCTGTGATGCTCGCTCTTGGTGGTGAAAATGCAATCGCTAAGGTTCGTGCTATAAATGGCGCAACCAATCCAGCAAAGGCAGAACCAGGGACTTTGCGTTATGATTTTGCACCTTCTATGACTGAAAACGTTGTACATAGTTCTGATAGTCCAGAAAGTGCAAGTCGCGAAATTTCTTTCTGGTTCAAAGAAAGAGATGTTTATGCCTATGAAGCACCAGGCCGCAAAGCTTGCTGCGTTATGGGAAAGTAATTGTTTAATTAAAAATCCAAGCTAGATAAGGAGACACCTCAATGCAATGGATCATCAAGTATCTGACTTCTTCTATCGGGAAAAAGCAGATTATGGGATGCACTGGCGCCGTCCTTGCCTTGTTCATTTTAGGGCACATGGTCGGTAACCTTCAACTTCTTAACCCAGATGTTAAAGCTGCTCAGGCTTCATATAATGCCTACACGCAACTTCTCACTGGCAAAAAGGCTTTCATTTATGCAGTAGAAGCAGTTATGAGCGCTGCTTTCTTGTTGCATGTGTTCCTTGCTGTGAAGTTGAAACTTGAAAACAAAAAGGCTCGTGGCCCAGTAGGTTACGCAGTGAATACTCGTAAAGGTAGCAAGTCTTTTGCAACATTTACCATGATTTGGTCTGGTATTTTTGTTCTCGGTTTTGTTATCCAACACTTGGTAACTATCAAGTTTGGTACTCATTATTACTATCAAAACGAAGCTGGAGAAATCATCCGCGATATGTGGCTTACCACAATCGATATGTTCTCTAATTTGGGTTGGGCTGTTTTCTATTTAATCAGTATGTTTGTTATCGGTATGCATTTGTTCCATGCAATTGCTTCGGCATTCCAAACTATGGGCATTGCTCACCAGAAGTGGACTCCAATCATTGAAAAAGTTGGAATAGCTTACAGTGTAGTTGTTGCTCTTGGCTTTGCTATTGAAGCTGTTGCTGCTTTCTATTTTGGTAACTTGGATGCTACAAAAGAATTGCGCGAACAATCTCGCAAAAACAGCATTGAACTTGAAAAGAAAGTAAATGCTCCAAAGACATCTGCTTTTGTAATGCCTGCTTCTGCAGAAGAAATTCAAGTTTCCTATATCCTTGATGGAGGCCGTTAATCATGATTCTTGATTCTAAAATTCCAGGCGGTCCGATTTCTGAAAAGTGGACTCGTCATAAATTTGAATTAAAACTTGTAAACCCAGCAAACAAGCGTAAGTTCACAGTTATCGTTGTGGGAACAGGCCTTGCTGGTGCTTCAGCAGCCGCTTCTCTTGGTGAATTAGGCTATAACGTAAAGTCTTTCTGCATTCAAGATAGTCCACGTCGTGCTCACTCTATTGCAGCACAAGGTGGTATTAACGCTGCTAAAAACTATACAAATGATGGCGACTCCGTTTATCGTTTGTTCTATGATACTGTTAAGGGTGGTGACTTCCGTGCTCGTGAAGCAAACGTTCATCGTCTTGCAGAAGTTTCAAATAACATCATTGACCAATGCGTAGCTCAAGGTGTTCCATTTGGTCGCGATTACGGTGGACTTTTGGACAACCGTTCTTTCGGTGGTGCTCAGGTTTCTCGTACATTCTATGCTCGTGGCCAGACAGGGCAACAGCTTTTGATTGGCGCTTACCAAGCGATGATGCGTCAAGTTGCTAAGGGAACTGTAAAACTTTTCCCACGCCGTGAAATGCTTGACTTAGTTGTTGTCGATGGTAAAGCTCGTGGTATTATTGTTCGTAACTTGGTTACTGGCGAACTTGAAAGCCATGAAGCAGATGCAGTTTGTCTTTGTACTGGTGGTTATGGTAACGTTTATTACCTTTCTACAAATGCTAAAGGTTCTAACGTAACTGCAGCATTCCGTGCTTATAAGAAGGGAGCTCTTTTTGCAAACCCTTGTTACACTCAGATTCACCCAACTTGTATCCCTGTAACAGGCGATCATCAATCTAAACTCACGTTGATGAGTGAATCTTTACGTAACGATGGCCGCGTTTGGGTTCCTCGCAAAGCAGGTGATACCCGTTCTCCAGATCAGATTCCTGAATCTGAACGTTATTATTACTTAGAAGAAAAGTATCCAAGTTTTGGTAACCTTGTTCCTCGTGACGTTGCTAGCCGTAACGCTAAAATGGTTTGTGATGCCGGTATGGGTGTAGGAACAACAAAACTTGCTGTTTACCTTGACTTTGCCGATGCTATCAAGCGTCTTGGTGTTTCAAGCGTTAGTGCTAAGTATGGTAACCTTTTCCAGATGTATGAAAAGATTACAGATGAAAACCCATATAAGGTTCCAATGCGTATTTTCCCAGCTATCCACTATACAATGGGTGGTCTTTGGGTTGATTACAACTTGATGAGTACAATTCCTGGTTGCTTTGTTCTTGGTGAAGCAAACTTCTCTGACCATGGTGCTAACCGTCTTGGTGCTTCTGCATTGATGCAGGGCTTGGCTGATGGTTACTTTGTTCTCCCTTATACTATTGGTGGTTATTTTGCAGGTACAAAGTTAGACAAGCTTTCTGCTTCTGCTCCTGAATTTGAAGACGCTAAAGCTCAGTCTGCTGAACGTATCCATAAACTTCTCTCTGTTAAGGGTAAACGCACTGTTTCTGATATCCATCGAGAACTTGGCCACATTATGTGGGAATATGTTGGTATGGGCAGAAACAAGGCTGGTCTTGAAACGGCTCTTGAAAAAATTCCAGCACTTCGTGAAGAATTCTGGCAGAATGTCAACGTTCTTGGTTCTGAAGGTACCTTTAACCAGAACTTGGAACATGCTGGCCGCGTAGCTGACTTCCTTGAATTTGCTGAATTGCTTGCTACAGATGCTCTCCATCGTGAAGAATCTTGTGGTGGTCACTTCCGTGAAGAAAGTCAAACAGAAGAAGGCGAAGCAAAACGCGACGACGAAAACTTCTGCTATGTTGGTGCTTGGGAATATAAGGGTGATGGTGTAAAACCAGAACTTTCCAAAGAACCTTTGACATTTGATAACGTTCACCTTGTTACAAGGAGCTACAAATAATGAGCGGCAACATGAATTTGACCTTGAAAATTTGGCGTCAAAAGGATTCTAAATCCAAGGGACAATTTGAAACAGTAAAAATCAACGATATTTCTCCAGACATGTCCTTTTTGGAAATGTTGGATATCGTGAATGAAGAACAAATGAAGCAAGGTAAAGAAGGTTTTGCTTTTGACCACGATTGTCGTGAAGGTATTTGCGGCATGTGTTCTTTAGTAATTAACGGTATGCCTCATGGCCCAGATTCAGCAATTACTACTTGCCAGCTTCATATGCGTAAGTTCAAAGATGGTGATACAATTGTTATTGAACCATGGCGTGCAGCAGCCTTCCCGGTTATTCGTGACTGCGCTGTTGACCGTTCTGCATTTGATCGTATCATCATGGCTGGTGGCTTTGTAAGTGTAAATACAGGCGCTGCTCCTGATGCTGCTACTATTCCAGTGCCTAAGACTGATTCAGACCGCGCATTTGATGCGGCGGCTTGCGTTGGTTGTGGTGCTTGCGTTGCTGCATGTAAGAACGCTTCTGCAATGCTCTTTGTGGCTGCTAAAGTAAGTCACTTGAGTTACTTGCCACAAGGTAAGGTAGAAGCTAAGAAACGTGTATTGGCTATGGTAGAACAGATGGATAAGGAAGGTTTCGGTAACTGTACGAACCTTTACGAATGCCAGGCAGCTTGCCCTAAGGGTATTACTGTTGAATTCATTGCTAAGATGAATCGCGAATACCTTGGTGCTACAGCAACATATGCTGAAAAAGTATATGGCGAAAAAATGTAATACCAGCATTCTTTAAAAAAGAAATCAAAAATTCTCCGCGAGTTCCTCGCGGAGAATTTTTTTTTGGCAACGTAACTATTTTTGGCAAATTGCGCTAAAATTTTTGAAAAAGCATACAAAAAAGACTTGTAAAAAATGAAAAATAGATGGTTCCGTAAGTCAAAAAAAAGAAATACTTTTTTTCTTATTGAATTGTTTTTCATTTAAATTATTTTCTAAATAAATGCATAAAAATAAAAGCAAAAAAGGGGTTAAAAATCCTTTGAAAGACCTTGATATTTAGCTACATTTTTTTCAACGATAAACAAAAAAAAACAAAAATGGGAAAATATGGAAACCCTTTATTTAATAGCGTTAATACTCATCTTCACATTGGCAATTTTTGATTTGATTGTAGGGGTTAGTAATGATGCAGTGAACTTTTTAAGTTCTGCAGTTGGTGCTAAAGCTTTTTCTTTCAAAAAAATCTTATTTATAGCAGCCCTTGGCATTTTTGTCGGGGCCTCTTTTTCTAGTGGTATGATGGATATTGCAAGGCATGGTATCTTTCAACCTCAACATTTTTATTTCTCAGAAATTATGGCCATTTTTATTGGTGTCATGATTGTTGATGTCATATTGCTAGATGTTTTTAATTCATTTGGATTGCCTACATCAACTACAATTTCAAGAGTCTTTGAATTGTTAGGAGGAGCTTTTGCATTAGCACTTTATAAAATATATATGATTCCAAATACGCCATCATTTGGGGAATTAATCAACACAGAAAAAGCTATATCGGTAATATTTGCCATATTCCTTTCTGTAGCGATAGCCTTTTCATTTGGAACTATAGTTCAATTTTTGGTGCGTTTACTATTTACATTTGATTTTAAAAAGAAAATGAAATATTTTATAGGACTTTTTGGAGGTCTCTCATTTAGTTCCATTATTTATTTTATCTTGTTTAAAGGTTTGAAAGGCTCTGTATTTGCACAAGCAGATTGGTTTAAATATTTGCTTAATCATTCAACAGAGGTTTTGGTAATTTTATTTATTGCCTTTACTTTACTTTCGCAACTTTGTTATTTCTTGAAATTGAATGTTTTTAAGGCAATTGTTGCAATTGGTACATTCTCTTTGGCACTTGCTTTTGCTGGTAACGACCTAGTAAACTTTATTGGTGTTCCTTTAGCCGCCCTTTCTTCTTATCAAGATTTTTCTTTAAATGGCGCTGGGGCTCCAGATGCGTTTTTAATGAAATCATTGTGTGAATCAGCGGCTGGACAGTGGTGGATTCTTTCTTTGGCTGGTGTTGTAATGATGTTTGCTCTTATGACTTCAAAGAAAGCTCATAATGTGATACAAACATCTGTATCTCTTTCTGCACAAGGGGCTGCAGACCAAGCTTTTGGAACAAACCCAGTGGCAAGAGCTCTTGTTCGTTGGAGCCATTCAACGGGTGAATTCTTTGCAAAATATTTGCCTAGAAAATGGCGCATTTGGATGGAGCTTCGTCGGGATGACTCTAAACTCACTCTCGAAGATGATAAAGCCGCTTTTGATTTAGTGCGAGCTTCTGTAAATTTAATGCTTGCTAGTCTCTTGATTGCTGCTGGAACTGCATTTAAACTTCCTCTTTCTACAACGTATGTTACATTTATGGTTGCAATGGGAACATCATTAGCTGATAAAGCCTGGGGGCGTGATACAGCTGTTTATCGTATCTCTGGCGTGCTTTCAGTTATTGGTGGTTGGTTTTTCACGGCTTTTGCTGCATTTACGAGTAGCTTTTTCGTTTGTCTTCTCGTTTATAAAGGTGGTTTTGTCGTTTCATTCCTCTTGTTTGCATTGGTTGTTTTCTGGCTTTTACGTTCTACATTCCATGAAAAAAAGAAAAATCAGGGCATCAATCCAGCAGAAGAACGTTATTTGAATATTCTTTCTACTAACTCTCCTGAAAAAGCGGCTACATTAGTTAACAGTCATTTTAAAGAAGCATGGGGTTGGTTGCTTGTTCATGCAGAAGATAGGTATAGAGATATTATAAATGGGTTCTTAAATGGAGACCTTAATTTACTTAGAAAAACCAATCGTTTGATTGATGAAGAAAAAATTTCAGTACGTCAATTAAAACACCAAGGAGCGACTTGTTCTCGAAAAATAGAACCATCAATATATTTAACTAAGAATTTTTATTTATACCAAGGTAATGATTGTGTAAGTGATATTGTTTTCAATTTAGATAGAATTTGTGACCCTTGTTTGCAACATATTGACAATCATTTTACGCCGCTTTCTAAACGTCGCCAAAAGGATTTAGATGCATTCTGGTCTCAAATAACAGATTTTATTGAAGATTGTGCAAGAACCGTTTTTGATGGTAATTTTGAAAAATACGATGAATTGAAAACTCGTGCATTAGAAATCGGCGCAGATGTAGTGGCTAGACGTAAAAAAGAAATGTTTTCTATTCAAGAAAAAGAAATAGCTTCTGGAGCTACTATTTTGTACTTAACTATTCTTTATGAAACGAAGAGTTTGATTGATAAATCAATGTATTTAACAAAAGTTTGCAAGAAATTTTTAGCTAATGACAATCCTAAATGATATTTTAGAGCAGGCTGGTTTAAAAAATCACGCTTTAGTGGAAGTGTTCCCGGGAACACTTTCGCATAAAACAGTTCAAAAAGCTCGTTTAGGTACAAAACCTATTTCTAAAAAAGCGGAACAGAAAATTGTTGAAGCTTTGAATAAAGTTCTTTTACCAGAAGTGCCTTATTCTAAGCAAGATGTTTTCCCAAAAGAACTTTAATATTTTTATTAAGCATAAAAAAAGTCTCCGATTCAAAGAATCGGAGACTTTTTATTTCAAAACAATTAGGCGAGCTTGTTATCAGAGCCAAGAACGTTAATGATCTTGTGCTTGTAAAGCTTTTCCATATTGTCACGAGCTGGGCCCAAGTATTTACGTGGGTCAAATTCAGCAGGCTTTTCAGCAAAAGTCTGGCGAATAGCAGCAGTCATAGCCAAGCGAGAATCGGAGTCAATGTTGATTTTGCAAACAGCAGACTTTGCAGATTCGCGGAGCCATTCTTCAGGAATGCCGATAGCAGCTTTAAGTGCACCACCAAACTTGTTGATAGTTGCCACTTCTTCTTGTGGAACAGAAGAAGAACCATGAAGAACAATTGGGAAACCAGGAAGTTTTTCTTCAACAGCTTTCAAAACGTCGAAAGCGAGTGGAGGAGGAACCAAGTTGCCGTTTTCGTCTTTAGTGCATTGTTCTGGAGTGAACTTGTAAGCACCATGAGAAGTACCGATAGAAATAGCAAGAGAATCGCAACCAGTACGTGTAGCAAAATCAATTACTTCTTCTGGGTTAGTGTAGGTGTGGTGGTCAGAAGAAACTTCGTCTTCTACGCCAGCGAGAACGCCAAGTTCACCTTCAACAGTTACGTCAAATTGGTGAGCGTATTCAACAACTTTCTTTGTAAGAGCAACGTTTTCTTCGTAAGGAAGGTGGGAACCATCAATCATTACAGAAGAGAAACCGGAATCAATGCAACTTTTGCAAGTTTCAAAAGTATCACCATGGTCTAAATGAAGAACGATTTCTGGCTTTTCGCAACCGAGTTCCTTAGCGTATTCTACAGCACCTTGTGCCATGTAGCGAAGAAGAGTTGCGTTTGCATACTGACGAGCACCTTTAGAAACCTGAAGAATAACAGGAGACTTGGTTTCGACAGCAGCTTTAATGATAGCCTGCATCTGTTCCATGTTGTTGAAGTTGAAAGCAGGGATTGCATAGCCACCCTTGATGGCCTTAGCAAACATTTCTTTGGTATTTACAAGACCGAGATCTTTATAAGAAACAGCCATTTTTTTACCTCTGTTTGGCGGTTAAAGTTAACACGAGTAAAAGTTATAAAATTTTATCTTGCTTGTGCATAGAAATCTTCTTTTATTTAAGCAAAATAAGCATTAAATAAATCTTTTTATTATTGATTTTCTTTAATGTTAGATATAGTAGAAAAAGAATAAAAAAAGCGGAATTCAAAATTCCGCTTTAAAAACTTTTTCCAAGAAAAATTAGTCTTCGTAATCGCTAGCTTCCGCTGCTTTTTGGCGTTTAGCGGCAGCGCGGCGACGTTTTTCGCGAATAGTCAAACCTTCTTCTTCTTCAGGTTCTTCTTCAACGACAACACGTTTCTTTTTAACGATACGTTTTTTTACCACTTTTTTCTTTTTAGGTGTTTCTTCTTCATAATCTTCTTCAGGTTCTACAACCTTTTTGCGTTTAACAACACGTTTTTTCTTGACAGGAGCTGGAGTTTCTTCCTCTTCTTCAGGTTCTGCAACAACTTTTTTCTTCTTCACTACGCGTTTTTTAACGACTGGTTCTTCTGCAGCTTCTTCAACTTCTTGTGCTGGGGGTGGAGGAAGTTTCCGAGCAACTGGCTTTGGTTTTGCAGGTTGTAAATCCTTTTTAGTTAAAGGAACTGCAGCGGTGCGTGTGATTTCAACATCGTGAGAACCGTTCCAGAGAGTTGCTTTTGAGGCATTCCCAATTTCAGCAGCATCACGAGCCATATCAAGAGCCCATTCGTCATTTGCAGGAGGTAAAAGTTTGAACTTTACATCGCGGACTTTTACAGCTTCATCTTCTAAATAAATCATCATATCGAACATACCGACCTGATAATCTTTAGCGTCAGTTCCAGCAGCAACTGCAGGAACATAAGCAATAACGGCATAAACTAGTCCATCGATAACACCGTCAAGTAAAACGTACGGGTCACCTGCAGGAGCTTGTACCTGACCTTCTGCTTGGAAAGCCCAACCTTCGCCTTTAACTGGCATAGAGAAAGAATGGTAGCCACCTTTCATATCGCCAATTTTAAGGAATTCACCTGCAAAAGCTTGGAATTCTGTATTTTTTTGTGCAAAACTCAAAAGAGCACAAACACATAAGAGAGCAATTATTTTTTTCATATTTCCTCTTTATTCTTTGAAGAAAAGAGCTTTTGCTGATTCAAACATAGCATCTTTTTCTTCTGGAGCACGACATTCTGTATAAATACGGACTTTTGGTTCAGTTCCAGATGGACGGATAAGCATCCAAGAATCATCTGTGAAAATGATTTTAACGCCATCTAAAGTCAAAAGATCTTTAACTTCTTTTTCTTTATCACCTACCATGATTTTCATACCTGGTTCACCAAGTTTTGCAATAGCATTTACTTTTGCAACAAGAGGAGCGCCAACAAGAGATTTGTCAACTTCAAAACCAGAACGGGTAGGGTATAGGCGACCAAATTCGGCATAGAGAGCGTCTAAGTATTCGCCAAGGTTTTTACCAGTTACAGCAACAATTTCTAATGCAAGAAGAAGACCGAACTGAGCATCTTTTTCAAGAGTATTATTTAATCCAGAAATACCATCGGATTCTTCAAAAGCAATTAAAGCTCTTTCTTTTGCATCACGAGCTAAATAAGGGCGGAAGTTTTTAAAGCCAACAGATGTTTCTTTAATAGAACAACCCATTTTTTCAGCGATGATGTTTACAAAGTTTGAAGTAGCAACAGATTTTGCAACTACACCAACTTCTTTACGATAAGCCACCATATAATGGAAAGCAATGGCTCCGAAACTATTCATATCAATTTCACGAGAACCATCGTAGAAACGAACACGGTCACCATCTGGGTCAAAGATACAGCCAACACGGAAAGCAGATTGGCTATTGTCTAAAACGTTACGAACACCTTCTAAGTTTTTAGATGATGGCTCTGGTGCAACTCCACCAAATAAGGCGTCGTCTTCAGTTCTTAAGCTGACTAAGCATTCTGGATTACCAAGTAATGCTGCCGGACGGCCGCGGGTAGAACCATGAACATGGTCGCAAACAAGAGTTAATTTACCGCTAGCAATAAGCTTTTGGATTTCTGCAAAATTAATTGTGCCTTGACGGTGTAAAAATTCAGCATAGATTTTTACAGGATCAATGATTTCCCAGTTGACTTCAGAGAGAGGTTCAAATACATGGGATTCCATCATTTCATTAGCATTTTTAGTAATGATGTTTGTTATTTCTGGGCCTGCTGGTCCGCCATCAGCTGGGTTGAATTTAATACCATTGTAATGACTAGGGTTATGACTTGGAGTCATATTGATGGAACAAGCGGCATTTAACATTTCTACAGCAGCAGAAAATTCTGGGGTAGCCATCTCACCACCATAATAGATTTTAACGCCAGCTTTTTCGAATAAAGCAGCAACAATTTGGCAGAATTCATGACCAAGTAAGCGATTGTCATGACCAATTACAAGCCCGCGGGATTGTAATTCAGCAAAGTCTTTAATACCTAAAGATTCCCAAAGTTCTGGAGTGGCTTCGCGATACATTTTAAGAATAGCAGAAGCGACCACTTGTAAATTTCTGAGTGTAAATTCTGAACCAATTTCACCACGCCAGCCAGATGTTCCAAAATTAACCTTGGCAGGGCTTTCAGAAACCATAGCTGCTTGTTTGACTTCTTCGACCAAAGCCTTAAGTGCAGATGGGTCTGTATCAGGGGCTTGAATTTTTTTCCAGATTTGAGTAATAGAATCCATAAAAAGGGTCCTGTTGATTAAAGGTTTGCTAGCAATTTAAAAATCTTTTGGCTCAAAAAACGAATTAGAAATCATTCTTCATTAAATTTTACAGTTTTTTTTGAAAAAATGATTTCTGCTTTTGAAAAATCTTATATTTTGTGGACTATGCAAATAACACAAGCTTCTCAATTAACCGGTGTATTTCCGGCAATATTTACTCCTCTTTGTTCCGATGACCCTAAAAATCTTCGTAATTCGATAGATTTTAAGAAAATGGGACAAATGATAGATGATTTAATCGCTTCTGGCGTGACTGGTATTTTGCCTGTTGGAACAACAGGGCAGAGTGCTACGGTTACTCACAAGCAACACCTTGATATCATTAAATTTACACTTGACTATGTTGATGGTCGGGTTCCAGTTATTGCCGGTGCTGGCTCTAATTGTACTCGTGAATCTGTAGAAATGATTGAAGAGGTCTTGAAAATAGCTGAAGTACCTGTACTTTGCGTTACTGGGTATTACAACAATCCATCTCAAGAAGGTATTGAAAAACATTTCCGGACTTTGAGTTCAGAAACTGGTGCAAAGATTATTGTTTATAACGTCCCTGGTCGTACGGCAAGTTATATTCATCCTGATACTCTGATTCGCCTTTCTGAAGACAAAAATATTATTGGTTTAAAGCAAGCTGTTGATTTCCGAATAGGAGAAAAGTTCCACGAAGATACACTTCGTGTGATTAAAGAAACGGCTAATAATGATTTTGCTGTTCTTAGCGGTGAAGATGGCTTTTTCATTGATATGTTAGAAATGGGTGGTAAAGGCCTTATCAGTGCTTCTGCGAACATTCCTGAAGCAGCAAAAATTTTTGTAGAACTTCACAAGAGTTTCTTAAAAGGTGAATTTACAAAGTGCGATGATTTGCAAGATGCTGCACGCGATTATGTAGAAGCAACATTCTGTCGTAAGAATCCTATTCCTCTTGGCACTTTGTTTAATAGCCCGCTTTTCCAACCATTGGTTAGTGTTCGTGATACAGCTCGTGGCGATGAAGCCGAAGCTCGTATTATGAAGCTTATTCAGGAAAAGGCTCAATCTTTGCTTAAGTATCACCAATAAACTAAAGGATTTTATTATGTCTGAAAATTTGAAAAAATCTATTGCAGAAGAAATTTCTGAAAATTTAAAACAACATGGTCTTACAGCTATTCCTGTCCAGACTTTGAATGAAGAAGCTGAAGCTAGCCGTTATTTTGCTGGTACCTTCGAAGAATTCGTTGAGGCAGCAAAAATCCTTGGAGCAAAAGGCATTTTTGTTGAAGCACTTTATTTAGAAGAAGATGAATTCTACTATAACAGCGGTGTGGAAGAAGAAGATTGCGATGGTTGCTGTGATTGTTGTTGTGACTGTGATTGCGACTGCGATTGTAATTGTGAAGATGATTGCAAATGTGGTTGCAAAGACGAAAAATGCGATTGTTCTGACGAAGAAGAATCTTGCTGTTGTAAAGATTCTGATGAAGAATGTGATTGCTGTTGTGAAGACGAACTTTGGCCAGAAGATTTGGATGGTTTGGATTTGAGTCTTTTGCGCCCAGAAATCGCTAAGTATGAACAATATATTGGTGAATGCTGTGGGGCTCGTCTTGTAGTTCCAGGGCCAGATCATTTAGAAGTTGAAATTTTTGCAGAATGGTTTGATGAATTTGCCACATTGGTAGATGAAGCTTCTGCAGAAATTGAAGAAGATCCTGCTAAAGTTCTTGAAGTTATTGAAAAAAATTGCAAAGAATAATTTTTTAAATAACTTTGTTTTTAAAAGAGTAAATGCGTAAGTATTTGCTCTTTTTTTTGTGGGAGTTTACGAAACGATGGGATTGCCGCGCCGTGCATTTTGCACGTCTTGCCATGACAAAAGTAGTTCACGAGTGATAAGAAGCTCGTGACAAGAACCGCGTGGCAAGTTTTAGGTTGTCATGGCGAGAGGCCTTGTGCCTCGTGGCCATCTGTTAGCAACTTGTCATCGCGAACGCAGTGCGGCGATCTGTTAGCAATGGGATTGCTTCTGTCGTTTCACTCCATCGCAATGACAAGGGGCTTGCGAATGACAAGTAATTTGCTGCAAGTGTAAAAATATAAGAATAGGTTTGTCGACGATTTTTGCAAAGCAAAAATCACCTTTCCTAAAAAAAGAAAAACGGTAGAATAAATCTACCGTTTGCGTTTGTAAACTTTAGAAGTTTAATGGAATTGTTTTCGATTCGGTCCCGACAAGGAGATTCAAGAAGAAAGAACCGCTTGCTTGTGGAACGTCTAAGGCGAAAGAATTTTCTCCGGATGTGGAGCGTTTATGGGTGAAGGTGAGCGTTTTTCCTTGAGAATCCATTAAACGAACGGTTGCAAGTGCACCATCGGAATTGTTTCTGGTGAATGAAACTTGTAATTGTTGGCCAATTTTTGCAAAGCGTAAGTTCTGGATTTTCCCTGGAGAAACAAGCGTTGCTTTTGGTTCAATTTTTAGAATAGCATTTTTGGAAGAGGCTGTTAAATTGAGTGCAATTGCGTCTTCACTATCAATGGTGATTGTTTTTCCATCTATGAGAAGTTGTGCTATGTAACCTTGTTCCAAAAGCTTGTTTAATCCTTCGATTTTGAACTTTGCCGTTTGAGAAACATTTGCTTGTAATTTTAAATTCCAAACAAGGGATTCACCGATTTGTTTAATGGATTTGGCTAGAAGTCTGTGGTTACCTTGGGTTGCAAGCGAAAGCTTTTGGTTCATGCCGACAGGTGGTTTTTCCATGGCTAGCGAACGGGAACCAACACCAATCACATTCCAAGTGTCGCCGGATTTTTCATCTGAATCCATGAGTTTCAAGCGTAAACTCCAAGAATCTTTAGAGAATGTTTTTTGAGCTTTTTCTAAAATCTTGGTGGAGTCTTGTTCTTGGTATACAGGTTTTGAAGAAATAGAAAGGGTTCTTGTTTCTTCTGTGTGCATAAAGAATGCTGTGTTGGCTTTGAGTGTTGTTATCGGTTCATAGCTATTCGCTTTGGCGTTCCATACCCAAGCAGGTTCTTCAGCATTTTCTGCATCCATAAATGCTTCTGCTTGATTGATAGCAATGTCCCAGGAATATGGGTTTGATAGCAAATTCCAGCCACTGTAATTATTTTCAAGTTCAAAAGAAAGAGTGTCGCTCTTGGCTTTTACGGGTTTAGATAATAATGGTAAAGTTAAAGAGTCTTCAGCAAAGAACCAATAACCATTCATTGGAGAAATGTCTTTGGCCGTTTCTAGGCGTTGGTATTGCCAATATTCACCAACAGGCATTTTTTCGTTCCACCAGTATAATGTGGCATTGTCATTATTTTCTGGTTTCCATTTAGAAGTGTCAAGGTTGGCAAGTGAAATCATTGACCAAGATTGAGGTGTAATTGATTCTTTGTTGAAAAATGCGGAAACTTCTAGAGGATAAGATTCTGTTTCTGCATTGTTGGTGGTGAAAAGATTTGCTTTAGCAAAATAATTGCCTGGAGCAAGAGGGTAGTGTTCAAAGGTGTATTCTTTTCCAGATTCTGCGTTTCTTGTTAAGACGGTGTCTATGAGGAGAACAGAATCTTCAGAGAAAATTTGAACATTTAAATGCATCGGGTGATAAATTTCAATTTCTTCTGGCGTAATGGAGTAGCGCATAGCAGTACCCGACTGCGCAAGAACCGCTTTTTGGATTTTGAAAATATCTTTTATTTCATGCATGAATACTTTGAGAGTTCCTCCTTGATTGGTGTAGAATACGCTATCGCCTTCTAAACGCATATCGTTGAATGCTAAAGAATCTATGCGGAATTCATCGGCAATAGGCGTTGTTTTTACATCAAAGCGAAGGTTGCCAATCAATGGAATTTTAAAGCCTGTTTGTCCAGGAATATTTAATTCTTGTCCGTAATGAGAAACGATTGTTGTTACACCAGAGTCTGCTTCAATGTAGATTCTGCCAGTTTCTGGAACGCAAGAATTAAATTCGGCGTAGATAAGAGCGTTACCATATTGATTAGGGTTCCAAACAAATAAATTTCTTTCTTCATCATAATAGAAGTGTTCTTGGCCGTGTCTGTAATTTGAAAGACAACGAGTTACTGTAGAAAGGTTTGGCAAGAAAACTTCTTTTTGACGGTAGAAATATTTTTTAGGCATTTCTGCTGTCTGGAAAATAGGTTGTGTGGAATTAGGTGTTTGTATTTTTAAGTAGTAATAAATTTTAGGGACAACAGTAATGTTTGCATTATAATCGCTAGGTAAAGAAATAGTATCTCCTAAAGCAACTTCATATTGTTCAGAATCATTCACGATAACGAGTAACGAATCTTCTAGAGCGTCTTCTGGAATCCCGTATAGTTTTGAAATAACCATTTGTGAGACGCGAGGGACAATGAAGTTCTCTGCAGTTGATAAGATTGAGAGTGTTGTATCTATAGCTGTATCCCAAATACTTGCCTTAAAGTCCATTCCTTCCATAAGTTCAAATTGAATAAAGTGTTGGAAGGTTTCATAATTGCTTGCAGGGAAAATGTTTATTGCTATCGTATCTCTTTCTGTAGCAATTTGAGAAATAGCATCCCACAAGCAAGAAGTGTTTTCGCAAATGGTTTTTGTATCTGGAATTTCCCAAGAAGAATAGAGATAATAATTGTTTTCTTCAGGGTTGTGTAATAACATTTTAGGCAAAGAATCTTCTAATAAGAATTGAGAAGAATAACCTTGTACAATCGCTCCTTCAATGGAGTCAAGAGGAGGGAACACAACTCTTGCAGACATCTTATGGAAGAATGTGTTTTCAGTATAAACATGATTAGAATCACCATTCCAAAGAGATGGAGGCAATAAGCTTTCTGAATGATTGGGTCTAACTTCTGCACTGTTTTTATAGAAGGTAACTAAGGTTGAATCTTCTGGAGCAAAGTAAAGTGCAGGTGGTAAAAGATTGAACTTAATAGCAGAACCATCTTTTTGGAATGCTAATTTTCCAGAATTATCAGTGAAATAATTAGAAATAACGTATGAAGACGATGTAATAGATGGATCTTCATTTGGAATTCGGTCATAGAAATAAACACCAAGGGTTGGTTTTTGACCTTTTTTGAAAATAGTTAATTGTGGTAAGCCTTGGTTAGTTTCTTGATTTTGATACCATACAGGGCGAGTATTGTTAAGAGCAGCTGCAAATGCAGGAGTTGCAAGAGAAAGACTGTCATAAATGATATTTGAGTTTATGAAAGATGTGATTTTTACAAGTGAATCAGTAGAATTTGCTAGAGCGGTTTCATAATTAACCCAAGGATCGGTATTCGTTAATTGTTGAGCATTCTTTGTAAAATCAACAACATAAACGGAGCGCAATGCATCAGAACTATTCAAAGTCGTATAGTGAAGGCCATAAACTCCAACAGCGTCAGGAGTTTCTGTAGAAAGTTTACCCACAAAATAAGCATTGCTTGCTTCAATATATTTATCGTTTGTAGCGATAAAACCAGCAAGAAGACTCTGTCCATCTTCAAGAACTTTAGCATTGAGTTCTAAAAGCCCGTCAACAAAAGTTTGTTCAATTTGCGTGTAGAATTCTAAATCCCAATCACCTAAAACGCCACCAATCAACCCACCCATATAAAGCGGAGTCATTTCTTGAGTTTCGGTAGCAGTGTTGCTGGCTGCAAGTAAAGTGTCTGCATTTTTTGCAAAAGAATTAGAAATTGTTGTTTGACACTTAGAAATCAAACCAACAAATCCTCCAATATAAGAAAGCGGTATTGCATTTGAAACTTTTATGCTGCCTTCAAAAGAAGATGAATCAATAGTTGATGTAATGGCTCCTTCTCGATAAGAATTGATTTTTCCGATTAAACCACCTAAAGCCGAGTTTTCAAAGTGAACATACATATCAGGATTTTCAAAGAAATCTTTATCATAATCTACAACTATGTTTGAAGACACTTTGTTTTTAGTTGTAATGGTGTTCCAAGAATTATTATGGCCAATAAGACCGCCAATAGTCAATTCTGGAGAAGCTATTTCTAGAGCACTGCCAGGTTGAGTTTTTGAAAGAACATCAATAGAAGAAGATACTTTGTTGTTTGTTAGAGAAATGGAATTAGTAGTTACAGCACCAAAAAGCCCACCGATTTGAGTGTAAATAGCTTTAGCAGAAATAGAAGCGCTAATGTCTGAGTTTTGAACATTAACTTCACTTATTCCGGCTTGTAAATTACCAACAATTCCACCAATGTATGGAGCACTTCCTGCAGCATCTAAAGTAATATTGCCAGAGACTTTAATGTCATTAAACATTAATTGGTATGGATTTTCATCGTAACCCTGATAAGTGCCAAAGACCCCACCCATTTGGAGATTTATAGGAGTTCTGTAAGAATCTTGAAGAAGTGAAAAATTGATTTTCCCTTTCATTTCCAAGTTTTCTTGAGTGGCAGTTGATGACGAAGAATTATAATTGTATTCAGGGGTTGAATATATGCCCACAAAACCACCAAGAGAAATGTTATCGCTACTAGAATTTTCAAAAGAGATTTCACCATCATAAGTAACGTTTTGCATATTTAGGGTTGTTGCATAAACGTAACCAATAGCAGAACCAACAAAAAGTTCAGAAGGATTTATGTATGAAAATTTGAAATTAGAGGAAATTTTAGCGTTGTTGATAATGATTGTATCTCCATCAGCACTACCTAAAATACCACCAAGATAAATAGGTGTGTAAGGCATTTCTTCTTGAGAAATTTCTTCTAAACTTTCAATGTTTCCGCTTACAGTAACATCATCAACAAAAATTTTTCCAAAAGCGTTTCCAACAAATCCACCGAATTTAAAAGTTTCTTGTGGAAAATTGGAGTTTTTCAAAGAAACATTAAGGACAAGAGAGTCATTTTTAAATTTTGCACCATAAGTTTCCCCGATTAATCCACCAAAATTGAGTGAAACCGGTTTTTCTTCGGTTGTATTTAAATGTGTTACATTTAATTGAATAGAAGAATTAGTTATTTCTGTAGGTTTATTTCCTGAAGAATAGCCAATTAAGCCTCCAACAGAACCATCGCCATAAATCAATAAATTCAAGTCACTTCCTTTAATGCGATTGAATTTTGCGACATTGGCAGTATCGTTATTTAATTCAGAAACAAGAATACCAGAAGAAGCATAACCTTTGGCTACAACAGTGATGTTATAAAGTTCAATGTTGTCCATTTCCAAAGAAATAGAAGAGTTATTGACAAGAACTGCAGTTCTTTCAGAACTTTCAGAAGAAACAAAAATATTTTTCAGAGTTAAGTTTTTAAATACTGCTTTTTCAGTATGGTAAAAAATAGCTGGTGACAAAAGCATTTCTAACTGTTCGGAGTCTTTTAAGCAAAGTCCTGCAATATAAAACCCATTACCATCAAGAGTTCCTGAAAAATTCATAATGGGGCTGAAATTAGCTACACAATTAGAATCAGGGATAGTGTTGCTGAATAAAATATTTTGAGTCAGTGTTACATGATAAGGCAAACCTTCACAAGTTTCAGCGCAAAACGCATCTAATTCAGAAAGACTCTGGAATTCTTGTGGAGAACTGATGCTTATTTCACAACGTTCTAAATCTCGGTTTACAGAACAAGTTAAAGGAGTTAAGTCTTGCCCTTGAACAAAAGAAATTGAAGCAAGGAATACAAAAGAAAAGAGCGAAAGTTTTTTTATCATAATTTCTCCCTTTTAAAATGCGTAATTGATAGAAGCCGCTAAAACAAAATCTCGGTATTCGTCGGCACGGTTATCAGGTCTGTAATTATAAGTGGCACCAAGCATCCAATCAGAATAAAGAGCTTGATTGTGGTGAACTCTCAAAGTCATAGCACCATCGATGTCGGCTTCAACTTCGCGTAAACGTTCCCCATCAAAATCTCTCTTGTAGTATTCAAGTCGATAATTTGCATCAACAAAAAGTTCCATGAAATTATCAAACATAGGAATTTCAAATCTTTCAGAAATCGTCCATTCAAGTTCACGCATTGAGGCGAAATTATACATTTTATAGCGAGGTGTTACGCTCAATGTATTTCTGAAATATTTGAATGCGGTATGGAGAGAAACAGGGTAACGTTGTTCAAAGTAATCTGCTCCATGGAAATAATAACCAAGCGAAGAGAATGTTGAATTTTTAAGGTCGAGATTATCTAATAAAGAATCTTTTTCAAAGTGAGAAATATCTTGATAAATATTCCAAACGCCACCGATTTTTAAAATGTTAGCAGGGAATAAGAACGCAATTTCTGCTGCAACAGAGTGTTTTAAAAGGCGCTCTTCAAAACGTGATGCTAAATAAGGGTAATCAGACATTGCATAATATTCTGCAAATCTAGCCGAATCAATTTCTAAAGTATCATTTTCTGTCGTTAAAGAAAGGGTTGGTTCATTTTTTTGCGGTTTAAACCAAGGGTCATTATAAACGCCTGATTCTGTGGAATAGTTTGCATAAAGTCTTAATGGTTTATTGCGAGTTCTGTAATCAACAGAATAACCAAGAGAAAGTTCAGCTATTTTTCCTATGTTGAAATTGTTGTCAATGCCTGCATTATGTTTGTAATAAGTGCGGTTTTCATCAAGTTCATGTTCGTCAAACCAAGTCGCATTTTTATCAGGGAATAATCCCCAACGAGTTCCTTCTCCAAAGCCGAAAATGTTGTATTTATTGCCATTAGATGCATTTTCTATTTGCAAATCGTAATTTAAGGCAAATTCATAGAAAGAAGAAATTTCTTGTTCAAGTCTAGCAGAGAAAGCTCTCGTGTTTCCAAGTTGGTCAGGAGATCCTGCACTATAAAAATTTTCACCAACATAACTGAATTTTCCTTCAATCAATGTTTTACCTAAATCCCAACGAAGAGAAGCTGCCAATGCTAAATTTTGCCCATCCCAATCAGAAATATCTGAAGGAGAATCTTCTGTGTTTTCGGTTTTAACTAAAACTTTTTTAGCTTCTTGAATCAAAAGACGTAATTTTTCTCGCATTTCAGATGGTGCCATTAAAGTATTTTCACCAAATATTTCAAGTAATTCTTCGCGGTCAAGAGAAGAAATAAGAGTTGGATTTCGCATTAAGCTTCTGAGAAGTTTAAAGTCAGAAACAGAAAGCCCAGCCTCGGAAAAAACTTGTTGGATGGCTCGTTGAGCAAACACATCAGAAGTATCAGCGGCGCCCAAAGCGATTTGTCCGTTTAATTCAATATCGCCAGGGTAGAAAAGCCAGTTTCCATCAGCATAGAAAGTCTGAGCAGTAATTAAAGGGTCTATAGTATTTGTTTTTTCTGAAATGCCGTCGCGCAGGAAAGGATCTTCTAAGTAATCTTTTCTGCCAATATAACCGATTGTGGCATCGAAACGGCGTAATGGTTTCCAACGTAAAGATGAACCGACAACCATTTCTTGAGCTTCTGCTTCGTTAGCTTCAATCCAATCTTTATAAACATCAGGATTTTTATCACCAGGATGTCTAGGGGCCTGTAATTCGCCAGCGAAAGCAGAAATGGTAAAGAGTGGCTCATGGTTTTTATTTTGTAAAATATTTAAAGAATACGAAGCGCCTAGCATATTAATGCCTGCAAGATAAATGTTTCCAGCACTTGCGTAGGTATCACCAAGCGTTAATTGTTGGTATTTATCAGTATAAGTAGTTCTAACAGTATGTGCGGTAAAACGATTCCAAGAATTACTTTCTAAATCAGCAGTAAATTCAATAGTTTTCCCATCAAAACTTTCCATTTTTAAATAGGCAGCTAAATTTCCAAAAAGTCCTGGAATCTGGAAATAATTTTCATAACGTTCATTTTGTAAAACAGAATCCTTGCCAGAAACCCAAATGTCACCAGTATGGTTTTTTCTTGTACGAACTAAATGATAGCCCACTTGAAGGGCAACGTTACCAGAAAGGTTCCATTTTTCTTTTTTTGTGTTGTCGAATCCAGAGTAGATTGAATAACTGAATTGTTTGGCATTTGGATTTTCAGGAGCATTAGCTAAAGTATTCTTTAAGTTTTCTGCATCAGAAGAAAAGTTTTCTTGGTTTTGTGTAACAGAGTTTTTTATATCATCGGTAGGGATGTTTTCAGAAACAAAGCCAATTTTATTTTTTTGGATATCGCTCTTTACCATATTCAATTTTGCACCGAGATCTAACACGCCAATTTCATTGTCTTTTAAAGAGGCTTCGCGTAAAGCGATAATAGCATTTCCTTCAGCGACAACGCCAATTCTGTTCTTTTCAAAAGAGGCCTGTAAAACATCAATGTCAGTTCCAGATGAAATTCTAAGGCCAACACCTTTGCTATTTGTTAGGTGAGCATTTTCAATAGAAATGGCAGCATTTTTTGTAAAGATGGCATTTTCTAAAGAATTATCAATAGAAACATTTCTAATATCAGCGGCGCCATTTTCAATAGCAAGTCCAATTTCAGCATTTTCTATTTGAAAATCTTGTAAATCAGCACTCATTTCACCTGTAATTGAAATACCATTCCAACGCGCATCCGTAGCTGATTTTAAAATGACTGGGTTTCCTTCTTGACCAGCGATTGCAAATGAACCACCAGCTACATCAATTCCAGAACCAGGAGTAAACAAAAGAGTAACGCCAGCATCAAGAATTAAAGCTTTCCCTTGAGGAACTGTCAAAGTGGCTTCAACAAGGTAAGGTGATTTATCTGCCGTTAAGAAACCAGATATTTCTCCTTGAATTGGAGTCTGCGGTTTGGTAACGTCTTCTTTTGCAAACGAGTAACAAACACCACATACAAGTACAAAAAGGAAAAGTAAATTTTTACGCATTAACGAACCTCATAAATTTTATGGGCTTTTGCCGTAACACCACTTTTATGCAAAACTTCAATATCAAATTGATTTAAAGCATTGCGCTTGATTTCAATAGGAATCATATAATCTAGAGATTGAATTTGATCTAAAGTTTCTTGTAAAATGATTTTTCCATTTTTCTTTACAACAACTTTATACAAATCAGTTGGGTTATTATCTTGCAATTGGATTTTGAAATGAAGCGTTTTTTGGATTTGGTCAGCGATTCCTTTTGGTGGAGGTGGAATGCGAAGCGATTCTTTTTCATTACCATCAACTTTTATAGTGAATCTTTTAGAAGGGTAGCACCCAAGAGTCTTTTTCACAGAAGCCTTGTTTGATGCTTGGTCTTGAACAACAAATTCGTAATCATGAGAACTTGGAGCTAATTTAATTTTGACTTGTTTGTCTTTTGTCAAGGCTTTTTCAGCATATGCCACACCATCTTTACTTTCTGTCAGAATAGCAATATCGCCTTGAACGTTTTTAACTTGTAAAGAGGCTGAACAACGTAAAGAATCGTAAGAGTCAAATTGAATTGTCGGAACAACGGTGTTTACTTCCTTACAAGTTTTATCAATTTGAACGGCAATCGTTTTCTTTTCTGATAAATCGCGAGAATTGAAAGCGACTGAAACTTCAGAAATATTCCAAAGGCCGTTTTTATCTGTTGGAATAATTTTTTCTGTAAAAGAATGATTTTTGTCATCAGCAAGAATCATCAAATTTCCAGATTTGTAATTTCCGGCTTTAACAAATAACGTTGCTGAAGAATCAGAAGTCCTATAATGACCTTGAATCTGAATACCGTTATTACAAACTTTTAATGCTGTTGGAGTATTTACTCTGAATTCAGCTTTTGGAATTTCGCTTTTAGGAAGGTAGTAAGTTTCAAAAGTTCCGCAAGCCACTTCTAATGCATCAGATTTACATCTCATTTGGAACTTTTTCAAACCACTTCCAGCAGAATCTAAAGGAATTGCCATTTCAAAAGACCCATCAGCTTTAAACGAAATTGCTTCACCATGAAGGGTCGCGCTTATACCGGCAGAACACTTTCCTTTTGCGGTAACAGATTCGTCATGAATGGTATCAGGGAGCGCTTCTAAATTACAATTGATTTTTGCTTTTGCGTCTTTTAATTCTTTCTGGAATTTTTGGTCTTCAGATTTTAAGTTTTCAATAAGTTGGTTTACTGCTTGGGTTGTGTCATTCAATATAGCGGCAAGGCGTTTTGCAAAGTCTTTGTCACCAGAAGAAGCGAGTTCAAGAACAATTAAAGAATCGCCAACGATTGTTGTTTGACCAGCCCCAATAGAGATACTCTTTTTAGATTTATTGTCTTGCACTTCTAGTTTACCATTTCTTAAACCAGCAAAGAATGGCTTGGAACTAATCACACCTTCTGTTCCGCGAATAGCTGCTACAGCTGTTCCTGTTTTAAATGAAAATGAAGCAGTTTTCTTTTCTTGCTTCTGTGCGGCAAAACTTAAACGCCCTGACTGAATATCAATGCTTGTTTTGTAAGCACCGTTTTCTTCAAATAATTCAGAAAGTTCCACTTCTGAATGTTCTTCAATGGTAATGATACTTCCATCAGGTAAACCAAGAACGAGTTCTGATTCTTGGCCTGTTTTCACCTTATCAGTCTGAAAAACTTTAGCTCCAACGCGTAAAGTAGACCAAGTGGATTGATTCTTCTTTTGTCTAGAAACATCACCTAGTGCAGAACGTACTTTCCCTGCAACAGGAGCAGCATAGGAAAAAGATGAAAGCAAAAGCACCAAAGCCATTAAAAAAACGGTTTTTTGAAAACGCATAGCAAACTCCAAAAAAGGATGTGTAAAAAATCTAATAACTTTTATTTTACTTTCAAAAAACTTTTTATAAATAGGTTGAAAAAGAGAACTCTATATATAAGGAAAATCACAAATTTTTGAAACAGTTTTTTTAATAGAATTTGCCAGTAAAAACATTTTAAATTCTTGTAACTTATTGAATCGCAAAGAGTTATAAAATTTTTGCTATAAGAATTTTTTTAGGAAAGGAACTTTTTTAAATATAAAAACAAGTATAAAGGATAAAAGGAAAATAGAAACGGCGGTTAAAGGAACGTTTAGCCAAGGAGTAGGAGAAATTAATTGTAGTTTAAGGCCATAAAATATTTTTAGAAAAACGGGGTGAATTAGGTATATTCCAAGAGTAGTTCTAGAACAAAGATTTATAAATTTTGAAGAAACATTTAATTCGCTTGAAAAATCCTTAAAAAAGATGAAAATAGCAATAACCATTATAAAATTGGTTGGTCGCATATTGCCTAAAAAGAATTCATCGGGTGAATTTCTTACAAGAGAAAGATAAGTAGACCCTATAAAAGAAACAATAAAAGAAAATATTGCTAAAGCATAAATCCATTTTTTTGAACGATTTGAAATAGAAAAATGTGAAAAATAAAGCCCGGCAAGGTAATAAGCTAAATAAGAAGTCGTGCCTTGTATAGTTAAAAGGCTATAAACTTGTATGTCGGCAAAGCGTTTGATTAAGTGTGAAATTGTTGGCACGCACATTCCAAAAATAACAAGCATAATTAAAGTCAAACGAAGCATTTTTTCACTAGCATGTGTGGTGAAAATACGTAAAGCAGGTGTAAAAAGGTAGAGTCCTGCTAACATATAAAGAAACCAAAGGTGCGTTTGCGGTTTTGTAAAAGCTAAAAGAGGAACACTTAAAAATTCTTTCCAACTAAAGCCCTGGATAAAAACTTGAAATATCCCATAAAAAATCACCCAGAAAGCAATAAGTTTTAATAAATAAGGGACTTTAGTTTTAAAAATTTGTTCGGGAGAATAATTTTTTTCTGGAGAAAGTAAAAACGCGCCGCTAAGCATAACGAATATACCGACACCAAATCTTGCGGAACTATTGAAAAAATTTAAAACAAGCCAAGAATTCTGAGTTGGATTTAAACTATACCAGGCAGAAGATGCTGTGTGTTGGAATACGACAGAAAAAGCGGCGATAATTCTTAAAATATCACCATAAATTTCTCTTGTAGGCATTGTTTTTTGTTCAGTCATATTCTTTAAAAAGTAGAAAGAAAAAAAGAATTATGTCAGAATTTGAATTGAAGTTATAAAAAAGGTTATGAAAATAGGAAAAATCAGAATCCAGCAACTTTTAATGTAAGCTTTTGTATCAACTAGACTCATACTGCTATGATTTACAAGAGAAATTAAAAGGTAAATGATAATAGCTTTTTGATAAAAGGGAAGAATTTCAGAATATAATTTATGAAATAAAAAATAAAACAGAAAAATTCCTAAAAAAGTAGGCGCTGAAGCTATTAAAGCGTCTTGAAAAGCGCGAATAAAAAATGGTCCTCGATTGCAGTAACTAATATGGCCAAGACGTTCAGGATTTTCTTCAAAAATACAGATTTCTTTGAGTTTTGCGCCAGTTAAGATACATAAAGCGGCATGTGATAGTTCATGAATAATAGTTCCTGCAAAGGTAAAATAATTATGAAAAAATAAAGTTGCTTTTAAACCGAATATTTTTTTTAGGAAACCTAGTTCTATTTTTTCAAAAAAACTCAGAATCAAACCGACAAAAATGACAAAAAATAAAGAAAAACAAGTTAAAATTACGCTTAATAGAGCTAAATCAGCGTAATTTGTTCCAAGGTCTGTTAGATTTTGAATATAAAGGAAAAGAGATTTCATAAATTTTTATTTAATTTAAAAAGAAAATTCTAAACAAATTAACAAAATTTGTTTTTTTTGTATAAGAAAACTTGTTTTTAAAAAATAGATTTTATTATGTTAAACTTAAAAGAGGTATATATGAAACAAATCTTTGCCGTCGTTTTTCTTTTAGGAGTATTTACTCTTTCTTTTTCTGCTGAAGAAAAAGCTTTAATTCAAACTAAAAAATTTCAAAAAAGTTTTCAATCAGAATGTATTGATGATGTAGACGATTTTTTTGAAAAGAAAAGTGCAAAACAAATTTGTTCTTGTGCTTATGATGAACTTCAAAAAGATTCGTCTTTTTGGCCTTTGATTCACAAAGGGCTTGAAAGAGATGGTGAAGTTGATGATTTCGATAATTGGGGGGGGCCATTGTTGAAAAATTGTCTTCCAAAAACATTTACTCCAGAAATGGAAAAAGTTTTTGTTCGTGAATGTAGTGATGACATAAAAAAATCTACTTGTAAGTGTGCTTATGAATGGTTGGTTTCTGAATACGATGTAAATCGTTATTTGCAAGAAAATATGGAATCTGAACATATGTTCAAGAAAAACATTCATGAAGCTATTTTGAAATGTAAAGATTAAGGCCTTACATTTGATTTTGCAAGAAATGGCGCATGCCTACTGGGCATGCGCCATTGTAATTATTTTTTAGCTTAGATAGTTTTAATTTTTGAAAAACAAACAAAAAATCATTAAATAAAAAGAAAATTTTCTTAAATATTATTTTAAATGAAAGAATATTTATGTATAATATCAAAATATGAAAGAAAATCTTATCCCATGGAATGATCAAATTCCGACTTTATCTAGTCACGTGTTTGTAGCAAAAGGAGCACGTATTATTGGTCGTGTAGAAATAGGCGAATATTCTTCTGTTTTTTATAACGCCGTTCTGCGAGGTGATATAGCTTCTATTAAAATTGGGAAAAGAACAAATATTCAAGATAATGCAACGGTTCATTTATCTTCTGACAGAGGAGTTGTTATAGGAGATGATGTTACTATTGGGCATAATGCTGTTGTTCATGCGTGTATAATTGAAAGTGGCTCTACAATTGGTATGGGTGCAATTATTATGGATGGGGCTCGCATTCGAAAAAATTCCATAGTTGGAGCAGGGAGTGTTGTTACGGCAGACAAAGATTTTCCTGAAAATTCTTTGATTTTAGGAACACCAGCACGGTTTATTCGAGAATTGACCTCAGAAGAAATACAAGCCAGTCAAAAAAACGCAGCGAGTTACGTTGAATTGATAAAAAATCAGGTCGAAAATGTTTAGATTCTTTTTTTTAATCAATCCAGTAAGTGGCGGTGGACAAGGGAAAACTATCTATGAATTTCTCCCTGAAATAATGCAATCAATGGGATTTAATTCAACAGAATGGCAAGCTGAATTTACAGAAAAAGAAAATTTTGAAACTCAAATTTCTAAAGCAATTTCTACGACAGAAACATTAATTGCTGTGGGTGGCGATGGAACGGTTTCTGCGGTATTTTCTAATATGATGCATCACCCAGATAAACAGCGTGTAAAAATAGGGCTTATTCCTTTAGGGACAGGAAACGATTTGGCGCGTGTTTTAGGTCTTTATAAACCCTTTGTAGAAAAAGGCTTGCTTTACCTTTTACGTCGTTTATTGTTAGCGTCTTCAAGGACCTTTGATATATGGGAAGTTAATGGCAATCTTGCTTTTGCCAATTATTTTTCAGCAGGAATTGATGCAAGAATAGCTCACGATTTTAATCAAGATAGAAAAGAAGGTAAAATTTCTTCTAATTCTGTTGTTGCTAATAAAATGCACTATGTCAAAAGGTTTTTTGCTGATAGAAATTATTTTCTGCAAAATGGAAAACTAAGTTATACAGAAGTAGATGGAAAAATTAAAACTCTAGATGTCTCTGGTTTTCGTACTGTTATTGTTGGGAATATCCCAAGTTTTGCTTCTGGCGCCAATCCCTTTTATTGCGCAGATATGTCCGATAAAATTCTTGAAATAGTTTGCGCCCCAAATCTTTTAGCATTTTTAGGAGCAATCGCAATAGGTAATATCCCTTTCTTAGGCCATTTATACAAAAAGTATTTTCTGCATTCTTATAAAGCGACTTCTTTAGAATTAGAAGTTCTTCCCAGTGAATATTTGCAATTAGATGGTGAAGATTTAACGGGGCAAGGTGTTGAAAAAGTTTCTATTCGTTATGGTTATCAAGTGCAGATGCTTGCGTTAGGAGGCTAATTGACTCCCGTTAAATTATCAACAATTCTTTCGCATTTAAAAATTTCCAATAACATTCAGGAAGATTTTGTTATTACTGGAGTAAATGCAATTCATTTAGCAAAATGTTCAGAAATTTCCTTTTGGGATAAAAAAGAAAATTTTGGAAATTCAGTAGAGTCTTCAGCAGGCGTACTTTTTGTCAGGAAAGATTTTTTGGGGAATTTTCCCAAAGTGAAATATTTGCTGCCTGTTGAAAATCCATACGCCATGATGGTTTCTTTTTTAGAAGAATTTTATTTGCCGACGAAAAAAAATGAACAGCCTTATGTTTCACCATCGGCTAAAATTCACCCGACTGCTATAGTGGAAGGGAGCGTTTTAGATAACGCTTTTGTTGGCCCATTTTCTGTTATTATGAAAGGAGCTGTAGTTGGTGAAAATTCTGTTTTAGAATCTCGGGTTACCTTGTATGAAAATGTTTCTATCGGGAAAAATTGTATTTTACAAGCCGGTGTTGTAATAGGTTCTCGAGGGTTTGGTTTTTTTGAAAAAGATGGAAAACGTTTTCCAGTGCCTCATATTGCAGGCGCTTTTATAGGTGATAATTCTTCTATTGGTGCTAATTCTGTAGTTGCTTCTGGGTTCCTTTCTCCGACAACAATAGGCAATAACACGCATTTGGATTCTTTTGTACAAATTGGGCATAATTGCACGCTTGGTAATAACATTTATATGGCATCACAATGTGCATTAGCGGGTTCTACAATTGTAGAAGATAATGTTGATTTTGGTGGCGCCGCTAAAGCTTCTGGGCATTTAACGATTGGCAAAGGGGCAAAAATTGCGGCTAAAGCAGGAGTCACTAAAAATGTTCCAAGCGGAATTATGGTAGGTGGGTTTCCTGCAGAAGAAATTCACTCTTGGCGCCGGGGAGTTGCGTTACTGCGTAGTCTTGTAAAAAAGAGGAATCTTGATGCCTGATTTTGAATCTTGTTCCCTTTCTTTTCCGTCGTCTTTTGCTCAAGTTACCTTGCGTAAGCCATTGAAGAATGAAAAACCTTGTGTTTCCTGGTTTATAGGGGATTCTCTTTTATTTAAAAGTTGGGATTTACAGAAGAATCTTTCCCTTGTATGGGATGTTCAAAGAACAACTATTATAGGAAATGGAAATACTTTTATTTCTTCTCCAGAACATTTGAGTGCAGCTTTGTTATTGTGGCATCATTTATGTATAGATATTCACGTTTCAGAAAAAACAAGAGAATTGCCTTTACTTGATGGGAGCGCAAGAGATTGGTTAGAACATTTGCGGCCAAGAAATCCTTTTTCGAAAGAATTACTTTTTTATGAAATAGAAGAATCATTTCGGATTGATTTTTCAAATGGTTTTTGTATTGTTGAACCATCAGATACTTTTGAAGTAGAATACTCTTTAGAACAAGAAGGTTTTTCAGATAGTGCGTTTGTATCTATTTACGCTCCAGAAGATTTGATTTCTGTATTGAATGCTAGAACATTTATATTTGAAAACCAATTCAATAAGGCTTTAGCACAAGGTTTGCTTGCTGGAGTAAGTGAAAATTCAGGCCTTTTATTACGTCCGGTAAAAAAATCTGAAGTTCAAGTTCTCAGAAATAAAAAATTACGATTTGAACAAGAAATTCTTTATCATAAAGTGTTAGATTTGGTTGGTGACCTTTCGTTGTTTGTACAAGAATTGCCTATGGCAAAAATTCGTATTCACAATGGAGGGCATATAGTGCATCATCAAATATTTAAAAGGTTGGTTAAATATGTCCATTCTCGATACCCTGCCTAAGTCAGAAAAACCAGGCGTCTTGCTTGATAGTGAAGTTGTTCATGCTCTTTTGCCTCAAAAAGATCCGTTTGCTTTTGTAGATGAAGTGAATTCTCTTTATGAAGTAGATGGTAAAGATGCATTAACAGCAACCAAGTATATTTTAGGAACTGAAGGTTATTTTAAGGGACATTTTCCAACAGAACCGATTATGCCGGGTGTTTTGCAGGTTGAAGCAATGGCTCAAGCAGGTTGTTTACTTGCTGCGTTAAAATACGAAAAAGAAATAGAAGGTAAACGCCCAGCTTTTATGGGAGTTGATGCTTGCCGTTTTCGTCGTCCGGTAAAACCAGGTGATGTTTTAACTTTAAAAGTAGTTCTTGAAAAATTTCGCCGTGGAATTATGGTTTTCTCTGGTGAAATTTATTGTGGCGAAGAAGCTGTCTGTAATGCAACATTAACGGCTGCAATGGTTTAGTCGTTTTATGTTACATGTTCTCATTCTTGCTGCAGGTTTAGGAACAAGGCTTAAACCATTAACAGATTCTTGTCCTAAACCTTTAGTTCCTGTGGTTGATGCTTCAATTCTTGAACACCAGGTTCGTTTTGTTAAAACGCTTGGTGATGTTACTTTGCATGTCAATGCCCACCATTTGGCAGAAAAACTAGAAACAGAAGCAAAACAACTTGGATTCTTTAAAGTTTGGCAAGAACAAGAACTTCTTGGAACTGGCGGACCAATTCATCGTATGGCAAAAGAAATGGACATCGATGAATTGCTTATTTTAAACGGAGATTGTTTTTGTTCTTTAGATTTAAAAACTTTTTTAAATGCAGCAAGAGCATCTCAATCTTCAGTAGCTTTGTTATGTAGGGATTTTTCAAAAGTAAACACATTACTGATAGAAAACTCTAAATTACAAGGCATAGCTAACAAGTTTCTTTTTGGAAATCCTACTAGTCGTGCTACATTTTCTGGCATTTCATGGTATAGCAAAAAGGCTTTGCAAAACATTCGTGAATCAGAACGAGATGTTCGGGACTTTTGGAAACGTTTAATAGAAAATGGGGATTCTCCAGCGACATTTTTGGCAAAAGAAAATTCTCTTTGGATTGATATGGGCACGCCAATAGGTTTGTTTAATGCGGTAAAAGCAAGGCTTTCTCAATTAAATAAAACGAACTGGATTGACTCTAAAGCATCTTTAGGAAACAATGTTCTTGTCGGTGATAATGTAGTTATTCACCAAGATACATTTGTAGGCGATTCAGCGCATTTAGAAAATGCAGTGATTTTACCTGGAACAAAACTTGAGCCCAGCCAAGTTTATAAAAATCAAATTGTGGGTGAAAATTTTACATGGAGTCTTGAATGAGCTCCTTTGTAGTCGTTCTTGTAGAGCCAGAGCACCCGCATAATGTGGGCTTTGTGGCAAGAGCCATGCGGAGTAATGGAGTAGAAACTCTTCGAATCGTTACTTCTCGCCGAAAAAATGTTAATCCAGATTCATACCATACCGCACATAATTCAGGAGAAGTTTTAGATTCGGCAAGAGTTTTCAATTCTTTATCAGAGGCTATTTCTGATTGCCAATTTTCAGTTGCTTTCAGTCGTCGTGTCTTTAATAGCGTTTTACCTCATGTAATGCTTCCAGAACTCCCCAAGACATTGCCATCATTCAGGCAAGATTTTAAAACAGCTTTGATTTTTGGTCGTGAATCAAAAGGTTTACTTTTAGAAGAAGTCAATATGTGTGGTGTGGTTTGTGAAATACCTGTTCCTGGGTTAATGAGTTTGAATTTAGCCCAAGCAGTTTCTGTTGTCCTTTATGAACTTTGTCGCTCTAGTCTTTTATCTGGAGAGGGGAGAGCTCACAGACCATTACCTACAGCAGGCGATCAATTAGCTGATGTTGAACAAATTGATAAATTCAAAGCATTTTTATTAGAACATTTAAGCGGGCGTTACAGAGACCAAGTCTGGATGGAATCTTTTGTCCATCAATTTTTACAAAGGGTTCAGCCCACACGAAATGAAATAGGCGCTTTATTTGGTGTGGCTCGAGATCTTTCTGGACTTTATGCCAGAAAAGAGAAAAAATTAAAAAAAGAAAAGTAAAAAAAAAACAACCTATGTTTTCTAAAGAAAACAGAGTGTATATTGTGGGTATGTTGCAAGAAAATCAAAATATCTCTGAAAAAGTCAAAAAATATTTGTTAGAACGTGGTTTTACCTCCGATTCCTCTGTTGAAGATGCGGGGTCTGCTGGCTCTGGGCGTAAATATTATCGCGTTATTTCAAAAGAAAAATCTTTAGTAGTTCAAGTAAATCCTTCAGCAAATGAAGATTTTCGTAATTATGCCGATTTAAGTCGAATTTTAAAAGATGCCAAAGTTCCTGTACCTGCGGTATTTTTTAGAGATGATGCTTCTGCTCAACTTGTTATAGAAGATTTTGGCAAGCGCTCTCTTTTTGATGAAGTTTTTCCGATGCAAGATAGCAAGCGGGCGAGTGCTTCTATTCTTTATGATTTGGTAGTGCAATCTTTAATTAGTATGCAAGTAGAATCGGCATCTATTTTTAGTTCGTACCCTAATTTAGCGGCTCGTAAATTTGATTATGAATCCCTTAAATGGGAATCAGATTATTTTACTGAAAATTTCCTTAAAAAGCATTGTGGAGTAAAAGAACTTCCGGCAAAAGTTTCCGAAGCATTTGCTACGCTGGCCTGTAATGTTGACTTACAGCCTAAAGTTTTAATGCATAGAGATTTTCAATCGCAAAATATTTTGCTTTTAGAAAATGAAATGGTTGGTTTTATTGATTTTCAGGGCATGCGTCGTGGGTCGCAATATTACGATTTAGCCTCTTTGCTCTGGGATCCTTATGTGCAAATGCCTAAAGATATGGTAGAAAGTTTCTTCAAGAAATGGTTACGAGATTTTCCTGGTAATGCGGGGTATTCTGACGAAGAAACTTGGATTGCATTTTTATCAGCTTCTTTACAACGGTTAATGCAAGCTTTAGGTGCCTATTGTTTCCTTTCAAAAACTAAGGGAATAGAATCTTTCGAAAAATATATTGAACCAGGTAAAAAACAGCTTTTGCAAGTTTTGAATCTTTACAGAGAATTTTCTCCTTCATCTAGTGCTGAAGCTAACAAGTATTTGTGTTCTTTCTTAGAAACTTGATGTATGCTTGAACTTTGCCCTGATTTTTGCAAAGAAAATGTCCTTGTTTTTAAAGAACAAGTGCATTTTGATATGGCTATAGGTCTTTTATTTGATTCTTTGGTTAATGGGAAAATACCTTTTGAACCATTAGCCGCTTGGAATGAAATGCAAACAAGAACAAAACAAGGGATTTATATGGGAAATGGTTTACTTTTGCCTCATGCAAGAGTTAAAGGCATTTCAAATCCACTTCTTGCTTTTGGAATTTCAGCGAATGGTTTTTTGCCAGAAACATTGTCTAGTTCAGAAAAAGCTACAATGATTTGTATGGTGCTTTCGCCTGTAACATCACCACTGGCTCATACAAAAGTTATTGCCAAAATGGCTTCTAAAGTACTTGACTCTCATTGGGTTTCAAAAGTATTAGCTTGTGAAAATGCAGAACATTTATACGCAGAACTAATTTAATTCCCTTTTTTTAACTTTTGAGACTCTTTCAGGATAACTTTATTTAAAAGTAGAATTGCTATTAAGTTTGGGAATGCCATCAAACCATTGAAAATGTCAGCAATGGTCCAAACCGCTTGAACCGTTAAATATGGTCCTAAAAATACAGCGAGAATATAAAAGCAGCGGAAAATAATTTGAGCTTTAGGCTTTTTTGCCCCTAAAATGTATTCAAGGCATTTTTCTGAATAATAGTTCCAGCCAAGAATTGTTGTAAATGCAAAAATAGCAAGGCTAAATGAAAGCAAAGTTTCTGATATGATGCTAGCAAAAGGTAGGCCTTTATTGAATGCAAATAATGTAACGGCGGCTCCTTCTAGCCCAGGTTCAAGCCAAGCTCCTGTCGTTATTACAGCAAGTCCGGTCATAGAACAAACAATGATTGTATCGATAAATGTTCCGGTCATGCAAACAAGTCCTTGACGTGCCGGGTTGTTTGTTTTCGCAGCAGCCGCAGCAATTGGGGCAGAACCAAGTCCAGCTTCATTTGAAAAAATACCTCTAGCAATACCTTTTTGCATAGCAATCATAAGAGTGCCAATGGCTCCTCCTTGTAAAGCGCCGCCACTAAAGGCACTTTCTAAAATTAATTGACAAGCTGGGAAAATTTTTTCTGCATTATAAATAAGCATAAAAAGGCAAATTCCAACATAACTTATAACCATAAAAGGCACAATAATCGTTGCTACTTTAGCAATTCGACGAAGTCCACCAATTAAAACTAAAGCCACAAGAATTGTTATGATTGCTCCAGATATGACAGTAGTGTAGGTAAAGTTATGATTTTCTATAGAAAAAAATGTATCACTTGGAATAAGAACATTCATCGCTGTTGAAATACTATTAACTTGCGTTAAAGTGCCTATACCAAACAAGCCGGCGCAAATGCCAAAAACGGCAAAAAGATAAGCCAACCATTTAAAATTTTTGTTATAAATTTCCTTTAATCCTGTTTCTATGTAATAAAAGGGACCACCAAGAACGCGCCCATTAGGGAGAATTTTTCGGTATTTTACTGCAAGAAGACCTTCGGCGTATTTAGTAGCCATTCCAAGAAACGCGGCAAAAACCATCCAAAAAAGCGCACCTGGCCCTCCAAGGCATATTGCAGTTGCTACTCCTACAATATTTCCAGTTCCAATAGTTGCAGAGAGAGCCGTGCAAAGAGCTCCAAAGCTTGAAATTTCTCCTGGCCCTCCTTTTTCATCGTGAAAAAGAAAGTAAAAAGCTTTTTTTAACTGGAAAATTTGGAAAAATTTCAGGCGGAATGTTAAAAAAAATCCGACAAAAAGAATACCGATAATGAGTGGACCACTCCAAATAACATCATTAAAAGTTTGAAGAATTGAACCAAAGCTCATAGAATTCCTTTTGTTAGAAACTTTAAAAAGAATAAATTTCTTGAAAATTTATAAAAAATACCAAGAAAAATGATGAAAATCACAAAAATAAATTCTTGTAACTTGTTTATTTTCAATGACTTACGAACATTTTGACATAAATTTAGTATATTGATAATGATGCGTAGAGTTTTTCTTTTCTTTCTCTCTTTTTGTTTCTTTTTTTCGCCGGTTTTTTCGGCGATTGACACTATTGCTGTCGATGTAGGGATTTCTGTTTTCAAAACAATGCCTTTAGGGGTTGTTCCATTTGCAGAAAAATCAGGCAAAATTGAATGGGGAGAAGCCCCTCCACACCAAATTTTAGAAAGCGATGCGAATCTTTCTGGACGTTTTGAGGTGATTTCTTCTCCAAAATTTGATTTAGTAACTTTTAGTCGTGCTCGGGCAAAATTTTATGTTACAGGTTCTGCAGAACTTTTAGCAAATGGTAAAGTGAAACTTTCATGTTACCTTTATGCATCTCAAACCAAGCAACTTGTTTTTGGTGAAAATTACGAAATTGCGGTGCAAAATGTTCGTGAAGCAATGCATTTATTCTTTGATCAAGTGGTTTTTGAATTGTGGGGGGAACGTGGAGTTGCTTCTACAAAACTTGCATGGGTGCGTAAAATTGATGGCGTAAAACAAGTTATTTATGCTGATTACGATGGTTATAGACGTAGACAAGCCACAAATGATTCCGCTTTAAGTATGATGCCGGTATGGGCTTTAGGGAACAATAAATTGATTTTTGTAAGTTTCCGCAACGAAAAGCCTCAGCTACACGTAAAAGATTTAGACACTAAACGCGTTCGTCGAATTTATACTGAACATAAGCAATCTTTCAGCCCTGCTGTTAATCCGATTACTGGTGAAATTCTTTTTTCTGTAATTCGTGATGGTAAAACTGACCTTTATTTAGGTGATGCAGAAGGCAAAAAAAGTCGTAGAATCTCTTACTTAAAATCTTCTCAGACAAGCCCTGCTTGGAGCCCGCGCGCAACAGAAATCCTTTTTACAAGTGATAGAGGTGGTGGGCCACAAATTTACGTAATGGGCCGTGATGGTAGCGATGTTCGCCGTGTGACTTTTATGGGGCGTTATAACGAAAAGGCTGCTTGGTCGCCGACAGGAGACAGAATTGTTTACACCTCAATGGACAATGGTAAAATGAATATTTATACCTGTGCATTCGATGGCTCAGATATTGTACAACTTACTTCAAATGCTGGCAATAACGAACACCCAACCTGGTCTCCAGATGGTAACTTAATAGCTTTTGCTAGCGATAGAAGCGGTACTTACCAAATTTATATTATGCGCCGTGATGGCTCAAATGTAACGCAAATCACAAAACAAGGGGAAAATACTTCGCCTACATGGTCTTGGTACGATTCTCCGCCACCCACTTCTAAAAAGGAAGGTAAAAAATGAAAACCTTAAATTGGCTTTTGACGGGAGCTCTTGCTTTCGCTATTTTCTCCGCTTGTTCAAATCCTCCTCCTCCGGAAACGGACCCAGCACCTAAAGCTAAAAAGAGTGCTATCCGTGTTCAAGAAGGAATGTCTAAAGAAGATTCTTTAGCTGCTGCAGAACGCGCTCGTTTAGAAGCCGAACGTCTTGCTGCTGAAAAACTCGAAGCCGACCGTGCTCGTTTAGAAGAAATGATTAACCGCCTTATGTCAGACGATGTTTACTTTGAATTTGACCGTTTTGAATTGACTGAAAAAGCAAAAGAACTTCTTGCTCAAGTCGGTGATATGCTTAAAGCAGAAGAACGCTTTGTTGTTACTGTTGAAGGACATACTGATGCAAGAGGCACCGAAGATTACAACATGACTCTTGGCGGTAAACGCGCTATGAAAGTTAAAGAATTCCTTGTGGCTTATGGCATTTCTTCTGACAGAATGGAAACCGTTAGTTATGGTAAAGAAAAACCAAAAGTAGAAGGCGCTTCTGAAGACGCTTATTCTCAAAACCGCCGTGCTAATTTCCGCGTAAAAATTAAGTAATTCTTTTTTTGAGGTCTCTCTATGAAACGATTGCTTTTGATTCCGTTGCTCCTGTTTTTTGTGACAGGTTGCTCGCATATCACAATGCTTCGTACCGAAGAAATTCAAGAAATCAACGATGATGTTCGTGCTGATTTGAAAAAAGATCTTCGGCAGACGAATTTACGGTTGGATTCTTTGCGAAAGGCTAATAGCCTTTTAGAAGAAAAACTTTCGGCTCAAGAGCAATTGTTGAACCGTATGAAAGCAGACCTTTCCATTTTGGCAACTCGTATGGCCGATGAATCGGTGCGTAATGATACGCGTCAAGAAGAAATTTCTTATCGTTTAGATTTACTCCTTGGAAAATCCGATAAGATTCTTGCTAAAAAAGTGGTTGTAAGTGGTGCGCCGCAAGCCCCGATTTCACTTGATAGCATTGAACGGCAAGCCAATTTGCTTCTTGAAATGGAAACAATGTTTAATACAGCAAGAGCAGACTTTTTACGTGGCGAATACAAAATTGCATTTGACGGCTTTAAACAAGTTTTTGAACAAATGAAAACAGGAGAAATGGCCGAAGAATCTTTGTACTGGATGGCTCTTTGCTTAACAGAAGCTGGTCAGATAGATAAAGCAAAAGTGATTCTGAACCGTTTGAATACTGATTTCCCGGATGGTGCAAAAACTTGTATTACGCTATTTAAATTAGCAGGAATCGCTGCAAGTGAAAATGATATTGCCTCTCAAAAGCAATATCTGCAAACTTTGCTTGAAAAGAAACAATGCATGGAAACAAATGAATTTTTACAAGGTGCTGAAATGTTAGAAGAAATTCTAAATGCAGAAACAACAACACCAGTACCTGTAGATTCTTTAGTGGCAAAGGATTCTACTGCAAAAGCAGCAGAAGTCAAAACCGCAGATTCTCTTGCAACACCAGCAACTGTTTCCGAAGAAAAACCTGTTGAAACAAAAGCCGTTGCTGAAACAAAAACAGAAGAACCTGCAAAAGAAACACCTGTAAATACAGAAGCAGTAAAAGAAGAAAAGAAATAATTTTAATTCAAAATAAGCATAGGAACCCAACGGTGGTAAAAGCTTGAAACAAAACCTGGCGTATTTGCCATCATTGGTCGATGATCTCCACGAACAATAAACCTTGTTCGTGGAAATTTTTTTGCTAAACTCGCTACTGTTTTTAGAGAAACACTTTGTCTTGAATAATAAGCACACTCAGCTTCATTCAAATTAAAATCTTTGCAGAAATCAGATTCTTTTTCTTCTGGTGATAATGAATACGGGTAGTGCGCGTCAAGCGTTGTCCAATAAATGAAATGCTTTTTGCTAGAATCTGAAAGAATTTCAGCAATAAAAGTCGCTGTTGATGTATCGCAAATTCCGGGGTAACCATATTTACAAGATTTTAAACCTCTTTTAAAAAGTTCTGTTCTAAACAAAAGAGAATCAAATCCCAAAGCAGGGTAGTTTATTTTCCTTTCATAAAAATCGCCATCGTAGCCATGCAAATACCAGGTTTCATAGTGGGCATTTTGATAAAGTTTAGGCAAAGTAAAATCACTAGCCATTCCTTGCGGCATATTGAAATCTTCCCATTCAGCCCCTTGCGTGTAAGCCACATTTCTTAAATACAAACCTTTAAAACTTTGTGGAACATCATCAAAAAAACTAAATGAGTATTTCAATAAATCAATGTTTTTAGGCACTCCCCACGATTCAACAAGAACCATAATTATGGAAGTGTAATTTGTATCTGGTGTGGAAATTTTTGGACCTTGAAAAACAGGAAAAGCATCTTTTATATCTTCGCGTAAAAAAGTACTTTGATCTATATTAGTACCTGTTTGAATAAACGACTTGGCTGTATCTTTTAGTGTCATTGAGATAATGCGTTCTCGATTTTGTAAAGCGTTTACGCCTAGATTCAAAATCAAAATAAAAATAAATAGAAAAAGTCCTAGAACTGGATAATTATCTTTTGAGTTTAATGTTTGTTTGAAAAAATTAAAAGAGAAAAGAGCTAGTAAGGCTCCTTGTAATAAGGGAATGGCAAAAAATAAGGCAACGCTCCATATAAAAAATTGTGCTAATTGCCAAAATTCAGCAAGGGTAATATGGAATGTTGCATATAAAATGTTGGAGCCATCAGCGACAAAAACAATTAAAGCCAATAGTGTAAATATAGCGGTGTAGGTATATTTATTTTTAGGAATGAATGCTGTAATTATTGCAAACGCGGTATAAACAAAAGCTAAAATCAGGTTAACTAATTCGGAACTTTCTTGTGATGAAATAATTTCTTTAAATGTATTCGCGTAAAAAACAGAATATAAGAATAATGCTAAAATCCACAAAGCCCTTAAAACAATGTTCTTTTTAGGAATTAACAATACACTCAATAAAATTAAAACATCAACTGAAAAAAATCCTTGTAAAACAGGCGTGTCTAAAAAATAACAAGCCAAATAAGGCAAAGAGGAGGCTAGTAACGGAAGTAAAATAAGATAAAACAAAAAAAATCGCATAATAAACAAAAATCGGCAACATTCCGTAAAACATTGCCGATTCTATTAAACTACAACTTTAAATAAGTTGCTTAAATTATTTACCAATTTTGTCAAATGTAGGAGTGAGTGCTTTACACTCTACGTTAGCAACTGTTGCAGTATAGGTATCCTGACCTGCAGAACCAATAGCACCAGTAGAAATTGTCCAGTTATTTTCTGCAGAAACGCAATCATTCAATTTGGTTTTGTTCTTTGCTGTCCAAACATTATCAGTTGCGGCTGTAGCAGAGTCATCATCACCGCTCAAAGCTCCAGCAGAGAATTCAAAGTTTGTGGTACTTCCGTTATCGCCTGGTGCAGTATAACCAATCAATTTCCATGAGCCATAAGCAGCGGCTTCAGAAACATAAGCTTGCTGAAGTTTTACGTAGGATGTAGGCGAAAATCTAATGTTTTTTTTCTAAGAAAAACGTTGTTTTTAAAATAAATTTTGGAGATGAGAGCAAATTTTACTAGATTCAAAATATGGAAAACAAGTATAAAATTCCGTACATAAATATGTGTGTGAGATTATTTGCAAAACGTTTTAAGCTTTCGCTTCAAAACGCAGCAAGTTATTTATGTCAATTTAAAGGTATTAGTTTTCTAGATGAATTTTATGCAACTGAACATTTGCTTCCTGTAGAAGAAACTCTTGATGATTTAATTGTGATTTGCAAGCGAAATGGCGGGTTTATAGAATGATTCTCTATCATGGGACGAATTGTGATTTTTCTGAAATAGACTTGAAGCAAACCAAACCTTATAAAGACTTTGGAAAAGGCTTTTATTTAACAGATATTTCTTCGCAAGCGTATGATTTAGCGGAAAAACGTAGCTTATTTTTAGGCGGTTCTCCTATTGTAATGGAATATTTTTTTGATGAATCTATTCTAACATCTCAAGAAATAAAATGTTTAAAATTTGAAAAACCGACTAAAGAATGGGCTGAGTTTATATTCAAAAACAGAAGTAAAAATCAAAATTTTACTCATACATTTGATGTTGTTTATGGTCCAATTGCCGATGATGGAGTAGCTTACTTATTAAATTTATATGAAGATGGATTGCGGACTTTAGATGAGCTAGCTAAAGAATTACAGTTTAAGAATTTGAATAACCAGTATTGTTTTTTAACAGAAAAAGCTATTACTTATTTGCGGAGAATTAAATAATGGTTACAACACAAAGCGAATCATTAGTTACGCGAATTGTAGAAAAGAGTATTCAAGCTCTAGTAGATGATTTTTCTATTAATTTAGAATCGGCATTTGAATTTATTTACAAATCTCATGTTTTTGAAATTTTAAACAATCCAGAATCAGATTTGCGTTCTAAAAGTTTTGATTATGTTTATGAACTAATAAAAAGAGAATATTTATCTAAAAGTTAAAATTAACGAATATCCGCCAATTGTTTGAGATTTCTTATAAAATAAAAAAGGAAGTTCTTAAGAACTTCCTTTTTTATTTTTGAATTCGACTAGTATGTACCACCGTTTCCAACTTTGTCAAAGTTAGGAGTCAAAGCTTTGCAATCATCAGAAAGAGCTTTTGTTTTCCAAGTAGCGCCATCAGAAGTAGATACTGTTACTTGTAAACCCCAGTTTGCTGCACCAGTACAACTATTTAATGTAGCTTTATTTGTTGCAGTCCAAACTTCTTCCGCTGATGCATCAGTAATAGAACCGTCAGTATAGGATCCAACTTGTGCAAATGTAAAGTTGGTTGTGGAGCCTTCTGTTTTATCGGCATTTGCAGTTCCTGGAACAGTATAGCCGATAGTAACAAAGTTACCAATAGCATTACCTTGTTCAGCAACATACGCATCCTGCAACTTTACGTAGGATGTATTTAATTAAGCAACATGTTTTTTGCGTGTTTTGGCGATGAATTTTGGTTCCATTTTTTCAGCTTTGGCTTGCATTAAGAACATATTAATCAAAGTTTGATACGGAATATCTGTTTTTTCAGAAAGTGTTTTGAAATACGATATAACAGATTCGTTAATATTTATACAAATCGTTTTTTTTAGCTTTTTAGCGTATGGATTTTTTATTGCATTACTAAAATCGTAATCTTTTTTCATACCTTTCTCCGTTTCCAATATTGTTCAGATTCTTTTTTAGTTGCTTTTCGAGAAGATATAATGCGAATAACCTCATCGCCTGCAATAATTCTTTCGCAAAAACAAACTAAAAGTGTTTTCATTGAAGCTGATAAACCTAATAGAATAAATCGTTCTTCTTCATTGGAATGAATTTCATCAGAAATCAAAAGTGCTTCCTCGTCATAAAAAACTGATTGAGCTTCTTCAAACGAAATTTTATGCTTTGTTAGGTTTATTTTTGCTTTATTTTCATCCCATTCAAAAATCATATATATGAAATATATATACACAAATTGCTTTTGTCAAGAATAAAAAAATATATGCAAAAAGCCCTTGGTAAAAACCAAGAGCTTTTTGTGATTAGAAAGAGTCCTTGTAGAGTAACTCTTGTGTGGTTTAAATATTAGGAGCCTGCAGCAGATGTGTTGCCAATTTTTTTGAAAGATGGAGTCAATGCTTCGCAATCAGTAGCTACTGTTGCTTCATACTTGACTTCGCCAACGGAGGCCGCGTCATCACCTGCACCTGCTGGTGTAGCAGCCACAGACCAATGTGAATCCGCAACGTCAGCAGCAGTTCCAGCCCCGCATTCATTTAACTTTCCAATATTATCAGCCCCCCATGCTGCCGCAGTTCCGCCTTCAGTAAAAGATTCAAAATAATTGAAAGCAGAAGTCGCTGATTTATAAGCTCCCTCAGAACCAGCATCAACTTCACCAGGAGCAATGTACCCAATCAGCTTCCAGGAACCAACTTTTGAATTTTCATTCGCATACGCGTCCTGCAACTTTACGTAGGATGTAAAAGGAAATCAGGCTTGATTTTGGCCTTTATTTTGGTGTATTTCTTTCTTTTAAAAATATTAGTTATATTAAAGAATTAGAGGTTTAGTTTATGGAAATGACAAACGAGCTAGATTCATTTTGCGGTGTGTCAGACGACGAGTTAACTCACCGTTTTTCTGAAGCAGTGCGAATAGCAACCGAAATTACTCAAATTAAGGGTAATCCTGTCGCTCGTTATGATGCAAAAACGAAACAAGCTTTTCTAGAATTTCCTGATGGACATAGAGAATATGCTGAAACCTGAAATTGTTGTGTTTGCTGGTCCAAATGGGAGCGGAAAGTCAACAATATTTAACTTAGCTAAAGTTTTGTATCCTTATGTAAATGCAGATGATATAAAAAGTAGCTTATGGAGAGTTCGAAGCTGTGATTGGGGTTGATGGCGAATTGCTTGCTGGTTCTTTACCTCATAAACAGTTGAAAATAGTTACAGGTTGGTTGGCTTTTCATGAGGAAGACGTCTATAAGGCATGGAATTTAGCTGTTAAAGGAGAACATTTTGAAAAAATCCCTCCCATGCAATAGGTAAGTAGGTGTATAATGTTTATTGTAAATGGAATATGTTATGCAAATTCTGCCAATGAATCTGTAAAGGTCGCTGAGGTGAAACCTTTAACAGGTCGGATGTTGTTGCTTACTTTTTCAACGGGAGAAAAGCATTTATTTGATACAACAACATTAGTTGGCAAAGCGTTTGACATTTTAGATGATGTTAATGTTTTTAATAATCCGAGTCTTTTTCATGGCGTAGTCACGTGGGACAACGGAAACGTTGATATTGCTCCGGAGACTTTATATCAAGATAGCATTCCGTATAATTGTGATAAATGATTATATGACTCATCTCAAGTAGAAAAGGCAACCCCATTAGGATTGCCTTTTTCTGAAAATTAAGTGATTATTAGTCAGCGTCAGCAACAGCAGTAGCACTCAACTTACCAAAGCTTGGGGTAAGTATTGCGCAATCTCCCGCAGCACCACCAGTTACATTAGCACCATATGCAACCCCAGTACCTGAACTTGTGTTACTTGCAACAGTAAGTTGCCATACCCCATCTTTTTCACAATCATTTAATGCAGCAACATTCGAAGCTTGCCATGTAATCGTTGCATCAGCAAGTGTAGCGGTGCCATCATTTGAAGGTTCATTTTGTTCTTCAAAATTAAAATTAGTTGTTGAACTCATCGTATAACCAATCACTTTCCAAGAACCATAATATTCTCCAGCTTCACTAACATACGCATCTTGCAACTTTACGTAGGATGTATAGATTTAAGCAACATGTTTTTTGCGTGTTTTGGCGATGAATTTTGGTTCCATTTTTTCAGCTTTGGCTTGCATTAAGAACATATTAATCAAAGTTTGATACGGAATATCTGTTTTTTCAGAAAGTGTTTTGAAATACGATATAACAGATTCGTTAATATTTATACAAATCGTTTTTTTTAGCTTTTTAGCGTATGGATTTTTTATTGCATTACTAAAATCGTAATCTTTTTTCATACCTTTCTCCGTTTCCAATATTGTTCAGATTCTTTTTTAGTTGCTTTTCGAGAAGATATAATGCGAATAACCTCATCGCCTGCAATAATTCTTTCGCAAAAACAAACTAAAAGTGTTTTCATTGAAGCTGATAAACCTAATAGAATAAATCGTTCTTCTTCATTGGAATGAATTTCATCAGAAATCAAAAGTGCTTCCTCGTCATAAAAAACTGATTGAGCTTCTTCAAACGAAATTTTATGCTTTGTTAGGTTTATTTTTGCTTTATTTTCATCCCATTCAAAAATCATATATATGAAATATATATACACAAATTGCTTTTGTCAAGAATAAAAAAATATATGCAAAAAGCCCTTGGTAAAACCAAGAGCTTTTTGTGATTAACAATAAATATTATTAGGTATCGCTAGCAGCTGAACCAAATGTTTCTCCATTACCAATCTTATCAAAGTTAGGTGTTAAGGCCTTGCAACCAGCACTGAGTACCCGTGTAGCCCATTTTGCGCCATCATCAACAGATACGGTAACTTGTAACACCCAACTTTTAGAAGCTTTACAATCGTTTAAATTTGTTTTACTTTCTGCTGCCCAAACTGATTTAGGATCACCTGTTACGATAGAACCATCTGCCTCATAGCCAGCATCTTCTTGAGTATAGGTAAAGTTTGTTGTAAAGCCTTTTGTGTCTCCTGATTTTCCACCAGGTACAACATAACCAATGAGTTGGAAGTTACCAATAGCGTTACCTACTTCAGCAACATACGCATCTTGCAACTTTACGTAGGATTAATATGAAAATGGTTTCTAGCAAAGGGCTAGAAACCAAGAGGGTTAGAGTTTTTTGAATTTACGCATTTCTTTGTCTAAGATGGTGTCAATGTATTTGGCGTAAATCAGCGTGGTGGAAATTTCTCGATGCCCTAAAAGTTTACTTGTTACAGCAAGAGGAATGTCTAGCGAAAGACAAGTTGTTGCAAAAGTGTGTCTAGCCAAATGGCAGTGCAAACGTTGAGAAATCCCAAGGCGGCTTGCACCACTGCGTAAAAATTTATTGAAATAAGAATTTTCTGAGACTTTCAAACATTTGCCTTCGTTACATTTAGGTAATAATGCTTTTGCTTGTTCTGGAATCGGAATATAAACGTAATCACCCGTTTTGTGCATTTGCTTGCGAATTTTACCATCTTTAATTTCATCAAAAGTCAAAGATTTTAAATCAGAATAACGCAAGCCAGTAAAACAACTAAAAAGAAATGCTCGAACCGCATTGCGTTCAGGGATTCGTAGCATATTCTCATGTTCCATAAAGCGATAAAAAAGTTTTCGTAAATCAGATACGTTTAAAAATTGTCTGTGAGAATAAACGCGTTTGATTTTTATATCAGCAAATGGATTTTCAGAAATGACACCTTTTGTCATTAAGCGACGAGAAAAATTTCTTAAAACAGAAAGAGCTTTTGCAATTGTTGCTGGCTTATTCCCTAATTCAATTAAATGGTTGCGATATTCTTTTACAAATTGAGAATTAATTTGTTCGCAATGTAAATTGGGAGCATAGTGAAATAATTTTTGAAGACAATAATAATAGCTTCGTTTGGTAAAATGCGAAAGTTCTTCGCTTGACTCTTCTAACGTTTTTAAAGCAATGTCTTTAAACAACATAATATCTCCTGGCCGAAAAAAGGCGGAATTACCTTTGTAAAAGAGGCCAGAGCAAGATTATCAAAAATGTAAAGCCCCGCTTTTTTCTAAAAATTTTCTGTCTAATGAGGAAAACCGTAGGTTCTATTCTATTTTGGAATAAAAAAATGTGTTTTTTTGTGAATTTTTTGTTCGTTTTTCGTTTAATAAATATATAATAGGAACAACCTTTTATTGGCGACCCCTTAAAAAGCGCTGATTTTTGCAAAATTTCGAGCAAAAACAAGGTTATGACAAAAAAATGACATTTTTTTGACAAATCTCTTGACTTTTGTGACAAAAACTTGTATATTAGTGGTTGAAAGGGCAGTTTGCCTAAAAAACTTGCAAACTTCAACAAGGAGAAAATCATGAAAAAGCAAGGTTTTACACTCATTGAATTGATGGTCGTTGTTGTGATCATCGGTATCCTCGCCGCTGTAGCAGTTCCAAAACTCTTCGGCATGATCGCTAAGTCCAAAGCTTCTGAAGTAGGCCCAGCTGCTGGAACCTACGTAAAGTTGCAACAGGCATATTTCTCTGAAAGCAACACTTATGGTGGTTGGACTTTGATTGGTTATACAGCACCTGGTACAAATGGTGAAACAACCAATTTCTGGTTCTCCTCTGAAGGTTTAGCTGCCAATACAGCAACTGCTGCAGCAGTTCCAAAAGCATGGACTGCTGACAACAAAGCAAAATTAAATGATTGTGCTTTGTCATCTAAAGCAGCAGGTGTTTGGAAAGTTTCATTAGATGCTGTTGCTAATGGTAAAGACACTTATAGTGCATCTGTTACAGGTGATGGTTGCCTAGCTTTGACACCAACATTTAACACAATCGGTAAATAATTTCAATTTACGATAAACCTAAAATAGACTCTCGTTTGAGAGTCTATTTTTTTTATAAAAAACGGATGGGTATTATGTTTACATTTTTTTGTATGGGTTTGTAATCTTGAGAAGGGCAGATTACAGCACCATTACCTACATTAAAACCTGTCTTTTCTAAAATTGGAAAATATTTAATATCATCTTTATTTGGATTAGTTTTTTTCTTGATTTCTACTGGATACAGTAAACCATTTTCTTCAAAAATAAGGTCTATTTCCCTCTTTTCCTTATCTCGATAAAAGGAAATATTGGGGGTTCGACCATTATGCCAATAGCTTTTTAAAATTTCTGACACAACAAAAGTTTCTAGCATTTCTCCACTTTTTGCCCCAGCCTCTAAAGCTTCCCATGAATTCCATTTTGTAAGATAGCAAGCTAAACCGGTATCTAAAAAATATATTTTGGGCATTTTAGTCATTCTATTTCCAATATTTTGTGCATAGGGATATAATAAATAAACTATGCCCGAGGTTACTAACAAAGAAACCCAACGTTGAACAGTTACCATAGGTTTTCCGATATCTCTTGCAATGTCAGAATAATTCAAAAGTTGTCCCGTTCGAGATGCTACTGATATAAGAAACTTTAAAAAAAACATTTCATCTCCGATAGAAGTTAAGTCTCTTATGTCACGTTCTATATATGTTTTTAAATAAGAACTGTAGAAATCTTCCCAATCTAGTTCTGGCATGGAATGCATTGCTGGGAAACTACCTCGCCAAATCAAACGAAATAAATCTTCATAACTTAAATTAGTTCCTATTTTCTCTTTGTTTAAAATCCAATCATTTGTAGGTAAAAATTTTAGATTATTCAATTTTTCTTTTGATTCTGATAAAGAAAATCCTTGCATTTGAATGATACCAACGCGCCCCGCTAAACTTTCAGAAACACCTTTCATTAAATGAAATTGTTGAGAGCCAGTAAGCCAAAATAATCCCTTCTCTTGAGATTGATCCACTATATTTTTTATATAGGAAAGTAATTCGGGTGCATATTGAATTTCATCAATAAGTAAAGGAGGAGAGAAGCGTTGTAAAAAAAGATCTGGATTTTCTTTTGCTAACAATCGATTTTCTTGTATATCAAGAGAAACATATTTTCTCTTTTTTGAACTACATTTTTTTAAAATAGTTGTTTTCCCAACTTGTCTTGGACCAGTAATTAATATGACAGGAAAAGATTTATTCATCCTTTCCAAAGTTTTTTCCACTGTTCTTCGGTAGTAATTTGCTAATTTCATTCGCGAGCCTCTATCGACTAATTTAATATATGATGTTAAAATAGTCAATACCTTATTTGTAGTTTTTCCTTTTACATCCTACGTAGATGTGGGCAAAAAAAATAAAGAAATTGATGGTTATTATTTGAATAAATCTGAATGACTTCCTGTCGCGGTAGCAGAAAGTATTAGTTCATTTTCAAAAATTTGATAGATCAATAGCCAATCAGGTTCAATATGACATTCTCTAAAATCACTGAGATTACCCGTAAGTTGATGGTCTTTATATTTTGATGGCAAAGTTTTGCCTGAGGCCAGTAAATCCAAAACATTTACGAGTTTTTTCATATTTTTGCCTCGTTTTTGCATCAGTTTAGCATCTTTTTTCATTCTGTTTGTATATACAATATTATACAAATCCTATTCCTCCAACATAGATGCTACTGCTTCCTCTGCAGATTTATATGGCCCATGTAAATTTTGTCTGTTTCTAGTGTCAGAGATTGCTTCTGCCAAAGAAAAATCAGCATTGTGTTTTACTAAAAAAGGAATACCATTATTCTCTACCGCTGCAGATAAGAATATTCGAATTGCTGTGGATGTATCTAATCCAAGTGAAGAAAAAAGAGAATCTGCTTTCTGCTTCAATGTATCATCAAGTCTTAATTGAAATGTAGCCATAATTGACTCCTTGCTGAAAGAGTTTTTTGTAAATATACATCTAAATAACAGACAATTCAAGTACATTGTAATTACAAACAGTATTTTGCGATATGCTTGATGGGAATATTACAAAAAAAAAGAGCCTCTCGAATGAGAAGCTCTCTTTAAAAATTAGATAAAATTATTCGCCTTGACCAATTTTATCAAATGTCGGAGTTAAGGAAGCGTCCCCATTTGTTGCTGTATATTTAGCACCATTACCAGCATCTGCTGCAATGTCTAACTGCCAAATACAACTATTAGGAGTGCAGTCATTCATGCCAACGGTGTTAACACCTTTCCAAACAGCATCTTTTGAAGTGCCGGCTGCTGCTAAGGAAACAGTTCCATCATCCGCTATAGACCCTGTATACTCAAAATTTGTACTTGCTGGTTTTTTATAACCAATTAGGTTCCAAGCTCCAGCGTTGTTAGACTCACTAATATACGCATCCTGCAACTTTACGTAGGATGTAAAAGGATACAAAACTGCAAAATAACTGTTTTCTAAAAGGCTAGAATTGACAAAAGGAGGAACAATAATATATATTGTGAGAAGAGGTTTATATGATTGCCACAAAAACCATAAACGAATCGCAATTAATAGTCAGTGTCAGTGATGCTTCAAAGTTAAAGTCTTTGAAGAACGCTATCCTATTACTCAAGGGGGTTGATTCCGTTAAGGAAGTGCGTCCCAAAACAGAGATGAGTGAAAAAAAATTCTTCGCCAAACTAGACAAATCTATCGCTTCGATGGAAAACGGTGTTTGCGATGAAATGGGTGAAAATGAGAGCGGTGCTGATTTTTTGAATAGGATTTTATGCCGTACAAAATAATTTTCACTCCGCAAGCCAGTGACGATGTCATAAAACTCCAAAAATCTTGTCCTGAAGCAATAAGCAAACTAGCCAAATTGTTGGATGAATTAAAAGAGCATCCGCGTACAGGAACCGGCAAGGTAGAACGTTTAAAACATTATAGTGACGAAACTTGGTCTCGTAGAATAACACACGAACACAGATTAGTTTATCAAATTCACGATGCTGTTATAGAAGTTCTAGTTATCTCTACATATGGACATTACAAAAAGTAAATCTCTTTTTAATGTTTGGATTTCTGTTTGTCATTTTAAAATTATTTACAACGCATTGCATAATTCAATTTTGTCAAGAAAAACACTATATGCAAAAAGCCCTTGGTAAAACCAAGAGCTTTTTATGTTTAGGAAATAACTAATAAGTTATTTACCGATGTTGCCAAAAGTTGGGGTAAGAGCTACACAACCAGCACCACTTGCTGCAGCATCAAATTTTAAATCACCATTATCTGTTAATTTTACAGTCCAATTTTCACCAGCTGTACAATCATTTAAATCTTTTTTATTTGCTGCAGTCCAGCCAGATTTTGATGTTCCTCCTACAGCTGTACTATTATCAGCCGCAATATCACCTTTACCATAAGTAAAATTGGTTGTTCCTGTTGAGTCAGGACCAGGAGCGGTATAACCAATCAAAGTCCAACCACCAGCAAGATTGTTTTCAGAATAGTAAGCCTGTTGCAACTTTACGTAGGATGTATTTAATTAAGAATGCATTTTTTATTCATTTTATAGAGCTTTATTTTATTAAAAAAAAGTGTTCGCTTGATTTTGAAGCAAGAAAAAATTATATTTGGTGTATGGCGTTGGCAATTAGTACAGTTCCTGTTTTAACAGATGATGTCGCAAATGATTTTGTGCGTCGTTCGGATTTTAATGCAGAACATTTAGCAGGTTCTGAATATAGTGCAGAAAAAGAAGCTTGGTGCCTTAAAATTTTAGAAAATTCAAAAATAGACCAGGAAAAGCGAGCTTCTGGCAAATGAATCTTTCCGATTTTTCTTTTAGTGCATTGGGAAATCCTATAATTGATTTGTCATCATTTGATTGTGGGCGTGCAGATATTAACGATTTCTTTAGAAATGAAGCTCTTGATTATCAAAAAGAATTATTTGGAAAAACTTACCTATTTAGTCCTCGAAACAATTTAAATACCGTTGCGGCGGCTTTTACTGTAGCAAATGCTAGTATCTTTACTCGGTTATTACCCAATTCTAGGCAAAAGAAAATAGGTTACGAAATTCGCCATTCCAAGGGTCAAATAAATTACCCAGCTGTTTTGTTAGGGCGTTTAGGAGTTGATGTTCGTTTTTCTGGTTTTAAATTAGGTCAGCAAATTGTTGAATTTGTTGCACAATGGTTTGCTGGTACAGAAAACAAATCTGGTTGTAGACACTTAATTGTTGATGCGTATAATGAAGATTGGTTAATAAAATTTTATAATGGTTGTGGATTAAAACCAATTTTCGGGAATGAGCTACAAGAAAGAAAATATCGTCAGATTGATGAAGAATTTCCTTTAGAAACTAGATTATTATACCGTGATTTAATACTATTAAGAAGAGAATCTATAAGACGATAAAAATATTATTTTGCAAAAAAAAAAAGAGCCTCTCGAATGAGAAGCTCTTTTTAACATTAGATAAAATTATTTACCGATGTTTTCAAATGTAGCAGTGAGTGCTTTACAATCTGCACCACCCGCAACGTTTGCTGTATATGCATCTTGACCATCAGCAACAGCTGTTAATTTAACAACCCAGTTTTTACCTGGAGCACAATCATTGAGTTTAGCATTGTTTGCTGCTTCCCAAGCGTCATTAACAGCGGCTGAAGTTGTATTTTCTGCAGTTAAAGTTGCTCCAGAAGTAAATGTGAAGTTATTCGTTTTACCATCTGTACCAGGAGCTGTGTAGCCAATGATTGTCCAACCACCATAAACATTTGATTCTGAGAAGTAAGCCTGTTGCAACTTTACGTAGGATGTGCTACAAAATGAGTAAAATAAATTGGCGAATTTTTGTAAAAGATTCGAAAATATTATATAAAATTTAGGGTATAACCTTTTTGGGAGTTGGCATGGCAAAAAAGCGTTGTGTGTGGTGTAATGAAAAAAATGAAAAGTATGTTTGTTACCACGATGAAGAGTGGGGTGTTTTAAATTTGTCAGATTCGTATTTGTTTGAAATGCTTCTTTTGGAGGCTTTTCAGGCGGGGCTTTCTTGGGAATGCGTTTTGAATAAACGAGAGGCTTTTAGAAAAGCGTTTGATAATTTTGATTTTGTGAAAATTTCTAAGTACTCAAGTGAGAAAATAGCGAAACTTCAAAAAACAGATGGAATTATTAAGCATCGTGGAAAAATTGAGGCTGCTCATGTAAATGCTAAAGTTTTTTTGTTGTTAATTGAAGAATTTGGAAGTTTTGAAAAGTATTTAAGAAATTTTTGGAATGGGGAGGTGATATATGAAAGTAATTTAGCGTATTCGTCTCTTTCTGAAAAAATTTCAAAGGATTTGCAAAAAAGGGGAATGAAGTTTATGGGAAAAACAATTGTATATTCATTTTTACAAGCAATAGGAATTATTTATTCGCATGAAAAGGGCTGTTTTTTGTTTAAAAATGGCATTTAGTTTAGTTCTGTGTTGTTAATCCTTGTTTTTTTACCTTTTATCTTTCTTATAAGAGTGAAAAAAGATTTTTTTACGATTTTACATTTTTTTTGTGATTTTTCTTGAAAAAAAACGATATATTCAAGCAGGACATTTTTTTTTATTTGTCAAGAATCTGGAGATTTCTAATGGCAGAAGACTTACAATATTTGATTGATCGTATTCAAAAAGAAGCTGTAGAAAAAGCAGAAGCAGAATCTGCAGCAATTATTGCCGCTGCAAAAGCTAAGGCAGAAGAAATCATTAAAAATGCTAATGCAGAAGCAGCTTTGGCTTTAGAAAAAGCCGATAAAGATGCTGCTGTTTATGCTGAACGTAGCACTCGCTCTTTGGAACAAGCTGCTAGAGACGTTTTGATTTCTGTTGGTAAAAGTTTTGATAAAATGATTTCAGACATTTTGGCTTTGCAAGTAGAAAAGGCTTTGTCTGAAGACACGCTTAAGTCAATGCTTTTGTCTTTGGTTAAAGATTATTCATCAGATATTTCTGTCGTATTCTCCGAAAATGACAAAGTTAAATTACAATCTTTTGTTCTTGGTGAATTCCAAAAAGCTTTAGGTCAAGGTGTTTCTGTAGATAGTGATAAAGCTATTAAATATGGTTTCCGCGTAAAATTAGATGGCGGTAATATTAGCCATGAATTTACAGCACCGGCTATTGCTCAAGCTATGTCGGCTTTAGTCCGTCCACAAATTGCAGAAATTGTATCTAACGCTGCTCAGGGGAAATAATGAGCAACGCTCTTTACTTATTGGCATCTCTTCCGATGTTGAAGTTAGGCGACCAGCCTCCTTTGAGCATTGAAGAACTTCGCTATCGTTGTACTGGAGTTATGTCAGAACAAGAGCTTTCTGCTTTTGACGCTTTAGTTGCTGGCGAAGACCACGAAGATTCTTTTGTGGCTTCTTATTATGCTCATGAAACTCAACTAAAAAATGTAGCTGGGCGGTTGAGAGCTGCTGCTTGGGGGCCAGATGTTCGTTTTTCTGAACGCTCCTTTGTTGGTTTTGATGTGACATTTGCCAAAATGGTTTCAGATGCTTTTGCAAAAACGGATCCGTTAGAACGAGAAATGGATTTAGATAAAGCACGTTTTTGGCTTGTTGATGAATTAGCAGGAACTTGCGAAGATTCCATTGCAGCAGTTTATGCTTTTACTGTGAAATTGATGATTTGCTGTCGTTGGAACCGCCTTTCTGAAAAGGCTGGTAATGCGACAGTTTTACAAGTAATTAATGATAACGACCCTGCTTTTAGGCAGGAATGACCGGAGGTCCATTTTCAATGGCTAGTATCGGAAAAATAATCGGTGTGAACGGAAACTTGATTCGAGTCAAGTTTGATAGTGCCGTGTCCCAGAATGAAGTGGCTTATGCCAAGTTCGTGTCTAAAAATAGTGAAGGCAAGGACGAAGTAGTTCCTTTGAAAAGTGAAGTGATTCGAATCCGCGGTGATTATGCTGAACTTCAGGTTTTTGAAGATACTACAGGTCTTAAAGCTGGTGACGAAGTCGAATTTACTGGAGATCTTCTTTCTGTTGAATTAGGCCCAGGTCTTTTAACTCAAGTTTTTGATGGTTTGCAAAACCCGCTCCCAGAACTTGCTGAAGAATGTGGGTTCTTCTTGCAACGTGGTAAGTATTTGAAGGCTTTGCCTCGCGATAAAAAGTGGGCATTTACTCCAGTTGCTAAACCAGGTGATGTTTTAGAAGCTGGTGATACACTCGGAACAGTTCCTGAAGGTGTTTTCACCCACCGTATTATGGTGCCATTCAAAACTCTTGGCAAAGTAACTGTAGAATCAGTTGCAGCTGCTGGTGAATATGTTGTAGAAGATGTTATTGCCGTTGTTAAAAATGAACATGGCGAAAAACTTGAAATTTCTATGGTTCAAACATGGCCAGTTAAAATGCCAATTAAAGCATTTGAAGAACGTTTACGTCCAACAAAACCATTGACCATGCAACAACGCATTGTGGATACTTTCTTCCCTGTGATGCAGGGCGGTACTTTCTGTACTCCTGGTCCTTTTGGTGCTGGTAAAACGGTGCTTCAACAGCTTATGAGCCGTTATGCAGATGTTGATATTGTGATTCTTGCGGCTTGTGGTGAACGCGCTGGTGAAGTGGTTGAAACTTTGCGTGAATTCCCAGAACTTATTGACCCACGTACTGGTCGTTCTTTAATGGAACGTACACTCATCATCTGTAACACAAGTTCTATGCCTGTGGCTGCTCGTGAAGCGTCAGTTTATACGGGCGTAACTCTTGCAGAATATTATCGCCAAATGGGCTTGAATGTGCTTCTTTTGGCTGACTCTACTTCTCGTTGGGCTCAGGCTCTCCGTGAAATGAGTGGGCGTTTGGAAGAAATTCCTGGTGAAGAAGCTTTCCCTGCTTACCTTGAATCCGTGATTGCAGCATTCTATGAACGCGGTGGGGTAGTTCGCTTAAAAGACGGTTCTACAGGCTCTGTAACAATTGGTGGTTCTGTTTCTCCAGCAGGTGGTAACTTTGAAGAACCAGTTACCCAAGCAACTTTGAAAGTGGTTGGTGCATTCTTGGGCTTAAGTCGTGAACGTTCTGACCAACGTCGATTCCCGGCTATTCACCCATTGGATTCTTGGTCTAAATACGAAGGTATTATTGAATCTGCAAAGGTCGCTGATGCAAGACACATTCTTGCTGCAGGTGTAGATGTTAATAACATGATGAAAGTGGTTGGTGAAGAAGGTACTTCTATTGAAGACTTTATCACATACCTTAAGTCTGAATATTTAGATGCGGTTTATCTCCAACAAGATGCTTATCATGATATTGATGCTGCTTGCACTGGGGAACGTCAAAAATACGTTTTTGATAAAGTTTATTCCATTTTAAAAACTCCAATGTCTTTTGATGAAAAAGATGTTGCTCGTACTTTCTTCCTTAAGTTGACTCAGGTCACTAAAGACTGGAACCGAGTAGCTATGGATTCTCAAGAATTTAAGGAAATTGAAGCAAATATTACAGCTTCCGTAAAGGAGGTGGCTACAAATGCATAATGTCGCTTACCATCGTATTGAACGTATTGCAGGTTCTGTGATTTCTCTTCGTGCAGAAGGTGTTGCAAACCAAGAACTTGCTCAAGTTACAAGCTCTTTCGGTACTTCACTCGCTCGCGTGATTCGTATTGATGGTGATATGGTTGACCTTCAGGTTTTTGCTGGAGCTCGCGGTATTTCCACAGATTCTGAAGTCCGTTTTTTAGGTGAACCAATGAAGGTTCCTTATAGTGAATCTTTACTTGGTCGCGTTTTTAACGGGGCAGGAAAACCTCGTGATAATGGCCCAGAAGTAGATGGCGAACGTATTACAATTGGTGGCCCTTCTGTAAACCCAGCTAAGCGTATTATTCCAAAAACAATGGTGCGTACTGGTATTCCAATGATTGATGTTTTCAATACATTGGTTGTGTCTCAGAAACTCCCGATTTTCTCCATTGCTGGTGAACCTTATAACGAACTTTTGGCTCGTATTGCTTTGCAAGCAGAAGTGGATGTAATTATTCTTGGCGGTATGGGGCTTAAACACGATGACTACCTCTACTTAAAAGACTTCCTTGAAAAGAATGGTGCTTTAGGTCGTACAGTTATGTTTATGCATACGGCTTCTGACCCAATCGTAGAATGTTTGCTTGTGCCAGATGCTTCTCTTGCAGTAGCAGAAAAGTTTGCAACAGAAGGTAAGAACGTTCTTGTTCTTTTGACTGATATGACAAACTTTGCTGACGCGATGAAAGAAATTGCTATTACAATGGAACAGATTCCTTCTAACCGTGGTTATCCTGGTGATTTGTATTCTTCACTTGCAAGCCGCTATGAAAAGGCTGTGGACTTTAATGACGCTGGTTCCATCACTATTCTTGCAGTGACAACAATGCCTGGTGACGATGTGACCCACCCAGTTCCAGATAACACTGGTTACATTACTGAAGGGCAGTTCTATTTGCGTAAAGGTCGTATTGAACCATTTGGTTCTTTGAGCCGTTTGAAACAACAAGTTAATGGTTCTACTCGTTCTGACCATAGAACTATTATGAATACCATGATTCAGCTTTATGCAAGTTATAAAGAAACTCTTGAAAAGCAATCCATGGGCTTCAATATGAGTAACTGGGACCAGAAATTATTGAAGTATGGTCTTCGTTTTGAACGAGAAATGATGGATTTGTCTGTGAATATTCCGTTAGAAGCTGCATTAGACCTTGGTTGGGCAATTCTTGCTGATTGCTTTGAACCAGAAGAAACGGGTATTCCTTCCAAGATGATTAGTCAATATTGGCCCAAAAAGGGGTAATTGATGGCGAAAGTCAAGTTAACAAAAAACGCCCTGAAGGCTGAACGTGATGCATTGAAACGCTACCAGCGTTATTTGCCGACGTTGCTTTTGAAAAAGCAACAATTGCAAATGGAAATGCGCACATTGCAAGAAAGGGTTTTAGCAAAGCGAGATGAAGAAGACAAACTCCGTAAAGGAATGGCTTCTTGGATTTCGCTTTATGCAGAACCTGTTCAGTGGGCAGATTACTTATCGGTTAAAGAAGTCCGTCAAGGAGAAGGTAATATTGCAGGTGTTCGTATTCCAACATATGATGGGGTCGATTTTAATGTCAATTTGCCTGATTTCTTTACAACACCTGTGTGGGTTGACGATGGCATTCGTGCTTTACAAGGGCTTATTTCTTTACGTTTAGAACGTCGTGTTTTAGAACGCCAATACGAATTACTTTCGATTGAATTGCGTACCACGAGTCAGCGGGTTAATCTCTTTGAAAAGGTTAAAATTCCAGAATCCAAAGATAATATCCGTAAAATCAATATTTTCCTTGGCGATCAGCAAACGAGCGGTGTGGCTCGTTCTAAACTTGCAAAAGGTAAATCTTCTGCACGTGCTGCCGCTTTAGACGCACAAAGTGAGGAGGCAGCTGCATGATAACCCCTATGAAAAAGGTTACCATCCTTTGCCTTGAAAAGGATAAAGAAACTTCTTTGGAAACACTCAGAGAAATGGGTGTTTTGCATGTAACTCCACTTGTAAACCCTACAGGTGTAAAGTTAAATGCAGCCAAAGCTAAGGTTTTGCATGTTCGTAAAGCTTTGGAAGCAGTTCCAGATAAATCAAACAAAGAGTCTTTACAAGTAGAAAAACCTGTAGAAACTGTTCATGAATTGCTTTCTGTCCGTAAAAATGCGACAGATGAAATTTCAAAATTGCGTAATGATTTATTGCGTTTTGAATCTTTTGGCAATTTAGACCCAAAATCTATAGAATCTCTTGCTGAAAAAGGCGTCTTTGTTAAACTTTACGAAGTGGATGCCGGTAAATCTATTTCGGTCGATGGCGAAGCTTTAGTTTTACCATTTGGTAAAAATACAAATGGTATGACTTATGCTGTTATTAGCAGAAATGCTCCTGTCTCTGTGAATAACGCTATAGAAATGCCTTTGCCTTCTTTGTCTCTTGCAGAAATGCGTTCTGGTCTAGAAAAAGCAAATGCCGAAATCCAAAAAGTAGAAGATTCTCTTGAAGGCTTAGCAACTTCACGTTCTCAGATTGTTTCAGAGTTGAATTCTGCAAGTGAAGAATTAGAATTGCAAGAAGTTGCTGGAGGTATGATTGGGAATTCTTGCATTACAATGATTCAAGGATTTTGCCCCGTTTCTCGTTTAGCTGAAATTCAAGAAGCTGCTAAAGTAAATGGTTGGGGTGTTCGAGAAGAAGATCCTTCTGAAGATGACCTTGTTCCAACGCTCCTTACGCATAAAGCAGTGGCTAAGCCAATGCAGTTCCTTTATGACATTATTGGTATTACGCCAGGTTATAGGGAAATAGACGTTTCTGCTGTATTCCTTGCGTTTTTCAGTTTGTTCTTTGCAATTATTGTTGGTGATGCCTTTTACGGGGTTTTGTTCTTAGCCTTAACGATTGTTGCTCGAATCAAAATGCCTAATTCTAAAAGCACGGGCTTTAGTTTTATGTATTTGATGAGTGGTATGACAATTGTATGGGGTGTTTTGAATGCCAGTTATTTAGGTTTGACTCCAGAAATTGCACCATGGGTAGCATCGCTTGATTTAGCTAATCATTCCTTCTGCCCAGAAGGGCTTAAGTCGGCAATGTCATGGATAAGAAATTCTTCCAATATGCAATTCTTCTGCTTCTGTATAGCAGTTGTGCATTTGACTATTGCTCATGCTTGGAATATTGTTGTCCAAATAAAGAATAAGAGCATTACTGCACTCGCTCAATTAGGATGGTTATTCTCTACTTGGTACATGTTCTTCTTGGCAGGAAACATGGTTCTTGGACAAAAAGTTCCGGAATTCTGTAGGAATTTCTTTAGCGGGCCAACTTCTGCTCCTATGATATATGTGCTTATTGCTGGCGTTGTTTTGCTTGTTTTGTTCTCTGTTCCTGTTTCAAAATTGAAAGAAGAATGGATTTCAATTCCAATGCTTGCTTTAAACATTGTCAACAATTTTGTGGATGTTATTAGTTATATTCGTTTGTTTGCGGTAGGCCTTTCTGGTGCGGCTATTGCTGAATCTTTCAGCGAAATGCTTGCTCCGATGTTTGGCTCTGTAGGCGGTTTATTAGGAGCAGCTGTTGTATTGCTTCTAGTTCATGCTTTGAATATAGCTTTAGCTGTAATGGGCGTTGCTGTGCATGCTGTGCGCTTGAATACGCTTGAATTTTCAAATGGGTTGGATTTGCAATGGAGTGGATTCAGCTTTAATCCGTTTAAAAAACGGGGAACCAATTAAAATCAACAAGAAGAGGTAAAAATATGTTAGATCACGAAACCATGGTTACTCTTGGCAAAATGGGTGCTGCAGCTGCTCTAGGTTTGGGAGCTTTAGGTTCTGCACTTGGTTGCGGTACTGCAGGTATGTCTGCAATTGCTGTTTGGAAAAAGGCATATGCGCAAGGGAAAAGTGCGCTTTTCACTCTCCTTGTGTTTGTAGGTGCCCCAATTTCACAGACAATTTATGGTATGCTTTTGATGAACTTTATTTTAGGTGCTGCAGAAGCTAAAGACTTTACTAACTGGGCTGCTTGTTTAGGCGCTGGTATTTTTGGCGGTCTTGGCATTATGGCATCTTCTTGGTATCAAGGGAAAGCCGCTGCTGTTGCTTGTGATGCTTTAGGCGAAACAGGTAAAGGCATGGTGAACTACTTGATGGTTCTAGGTGTTGTTGAAACTGTTGCCTTGTTTGTGATGGTATTTGCTACCCAGACGTTCGGATAATAGGGTTGGTTGTTTATACAGAAAAACGGCTCGGTATTTAAGGTCGTTTTTCTGAAATTAACTCCCTAAACCTTAAGGATAACGAATATGGATCAACAGACTATTACGACTTTAGCCAAAATGGGCGCTGCAGCGGCTTTAGGGCTTTCTGCTGTGGGTTCTGCTATGGGTTGCAGTACTGCAGGCATGGCGGCTATAGGCGCTTGGAAAAAAGCTTATCTTAAAGGCAAAAGTGCGTTGTTTACTCTATTAGTTTTTGTTGGAGCTCCGATTGCACAGACAATTTATGGTATGCTCTTGATGAATTCCATTTTGAGTGCAGTAGCAAAACCTGATTTTACCAACTGGGCAGCTTGTCTTGGAGTTGGTATTTTCGGTGGTCTTGGTATTATGATTTCTGCATGGTACGTGGGCAAAGCGGCTGCAAATGCTTCTAATGCTTTAGGAGAAACCGGAAAAGGGTTAGTTAATAGCTTAATGGTTCTTGGTGTCGGAGAAACTGTAGCGCTATTTGTTATGGTTTTTTCAATGATGCTTGTATCGTAGCTTAAAAACAACATTTTAAAAGCCTGGTTTTAAAAACTACTATACGAGTGTGTAGTAGTTTTTTCTTATTTAATTTCCTTTTGCTATTTTTGGCGTATGCAAAAAAATCCGTTTGAACTTTTAAAAACTTCTGAAAAATCAAAAGCAAGGCTTGGTAAATTAACGACTGCTCATGGAGTGGTGAATACACCTATTTTTATGCCGGTTGGGACAGCTGCAACGGTTAAAGGGGTAATGCCGAGAGATTTAAAAGAAATGCAAGCTGAAATTATACTGGCAAATACTTATCACCTTTATTTGCGCCCTGGGACTGATGTTGTTGCGGCTGCCGGAGGCGTTCAGAAATTTTCAGGTTTTAATGGCCCGATGCTTACAGATAGTGGTGGCTTTCAAGTCTGGAGTTTGAAAGATTTGCGAAAAATCAAAAAAGAAGGCGTTGAATTTAGAAGCCATTTAGATGGCTCTAAGCACTTCTTTTCGCCTGCGAGTGTGATGAAAGCACAGCGTGAAATCGGGGCAGATATTATTATGGCCTTTGATGAATGTACGCCTTACCCAAGCACATTAGAAGAAGCGAAACATTCTCTAGCTTACACGGAACGCTGGACAAGAGAGGCTATGGAATGGTTGAAAGAAAACCCTGCACTTCATGGTTATCCACAATACTTTTTTGGAATTGTGCAAGGTGGAATGCATAAAGAATTGCGTGCTAAAGCTATTGAAACTCTGAAAGAACTTTCTCCAGATGGTTATGCTCTTGGGGGCTTGTCTGTTGGCGAACCGCCAGAAGTGATGTATGAAATAGCTGATTTTTGTACCGACCTTTTACCACAAGATAGAGCTCGTTATGTAATGGGTGTTGGAACACCATGGAATTTGCTTGAACTTATTCTTCGTGGCGTAGATATGTGTGATTGTGTAATGCCTAGCCGCAATGCTCGAAATGGAATGCTTTTTACAAGTCAAGGTGTTTTACGTTATAAAGCTGGGCGTTATGCGCGCATAGTTGATGAAGCACCAGACCCTGAATGTTCTTGTTATACATGTAGAAATTTCAGCAAGGCTTACCTTAGGCATTTGTTTCAGGCAGGAGAAATGCTTGGTATGACTCTTGCTACCATACACAATTTGCATTTTTATTTAGAATTGATGCGACGAGCTAAGCAGAAAATTGCAGAAGGTGTTTTTGAAGAATGGGCTTTGGAACAAATTCCTATTTTACAACGAGACATTCCTTAAGGCAATTGCTAAATTTGTTTCATAAAGATTTTTTTTGGGAGGCTTATATGTCTGAAGAACTTAAGTTGAATTTTGTTGATCCAATGCCTATGCGCTATGGAGAAAATTCTCACCAAGCAGCTGTTTTTTATCGTGACCCAAATTGGGATGAAGCAAGCCTTGCTACAGCAAAGCAACTTCATGGGAAAGAACTTTCTTATAACAACATCGTAGATGCTGATGCAGCTCTTGAAATGGCTCGCGAATTTAGCGATTCCAATGCCGTTGTTATTGTGAAGCATATGAACCCTTGTGGACTTGCTACTGGAGAAACTCTTGCAGAAGCTTTTGAAGCGGCTTGGGCAGGGGATCCGGTTTCTGCATTTGGTTCTGTAATAGCTGTTACTCGTAAAGTAGATTTAGCTACTGCAACGCTTTTGAAGGGGCGCTTTGTAGAAATTTTGCTTGCTCCAGCATTTGATGATGATGCTCTTGAATTTCTTCGTAATAAATCAAAAGACATTCGTTTGTTAGAGGTTGGAGAAATTCGCCCACCAAAGCCAGGCAAAGTTTATAAGCATGTGATTGGCGGTATGCTTGTTCAAGATCGCGATGTAGGTACTTGGGATAAATTTGAATGCGTTACAGACATGAAATTCCCAGAAAATAAAGAAAAACTAGCTCGCTTTACATGGCTTGTAACAAAGCATACTAAGTCTAATGCTATTGTGATGGGCTATGAATATAAACCTGGTTATTTTCAAGTGATGGGGTTAGGTCCTGGTCAGCCAAATAGAATTGATTCTAACTTAAGACTCTGCCAACCACGTGTTCGCGATAATGTGGCTCGTTTACCAGAAGCAGAAGGCAAATCACAAGCAGAATTGGCTGAATTAGAAAAGAAAATTTTTGGAGAATTGGTAATGGGTTCAGATGCGTTCTTCCCGTTCCCAGATAATATTGAAGCTTGTGCTGAAGCTGGTGTGCGTTATGTGGTACAACCAGGCGGCTCTAAAAATGATAATCTTTCTATAGAAGCTTGTAATAAACTTGGTGTTGCGATGGTCTTTACCGGAATGCGTCACTTTAGACATTAAGGGAATGATGACTTTTCAAGAAAAACAAGAAAGTAAAGCTTATTTAGCTGTTCTCAATTATTTGAGAGCAGCTAGGCTTGAATCTTCTGAAAAGAAAAAAGCATGGGATGAATTTCAGCAGGCTTTAGATGGAATTGTGATTGATGATTCTTTTAAGTCAGCTATTCAGTTTTGGGTTTTAGAAAATTTGGAACACCACCATCCAGAAGCGATTCGTGTTCGAGAATTGCATGAAATGGAATCTATTTTGATTTCTTCTGCTGCACATTGTAAGTTTCTTGAAGCGACTCATCATGGAATGATTAGTCTTCCGCAAGGAGAGCGTTTGCTTGATGAGCTTTTAGAAAATAATGAAACGCAGTTTGATGGCTGTGATGAAACTCAAATGGAAAATGGTCTTTTGCGGATTTGGAAACGAAACGCTTCTAAATACAAGGATGTAAAAGTTAATTGATGGAAACGAAACGTGTTAGGGTTATAGGAGCAGGTCTTGCAGGTTCTGAAGCGGCATTACAATTAGCTTCTTTTGGCTTTGATGTTGACTTATATGAAATGCGACCAGAAAAACCTACTCCCGCCCACAGGGGCGGGGCGCTAGCACAGTTAGTTTGTTCTAATAGTTTCAAAGGACTTGCTTTGACTTCGGCTCATGGACTTTTAAAGAATGAGTTGAATATGCTTGGGAGCTTTCTTTTAAAAGCGGCAGAGCGTACTGCGGTCCCGGCCGGAGAATCTTTAACGGTTAATCGAGACTTGTTCAGCGAAGAAGTAGAACGTTTAATTCTTGCTTGCCCAAATATTACTTTGCATAGAGAAGAAGTCAAAACACTTGAAGGAGAGTTTCCGACAATTGTTGCTGCAGGCCCATTAGCAAGTGATACCCTTGCCGATGATATTTTTAAACGCCTCGGGAGTGAACGTTTACATTTCTTTGATGCCATTGCTCCAGTTGTTGAAACAGAAAGTATTGACTTTGAACATGCTTTTTATAAAAATCGCTGGGAAAAGGGAGAAACAGAAGATTTTATCAATTGCCCATTAGATAAAGAAACGTATGACTTGTTTGTGCAAAAATTGCGCGAAGCTGAATCTATAGAACCTAGGCCATTTGAAAAACATGAATTGTTTGAAGGATGTTTGCCAATTGAAGAAATGGCAAGGCGAGGAACAGAAACTTTACGTTATGGTCCAATGCGCCCTGTAGGTTTAGGGATAAATCCTACTGGAAAAAAATGGCATGCTGTTATTCAGTTGCGAGCAGAAAATGCACAGAAAACTCTTTTCAATATGGTTGGGTTTCAAACGCGTTTAAAGTGGGGAACTCAAAAAGAAATTTTTTCAATGGTCCCTGCTTTAAAAAATGCACGTTTTGCAAGACTTGGTTGCATGCATAGAAATACATTTATAGAATCACCAAAGCTTCTTGACGAAACGCTTCGTTTGCGCCCAGAATTACCTTGTGCAAATGGAATTCCGCCAACATGGTTTGCAGGCCAAATTACAGGTGCTGAAGGTTATACAGAAGCAATTGCAACAGGGTGGTATGCGGCTTGGAATTTAGCTTCTACATTAATTCATGGAAAGCCAAAACCTTTGCCAGAAGAATCTTGCATAGCTTCTCTTTTAAGACAATTAGTTTTCCCCAATGAAAATTTCCAGCCAATGAATTTTAATTTTGGCCTTTTGCCGCATAAGCAAGAAATGAAAAAGAAAAATAAAAAGGAAATTTTAGGAAATGAAGCCATTTTAGCTGTAACGAAATGGCTACAAGAAAGAGAACAATTCCCTTATGCAATAACCTAATCTAAGTGTTTTACGAGTATGCAAACAACTGAAAAAGCAAATAAAATATTTAGTGAATGGACTCATAAAAAGTCTGTTTTTAAAAAGTGGTTTTCTTCTTTACAATTAGGAAAAAATCATGCGATAGCATTTGCTTTAACTTTATTAGTTCTCATTGTTTCGTTTTTGATTTTTAATAATATTTCTGTTAGTTATGCTCGTAAATGGGATATTGAATTTGGTTTTTACTCCATTCTTTTAACATTTGTTTTTTTGATTGTTGGCTTTATTGTTAATGCAAAAACAATTCCGTCACTTTTAAATGGACGTTTACCTTCTGGTCGGTCTTTTGGAATCTTGACTGTTTTTGTTTTGATTTTTTCTGTTTTCATGTTTTCAAATATTGAAAATTCTCACCGAGTTTTAAGTGATGAAACAAGTTGGGAATCTATGGCATTACAAATGTATTTCAGCAATAGCGGAGGCGTTTGTAATGAAGGCGTTTGGGAAAACGGGAGCCTTGAATGTTTTACTGAAGTGAATAATTTCAAAGGAAAAGCTTTAGGTTTTGTACATTCTATTGCGTATAGAATTTTAGAACCTGGGCGAGATGCTGCTCTTTGGGTGAATTATCCTTTTTATGTGCTTAGTCTTTATGCTTTTTTCTTAGCGTTAGCTCTTTGGTTTAAGCGAGAATATTTTGCTTTAGCCGCAACTGTTTTTTTAGGTGGAATGCCAATTTTATTATTGCAAGCGCGTTCTGCTTCAACAGAAGTTTTATACATATTTTTATTAGCTATGCTTATGGCTTGGTATGCACTTGTACCAAGAGAAAAAGTATCGTGGAAACATTTTTTACTGACTGTTCCTTTACTTGGATTTTTTGCACAGACTAGGCAAGAAACTGTATTTGCATTTATTCCGTTTGCTCTTTATTATTATCGTTATTTTTTAGGAAAAATTTATCGCTTGCCACTTTTTGTTTTGGCGGTAATTGCCGTTTGCTGGCCGTCTATTAATACAATGGCTGCTTATCGTGGCTATGATTTCCAAGGAGGCGAACACGCGGCCCATTCATTTGAAAACTTGTGGTTTAATATAAAATCAAATATTGTAACGATGTTGAATTTTGGAAAAGATTCTTCATTTGGCGGCATTTTAGAAAATCCTTTTTATACCACATTTACGATAATTCTTCTTTTAGCTTTTGTTTGGTTACTTATAAGATTTATTTTACAAGCCCGTTTTATCCGAGGTTTTGTATTAGTCAGTTTATTTAGTTTGCAAATATTTGTCATTTTATTTAATGTTTCTGGAACGTTTGAAATAGATATTAACCAACGTTATGTTTTAGTGGCTTTGCCTTTGTTTGCTTTTTTAATGGCGCTTGGTTTAGAAGATTTTTTAAGTTGTGTAACTAAGGGAAAAATAAAATCAGTTTCTAAATTAGTTTTTGTTATAGCAGGTGTTCTTTCGGTTGGGTTAATGCTTTACCATGCGCCAAGTTTTAGAGCGAACATGCTTTATCATAAAAATAAACTTTTAGGCGAAGAACATTTTTTAGATAAAAAGTTAGAATCGTATCCAGAAAATTCGCTGTTTGTTTATGCAAGACCATGGCAAATGTTAGCTTCTAGATATTCTGGCATTAGTGAACGTACTTTCTTAAATTGGAGTGATGCAGAATTTTCCAAATGGATGTTAAAAACAAATGGAAACATTTATTTGGTGCAAGGGCAAGATGGGCGTGGAACAGTAAACAGAAAATCGCGTGTAGTGGGTTTTAAAACAACAGATCAGATTGCGACGATTCTTGAAAATTATAAAACAGAAATAGTTTTGCAAGAAAAACGGAAATTTGGTTACCCATTAACTGTTTTTAAAATCCTTTCAAAAAGAGGCGTGTCGCTTTATCGACAAAAAATTTCACTTTCACCAAATGAAGGTAAGTATTTAGTTTTAAATAAAGCTTTCCCTGAAAGTTTACCCGGAAAATTTTATTGGAACGAACATTTACGCGAAGAATTTATTTTTGCTGGTTCTCAATCAGATACAATTCTCTTGGATTCGGCTTGGTTTAAGCCAGGGCTTAATCGTGGACGGTTGGAATGTTTTTTACCTGATGGTGATACTTTAAATTTGAAATACGATTATTTTGTTGAAGCAAATGATGTCTCGTTAGTTTCTACTTGGGATATGTTAAATGTTTTTCAAGAATGGGGAGACCCAGAACGCAATAAAAGTGTTGAAAATAATGCTTTGACTATTAAAAAGGAAACTTTTAGATATGGATTAGGAACACACGCATCTTCAAAAATACTTTTAGCAATTCCTGAAAAAATTAAAGGAAAGCCTTTACATTTCTTTGGAGAAATTGGTCTTGATGACGAAAGTGTTTGTGGTGATGGTGCTTTTTATGAAATTTTTGCAGATGGAAAACGTATTTATAAATCGCCAAGGCTTTACACAGAAGATCGTATTTCTGTTCAGATAGAAATTCCGGCAAGTGAAAAATTGGAATTGGTAACGCTTGCAGGTGAAAATAAAAATTGTGACCATACGGATTGGGTAAATATTTGGGTTAAAACCCAAACGGAGCCTTCTCCATGAAAATTTTAATAGCACCTCTTGATTGGGGACTAGGGCATGCAACGCGTTGTGTCCCAGTGATTGAAGCATTTTTAGAAGCCAAAGCAGAAGTCATTATTGGCTCTTGTGCTAATTTGAAATCTTTTTTTGCCGAAGCATTTCCACAACTAGAACAAGTTGAATTGCCTTCCTATGGGATTGAATACCCAACACATGGTTATCAGATGCCCGCGTGGTTACTTTCACAATTACCGCGGTTACAAAAAATTGTAAAAGAAGAACATAAAATTGTTGAGTCTATTGTAGAATCAAAAAAAATAGATGTTGTTTTTTCAGACAATCGTTTTGGTGCTTATTCTACAAAAGTTCCTTCAGTATATATGACGCACCAGTTGCGTATTGCCTTTCCATTTGCGTCGCGTTTTTTAGAAGGTTTTGGCGTTCATTTTCACGCTGAAAAAATGTCAAAATTTTCTGAAATCTGGGTTCCGGATTTGCCCGATTTTCCAGGCTTTGCAGGCCGACTATCGCATGAAAAAATTAATAAGCCATGTCGCTATATTGGTCCGCTTTCTCGTTTTCTTGAAATTTCAAAAACAGAAAAACCAAAAGCAAATATTGAAAAGCAATTTTGTTTTTTAGGCATGGTTTCTGGTGTAGAACCAATGCGGACACATCTTGAAAATCTCTTGTTAGAAGCTTTTCAAAAACTTCCAGGAAAACATGCTCTATTACTCGGAAAACCAGAAATAAAAGAAATCGTTGAAAAGGGAAATGTCGTTTTATACCCACATCTTTCAAAAGAAAAGTTTAGAGAACTTGTGTTGTCAGCAAAATATTTTGTTTCAAGGCCTGGTTATAGTACGATTATGGATCAGGCAGTCCTTGGAGCTAATTGCCTATTTGTACCAACACCAGGTCAAACCGAGCAAATTTATTTGAGTAAAATTATTTCAAAATTCCGTTACGCTCGTGTTATGAAAGAAAGTAAACTCTCTGCCGAATCTTTAGAACAAGCTTTTGCTGGAAGCGTTTATCGTTTACCATTTGCAGATTCCTCTCTTTTGAAAAAAGCAGTTTTTGAATTTATGGAGCAATACAAATGAAAGAATTTATTTTTGCGTTTCCTTTGGCAGAATCATTAGAAAATGTTTCTGTATTTCTTGAAAAATTACAAATCAGAAATACATCAGGGGCAATTATTGTTCCTGGTTGTTCTGTTGCGTTAGAAGTGTTTGTTAAACCTTCGGTAGCATCTCTTTCAGAACTTTTTATGGCTCACCGTCCATTAGACGAATCGGAAAAGGTCGCATTAGATGCTCACCAGTCTTTGTTTTTTCTAAAAGGCTCTTTGAACGGCCCTGATTCTTTGCGAGAAATAAACGTTTTGATTTCAAAAGCGATTGCTGCTGGTGCTTTAGGTGTTTATGCAGAACATTCTGGAGCCGCTTGGAGTGCAAAAGCTTTTTCAGAAATGGAAATTGAAAATGCACCACTTGATTTTTGGTTGAATTTTATTGAAACAAAAAACGTTTTATACACTTTGGGATTAGAGTCATTTTCTTTGCCAGATTTATGCGTTTCAAATAGCAATGGCAATTCTGAAAAATTACAGGATTTACTTTTAACAGTTGCGGAATATTTGTATTTAGAACGTGTTTTAGGTGAATCTGGAACCAAGGTTGAAACAGAAGAAAAAGAGACTTTTGAACTTTGTAAAGAAAATTCTCCATTATTTACAAAAAACGATCCCGAATGGAATCGTTTAGGAACAATGCGTTTAGTAAAGCGATAATTTTTATACCAACTTCACGCCAGTGATTTCTTTCCAAGGAAGTCCCCATTTTCCAATTTCTGCCATAAATGGATCTGGGTCAAATTGTTCCATATTGAATACGCCTTCACCTTTCCAGATACCTTTTAGAATCATAGCGCCACCAAGCATTGCAGGAACGCCTGTCGTATAGCTAATGGCTTGAGCTTCTACTTCTTTGTAACATTCGGCGTGATCGCAAACATTATAGACAAAGTAAGTTTTTGGCTTGCCGTCTTTTTCACCAACAATTTGGCAACCAATGCAAGTTTTTCCGCTGTAATTTTCGCCAAGAGTTCCAGGTTCTGGGAGAACTGCTTTTAAAAATTCTAGTGGAATAATTTCAACGCCTTGGAATTTTACAGGGTCGATTCGAGTCATTCCAACGTTTTGCAAAACATCTAAATAAGTTAGGTATTGTTGCCCAAAAGTCATCCAAAAACGAGCTTGTTTCAGTTCTGGAAAATGCTTTACCAAAGATTCTAATTCTTCGTGGAAAAGAACATAACTTTCGCGGTCACCAATTTCAGGGTAATTTACCGCTTGGTGTTTTGACATCGCTGGGATAGTATGGAAAGAACCATCTTTATAGAAGCGCCCAGGCTGGGTAATCTCGCGGATGTTTATTTCTGGGTTGAAATTAGTGGCAAACGCTTTTCCGTGATTTCCGGCATTACAATCTAAAATATCCAAAGTATCCATACGGTCAAAGTGATGCTTTTTAGCATAAGCCGTATAAACGTTTGTCATACCTGGATCAAAACCAGAACCAAGAAGTGCCATAATACCGGCATCTTTAAAGCGTTCGTGGTAAGCCCATTGCCAACTGTATTCAAAATGCGCTTCGTCTTTAGGTTCGTAATTTGCTGTGTCTAAGTAATGCACGCCTTCTTTTAAACAAGCATCCATAATAGAAAGGTCTTGATAGGGCAAAGCAATATTCATTACAAGTTCAGGTTTGAAATCGCGAATAAGGGCAGCGACTTCTTCTGATTTATCGGCATCTACTTTAGCTGTAGAAACAGGAATGTTTTGAATGGCACTAGCAATTTTATCGCATTTTGATTGGGTTCGGCTAGCGATTAAAAGTTCAGAATAAACTTCACTATTTTGTGCGCATTTTCTAGCCACAACATTAGCAACACCACCAGCACCAATAATTAACACTTTAGACATAAACACTCCTTTTCTAGGATTTTTCAGGCTACAATTTAGGAAATTTTAGAATAAAGAAGGAGAGTTCCTTTTAAGAAAGGGGAAATAGAAATTTTAGAATTATGCTGGAATTTAATTGAATCAAGATTTTATCATAAGCGAATGAACTGTTATTTTTTTCGTTTGCGAAAACGGCTAACAACTCTAACGCAAGCGTTCCATTATATGTTTTATAAAAGCGAAACCCTCCCGTTAAGGAGGGCTTCATGATAGGGTAGTTATAAGCCGGGTTCTGTATCTTAATAAGACGATGACCATCTATCTAGGATTACCGTTACCGATAACCTCAAGCGACCTACCCGGAATTCAAAGGTACGAGCCATACCCGCTAAAAGCGAATCCCTGCTTGGTCTTGCACCAGATGGGGCTTGCCGTGCCACACTTGTCACCAAATGCGCGGTGAGCTCTTACCTCGCCGTTTCACCCTTACCCACTTTGCAGCAGGCGGTTTTTTTTCTGTTGCGCTATCCGTCGCATTACTGCGCCTGGACGTTATCCAGCATCTTGCTCTATGGTGCCCGGACTTTCCTCTGGCATTGCTGCCGGCGGCCATCCGCTACCCAAAACGAATTTAGAAAAATTCTTGAAAAAGTTGTTCGTGAAAATTTTAAAAGAATAAAATTATTGCAAACCAACAAAGCATTGATTTTATAAACACAAGAAATTTATATATTCTCTTGCATGAAACGATTTTTATTCTTACTCTCTTTTTTTGCTATTTCAGTTTATGCTGAAGGCAAGTTAGCATTCTCTAATGAAGTTTATCAAATAGGGAAAATGAAACAAGGCGAAACTCGCCACATTGTATTAGATGGTAAAAACACTGGTGACGTAGCCGTTCATTTAGAAACCGCAATGACTCAAGGTGTTGGTGGTTCAGATTTTAAATTCCCTAAAAAAATTATGCCAGGAGAATCCTTCAAAGTAGAGTTTAATTTATCTACCGCTTATGCCGAAGGTTTTATTACCCATACCATTGTTCTTGTAAGCACAAACGGAGACGCTTACACAGCCACATTAGAAGGCGAAGTCATGCCAGAATTTATTTTTAGCGAACAACTTTTAGACGCAGGCTATTATTCTCCAGGAGAAAAGCGCGAATGGGTTTTCTATGTATGGAAACCTGATTCATCTAAACCCTCTTTAAAGTTGTCAAAAGACGCAAGCAAAGATTTCAAAGCTAGCTTCACGCCAGTTATGCTTAACACAGAAAAGCTAGACGACATCCGTGAAGGCGGAAAAACGCCTGGCATAAAAGTAACACTTTCCACCAAAGGCATTTCAAAAGCAAACACACTTGCCGGTCAAAAAAGTTTAAGGCGAATCGTTGGATTTGAAAGCGCAACCAATGCAAACGCCCACCCAGAAATTCTAGTAATCGGTTATTGGAAATAACTCTCGCTTGCCAAACGCAAAAAAAGTGCTAAATTTGAATCACCTCATCGGGATGTAGCTCAGTCTGGTAGAGTACTTGAATGGGGTTCAAGTGGTCGATGGTTCGAATCCATTCATCCCGACTTCTTAAGGCTCTCTGCAAAAGAGGCCTTTTTTTTATGGAAAGGTGATTCAAAAGCAAGCTTTTGAATCGTCGACAAACCTAAAAAAATGTCAAAAAAGCAAGAATTTTAAAATTTTAAAAGAAAAAATCAAAAAAAAACAAAAAAAATGCATAGAAACTCTCTCAAAAGGAATTTTTTATTATATTTGGTTTCGCTCGGGATGTAGCTCAGTCTGGTAGAGCGTCTGCTTTGGGAGCAGAATGTCGTCAGTTCGAATCTGGCTATCCCGATAAAAAAGAGTCGATACCTATCGGCTCTTTTTTTGTTTTAAAATATTTTATAAAATCTCTTGCCGTAAAAGCTGAATCTTTTTATATTCCAAAATATGAAACAGATAAAGAACCTTTTACTAATTCTAGGTAATCACTGCTGAAGTGAGGTTTTTTATCGTATAAACAGAATGCCCGCTTCAGTATTGCAGCGGGCTTTGCTATTTTTAAAAGGAATCTTTTGAACATAGCTTGTTCCTCTGCTTAAAATGGAGCAAGGAGAAAATTATGCAAAATGAAAGAAAACCGTTTTTTTATGATGTTACCTTGCGTGATGGTAACCAGGCTTTGCCTAAACCTTGGAATAACGCAGAAAAAGAAGAAGTCTTCAAACAATTATTGAAGCTTGGCGTACAAGGCGTTGAAGTTGGCTTTGCCGCCGCTTCAGAAATGGATTTTGAATCTTGTAAAGGGATTGCCAAATTAACGGCTCGTATGGCTGAAGAAGGCGATGAAGCGGCAAGTAAGGTAGTTGTTGCAAGTCTTGCTCGTTGTAACGCAGCAGATATCCAGCGAGCCTGGGAAGCCGTGCAATACGCTCCACACCCACGTATCCATACATTCCTTGCTACAAGTCCACTTTCTATGGAACATGTTTTACACATGACACCAGAGCAAGTAAAGGCTCGTGCAGTTGAATGTGTAACGCTTGCTAAATCATTAGTAGGCACAAAAGGCGATGTAGAATTTAGTGCAGAACATTTTGGTGATTGCTTAGATAACATGGATTTTGTAATTGATGTTTTAAAAGCAGTTGTTGAAGCTGGTGCTACAACAATTAACTTGCCAAATACAGTAGAACGTTATCGCCCGATGCTTTATATTAAGCAGGTTGAACAAGTCGTAAACGCTTTGCCTAAAGATGTGACTATTGCAGTTCATTGCCATAACGATTTGGGAATGGCAACTGCTGCGACAGTTGAAAGTTTCTTTGTAGGCGCCACTCAACTTGAAGTGGCTTTGAATGGCCTTGGTGAACGTTGTGGAAATACGAACTTGTATGAAGTGGCTGTTGGCCTCCATAATTCTGGTGTAGATACAGGGCTTCATTTGGATAAAATTTATGAAACCGCCATTCTTATTTCTCATTGGTCAGGAATAAGCATTTATAGTCGTGCTCCATTGATTGGTGCAGAAGCGATTGTGCATCGTAGTGGTATTCACCAAGATGGTGCAAGTAAAACAAAGGATATGAAAAAAGGAGCTTATCGCCCGATTGATTATTCCATTATCGGCAGAACTCAGAATGATTCTATATCCTTCACAAGCCAGAGTGGGCGCACTGCGGTTTATGAAATTATTACCAAGTGTGGTTACAAATTGACTTTGCAAGAAGCGGCTTCTTTGCAACCAATTTTAAAAGAATTGAGCGAAAAGGAAGGCGAACTTTCTGCTGATCGCGTATTAGATGTTTTCCGCGAACAGAAAGTAAATGTCAATGGTCGTTTGGTATTCAATAATATTGAAGTTATTCCAGATGAAAATCGATTTATTTTCCATTTCAAAAAAGACGGAGAACCTTTGGTACGTTCTGTGACAGCAGAAGGTCCTATTGAAGCAGGTCTTATTTTGATGCGTGAAGTAGGAATGCCTGTAGAACTTGTAAAGTATCGACAAGTTGTTGTTCCTGAACAAGATAAACTCTGGGCTGGTCGAGGGCTTTCTCGTATTCTTTTACGTGTAGGAGATAAAGAAGTAGAAGGTCGAGGCGTTTCTAGTGATACGCTTAAAGCCAATATGCGAGCTCTTTTTGGAGGCGTGAACTTAATTTATTCTAAATAAGTTCTTGCTTTTAATTTTCTTGTATAAAATTTAACTGCCGCGGGCTTTGCCCGCGGCAGTTTTCATAAAAAGGATTTTTAGAATTTAGTGAACAAGTTTTACATGTTTTCCGTTTTTAGTCTCAAGCGTATTTTTTGTATGGGGTAACATTTTATGCTCAACTAAAGTCCCGTCGATACGGTAAATGCCTATAGGTTCTTGTCGGTTATAATTTTTAAAATTATTCCGAATCAGTTGAGGATTTTCTGGATTTTCGTTATTAGAAACTTGTGTGGATACAGCAATAGAATCTGTTGAAATAGTAAAGTTATCATAGCGAATAAAGCAATCTTTTGTTGGAGCCCATTCTGCAGAACTTCCACCATGGAATGTAGAAAGGTAGAACTTATCTACATGAAGCGTATCGTAATCTCTAAAACGTAAAGTATCAACGTCTAAAGAAAGCTCCCCATCAAACCATGTTTGAATGCGCCCATCTTTGTTTCCAAGCCCATGACTTGCAATGGTATTCATGGACATTTTAGTAACAATTCTGTGCCATTTCCCGGTACTAAACTGCTTTTGTGGTATTGTTCCATTAAGGTTCCAAAGGAAATCATCTCCATAAACAGAAATTTGTCCCATAAAATACATGAGTTGCACGGCATAACCGTCTTCACGCCACATAATTCTAGCGCTAAATCCATCGCCGGTTGAAGGGCGTGCGTTTCCTGTATAACATTTACCGCCACAAAGCCCAGGAAGTTTACCGCCTAAACGAAATTCAAAACCGTCTTCAAAGAAAATATCATAAGCAACCCACATAGTATCTGCTAGCTTTACAAGTGGCTGGATAATTTGCCCAGCGCAGGCCGGAGCACCAATAGATTCATTACCAGTAGGACCAACACAACCTTTCGGGTATTTAAGTTGCAACACATTTCCATGCTCATTTCCATCATAAACGATTTTAGCATTTTCGCCATTGTTTTGCTCCATGGCATACCACCAGCTATTATCAGTAGAATTGCGCTTGAAATCTTCTTTGGCGTAGGCATTCGTATAAGCCCCAACATTTCGATTTTCAAAATTCACAAGAGAAATAATAGATGAGTTGTCCTGAGCAAAACTCAGGCATGTTAATGCCAGTAAAAAACTATAAAGAACTTTCATAAAATACCTCTGCAGAAGAATTTATATTCTTTTTCTGAAAGAGGGGTTTAGGAAAGAATTTTGTATGTTTGAAAATGAAAGTTATTTACAGGTAAAACCTTGCAATTCAAGCCCTGCACGCATTTCAGCATAAGTTGATGTTCGTTTCATATCCATAGCTTTCATAAAACGGCAGTCATTATCAATATGCATTTTAAAGCCGGTTTTTGTTTCAGTTACTTCGCCTTTACCGCTAGATTTAATTCTTGTAATCATTTCGGCTTTATGTTTTTCTAGTTCTTGTGGTACAAAAACATCTGTGACAATATCAACATTTTTAATTTCAAAATCGCTGAAAATAAAAGAAATAGTAACGAGATTTTTTAAGCCATTAAATTGTCCATTAACAGAGCAAGTTAAATTCTTTTTCTTGTTAGGTTTCTTTTTAGCTACTTCTTGTTTTTCTTTTGGCAAAGGCGTATAACCTAAAGCATTCAATAATTCGGCTTCTTTTACAACGCCAATTAATCTATTTACAATGGTTCCATTTTTTATTAAGTAAAAAGTTGGGAATGCTTGAATAGGAAGAGTGTTTTTGATTTTTTCAATGCCTGGTTCGTCAATACCAACAGTTGCAATTTTTATATCACTATAATTTTTTGCAATACTAATGAGAGTTGGAATCATAACAAGGCAAGGTGGGCAGCTTGTTGAAGAAATTTCAAGGATGACTGGTTTGTCAGAATTTAACACTTCTTTTTCAAAATTACTGTCGTTTACTTTGACTATTTTAATATCTTCAATTTCTGAATTCTGGTTTTTGGAATAAGAAATGTTAGCGATTAAGAGAATGCAACAGATAATAGAGAAAAAGTTTTTCATAAAAATCCTATTAGAATAAATCTTTCAAAAGTAAAATAGCAAAAAAAATAGACTATAAAGGCTTTTTATTTTATTGCAAAAAAAAATGAAAAATTCCTATAAAACCGTTTTTATTGAGTATTCACAAAAACTGCATTGACAACTTGTCCATAGAAAATATTCACAATGATTTTTTTCGTATAGAGTGATAGATATCTTTGTATTTGTTCGTGTTTTTTTAACAATTAACCAATCGTAAAAGTCTTTGTTGTCTTTGGACAACTACTAAATAAGAAAAAAAGAAGAATTTTAAAAAAAGGATAAAATTTGAACTAAATTAAAAAAAGGATGTTTGGAAAAGGATTTTTATGGGTATCCGTTCATTGATAAAAATAAATGTTTTCATTTTAGTTCTAGTTTCTTTTGGTTTTTCGTATGAACCACCTTCAACAGCAGTTTCAAAAATAAATAGCTATCGTGGGTATTCTGAATTGACGTCTGCAGCATCTGGAATGGATATTGACCAATATACCTACAATATGACTACATGGCAAATAGCAAATGGTGGGTTTTATAAAGCAATGGCAAATAGCTATAAAAATCCATATTCAGGTGGTGAAAAATCAGGTTGGCGTTCTGCTACTGGAGAAGATCTTGCTACAATAGATAACAATGCCACCATTCAAGAAATGCGTTTACTCGCTGTTCGGTATAAAGAAACGACTAATTCAAATTATAAAGCGGTTTTTAAAGAAAGCTTCAATAAAGCAGTGAATTTTATCCTTACGATGCAACGTTCTTCTGGTGGAATCCCACAGGTTTGGCCTAAACGGGGAAACTATTCAGACCATGTAACTCTTAATGATAACGCGATGATTCGCGTAATGGTTACAATGATGGATATTGCAAATGCAACATCTCCTTTTGATAGTGATATTATTGATGAAACCACTCGCATAAAAATGACAAAGGCTCTTGATAAAGCGATTGAATATTTATTGAAAGCTCAAATTGTGAATAATGGAAATTTAACGGTATGGTGCGCTCAACATGATACTCTGAATTACGCTCCACGTCCAGCTCGTGCTTATGAATTAGAATCGAAATCAGGGAGTGAATCTGCTGGAGTTGTTTGGTTCTTGATGAATTGGCCAGAACAAACAGAAACTATTCAAAAAGCTATTAAAGGGGCTATTGCGTGGTATAAAAAAACTCGGGTGACAGGGCTTTATTTTAATAAAAAAGCAGGGACGTTTGAATCTCGTGATGGAAATGTCTTGTGGTATCGTTTTTATGAAGTAGATACTGATGATTATTTCTTCTGTGACCGCGATGGTGTTAGCACGAAAACGCAAGATTTTACAAAAATTAGTGAAGAACGTCGAACGGGTTATCAATGGGCTGGAGATTATGGAACAGCTTTGTTAAGTACAGAATCCGCTTATCTTAAAGCAATTGAAAATGATTCTGGTTCTGAAACGCCTATTTCTCCTTTAGAAATGTTATGCGGAAATGAATCTTGTAATAACATTTTAGAAGGAGAAAATTACTTAGAAATTGACGGAGTAAAAGAATCTTCTAATTTTGGCTTTTTGGGAAATGGTTATGCTAATGTAACGAATGCAGAAGGCTCTTTTGTGAGTTATGGTGTAACGGCAACATCTGCAAAAAAATACACTATTTACTTGCGTTTTTCTAATGGCGGTTCTGTTGATAGAAGTTTTAATATTTTGGCAAACAATGCTATTATACTAGAAAATGCAAATATGGAAATGACAGGAGCCTGGACAAATTGGGATACGAAAGCGTTTGAAATTGAGCTCCCTCTAGGTTATTCTGAAATAAAGTTTATCAGTCTTTCTAAAGATGGTATGGCTAATATAGATGCTTTAGGCTGGACGGATTCTAATCTTTTTATAGGAAACGTAAATATTGAAAACAATAAAGAAAATACAAGTGCTATTTCGCATCGAGATTTAAGGAAAAATCCATTGGGGCATTATGTTTTGAAGTTTGAACAAAACGGAAAACATTCTACAGGTATTTATCTTATGCAGAAAAATAGCAATGTAAAATTTCGTGTGAATGGTATAAGAACTTTAAGTAAATAAGGCATAATATGAAATGGTTTGTCTTACAAAAAATGATGCCTTGTTTATTGCTTTTGCTTTTTGCAGATGTTTTAGCAGTAGAAAAACGTCAAATTGATTTTGTTGTTGGTGTCGATGGCGATTTTAAAGCCGCTTTAAATGCAGCCCAATCTTCAAAAGCGACTGAATCAAATCATTTTGTCATATTTTTCCCAGATGGAGAATATGATATCGGAAGCCTTACAGGCGATGAAAACCAAAGAACAAATTTTACGGCATCACATGTTTCACTGGTGGGGCAGAGTATTGATAAAACAATTATCTATAATAAATCTATCAATGAAGGAATTAGTGTAAGCGCTACTCTTTATTTTAATGGTGTAAATGATATTTATTTACAAGATCTGACTTTATTAAATAAAGCAATTTATGGTAATGAAGCAAATTGTGGAAGTGCTTGTCGTCATGTTGTTGTTCAACAAGTTGGCGATAAGTTTATTTATAAAAATGTGAAATTGCTAAGCGGGCAAGATACATATTATACGAAAAAAAGTGGCGCATCTAGAACTTATTGGGAAGGGGGACAAATAGAAGGTACCGTTGATTTTATTTGTGGCGATGGCAATGTGTTTTTTGAAGGGACAAAATTAGTCATGCGGCGTTCTGGTGGTTATATAACAGCTGCAGCAACAACAACTGAATGGGGCTATGTTTTTAATAATGCCATTCTTGAAGTGAGTAATTCCATTTATAATGGGACATTTTATTTAGGTCGTTCTTGGAAAACGGCAAAGACCGTTTTTTTAAATACTTTAATGAAAGCAGAACCAACGGCTGTAGGGTGGGGCCCTAATATGAATTCAGCACCACAAGTATTTGGTGAATACAATAGTAAAAATGCAAATGGTGGGAATGTAAATACTAGTCAGCGTAGGACTTATTTTGATGGAAGTAAAGATGGCTCAACAGCAACATTAAAAACAGTATGGAGTGCAAGTGATGCTGCAAAATACACTCAAGCAGCTGTGCTTAGTGGAACAGATTCTTGGAGCCCAAATAAATTAACACAACAAATTTCGGCTCCCAAAATTGAACAAGTGGGTGGAGAAGTTATTTGGGAAAATAATGACAATGTCCGTTGTTGGGTTGTTTTTGTAAATGGTAAATACAAAACAAATGTCGTAACGCCCGCATTCTCGTTAGAAAGCATTCCTGTAGGTTCTAAAATAAGCATTCGTGCTGCCAATGCAAAGGGTGGTTTGGGTGCTTATTCAAATGAAATTTCAACAGTAGAAAGTGATGTTGTTTATTATAATGTGTCTTTTAATGAGCCAATTGGTGGACAAATTTTGACTTCTTTTTCTAGCATGAAAGTTGCTGAAGGTAAAACAGTCACTTTTACAGCAAAACCGATTTCTGGTTGGGCGTTTGAAGGTTGGAATGGTAGTAGTGTTGCTGGTTTAAATGTTAAAGATTCCATTTTAACTTTTACTGTAACACAAGATATTGAACTTTCAGCAATATTTACTGCGAAAGGAGTAAGTATTTTTCAAGCCGAAGAAGGGCAAATGGAAAATGCTGTTTTTGAAAATACTAATACTGGATTTCAGGGGAGTGGGTATGTTAATTTTGGTACAGAAAATTCTTATGTAAAAGTACCTGTTTATACAGAAGGTTTTGGAGAATATAAATTGGTAATGACGTATGCAAATGGGAGTAATGCGGCTCGTAGTCTGTCTATTTTGACAGACTCTAGTGCATGCCAAGAAGTTGTATTCAAAACGACATCTTCTTGGACAACTTATGTTACACAAGAATGTTTTATACGACTTCCTTTGGGAGCAAGTAATATTGTTTTTTCAACTCTTAATGGTAACGATGGTCCAAATTTAGACCAGATAGAACTTATTCCTATCAATGTAACGAAACCTGATTCTAATACAACTCCTATCAGAAATGTTCCAGTAGAAAAATTTAACATGGAAAGCGATAAAGCTATTTCTGTAGTATATAATATTCAAGGAGTTCCTGTTCGGCGAGTTCTTGGCATGTTTATAAAAACGGAAGGACTTCCACAAGGCGTTTATATAGTGCAGACATTTGTTTCTGGGAAGCGGATTCAAAGAATGATTCATGTTAAATGACAAGACTAAAGATGGTCTTTAGAAATAAAAGACGAATGTTTGGTTTTTAAATAATCAAGATAAACCTGAAACGTTAGTTTACGCTATACGTTTTTTGAAAAGAGTTAGGCTTAGTATTATAAAGAGAGTCTAATAAAAAAGCCACTAGTTTTGCTAGTGGCCAAAAAAGTTTTAATAAGAATTATTGATTGCCTAAATCACCAATACGATTTTCAGAACTTTTTCTTACACTATGTGCTTGTTTTGAACCCCAAAGTTTATCAACAAGACTTACGCTAGCAAAAGATTCCCATGCATCATCAACCCAGCACCAATGGAAAATCTTGTTGGATTTTTCGGTAGCGTCAACTACAACCCAAGGATAACGTTCATCAGTTGCAGTAAAGGTAAATTGCATTGAATCAGTAAAAGTTTCTGTTGCAGGATTCTTTACAATTTTTAAGTATAAAGGGAATTTTTCTTCGTATTCGTCTGTTGCATAAAAATCACGAGTCCATGCCTTGTTGTTTGTTTTTTGGAAAACAACTACGTTGATAACGGCAATCAAGGCAAGCAAAATTAAAATGCCTTTGACGTTTTTCTTAACGGCAAAGAAAATGCCCAAAAGAAACATTAAAACAATAACGGCCCCAAAATTATAATGGACCATATAAAAAGATTTGAGGACTTCCATAGTCAACTCCTAACGTTATTTGGATTTTTTGGAATTTATACCCGCTACGCTAAAAGTTAGAACATTTTCATTAATTGTGCAAGTTGTTCGTAAATGTTCTTTAGGTAAAGAGAGCCCATTTGATGAAAGTGTCCCCATAAAAGAAGCATTGGCATGGCTTGCGATGGTACGAACGTTTTGATAGCCCTTTTTTCCAAAAGTTAAAGTAAATGTTTTGGATCTAGGATTGTATTCAGCAGAAAAAGTATTATTTTGCTTTGTTTTTAAAAGGTCACAAGTTTTTTTGTTTAAAATAAGAGTTCCTCTTGAATCAATAGAAACCATTGTCATTCCGGCTGAATTTCTGCATGGGAAAATTTCCCATTTAGCTTTAGTAACCGATTTGTTTTCTAAAGAAAAAATAAGCATATTTTTTTCTTTTTTTAATTCATAAGCACCAGGTTGAACAGTTAATCCTAAAAGATTCATTGCACCTTTTAAATAAATTAAGTCAGAAGCAGGATTAGGGAGAACTCTAAATGCCGTCGGAGAAAGTTTTTTGGTAAGAGATATGCCAATGCGTTTATTGGCTTGGTCTACAAAAATTTCAGCATAAGGGTGTAATGAAATTTTGGAAGCTTTGGCGACATTTTTTTGTATTCTTATAAAACCACGGATATCAACTTTTATAGGAATGATTGCATTTGTATTTGCCATAAAAATTACCTTTCATGAATTTTACCACTACAACGGCTAAATTAGTAAAAAGATTTTTAAGGTGCAAGATAAAGGTAAAATTGCTGATAAAGTAACAAAAAAAGAAGATAGGTTATTTTATAATCAAGAGTTTTTTCATTTTACCTTTTTGTCCATCACGATAAAGATAAAGTCCGGGAGCAAATTTTTCGTTAATTTCATTTGGAGAAATACATAAAAAATCAGTATTGTGTTCTTTTTGTAAAGCTAAAGAACCTTTTCTTGTTCTGATTTCTAATGTGGAATTTTCTTTTAAACCTTCAAAACATAAAGGCGTTTTTCCACGATAAGGGTTGGGGTAAGCATTTAATTTTACAACGGTATTTTTTGATGAATCAAGTGTAATTGGCTGTAGACGACTATAAATTAAAAATACAGAATCGGCATTTTGTAATTTCCAAAATTGTTCTCTATAGTCTTTAAAGGAATTAGTTTGGATTTTTGAAAAAATAGAATCGTTTTTGTCTTTGTAGAGATAAGAAATGTAACCTTTTATATCAGGAAATTCAGTTGTTTTACGGTAGGTAAAAAAAGGATTCCCTTTAAGAGAAATTTCTTTTGAATTGTCAAAAATAACAGGGGCTTCCCAAAGAGGAGCATCTTTATAGATAGAAGAATCTTCAAAAGATTTAGCTCGACTTCCGCTAAAGAAAAGTTGTGTGGCTAAAGAATGAAAAACGGAATCTGGCGAGAGATTTTTATGGGAAATGACATTATAAAAGTGCTTTTCAAAAGGTTGGTTGGGAGAATTTTGAAAACTTTCCCAAATTTTTGTATCCAAAGTGGGGCCGAAATTCTGATAAATTGTCAGAAAAAAAGGCGCTAATGAATATGGAGTTGTAAACGCTTCAAAAGATTGCCACTGCATTTTAAAAAATGTTGGAACAAAAGACATGTAGTCATCAATATCTGGAGCAAGAATCTCTTCAATACCGCTTGCTGAAGCTTCAAACCAATAAGTTGGATTTTTATGAAGATCTAAATAGCGTAATTGGATAGCATGATAAAGTTCATGGTAAATGGTGACGCGAATGCCTGCACCAAATTTTTCGTTATAAGTGTAATTGTACGTTTCATTTTTTAAAGGAAAATCAGATTTTAAATAAGCACAAGATTTTTCATTTTGGGTGAAGTTTTCGCTAGATGCATTTGATGACGTGTGCATAAAATCATTATCAATAATTATAGAAGAAGCACCTTGTTCTGTTTCATCTGGTATTGTAATTCCCATGCAATATTGACAATTGTTTTCTCCGACTAATGAATGCAAGTTGCGGAGTAAATCGAGTTCTAAAATTTCGATGGGGTAGAGATTATTTGGTACTTCTTTTTTATAATGATAAGAAACTTTTGCCCCTAAAGGTGGTAATGTTTTATGAGTTTTTGTGAAAATTTTATAAGCAGTTTCGAGAGTTTTTTCAAGTGAATCTAAGAAAACTTTAGAAACTCTGTGTGGCCCATTTGTTGTATAAATTAATGCAAAATGTGGTGTGGTTTTAATTTGTACGGAATCATAGTAATCGTCAGGAGAACACGTTTCAGCTAATTGGCGGGCTTGAACTTGGAATTTTTGTGTTTGAAATATTTGAATGGTGGCGCATTTTTTAGAATGAGCATAAAAAGCAAAGAAAAATAAAAAAATGAGAAGTATTATGCGAGAATTTAGCATTTTAAAACTTGCTCTTGTTCTAAGATTTGTTTTGCTTTTGAAAGAATGGTTTCTGGATAAGTTAAAGGTTTCTGGTGGTAGGGTTTTAGTCGGGCATCAACAATAAGAGGAGCTTTGCATTGCCAATGTTTTTCAATAATGGTTTCATTTACGCCATAAATATCTTTTGCTGGATCTGAACGAGTAAAAGTGACCCAAAGCCAGTTTTCAAAAGAGGCAGCACAAAATTCAGAATTTTCAGTCAGTGTTATCCAAGGGTAGTTTTCTTTTCCTTGAAAGGTTTCAAGTGATTGAGCTAAAATTTTAGGGTCAGCTTCATTAGATGTTTTTATTGCAAGAATCCCGGGGGCTACTTGCCGCGGATCCGAGAAGCCTTCAGGAAGTTTTAAATCCGCGGCAATCTCGGCAAAATTTTTGCCGAGTGTGCGGCATGGTTCCCCAGCCGCACTTAGCACCAATTTAGAACCGTGGTTAAACTTTCCGCCAGAATAATCTAAAGTATCCATTGTTGTAGCTGTTTGAAAATGCAAGTCTCTTTCAAAATGCAAACGCGCAAGCATGTGAGCAAAAAAATCAGGAACATTCTGGACAGAAAGAGAATTAGAATCTTCTTTAGCCGCAATCCACAAGTACTTAGCTAAAGCCGCTTGGTTAAAACCAAGAAGAGCATTGGCAATTTTATGCAACTCCATTGGTTCACGAGTGGCATAAGGGACAAAACGTTCTTTTCCAATGGCTAGTAAAAGAGGATGGACTCCAGCAGCGTCAACGGCATTCATTTCATAAAGCCCATCAATAGAAACAGGAACCATTGGGGCAACTAATTCATGAATAAGTTCTCCAAAAATAGAATCTTCAGCTGGTGGCCTGTGCACAACGGTAAAAGGAAAAATGGCATTAGGCTTGTGATAAACTTTGTGCACTTTCATATAAGGAAAAAGGTGTTTAGCCGAATAATATCCAATATGATCGCCAAAGGGGCCTTCTGGTTTTAAGTCAGGGCTAATTTCTCCTAAAATGCAAAAGTCGGCATCAGTAGAAATAACCCATCCATCTTGAATGCAATACCTAAAACCTCTCCCCGCTAAAATACCCGCAAATACCATTTCTGGAATATTGTGAGGCATAGGCATTGCGGCCGCCAGAGAATGGGCTGGCGGCCCACCAATAAAAACGCTGACTTTAAGAGATTTACCTTTTTGTAAAGCTTTTTGGTGGTGTGCTGCTATACCGCGGTTAATTTGGTAATGTAAACCGCATTCTTGGTTTTGTACATATTGGTTCCCTGAAATTTGAATGCGATACATTCCGAGATTAGATTTTAAAATATCTTTGGAATCAATAGGCAAAGAACAAACTTGTGGTAAAGTTAAAAAAGCTCCACCATCTTCTGGCCAAGAATGAATCTGGGGTAAATCAGATAATTGACAAGTATGCTTTAAAACATTTTTAGAAAAAGAATGTCTGGGTAAAGCATTAATGCCGGCAAATGGCAGGTTAAAAAAATCTTTTGGGTGTTTAAAAAAATCTTTAGGAGACGCTTTAAATGAAATGGCAGTTTTAATTTCTTTTAAAGTGTGTCGGAATAAAAAATTGGCACGTTCTCTTGTACCAAAAATATTAGACACTGCTCTAAATGGAGAACCTTTAACTTTTTCAAATAAAAGAGCCGGCCCATTAGCTTCAAAATTTTCTTTTGCAATAGCGGACATTTCTAAAAAAGGGTCCACTTCGGTTTTTACCCGAGAAAGCATACCGGCATGTTCTAAATCTAGAAGAGCGTCTTCTAAAGAACGATAACGCATGTTGATTTTTTAGCCAGCTGAAATGGGGGCTTGAATAGCGGCAAAAGTTCCAGTTTTCTTTTCTTTTTGCACTTGCAAAAGAATGTCAAGAGCTTTTTCTCTAGAATTTAATACGTAGAGAACAGAAGCCTTTTCTAAAATGGAGGTTAGTTCACTAGATTCGCCCTGGAATTCAAAAGAATCATCACAAAGCGTTAAAGCTCCATCTTGAATAAATGAATGAATGGCTGTGAACCCACGGAACGGCCCTTGGTCTAATCTAACTGTAAAAGAATCTTCTGTAGCAGAAGAAACTATACCTGTCCACTGTAAACGTTGGACACCATAGAACAAAGCGTAACGCACAGGAGCGGAACGAGCAAAACCTTCAGGGAAATAATAATAAAGAATGGCGTTTTCTCTGGTTTCTAAAGAAAGTGGAGCGACTCCCATCCATTCCAAAACACGTTTTTTGGAGTATTCAAACCAGGAACTTTGAGTAAGTTTTACCATATAGACTAAAGATAGATTTTTTACAGTAAGAAAACGAAAAATTTATTAAAAAATCATGTTTTTTTTGATGAAAAAAATCCCCAAAAATAAGCGTGAATAAAGTATCTAAAACTATGGAAAATCTTGTTGAAAAAGTGTCAGTTTCTCTTAAGAAAGAGACACTTTCTCAAATAAAAGAAAATCCTGTGGCATTTTTTAAAATTCGTAATCTACAACACAACGGTCTTCAACGATGGTTTTAACAAAAGCAACAATTTTTTGGTGTTCCGGATGTGCTTGATAGATGTCAAGTTCTTCTTTTGTATAAAAAACAGTGTTCAATGCAAAATCCCAAGCAGCAGGCGAATCATTAAAGTTAAGACCTGATTCTATTTCAATTAATTCGGGAATTTTGTCTTTGAGTGATTGAAACATTTCAATAAGTTTTTCTGCATTTTCTTGTTTAGAAGCATTATTGGCTGTTTCTTTTAATTTCCAAAAAACGAGATGACGAATCATAAAAACCTCTTAATAGTTTGGGGTTGAAGCAAGTTCTCTGTAAAGAGCTAGTTGTCGTTCAAAACAAACTTTCCAACTAAAGCGTTCTGCATAGTGCCTTGCAGAGTCTTTCAAATTTGTGTCTAAAAGTGATAAAAGAAGAACTATTTTATCGGCTAATTCTTCAGGAGTTCTTTTTTTCAATAAACAACCCGCAGAAGAATTTCGAACATGTTCAGCAGCTGCTCCAGTATTGGCTGCAACCTGAGCGTTACCTGAAGCCATACTTTCTAAAATGGAAAGACCAAAAGTTTCCCAGCCAGAAAGTGCTAAACCAATATCGGCACTTGCATAATAACGAGCCATTTCTTCGATTGAAGAAATAAAACCAACATAGCGGATATTAGGGAATTTTTTAGCAGCAAGTAAGGCGTCTGGCAATAAAGGCCCGGTGCCTGCAAGAACTAAGGCAGGAGCCTTTCCCAATTTTTTTTCTAGTAAAGGATAAGCGTCTAAAACTAAATCAAGACCTTTTTCTTTACAAAAACGATGTGGGAAGAATATTATGGGACGATCTTTGTCACCTTGCTTTAAAAGGCTCACCAATTTTTCATCGCGTTTTGTCGGCGAGAACATAGATATATCGCACCCAAGTGGTACTTGATGGTGTGCAGGTAAACCTTTTCTTTTTAGACGAAGTCTCGTTTCTTCGGCTGAAACTTGAATCCCAGTAAACCCTTTAAATTCATAGCGAGCGTAGGCGAAAGCAACTTGACTAGCTAGTTTGCCTAATTTTTTTCCGAATTTTTCAGCAATAGGGCGTTCTACATAGGTAATTGGAAAATCTGCATGCCAAAAGCCCAGAAGTTTTGCCCGAGGCACTATTTTTTTTGCATTTTTCCTAACGACAGTTGGGAGAATATAAGGGGAACCGACTTCAATAATGTCAGGTTTGTGTCTCTTTAAAATAGGCGCAATTTGAGAAGATTTCCAAAGCATACGGTATTCCCATTTACCTAGGAATTTAAACGCTTTAACGTGTTCTATAATTAAAGAATCGGTTAATTGTTCTGTATAAGTTCTGGAATCGGGCATCACGAAAACATAAACAGCATCTGTTTCGTAACGATAGAAGTTCATTTTTTCTAAATGATAACGCCGAACACCGCCTCCTGAAGGGCTCCAGAAATTATTAAAATCCACTATAGTAAGAGACATTATTCTTCTTTTATCCTTGAAGAGTTAGGGTCAGCAATCAAACTCCCTTCAAAAACATGGTTTTTGCCAAGGCGTTTGGAATTAACAGTCAAGAAAATGTTTCCGCCTTTTGCTTCTAACCAGTAAATTGCATCAGCGTCTCTTAAGTATGGTCTTGGACCAACGAGATTACCATCTTGCTCAAGCAAATCGCCACCAAGGAATATTGGAATATCCAAAGCCTTGTAAAGGTCAAGCATCGCAGAAGCTCGTCTTTCATGGATGTCAGTAATATCTTTATGGTCAGAAATTTTTAAATGGTCTATGCCATCTAAAATAACAAGTAAATTAGCGTTACTCTTTTGTTCGTCTTTTAAAATAGTCAGCAATTCCTGATTGTCGAATGTCGGGTCATCTTCCCAAATTTCAAAACGATTATTTTTAACATCGGCAATAAGTTCTTTTGTTGCTTTTAAGATAGCTTGGTTAATTTCATCGGATTCGTTTTGCTTACGGGTTTCAAGAACAGAAAGCCCAGTTTTCATAGCCACCAAGCGATCAAAAACTTGCCTACGAGGCGTTTCAAGAGCAATGTAGATAAGTTTTAAATTTGGATTGTTTTCCAAAAAGTCTAACGCAAAGCTGCTTAAAAGTTGTGACTTGTAAGCATAAGGTTGCGATGACACAAAATAACACCCTGATTGAATGCCGTCGAGAGTTTCTGTAAGTTTTGGGAACGAATGAAGAGCGTAACCAACACTTTCATTTGATGGACAATTCATTGCTGTATCAAAGTTTTCTTTGATATCTTGTAACAACATAGAACGACGATGCGAATGAACTGTGTCTTCTTCGGTGCGACGAATGAGTTCTAACAATTGATCGGCATCGTTTTTGCGAATGATTTTATCAACTGTTTCATTTCTAGGTAAAACGATTGATTTCATTCTAAGGCCAAGATTTTCAGCCATTTTGAGATAGCGTTGGATCCGGAATTCCTGTGCTCTGCGGTTATCTTCTCGGCGTAAAAGAAGGGTTACAGATTCGGCACCACAAGCTTTTAACTTATAAAGATGGCTTTCTGCTAGTTCTTGGTAAAGTATTGAGCATACACCAGGAATGCCAGCAAGGTCTGCAGTCAAAGCATCAAAAAAACCTTCAACGATAATCGGGCGTTCAATGTCAGACTGGATATTGAATGGAATCGTTGCAGGACCAGAAGCAAAGGACATGTATGGATTTGGAGAATCGTCTAAAGTTCTTCCATATACGGAATGGATTACGCCCTTGGCATTACGGGCAGGTATGGTTAAACGAGGTTCTCTAGAAAGTTCAAGGTTATCTAAATAGAACGTCACCTGATGGCGTTCAATACCTTGCAACATGCAATAGCTATAAAAAGGTTCAGGATCTCCGCTATAATAGCCAATGCCGTAAAGTTGAGCTTGACCAACGGTCCAACCTCTTGATTCAAGGAATTCAGCAGTAGTTTCACTTTTAGCAGCTGCCCAATAACAATAAGAAACAAATGCTTCTAGAATTTTGACTTTTTCTCCGCCAAGTTGTTTCCACTTTTGTAATTCTTTGTCTTCGGCATTTGCACTACTAGAACCGAAAAATTCTGCGGCTTCTTCTTTAGCCGATGCTTCATCTAAACCATTAAAACGACTGCGGATAATAAATTCCATCAAGTCGCCTTCGTTACCACATTGCAAGCAACGATAACGCCAATAACCTAAAGCATCATAAAAAAATAAAGATGATTCTTCTGGGGCATGAAACGGGCAACAAGTGACGAGATTACGTCCCCAACGATCTAAAGCTATACCCAATTGACGAGGGTGGGTCTTTTTATGCGAAAAAGGAGTGTGTTCAGAATCCATAAAATCCTCTCGTGTACAAGACACATTTTTTTAAATCTAATAATTCTCTTTAAAAGCGGTTTCTTCTTTTTTAATAATGTGCGAAATTTCAGAGTTTTTTGTTAATTTTAAAAGAGAGTTTGGTGAAAATAAATCAAATTATCGCATCAGATTTTTGTCTGAAGGTTTTTATGATTGTTCTTGGAATAGATCCCGGTTCTTATACAACAGGATTTGCTGTTTTAGAAAAAACAACATCAGTCAAGGTGTTGGATTATGGAGCTATTCTCTGTAAACGTTCTGATAGTGCAGACAAGCGATTATTACACATTGTAACCGAACTTGAAAAGATTTTGGATAAGTATCATCCAGATGTTTTAAGTATGGAAGGCGTATTTTTTGCAAAGAATCCTAAAAGTGCTTTAATGCTTGGTCAAGTGCGTGGAGCGGTTCTTGTAACTTGTTCTCGTTATGGATTAAGTTTTGCTGAATATAGTCCACGTTCTGTAAAAATGGCTGTTGCTGGTAATGGAGCGGCATCAAAAGAACAAGTTGCTTTTATGTTAAAAGCTTTGCTTAATTTGTCTGTAATAGAAGGCCCTTTAGATGCTTCAGATGCTTTAGCTATTGCTTGGACGCATGCGTCACCGCCACCTCTTTTATCTATGCTACCACCTAAAAAGAAGTCTAAGAAAACTAAAGATGCTATGCGAGATTTAGCCATTCGTATGGGAGCTATTTTACCATGATGCTTCGAGAACCCTACGGAATTTCAGAATTGGGACTAGGAAAAATTTTCCCGGAAAATCTTTTTGTAGCAAAAGATATTATTGAAGATCTTGAAAAGTTGAGACAAAGTGCTTTGCAAGCAGGTTTTTCTTTAAAAGTTGAAAGTGCATTTCGTTCATTTGAAAAACAATTGTCAATATGGAATAGAAAAGCTTTTGGTGAATTGCCTTTATTAGATAAAAACGGAGAAGTTATTCAGAAGTTACCTGAAAATGAAACAGAAATGATGTATTGTATTTTGTTCTGGTCTGCTTTGCCAGGGTGTTCTAGGCACCATTTTGGAACAGATATAGATGTTTCTGATGCAAGTGCGGTTTCTGAAAATTACGAAGTACAATTAACACCGCAAGAATGTAATGGGGTCTTTGCTCCCTTTCATGAATGGCTTTCTGAATGTATAGCATCTGGAAAATCTTTTGGCTTTAACCGCATTTTTGAACCTGGTCGAGGAAAAGTACAACCAGAAAAATGGCACTTATCGCATTTACCGACGGCAAGAAAAATACAGGATTCCTTTTCTATAGATACATTAAAAGCAATTTATGAAAAAACAGATATTGCGTGTAAAAATGCGATTATAGAAAATTTGGAAAAATTATTAGACGAATACGTTTACCCTTATTTTATTTGATTCTATGTTTCGATCGATTGCAGACCAAGGGACTTTTTCTTTAAAATTCAAGCGTTATGGAACGTCTGTTCTTGGTGCTCCTCTTTATTATTTACCTTCTGTTTTAAAAACAGAACTTCTTGTAATTGCGGGGATTCATGGTGAAGAAGCAGAAGGCGTTTTTTTATTAAGTAGAATTATACGCTCATTGAATCAACCTTTGGAAAAAACGGCTTTTGTGTTAGCGGCAAATCCTGATGGTCTTTTTCTTGGCACGCGGGCTAATGCAAATGGGGTGGATTTAAACAGGAATTGGCCAACTAAGAATTGGAAAAAAGACAAGTGTTTTTCAAGGCCTTATTTGGAATCTGAACCAGAAATAGAACTTTCAGCGGGAAAATCCGGAGCATCAGAACCAGAAACAAAAGCATTATTAGATTTGATACAAAAGCTTTCTCCAGAACAGATTCTTGCGATACATTCTCCTTTAGCATGCATAGATTCATTAAAACGTACGCCCGTTGTTTTAGCCTTAGAAAAAGTTTTTTCTTTACCATGGGTTGAAGATATTGGGTATCCGACTCCGGGGAGTTTAGGTTCTTGGTGTAAAGAAAATAAAGTGGAATGTATAACGCTTGAATTACCGCGTCAATCTGGAGAAGAAATAGTTCGGGATTACCAAAAGGGATTTACTGAGATTTTAATAAATGGCGTTTAATTTTAGGTTTAAAACGACACAAGTGAAAATTTATTCAAAAGGCTTTCCAAACGGAAAGCCTTTTGAATAAATTAAAGAAATTTTAACGAGAAGCTTCTTCAATGATTTCTTTTCGGTGAAGAAGTCCGCTACCAAAACCAACAACGATATAAATAGCCATTTCTATTAAAAGAAATTCGCTGATATAAGGGATTTTTTCTGAAATAAAAAAGAAACCGCTAATGTAGGTCAGGATTATTAAAACAATTTGTCCCATATTAATGAATTTATTTTTTCTCATTTGAAGTTTTGGAAGGAATAAAGGACTTACCATAAGAAGTGCAGAAACAAGCATTGTAAAGACTGGCACAAATAAAACGAGAGAATTCTGGTTGTCTAAATAACCTTTTGAGAGCATAAAGGCCAAAAGGATAACATTTAATGCTCCGGCAAATGTGGAAGGCAACCCTGAGAAGTGGTGGTGGTAAGAATCAGAATCTAGAGCGTTGTATTTGGCTAAACGCATTGCGGCACACAAAACATAAATGGAAAAAACGATTAAAAGCAAAATGAGATTTTGTGAAAACCATTCAGGAGCTTTTGCTTTGTAACAAAATACAAGCCCAATAGCTGGTGCTATACCAAATGCAATAAGGTCTGCAAGACTATCAAATTGAGCACCGAAAGCCGAGCTGGCATTTACAAGTCTAGCAGCAAATCCGTCTAATTTGTCAAGTAGAACGCAAAGAATGACAAAATAAGCACTCATACGGAACGGGTCTGCAGAAGAAAGATTGGAAAAAAGTCCAGTAGCCCAACAAATAGCAAAAACACCTAAAAGAAAATTCATGCTTGTAAAAGCATTAGGCAAGATAAAACGCGAATTTTTCAAAATAAGACCTCTTTGTTTTCTTTTTGCAACAAAGTTAGTTTTGTTTTTTGGTTTGGCGGATAGACCAAAGAGCTTTTACACCTGCTGCGGTGATTAAATTCTCTGGTGGTGCGTAAGGATTCTCTTCTGTTGGGAAATTAGTCCAGTTTTTAGTCGAGAATTGATAATATTGAGTTGGTTTATAGAAAACAGGAATGACCGGAATATCTTGCATTACAATACGATTCAGTTCTTTGTAGGTTTTTCTGAGTGCGGTAGAATCTTTTAATGTTGGAATAATATCCAAAAGTTCATTTACTTTTTTGTTTTCGTAGCGACCCTGGTTAAAATACAGAGGTTTTCCTGGTTCAGGTAAAGAATTACTGTAAAGCAACTGTTGTAAACGGAACCATGGTGTAGCTACAGAAAGGTCTGCAGTTTGTGTTTTCATAGCAAGGTCAAACGTGCCTAAACGTAAGTTGGTTTCCCAAACCGGATAGTCAACAAAACTTTTTTCAGCAGGTATGCCAATTTCTTTCATAGAACCAACGATAACAAGAATAGCATCTTCCCAATCAGTCCAACCTTTAGGACATTCTATATGAATAGTTGGGAGTTGTTTTCCATCCTTTTCTAAAATCCCACTAGCATTCCAAGAATAACCAGCATTTGCCAAAATTTCTTTGGCTTTAGCAGTATCAAATTGGTTCCCAAAACGAGTAGCATCTTCTTCATCGAAATACTGATTTTCTTTGCCGAATGGGAGAATTAAGCCCGGACGGATAGTAGGAGAGTAACCAGAAATAGCCCTTTCTCTAATTTTTTCAAAATCAACAATGTGAGAAATGGCATGCCTAAAAGCCGAATCATTGAAAGGAGGTTTTTGATGGTTGATAATAAGAGTGACTATAGCACCAGGATTGTGATAAGGCGGATTTAAACTCCAAGCACGGATTGAATCTCTTAATTTGTTCTGAATGTGTGGGAGGAAAACAGAAGAAAGGTCTAAATTGCCTTTAGTCATTGCACTATTAAACGCATTGTTTCCTGCATAAAGAGAATGAATTATAAAGCGAGGAGCAGGTTGCTTTCCATTGTATTTAACATTCCCCCAATAGGCGGAATCTCTTTCTAAAACAATTTTTTCGGGAGAAAAAGAATGCAAACGATATGGACCAGAAGCAACAGGGTTTTTGGAATTATCAAAAGCAGCTATTAGTGAATAATCATAATTAGATGCTTGCTTATGTTGTTCAATCAAAGGAGCGAAAACATGTTTTGGAAGTATAGAAGTTCCTGCAAGAATATTGAGAATCATCAAAGGAGATGGATTTGTTGGATTAAAATGAAACTCAATAGTGTTATTTTCTGAAGAGATGTTTTTAAGATATTCCCAAGAACCATGACGAGGAGTTGGCAAAATAGAATCAAGATAAAATGTATAAGTAACGTCTTCAGTTGTGACTGGTTTACCATCATTCCAACGCGCTCTAGAATCTAGTTCTACAATAATTGACGAATCAGTTTCTGTAAAACTTTTGGCTAGCATTGGTTCTAGCTTTGCTTCTAGAGGATCGTAAGCAAACAAAGCCTCGTAAAGCAAACGGACGTTACCATCAATTGGAAAATTAGGATCAGCGTTTAATGGATTGAAATTTTTTGGAGCCGCCCAATCAAATCCACCTATATAGAGAGTTTCTGCTCTAGGGAAAACTTCTGTAGTCTGTTGAGTTTCTTTTTGATCGTTACAAGCTATCAAAAAGTAAGAAGGAATAACACATGCAATGGCAAGCTTTTTCCAAAAAACAGACATTCGACCTCCAAATATTTTCTCATAATATATCATTCTTTTTAATAAAAGAGAATAAAAAAACAAAAAAAGAATAGTTTTTTACGTGAAAATAAACACAGGAAAAAGGTTTTATTTTTTAATAAAATAAACAAATTCTTTCTAACTACTTTAGTATCAAAGAGTTAGAGTAATGTTTACAGAAATTGACAAATTATTCCTATTGTTGTTTGTCTAAATTGAAACCAAAAAGTAGTTGTTGATTTGTTGGACAAAACAACATATTGTCAGCAATAAAAGGAGAACCGGCATCTCCAGCAATACTCAAACGTTTTATAGTTTTTCCGGATTCAAGAGAAATTTCAAGTAAATAATTTTTTTTGTCTATCCAAAGAGAATTTTTATGTAGAGCAAATTTTCCAAAGACAGAGTTTCCTCCTTTATGTTGCCAAATAATATCGCCTTTAGGGAGAGAATATAAGCGAAGTTCTTTGTTGTTTAAGCTAAGTAATATAGCGGCTCCTGCTTTTTTATGTTTAATAAATTCAGCATTTAAAATGTCTTGGCCAGGAGAAAGTGTAAGTAGTGGAGCGTCAAAATCTGTATAAAGTAAAATTCTAGAATCTGTTGTAATGAATGCAATGCAAGAGTCGCTTGTGGTAAGGCTTGCAATTTGAGCTTGTAAAGAAATTTTTTTGTTAATTGGTAAACCAGAAGAATTTTGTAAAAGTTGTATATCTCCATTGGTTGTAACAGAAACAAGATGTTTTTTATGTAATATGGTAAAAGTAGGCTCAACACCAATTTTTCTTGACCAAGCTTGCTGAAAATTAGGCAAAAGAATCTTAACTAAAAATCCATTCCACGTAGAAACAAAAAGAGCATCAGAAGTAAAATAAATATTGAATATTTTACCTGGTAAGTCCATTGTTTTTTGTTGAGATAGATTTTCAATATTAAGAATGTTTAAAGAAAATCCAGACCCCAATGCAAACCAACGATTATGATGGGCACTGACTGGAGCGCTTTCCATTTTTCCTATGGAGTGAGTCCAACGTAAGTTTCCATTTTTTGAATTTAAAGCAATTAAATTTTTAGAAGCAGCATCTATTGTGAAAAGAGAATTACGGAAAGAGAAAAATTGAGGGTAAAGAGTTTGTTGGGAAATTGGAAGAGAAGTGATATAGTCTGCGCCAATAATTTTAGCGTAATGATTGAAAATTTTATTTTTGGGGAGAGAATTTTTAGATGATAAATTAATGGCTTTTGCCCAAGCTTTTTCTTTTTCAGGAAGCGGAGCATTTGTTTTTTCTAAATAAAGCGCTTTTAAAAATAAACCGTCTAAATTTCCTGGTTCAATAGTTAAGGCTGAATCAATAATAGAAATAGCTTTTTCCCAATTATCTTGTTGTACCCAAATTGAGGCGATTTGAATCATTTTTTGGGATTGAATAGATTTTTTTCCATAATGTAAAGCATTTAAGACTTTTATTGAATTGAGTGTGTGGGGGTAGTATAGTATGCCATTTTGTACCCATGGCTCTGCAAGTGCAGAAACACCAAGATGAAAACTCCAAGTGGATTCTAACAATGTATCTAAAGCCAGTAATTCGCCGTTTCTAGAAAGGAGTGCGATTGAACCTGTGTGTAGAGAAATAAGAGAATTGGCAGAAGTTTGCTTTTGAGAAATGATTTCGCCATTTTGTTTTTTGATTAGAAGAGTATTGCCTGATGGTTCTAGAATAACAAAGTTCGAATTGAGAGTAGCAACTTGTTCTATTATGTGAGAATTGATTCGCCATTGAGGAACGTTAAGATTATTATTTGAGAAAAACCAAATGGCATCCCCAGAAGACAAAAGGATTCCATTTTTATCTTGGAAAAAAATAGTGATAGGATCAAGCATTGATATAGTTCCTAATTCTTCACCATTTTCTTTTGAAATCATATGAAGCGCATTGTCTGGGCAATTGAGCCATAGAATTTCTTGATTGTAGAGACTTTTATGTAATGAACAATCTTTATATTTTTTCTCTGAACGAAAACGTTCGTTTTTGCCAGAAAGTAAAACGAGTTCTTCGCCATCAATGTATGAAATAGAATGAGGGGATAAATAGAGAAATTCGCTAAGTGTTGTTTGAATAGGAATGGATAGAACAGGAAAGATGGATTGATAAGGGGAATAAGTAAGAGTATTTGATTCTTGCCACCATACTCCTAAATCGGAAATGTGTAAAATCTTTGCAGAAAGTGAAACATCAGCAGGTAAATTAATTTGTTTTTTTGAATTTGGATTGTAAATTTTATTATTGGTTAATAAAATTAAAACAGAGTCATCATTGAAAAAATGTTTTGCATTTGCAGGGAGATTTAAGTTTTCATAAATCATTTTTTCTGCTTCTGGGTTTAGTTTGGCTAAACGTTCTGCATCCCAAAAAGCTTGTGCGGCTAAATTAGTTTGGAGTAAATTTTGTTTATAGAAAAAAGAAGCATTATTGATTTGTCCAGAAATGTCGTTGATTTTCCCAATTAAAAAATCAGCTTCATTTCGTTCTTTTTCATTCCCATTTCTTGAAATATCTTCTAAAATTTTGAGAGCTTCATTAGCCTCTCCTTTCATTTCAAATAAATAGGCCGCTTTTTTAAGTTGTATAGAATAATTTTCAGCATAAGAAACTTGAACAGAAATTGTTATAATAAGCAAAGCCAGAGACATTGCTTTAAAAAACATTTTCAAGTTCATAATAAGCATTTCTTACCTAAACGTTGAATTTATAACCAACTGTTGGAATTGTGATTATTTTTGGGGTGGTTGAATTGACTTCTATTTTTTTACGAAGGTTGGCGATATAGTTATCAATAGTTCTAGTGGTAGGCATTGTTTCTGAAGTATAACCCCATAAATTTTTGAGAAGGTCATCACGTTTAATAACTTCACCACGATGTTGCCAAAAATATTTTAGAATTTCAAATTCTTTGGCTGCAAGTTTTAGAGGTTCGTTATTTTTAGTAGCTTCAAATTTTTTAAAATCAATACGTAAATCAGCAAATTCTACAATATCATCATCTTCTGAAGCGGCTTCTGCAACAGAAGATGCTTCTGGGGCTCGGCGTAAGAACGCTTTAATACGAGCTAAAAGTTCCATAAGGGAAAATGGCTTTGTGACATAATCATCTGCACCGATTTCAAGTCCGAGAACTTTACTGGTTTCATCGGTTTTTGCAGTTAGCATTATGATGTAGGTTTGTGGGCGTTTTTTACGGATAACACGACAGACTTCAATTCCACTTTTTTTAGGAAGCATCAAATCTAATAGAACCAAGTCTGGTTTAAAGGAATCTATTTTTTCAATAGCCATTTCGCCGTCTTCGGCTGTTTCTACTATATAGTTTTCCATTTCCAAGTTCTCTTGGAGCCCAAAACGAATCAGTTCTTCGTCTTCAACAATTAATATTTTGTGTGACATTATTCGACCTTCTTGAATTGAACTGTGAATGTTGAGCCTTTTTGTGGCTTGCTAGTTAATTTGATTATGGCATGGTGTGCATCAGCTGCACGTTTTACAATAGCTAATCCCAACCCCGAGCCTTTTGTATTGCGTGTCATTTCATCACCAACCCGATAAAAATCATTAAAAATATTTTTTTGTTCTTTTAAAGGGATTCCAATTCCAGAATCTTCTACTTCAAAAATAGCTTTTTCCTTTTCAGAATAAACACGAATAAAAATATTTCCTGGAGCATTTGTGTATTTAATGGCGTTTTCTACAAGGCTTTGAAACATACTATTGATTGCTGTATTATCACCAGAAATAAAATTATCGGGTTCAATGCTTTTTTCTATAGTCAAGCCTTTTTCTTCAGCAAGAGGTTTTAATGATTCATAAACGCGTTCAGCTGCTGTTGCTAAATTCAAGCGAACCCACTGGAATGCAGAGCGTCCGTTTTCCATACGGGTATAATCAAGAATAGCTCCAATTTGATTTTCTAAGCGAGTTGCTCCTTTTTCAATGTATTTAGCGTATTCAGGAACTTTTTCTTTTCGAGTAATTCGCCCTTGTGCAATAGATTCTGCATACATTTTTATTGCGGTCAAAGGTGTCTTCAATTCATGAGAAACACTAGAAAGAAAGTTGGCTTTCATAGAAAGTAACTTGCGTTCTTGTTGAATGAAACGCAACATAAAGAAAATACCAACAATGACTGTGATAAGAGATAAAATAATTAAGCTTGCGATAAGAATAATTCTTTGTCTAGATTCTGCCTGTAATTCTTTCATATCTTTTTCGTAAAGCAGTAAACGCCAGTTTAAGCCATTGCCGATTTCATATTCAAAAGCAATATTTTCACTTTCTTTAGAATTAGAAATAATTAAGGAATCTTTGTTATCTAAAATAGCGTATGGGATATCTTTCCAATTTTTAGCGATAGAAATTATGGTTTCTGAAAAACGCTTTTGCATTATTTTTTTATCAAGTAAACCAACAATTATTTGTGCACCCGGTAACCAAGGGTATGACATTCTAAAAAGGATATCGTTTCCTTGTAAGCTATATTTGATACCATCGTTTTCTACTTCATTATTTTTGAATAATTGAATAATGTCATTTTGTTTTTCAATATAACTTTCGGAATGAGAAAATTCTCGGTTTAAATTTTCACGTAGATTCCAGAATTTTTCACGGCTATCTTGGGAAAGGTCTTCAAAAGAAAGTATTTGATCTAAAACGGTTTCGAAAAAGAATTGCACTGAATACAAATCACCATAATCTTTGCCAGAAAGAAACTGTTCTAATTTATTTAAAACAAATTCTTCTGCTTTTCGATGTTGTTTTTGTTTGATGAAAATTTCAAAATGTAAAAGAGCTAAAGAAATGGTTAGGTCAGGTGTTAAATAGCCTTCTTGTTTATGGCGTTTTTCTAAGATATTTAAAAGTTTTAAGGCTTCTTCATAGTTTTGATTTTTATAAGCTATCCGGATCATGCCGAGCAGATTCATAGTTTGTTCTTGTTTTGTTTCCAAATTAGAATGTATTAAACGAAAGGAACGTGCAAGCATTGCTTGTTCGGGAAACTGTTTTTCTGTTACAAAAATTTCTTGTTCTAGAATAGAAGGCGTTATTGGTGAAAAAGTTTTTTGTGAATGTTTGAATAGTTTGGAAAAATGCGGGTAGACTAAAGTATCGGCATTAAAGAGATAGATAGAAGAAACTCCATCGACTTTTTTGTATGGAGAATTCTTGTTTAAATCAGTTAATGTATGAGGCTGTTCGTATAAAAAAAGTGCGGCTGCTTTTGTTTCTTGCAAAAAAGAATTATGCTCATCTTTAACCGCCGTTTCAAGAGCTATTTTAAAATCTAAACGATTTTCTTCAAAAGTTTTTTCTGCTAGATAATTGGCATTTAAAATGTTTCTAAAACTAAAAAAAGATAGCAATAACGTAGGTCCTAGAATTAGAACAAAAAAAGCTATAATCAAAGGATTTTTACGAATAAATTGCATTATTTTTTTGCCAAATACTTTTTGGTGTTAGGTTAAATGACCACATTAGAAAAGTATAAAAATTTCATACTTCTTTGGTAGGGGAAAAATAAAAACGTTCCCGAAAGGGAACGTTAAAAGAGTAAACCAGGAAATTTATTTTACGATATTAGCTCTATGAGTAACCGATACAGAATGGCCTAAATCAACGCGACGACTATTTGAATAAAGTTCGCGTATAAGAACAGATGCGTTATCTTCATCAGCTCCGGTAATAACACCTCTGCCTAATAATCTAGGAGGGATAGATGCGTCGCTTTTGTCTTTTTCCCAAATAGCTACGGCATTACCTGGTTTAAAGCCTTCTTGAATTCCTTTATCAATCAAGATATAAGAATAAGCACCAATTACAAGAGTTGGATCCATAGCATAACTTACTTGAGCCATTTCTTCAAAACTTGCTTCTTTTTCAGATTTATAACCATTTACATTAATAGGTTTAAAGTCGCGTTTTAAACGAGCTTTAGCTTGACGGATGTAAATTTCTCTGAAACTTTGAACAATAATTGCTCTAGATAAAGTGTCACCGATGGCTGTAATTTTAGCATAACCAGCGAGGCGTAAAAGAGCTTGTTCACTAAAAGAATTTCCTGTACGAGATGGAATAGAAATTTTCTTAGCGTCCCAAATTTCAACTAAATCGCCTTTCTTTACTTTTTGGTTCGTATTTTTACCAATGCCAACAACGATTTCAGTTTCAGGAATGTGAATTAAAGGTTCCGTTTTTTCTCCTGAAATAATAGAGAACCAAGAATTATCTTCTTTCAATTCGTCTAAAGTGTAAACGATTGGAGAATGAATCTGGTAATAGGCATTGAAAATTTTTGGTTGAGGACGTTTTTGGTAATAATAAACGTTTTCAACTTTTTTCTGTTTTTGAATTTTTGAACGACTACGCAAATCGCCAATCATGTTTTCAAAATTATTTTCTCTAGAATCTGTTTCGCAACCAGCAGATTTGACTCCATTGGGGAGTGCTGTATCAGATGTTGCTCCACAAGGAGATGGAGGTGGAAGTTGCGGTGCTGGTTCGGCGACAGTACTATCAGCTGCTTGTTGTTCTCCCAAATAAATGGAGTCGCCAGGGTAAATCCAATGTGGATCTGCTATGTGGCGGTTTTTTTCCCACAAATCAGGCCAAGTGAAAGGATCTTGAAAAAATTCTTCACTAAGATCCCAAAGGGTGTCACCTTTCTTGACAATATAGGCACCAGAGATAAGAGCTGTGGTACCAAGCAATATAGCGATAGACTTAAAAATTTTCATTCTAGAATCCCTTATATGTGCTTAATTTAATCATTTCTATCGGAAAGTGTTCTTTTTCGTTGTATAAAATGTGGAATATCTTGCACAAAATCGTTAAAATCTTGTTTTTTACCACTAAATTTCCGTTCTTTTGGCTTGATGGCACGTTTTTTAGCTTCTAAAAGAGCCTTATTGCCTAATAGTCCATTTCTGTCGGGAACGAAAAGAAATAAAAGTTCAAACCTTGATTCGTTAGGTTCAAAATCCAAAGGCAGCATTTTTCTTAATACATAACCTTCATTGCGGAAGTGTTTTATGTCTTTAATAGCTGATTCTAAAGAGTGAGTTTGTAAAAGGACCCTTGCAGGAGCGGCGTTTGCTATTGCATGGACTGTTCTTGCCGGTAAAGAATCTTGAGTTTCTGGGTGAATGTAGATAGTCCAGTTTTTACCTGCTTCTGTTTCAGAGAAAAATTTTTCTATCCATTCTGGTTCTACGGCACTCCGGTGGAGTTTGAAATTATTTGAAGAACGCTTTTGTCTGATTCTTGCGGCTTTTTCGCCATAAGCGTGAATTTCTGCACATTCTACTACTTCAAAAGACGGGGCTAGCATTTCGGCTAAAAAAGCAGAACCAGCATTAAACAACAGAAGTCTATCTTCTTTAGATGGGTGGATAAAAGAGTTTAATTTTTCGGGGAACTCTATCCAAGTTGATTTTTGATGAGGAAGTCTATCAAGAATGTGAATAGGATAAGGTAAGCCAGTTATGTATTGGAATTCGTTTCCAAAACCTTCTTTTAATTCTATTGATAAAGAACGAGGCGGATAGGCTGGGTCAAATAATATAGCAGGGCGGCATTCAATATGAAAACAAGCAGTAATCTCTTGAGAATGCATTCTTTGTAAGTATTCTACAAAACTTCTGTAGCCTCTGATACTATTACTTCCATGTAAATTAGCTTGTAACAATAAAGCAAATTTTCCATCCCCTAAGGCTAAAAATAAAAGTTGCCTAAATGCACTTTTAAAAGCTTTTAAATGTTCTTTACGAAGTTGCGCATGAATAGCTTGTACTACTTTAGGAGTAACTCCACTTTTTCCAAGAGAAATGATTTTTAAAAGATGATGTTTCCCTTGGAGTTCATTGATAATACGCCAATCGGTAAGAGTTTCATCAATAGGCTTTGAAAACCAAGCTTGAATTTTTCCGGGAATTTTATTTTCTGCAATCCAAGTTGAAAAAAATTGTTTTTTGCCTTCTAAAGAAGTAGGAACAAGAACTTCTTTTCGAGAAGAAGTTCTGCTTGTAGAAAGCGCTTTTGGATTTAATCTTGTTTTCGATTGTTTAAATGTTTTCATAAAAATTAAGGGATAAATTGCGGGAATCGCCATGAACATTCTCGAGCAAATGTTGGCGGGAATTCACGGAATGTTCCATTGACTTGGAATATGTTTGGACTACCTTCCATAGGCATAAGTGATAAATGACTATCGGCTCTTGCAGCGACATACGGAAATTCGTCTGGGTTTGCAGCTGTGATAACAGCACTTCCTGTCATAGAGAGAATAGCATCAATCATTTGCATTAAAAGCTGTGGAGGAGTGCCTGCAGCACGAGCCGTTTTAGGCGAATGTAGAATAGAAGATAATGGATCAATTACAATTAACTTGTAGTCGTGGTTCTCTAATTTTTTAGCACCTTGAACACGCTTGGCAATGTATTGTGCTATTTCAAGTGGAGACATAGCATTGCCTCGCATATTTAAAAAACCTAAACGATTGGTGGCAGGACTAATGCCTTTTCGTTCGGCTAAAAGGTGTAATCGGTTTAAAAATGCAGAACGTGTTAATTCAAAGTTGATGAAAAGAACATCGTGCGGTTGTGTTTGGCAACCAAGCCATTCATCGCCATAACAAACAGACAAGGCTATATCTAATAAGGCAAATGATTTTCCAGATTTTGGTGGCGCAGAAAGCAGCATAAGTTCGCCTGCCCGCAACATGCCATTTAAAATCATTTCATCTTGTTTAGGTGCTTCTTCAGAGGCACTTGCTTGTTCAATTAAAGGTTTGCCGTCTAAACTATATTCAACCCATTCTTGCCATTCGGTAAAGTTTTTAGCTCCTTGAGCAAGTCCTATTAAGTATTGTTGTTTACCATTCCTAAGAACGCCAGGCATACGTACCATGCAATCTGGACGTTTGTTAGCAGAATCAACTTTAAAACCTTGACTATCAAGAGTTTTGAAAAGAAAATCTACGCGTTCAGAAAATTCTTCGCCATCATTGGCTTCAATTTTAATCCAAGCTTGAACCGAATTAGCACCTGTATTAACCAAAGCGGCGCAAGGAAGGTTTAATGCTTTGTAATAGGCTAGCTGTTTAGCAAGAGTCATTTTTGGATTATCCACAACGACATAACGATAGCGCCATTTTTCGTCTTTAGAGCCAGGTTCTGGTGCTGTTGGATTTACGGCAAGTAATGCACCTTCTGGGCCGTCAAGACTTTTCATTATTTTGCGAATAGCATCGCTTTGTGATGTGATAACAGAAACTTTTTCTTCAGTAAATTCAGAAGTGTTTGAAATTTTAAAAGCTATAGTTTCTTCTGGTAAAAATACGGCACTTAAAAGTTTTGCAAGGTCTTTTCGCCAATCCGCAGAAGGCCAAGGAATGGAAAGGGCTTCAGGGTCAATTCTGTGGTTTTGCAAAAGTTCAAGGGACTGCATGTCAAGACCCATAGCAAGACGTGGGTCCAAAAACATGGCTGCCGGAACAGGTTGTACGGTCTGAGCGTCTTGCTGTTTTGTAGAAGTTGAAGAGTCTTCTTCTCTTTCTTTACTACGTTTTTCAGCAGAAAAAGCTCGACGAATAATAGATTCCGCTTCTTCTGGCGAAAGACCTTCGTCTTTTGCTTTACCTCCAAGTTGAAAGGAGGTCTCCATAAAAGTCCAACCTTCAGCGTGAGCCGCTTCTGCAGCATGAAACAAAGCATCTTTAAGGTTTGCTTCTGTATGCGTCGCTTTTATAAAGTTGTTGATTATTTCTTTTGGAGATTCCATATTGACCTCAGAGATTTTATTTATAAGTATTTATAAATATATAATTTGATTTTTATTTGTTATCTGTTTTGCGTTTTAAAACTTTAGCAAAGCAGAAAATATTCAAAGCAAGAATGGCTACCCAAGTGCCAACCATAAAAATAATGCCACTAGTTGTAAAAGTCATATTTATCTCCTACGAATTACCTAGTTCAACTTGTTTAATAGTAGTTTTTCTGCCTTTATTCGCTTTGCCATTTTTCCAAGCAAATGCAATAGCCACATTCAACAAAATAGTGACTAAAACAAGGAAAATGCGTAAACTCCAAGTGAAGGCGATTTTTGAACATTCAAACCCAAGGAACGTTACCATTTCATCTGGTTTAACAGATGTAAGAAGCAATACATCTAAGCCATTAGTTGCCATCCAAGAAACAAGAAGCACAAGGAGGTAAATAGGGCAAACGTAAAGAATAATTGGCCTAAAGAAACGGGGAAGTTTTAAAGCAGCGCCATCGTTTAACATTGCAAAAGCTTTGTTTTCTCCTGGGTGAGTTTCGGATTTTTGTTTAGCTAGAACGAAAGAGAAAATAAAGGCTTGAATGGTTCCGAGAACAACTAAGAGAAAGCTTCCACCCCAAAAATCAAGTTCATCAACGGCACCGGCAGCAAGGCCAAAAATGGAAATGATACCACCAATAAATGTGACAATACTTATAGTAGAAATAGCTTTTGGACGAGAAAACGCTAAATCATCTTCGCAGAAACTGATAAGAGGCTGGATAATAGAAACGGCGCTAGTTAAGCCAGCAAAGAAAAGCATTCCAAACCACAGTGTTTGCATAATGTTGCCAAGAGGTAATTGGCCAAAAACGTGAGGCATTGCTTGGAAACCAAGACCAAATGTTCCAAGTTTTGCAATTTCTTCAATGTTTGAACCGGCCATCATAATGATTGCAATAGGAATGACAATGGTTCCGCCTAAAATGATTTCTGCAAAACCATTTGTGGCACCAGCCGTAAGGGAAGAAAGAACAATATCTTCTTTAGGTTTTAAATAACTAGCATAACAAAGGATAATTCCCATCCCAAGACTCATTGTAAAGAATACTTGTCCGGCGGCTGCAAGCCAAACTTGTGGGTTTGTGAGTTCAGAGAAATTAGGGTTCCACATATAGGCAAGACCTTGCCCGATATTTGGAATGGTTAACACGCGAATAACAAGGATAATTCCCATAATCAACAAAATGGGCATTGCTACTTTGTTTACACGTTCAATTCCTTTGCGAACGCCAAAAGAAAGAAGTGCCGTATTGCAAGCAAATGTGATTAAAAAGAAAATAATCGCTGCTGGGACAGGACCAATTTTTGTATTCAACATAATGTAATCGTTAAAGAATTCAGTGATTTTATCTGCTTTAACGACTTCCATTAATTTACCTGTAATGGAGTAATATGTAAATGCTAAAATCCAGGATTGAACAAAGATATAATAGAAAGAAATAAACAATGGCGGAAGTAGCCCAAGAGAGCCTAAGTATTTTGCCCAAGGTTTTTTAAATATTTGGTAGAAAGCACCAGGAGCAGTTCCGTGACCATGCATTCCTGCGTAACGCCCAAAAGTCCATTCCATCCAAGAAAGTGGAATCCCTAAAAGGAGAAAAGCAATAAGATAAGGGATGATAAAAGCCCCCCCCCCATTCGTTGCGGCTTGTACCGGAAAACGAAGAAAGTTTCCAAGCCCTACAGCACTTCCAGCTACAGCTAGAATAACTCCGATTTTTGAACTCCAGTTATCTCTTGAATTTTTCATATTTTACCATAAAAATTCCTGCGGGTTCCCCGCAGGAAGGTGAATTTATACGGAAGATTTACGAATAAGGTTTAATGCGCTACCAGCTTTAAACCATTCCCATTGCTGAGAATTATAGGTATGAGCAAGTAAAACGCGTTCTTCAGTTCCGTCACAGTGATGAAGAACAAGCGTGAAATTTTTTCCAGGCGCAAATTCTTCAAGACCGAGAATGTCAAGAACATCATTTTCACGAATCTTTTCGTAATCATCAGGATTGACAAAAGTCAACGCAAGCATACCTTGTTTTTTAAGGTTAGTTTCGTGGATACGAGCAAAGCTTTTTACGATAACTGCTTTAACACCTAAGAAACGAGGTTCCATAGCTGCGTGTTCACGGCTAGAGCCTTCGCCATAGTTTTCGTCACCGACAACAATGGAGCCCATTCCTTCGTCACGATATTTTTTGGCAAGAACAGGGACTTCATAAGACAAGCCATCGTTACCCAAAACTTTATTCGTTTCACCATTGAAAGCATTAACAGCACCAATAAGCATATTGCCAGAAATATTTTCAAGATGACCGCGGAATTTTAACCAAGGCCCCGCCATAGAAATATGGTCAGTAGTGCATTTCCCTTTCGCTTTAATCAAAAGCGGAACGCCGGAAATATCCTTACCATTCCAAGGAACGAATGGTTCTAAAGCTTGCAAACGATTGGATTTTTCTGCAATCTGAACGACTATGGCAGAACCATCTTCAGCAGGAGCTTGGAACCCAGCATCTTTAACTTCAAAACCATTAGCAGGTAATTCAGAAGTTTCAGGAATAGGGAGTTTTACTTCTTCACCAAGAGAATTTGTTAAAGTGTCGCGTTCTGGGTCAAAAAGTAATGAACCGCTAAGTGCTGCTATAACAGCCATTAATGGGCTTGCTACAAATGCATGCGTATTTGGGTTTCCGTCAGCACGTTTTGCAAAATTTCTATTAAAAGAATGGACAATAGAATTCTTTTCTTTTTTATCGGCGCCGAGTCTGTCCCACATACCAATGCAAGGTCCACAAGCATTAGTCATAATGACAGCACCAAATTCTTTAAAGACATCTATGAGACCATCACGTTCTGCGGTAAAGCGTACTTGCTCAGAACCAGGGTTGATGATTAAAGGAACTTTTGGAGAAAGTCCAAGAGCAAGTGCTTTTTTGATGAGAGAAGCTGCTTGGTATAAATCTTCATAGCTTGAGTTTGTACAACTTCCGATAAGGGCTGCGCTCACTTCTTTTGGAGAATCATGTTCTTCAAGGGATTTTGCCATTTCAGAAACCGCATAAGAACGGTCTGGGCTGAAAGGACCATTATAGTGAGGCTTCAAAGTAGAAAGGTCTATTTCAATAACTTTATCAAAATAGTTTTCAGGATTTTCTTCTACTTCTTTGTCTAAGCGTAAGTGCTCTGCAATTTTATCAGCCGCAAGAGCAACCGCTTCACGCCCAGTTGCTCGCAAATAACGACTCATAGAATCGTCATAGCTGAATGTGGAACAAGTTGCTCCAACTTCAGCCCCCATGTTAGCGATAGTCGCTTTTCCTGTTGCAGAAAGGCTTCTTGCTCCTTCGCCAAAATATTCAATAATAGCGTTGGTGCCACCTTTAACAGTTAAAATACCAGCAAGTTTTAGAATAACATCTTTAGCCGTTGCAAAGCCATTCAATTTACCCGTAAGTTTAACACCAATCAATTTAGGGTATTTGAGTTCCCAAGGTAAACCGACCATAGCATCAACAGCATCAGCACCGCCAACACCAATAGCAAGCATGCCAAGACCGCCAGCATTTACAGTATGAGAATCGGTACCAATCATCATTCCACCAGGGAAAGCGTAGTTTTCAAGAACCACTTGGTGGATAATGCCTGCGCCTGGTTTCCAAAAATCAATGCCATACTTTGCAGCAACAGATTCTAAGAAAGCATAAACTTCACGGTTTTCTTCTTTAGCAAAAGGAAGGTCTTTTTCTGCTCCTTCTCTTGCCGTAATAAGGTGGTCGCAATGAACAGAACTAGGAACTGCAGTGCGTGCTTTACCTGCGGTTGTAAATTGTAAAAGAGCCATTTGTGCTGTAGCATCTTGCATAGCAACACGATCTGGGTTAAAATCAGCAAAGTCTAAACCACGCGTATATTTAGCGTTTTCAGAACCACAAGCTAAATGAGAATAAAGAATTTTTTCAGCAAGGGTAAGTGGGCGATTTAATTGCTTTCTTGCAATAGCTACGCGTTCAGGGATTCTTGCATAAACAGATTGTATCATTTCTAAATCAAATAACATGTATTCCTCTGGAATAAAAATTTTAACGACTCTTTAAAATAGTCCAAGCTTCGTCATAAAAACGGGCTGCTTCACCTGGATCACTTAAGAAAACAAGGCGATTCATTATTGTTGAGTCCGGGTAAATGACAGGGTTAGAAGCCATTTCTGGGTCAAGGAAAGGATAGCTTTCTTTGTTTGGTGAACCAAATGCTACGTAGTTTGCGAGTTTAGCTCCATTTTTGGCATCAAGAATGTAATTCATAAAGGCATAAGCTCCTTCTGGGTTAGGAGATTTTGAACTTAAAGTCATTACATCAACCCAAATAAAAGAACCTTCTTTTGGAATAGCATAACGGAGTTTTGGATTTTCAGAAATAGCCATTTGGGCTTCGCCATTAAAGACAACAGCCATTTGAACGGCACCAGAAATCATTTTGTCTTTACCGGCTACACTACCATCAAAACCGATAAACTTTGGATTGGATTTTGCCTGAAGCAAAACATCAACAGCTTTTTTAATTTCTTCTTTGTCTTTTGTATTTGGATTTAACCCAAGACTTTGAAGAGTCATTGAAAGCATAGAACGGCTTTCATCGAGTAAAGAGAAATTGCAAGTTGTTTTTGTAGAATCAAAAAGCATTGCATAGCTTACGTCTTCAGGAGCAATGGTCGTATCGCTATAAACAATGCCACTTGTTCCCCAAAGATAAGGAACTGTATATTCGTTATTAGGGTCGTAATCAGGATTTAAAAATTTTGGGTCCAGATTTTTTCTGTTTTCAATTTTGGTTAAATCCAGTTTTTGCAAAAGGTTTAAATGAATCATTTGTTGGATAACGACATCACTTGCAATAATGACATCGTACATAGCTGTGCCACTTGCTTGTAATTTTCCAATCATTTCTTCTTGAGCTTCGTAAAGTTCAAGTTGAAGCGGATAACCATAAGTTGCTTCAAAATCTTTCAGCATACTCGGGTCCATATAATCGCTATAAATAAGCACGGAAACGGGTTTGCGTTCTTCTTTCTTTTCTTCATTGCATCCCATAAAAACAGATGCAGAGAGAACAAGGGAACTTGCTAAAATGAGATTGAAAAAGTTTTTCATTTATCTTTTCCTTTTGATTTTTTTTGATTATTGAACAAAACTAACAACATTACGATAAGTGTAAGTGAAATAATTAGCGTAGAAAGGGCATGAATTTCAGGAGAAACGCCTCGTTTTAGAGAACCATATATATAAAGTGGCAAAGTTTGTGAAGTCGGACCACTGACAAAGAAACTGATAATAAAATCATCAAGAGAAAGTGTAAAAGCTAAAAGAGCTCCTGCTATAATTCCTGTAAGAAGTTGTGGTAAAATTACGCGAAACCAGGCTCCGGATGTAGAAGCGTATAAATCTCTTGCGGCTTCAATTTGGTCTTTTGGAATAGAAGCCAGTCTGCTTAATACAACTAAAACAACAAAACTCAATTGGAATACAACATGGGATATAATTAAGGTGAGCATTCCAGGTTCAAAACAAGAAAGGAATGTTCTAAATAAGCCAAATACCGTTACAAGCGCAATAGCCATCAGAATATCTGGTGTGACAACAGGGATATTTATAGAATAGTCAAAGAATGAACGAATCTTTTTATTCCAAGGAGTTCTGTGTATACCAATAGCAAGTAATGTTCCAAATAGGGTAGCGATAATTGTACTTACTACAGCAAGAATAATGGAATTTAAAGTGGCTTGCCCAACAAGTTCATTAGAAAAAAGTTTAATGTACCAATCAAAGGTAAATCCGCCCCAAGTTTGGCCGTGTCTGTTGGCGTTTACGCTAAATAAAGCAATGAAAAGTAAAGGAATGTAAAGTAAGACTATGCCTACATAAGAAAGAATTATCACCAAAGGAGAAGACTTTTTATACATAGCTTTTCCCCTTGCTGATTTTTTGTAACAAAGCAAGACTTAATACGCTTGCAAGAATCAAAACAATGCCTAACATAGCACCAAAAGGCCAATCACTAGCTGCTCCAAATTGTTGTTGGATTAAGTTGCCTATGAGCATATATTTTGACCCACCAAGTAAATCGCTTACTACATACATGCCAAGACTAGGGACAAAGGTTAAAATTACAGATGAAACAATTCCAATTGTCATTTGAGAAAGAATGCCATGGCGGAAAACGCGTAATGGAGAAGCGTATAAATCTTTTGTGGCTTCTACAATTCGCCAATCTAAACGTTCTACGCAAGTGTATAATGGCAAAATGGAAAAGGGTAGCATAGAACTGACCATGCCAACATAAACAGCAAATTGTCCTGGGTAAAGTGTTTCTGTCTCGCCGATAATACCTATAGCACGGGCAATCCAGGTCGGAGGCATCTGAGCTCCAAGAACAAGCATCCAAGCATAAGTACGAATAACAAGATTCGTGCAACTTGGAACCATAATAAAAGCAAGTAAAAGAGCTCGAGTTGAAGGCTTATGGGCAGAAATCCAAAATGCCATTGGAAAAGCTAAGGCAAGACAAAGAAGCGTGGTTACAGAGGCAAGTAAAAGACTTCTGCCAATAATTAGCAAGTTATCAGAAGCCCAACCAAAAGAACTAAAACCTAAAAGTCGCTTGGCGTTTTCTAATGAAGAAGTCCAGTCAATAACTCCATAAGCACCACGCTGCATGAAAGCGAGAACAACAAGCCCTGCAATTGGTAAAAGCAAAAATACAAGAAGAGTAAGCATACCCGGAGCAGAAAGAAGACTTCCGGTCCTTTGCATGTGGCCTCTTGTGGTGAGTTTGCCTTCGAATACTTCGTATTTTGGTTTAGTCACAAAGAACCTGCAAATATTCTGGAGGGAACTCTAAGAAAACATCTGTATTGGGTTCATACATTTCATCGGGGTCAGTCATTACATTTAAAACGACTCCATTTCCAAGATCCATCAAAAATTCCCAGTAGTCACCGCGGAAAATGCGTTCTTGAATATGAGCATTGAAAACATTAATTTTTTCAGGCTTAGAATTGTAGACAAAAATATCTTCCATGCGAATAGCAATTCCACCTTGAGTCCAGGCAGGAACTTTTTCAACTTGTAAAATGCCAAAAGGAGTTTTGACAGAAGTGTCGTTAATTTTTTCACATTCAAGAATGTTAGCTTCACCGATAAATGTGGCAACAAAGCGGCTTGTCGGGTGTTCATAAACATCTTCTGGAGAACCGTCTTGTTCAATTTTCCCGCCATTCATCACAAGAATCCTATCAGAAACAGCAATGGCTTCATCTTGGTCGTGAGTGACTAAAATGAATGTGATGTTCATTTTGCGTTGTAATGCTTTGAGTTCGCGTTGTAAATTTTTGCGTAAATTGGCATCAAGAGCCGAAAGTGGTTCGTCAAGAAGAAGAATTTTAGGCTGGTTTACAAGAGCTCTAGCAAGAGCTACACGCTGTTTTTGTCCGCCAGAAAGAGTTTCTGGCATTTCTTCTGCAAGGTCTGTTATTTGGACAATAGCCATCATTTCTTGAACGCGTTTCTGAATTTCATCTTCAGGAAGTTTTTGACTACGAAGTCCAAAAGCTACGTTTTCTGTAACATTTAAATGAGGAAAAAGTGCATAGCTTTGAAAAACAGTATTAACTGGGCGCTTGTTAGGAGAATGGTTTGAAATGATATTTTCACCAAGTAAGACCTCTCCTTTATCTGCTTTTTCAAACCCGCCGATAATACGCAAAAGAGTCGTTTTACCACAGCCAGATGGACCAAGTAACGTCACAAATTCGCCACTTTTAATTTGAACATCTAAATCACACAAAACAGCTTTTGAACCAAAGCTTTTATAGATATGACGAATGTGCAAATCGGTATTCGGTAAAATATCTGGCATAAATTCTCCATAAAATTCTTTAAGCGAGAACTGTAAAAACAGCAATCCAAAAATAGAAACCCTTTAAGGATTCATTTTTTATAAATGAAAAAAAATGGCTTTTAACGTGTATTTTTATGAAATTTTATAGTTTTCTCGCTTCTGCAAAAATGACAAAAATATTTAGTCCGCCGTGATTAGTCCGAACAGCTGATATAACGCCTGGCGAAAAAGCGTGCAATGTGGTGTGATCAGGACAAATTAATGCTACTTTACAATCTCTATAATCGGAACGGATTTTTTTACCTATTTCACAGTATAAACGCTTGGTGTTTGCCTGAAGCCGAATCCCATAAGGAGGGTTCAAAACAAGAAGACTTCCGGGCTTATGTGGAATAATTCCATCAAAGAAATCTTTATTTTGTGGTGAAATTAAATCTGAAGTTTTAGAAAATTCAATATTTTTTAGAACGGTCTGGATACACTTTTTATTGATATCAAAAGTGTGGATTAAAAAATTTTCAGAAAAAGAATAGTTCGGTAAGTGTTCTTTTGTGTAGTTAAAAGAATCTGGCTTAAAAGCTGGTTGACCTTCAAAAGCAAAAGTTTTAGAGAAAGCAGGGTGAAAATTTTTTATCATAGCGGCGCTTTCAAGAGAAAAAGTCCCTGAACCGCACATAGGGTCAATAAGTCCTGTTGCCTGAAAAATACCACCGGCTAATAAAATAGATGCCGCTAAAGAATCTTGAATGGGAGCATTTTCAACAAATTTATCGTAGCCTCGTTTGTACATAGAAACGCCACCAATATCTATGTAAATTCTACAAGAATCATTGTCAAATTCAATACGAATGCGTTGATTTGAATTGGGTGAGTTTTGGGCGTTGTATTTTTTTGAAAGAAATATTTCTAAGCGCTCTTTAATAGCCTCAGAATGATAAAGTCTTGATTTTTTCGTTTTAACTTTAATTTGAGGAATTTCGTTTGTATCGAAAAAAAGTTCCCAAGGAATTTTTTCAAATTCTTTTTCAAGTTTGCCAAAATTCTCTGCATGAAAATGCGCAATTTCCATGTCTAAACGACGGAGTGTTCTAGAATAAGCGCATATTTTCCAAGCTTCGGCTAAACGAGTGTTAATTAAAAGTCCACCAGGAAAATTTTCAAAATGACTAATGCCACAACGAGAAAGCTCGCTTGCAAGAACACTTTCAAAGCCTAAATGAGCAAATGCACGAAAGGTATGGACAGGTCCGGAGACATGCCGTTTTAAACGTTTTTCTAAATGTGTAAAATGAGAAAGAAAAACCATACAAAACCTTTTTACTTATTATAAATCAAAAATAGAGAAAAAGGGAAAAAATATTTTTGCTTTTTTTATTTTGTAAAAGAAAAATTCGCTTTAATTCTTTATTTTCCTAAAGTAAGGCTTATCAATGCAATAAAAAATGATTTTTTTGTAAGGGGAAAATAGTCTTAAAAATTTGGAATAATCCTGGGTTTGCATAAAACTCTACAAGCGAGAGTCGCGGCAGATGAGTTTGCTCAATCTGACATGACCGAGCGCCGAAAGTTTCTATAAAACTCTACAAGCGAGAGTCGCGGAAAAACAACTTGTCATCGCGAACGTAGTGTGGCGATCTTGGTTTTTGTCATTACGAGCGTAGCGAAGTAATCCAAAAACAAGTGTTGCTTGCAAGGAGATTGCTTCCACCACGCCACAAGAGTGGCTCGTGGCAGGCTCACATTTAGGCTTCGCGGAAAAATCTTTTCACTCCATCGCAATGACAAGGTTCGCAGGCAAGAACCGCGGCAAGTTCAGGGGTGTCATGGCGAGAGGCTTTGTGCCTCGTGGCCATCTGTTAGCGAAGAGATTGCCGTGCCGTGTATTCTACACGTCTCGCAATGACAAGAATAGTTCGCTATGACAAGAACCGAGTGTCGAGAGTCTCTATAAAGAACAGATTTCATTTAAAAATAACATTATAAATATTTGCCTTTTGCTATATTGGGGGCGTGCGATTTTTTATAATCTTAGCTTTTTTAGGAATTTTGAGTGTTGCTCACGCAGAACAACTCTCTGTTCCAGAAGATTCTTTAAAAACCTTTGTTGTAGATTCTATCGTTATAGAACGTTTAGATGCTTTTGACGATTCCAGAGCACATACTTATTTAGATAGTGCGGTTTATCATCTTTTAAACATTATTCACATAGAAACCCGCGAATCAGTTGTTCGCAAATTTTTGCTTTTTGATGTAGGGGATTCCATAAATCTTTATCGTTTGATAGAAACAGAACGCCTTTTAAGATCCCAGCGGTATATTTCAGATGCTTCCATAAAAAGAGAACAAATTAATGGAAAAAACGTTTTACGCGTTCGCACCAGTGATAATTGGACCTTTTCTGTGCCTGTTTCGCTAGAACACCCAGGTAGCGAATGGTATTATGGCATTGGCATTCAAGAAAATAATTTTTTAGGACTAGGTCAGACAGTCGGTGTGTATTACTCTCACGATGAATTTAGAGATATGTTTTCAGCCTTATACGAAAACATGCATTTTCTCTTTAGACACAATCATTTGCGAGCGACATATAGTTACAATACAGATGGCTATTCAGCTTTTGGACAAATGAATATCCCTTATTTAAGTCGTTCACAAAATCAATTTGCTTATACATTAGAAGGGTATTCTTTTGAAGGTGATGCCAATTTTTATGCAAGTGGAAAAATGCCATTTGGTGCAAAACAAGTAGATTACAAAAAAGACATAGCCTCATTACCAGAATTAAATGGAGAAGAAGCTTTAAAAGTCCTTGAAGTTTCAAGAATGCGAGAAGATTCTTTAAGTTTTCGTTTAGGGCGTTCTTTTGGTGGCTCTGAATTAAAATTTTTCTTGACGGCTTCTTATGATTACCATTCTTATGGTAAAGATTATTCTGATGTTTCGCGTTATATTTTTGAGCATAGTAACAAGGCTTTTGCAATAGATAGTGCTGCTGTTTTAGAATGGATTCCAAATTACAGAGATTCGCGTCCAGGTTTAGCTTTTGAAATATCTAGAATTCGTTACGATAGATTCCGGAATTTTCATAATGTAAAGTGGGTAGAAGATATTGATAGAGGGTATTCAATTAAAGCAAAAATTTCAAAAAACTTTGACGCTTTAGGGGCTGATAATTCTGATTGGCGTTTGGATTATCGTTTAGCGCTTTCATTAGGTGGACTTTATAATCATTTATCACTTTCTGCTAATTCCTATTTTTATTTTAATGAAAATGACCGGCATGATATTTACGAAGCTTTGAAACTAGAATATATCTTTAAGCCATTTGATAAACATGCGACTGTTTTTTATGGACAAATGGATACTTATAAACGTTCACCTTATGGAAAACAACTTTATTTAGGTGGTTTTGAAGGAATGAATGGTTTACCAACAGCTATTTTTGCTGGGCAATCTCGATTTTATGCTTCGCTTGAACAACGCTTTTTTCCAGATATAGAAATTGGTACGGTTGTTCCTGTTTTTACAGCATTTGTTGGTGTTGGCGAAACAACAGACCGAATTTCTGCATTTGAACCAAGAGATTTAGAATATTTAGCTGGTCTTGGTTTCCGTTTTGGTATGACAAAATCAATTATGCGTTCCGTGAGCCATATTAATTTAAGTTGGCCGATTCATGGCTCTTTAGAGCGCAGCATTATCCCTAAAATTTCTATCATCGGGAAGTTTTCTTTATGAATTGGAATCATTTGAAGCACCGCTTTCTTTTTGTCGAAATGTTCGTGGGCGTTTTGTCTGTGGTTTTTGGCTTTGTTCTTTCGTGGCTTGTGCGAGGGTCTGGTTATTACCCAGGAGCGTTAATGCTTTGTATTACAGGTGCTTTAACATTAGTGCTTAGTTTTAAAGAATGGAAAACACCAACCCCAATAAAAGACAAAAATCAAGTCATAAATTTGCTTTTCACTATTTTGCGTAGAGCATTTTTCTTTTTGAATTTGATGCTTTCTTCCCTTGTGATAGGAACAATTTTTCGGTTAATTGATTTTAATTAAAATATTTTTTGAAAAATACAAGTAGATTGCTTCTGTCACTACGTTCCATCGCAATGGCAAGAACTGCGGACAAGTCGCGGGCAAAAACCGCGGGCTAGTTCTGGGTTGTCATGGCGAGGAGTCTTTTAAGACGACGCGGCCATCTCTAACTTATCAAGAAGTCCTTACAAGTAAAAAAATCAAAAACCTCCTGCCTTTCAGCAGGAAGTTAGATTAAATCAAATTAAAAATTATAGGCCTTTGATTTCTTCTGCAGAAAGACCAGAATAAACAGATATTTGTTTTATTGGTAAGCCATCAAGAAGCATCGCCTTTGCCATTTCACGTTTAGCATCATTAATGCCCTTGATTTCTCCATCCAAAAAGCCTTCCGCTTTGCCTTTAGCTTCTCCTTCAAGAAGACCATTAAGGAAACCTTCTTCATAATCGGCTTCAGCGATAGAAGTGTAGCCTTTGTTTTCTAAAACTTCTAAAGAGTCCATAATGGTTTCCTTTTCTTGTTGTGGGAGCGTTTCTCGTAAATATACCAAAATTTCTTCTAAAACAGAAGAATAGCTGTTTCCTTGTTTTAAAAGCGATGCAAGTGCTTCTTTAAAAGCGGCTTGTTGACCAAATGAATCAAAAGCATAACGCATTGCTACTAAAACAAGTGCTAATTGCGGGTCTAAAGAACTTAAATCAAGTTCAGAATGGCCTACGTCAATAAATTCCAAATGGAATGGTAAACCCACATTTTGGAAAAATTTAGGGTATTTTGGGTAAGGTTTGGCATTAAGCGGATTCCATTTTTCGCGACCATTGTAAACGATTATGGCAACAACAGGAATATCGCCAGCTTTTTGTTGCATTACTTCGAAGAAATACTTTAGCAACTGTTTACGGACATTTGAATCGCGGTAGGACTTATGCTCAAGAATCAATCCAACAATTAAATGCGCTTTTTGATTAGAATTGTTTAACTCTACTTGAAATGTAATGTCGCTTTGTCCGGAGAAACCTTCTCGTGGGGCAGTTCCTGGGATTTCTTGAAGCGTATCAAGGTTTACAAGTGTAAGCAACTCCTCAAGATGTGGGTTACTTTTGCTTGCCAGTGTGAGCAAACTTGCAGCGTTTTTCGGTTCAGAGAAAACGGTTCTAAAGAAGTTATCATGATGTCTTTTTTGTTTTTTCGTCATAATTTTTTTGTTTAAGGTTAAAGTTTCATATAAAAAAAGGCAGAACTTTGCTTTAAAGACAATGCAAGGTTTCTACTTGTATAAACGCTTAAGCAAAGGAATTGTTATCATAAAATTTTGCAAAAGAATGTTTACAGAGCTTGTGCAGGAATTGCGATGAGATTGCTTCTGTCACTACGTTCCATCGCAATGACAAGGGGCTTGCGGCAAGTTCAGGGTTGTCATCGCGAACGCAGTGTGGCGATCTAACAACAAGTTGTCATGGCGAGAGTCCTTGCACCTCGCGGCCATCTTGGTTTTTGTCATTACGAGCGTAGCGAAGTAATCCAAAAACAAGTGTTGCTTGTGAGGAGATTGCTTCACCCCGTTGGGGTTTGCAATGACAAATCGTGGGCAAGAACCCTGGACAAGTCGCGGGCAAGTGACAAGAAGGGCCCACAAGTTCCTTTGCGAGAGACATGTTGTTAGCAAGTTCCTGTGCTATAACAACCCTATCAGGCAAGTCATGAACAATACAGACTGCGACAAGCTGGAGCACAATGAAAAAGCTTCTGCCAGGTTTTGACAAGTGATTTTGCAAGCAAAAAATATTTGTGGGCAAGTCTAAAATAAATAATCATGGAAATTTTTTGGAAAAAATATAAAAAAGGCATTTTTTTCTGAAAATATTTGTATGTTATATCTATGCATATATGTAAATATATGCATAGATAGCTAATTAAAAAAAGAACACAATGCCTTCAACAGGAGTTTTTTATGGCAGCAATATATATTGATGATTCCAAACCATTCCCGAATTTCTTTCCAAAGCAGGATAACAAGCGAGAAACCTTTGTGAATTTCTGCAATAGGCAGAAGGCTGACTTGAAACTTATCAGCGATCAAATGGGTGTAGAAAAAAGGGAACAGGAAAATCTACGGGAACTCATGGTTAAACGTAGCAAACGTAAATCCAAATTATTCTATGAAAACCTAGACCTAATCTTACGCCATAGGGATGAAATCTGTGCAACAGCGCGGTATGCAAATATTGACGCACATTATCTTATTCGTGGCGGAGGACTTTATGTGGGGCCTCTTGCTACCGCAAGGCAGTTCAACTTTTCAGGGACTCTTCTTAATATCAACCTCAAACTTTCAACGCTTCTTGAAATCTGGGACTCTGAGCAGTTTCAAGTAAAATGCAAATGTGGCGATACGGCCGTTATTCGTTCGTTTAGCGGCTCGCCTCTTTCGGGAAGTTCAAGAGCAACTGCGATTTGCCCTAATTGCAAAAAGGAATGTAGTGTTGGAAATCGTAGCTTTGGCGCATATTATGGTCTTATGATTAAAAAAATTGAAAGCGATATTGAAAAGGTTGCAAAAAATATTGTCGCTAAATGGAATCTTGCTGAGGTGACTTACGACAAGAAAGTTGTCGGAGGGAAGGCTGCAAAATGGTCTGGAATTGGCAGCGAGTTTTGTGGCGATGGTGAAATCTGCGATCTTGAAAATATGATAAACGAACTGAAAATGAAGGAGTTTGAAACCCAAATAGGGGAGAAAGAAAAGTAATTGATGCATTAAAACCATGGCTTTTAGACTCTATGTGTTAATCTTGACAAGAACAAAAAAAAAATTATTTATGGCCTTGAAATTTCATTGCGTATAATGGTTCAGCGTGAAACTCAGACACTAGGGTTTTACGCCTTTTTTATTGCGTAGAACTCGCAACAAAAGAGGTTAAAATGGACTTTTACATGAAACTCCCACGCAGTAAACGCGAATTCATCCTTTTTCTTGTAACACTTTCTGTTATATCGATGAACATTATCGCGCCACTAATCACTTGTTTTGAAATGGGGTTTTCTCTGAACAGTTGGATACACGTATTCCCGATTATGCCAATTCTTTGGCCCTCTGTCATTGCAACTGTACTAATCACATACAAGCCAGCCGAATTCCTTACATCAAAACTCACACAAAAGGGTGATAGTTTCCACGCTGTGATTACACTCAATATTATGTGTACTGTTTTTTTGATGTCCATTATTCTGACCATTGTGGGAACCTGGGTTGGGAATCGTGGAATTTCTATGGAACCATTGGTGAACTTCTTTTACAAGTGGCCACGTAATTTCGCCATTTCGCTTGCGGTAGAAATTCTTATAGCACAACCGATTGCTCGTCGCGTAATGTTTACCTTGCATAAATACCGTGACGCCCGCAACAAGGCACTCGTTTAAAAACGGCCATAGCGCGAAAATTTTTATAAAAATTACCAATTCCTTCACAAGGCTTGTTAGATTATCGCAATCTCTTTAAAAACCATTCTGCCAGATACAGCAAGACATTCCTCATCCGCTCTTCTACGCGATAGTCTAGCATCGAAAAACATAGCCCGCTCAGATTCCCATTTATCTTTAACACTTTTTTGAACGAATGGGGCGTTCCCGCACATTATCTGCGGTCGGGCTATATTTTAGGGGTTGCCCGGTTCACTTCGTTCCCGCCCAACCTCATAAAACGGAGCCTCGCTATTCTAAACAGCAATACAAAACGGCCGCGAGTCTCCGCCCCAAGAGGGGTCACTATCCCTAACGCGAATGGAAAGAAGAAAATTTATTTCTCTTGAAGCAACCGATCTAAATCGTCAAAAGCGTTTTCTATCGCTTCTGTATGGTATCGCTCATACATGCTGTAAACAAAATCCGTCTGCTTTTTCTCTTCAAGATGAGCGAGGATTTTGTTTGCGGTAGTTCCTTTATAGGCAGCGTACTGTTCCATCAAGAAACTGAAAAATTCCATTTCTTTTGCCATCAGCACCTCTGGATGTAAATGGAATTGCGAGGATCGCCCGTTCTTTGTTCGGCCTCCCACATGTCAAAAATTCCGAAGCAGCTAAAGTCCCACATCTGAAGTTCCGGATTGCTCAACATCTCGTATGTCTTCGAGAACATGAACCTCTTATACGCATCCATAATCGGGAATCTGTACTTCTTGCTAATCATCTGCGAGACTTCACGATCGTAGTAATCTAGGATGAAAGGAAGGACTTTGTTCATTGCGATACCGCCTTAACAAATATAAGTTTTTGCAAAGCGAGTTCGGAACGGAAAACATACTGGTCGCGAAGCTTCTGCGGCAAAAGTCTCTTGATCGTCTCCTCTTCATCATAAAAGCCCGCAAAATAGAGCGAGATTACAGGCATCGTCTTGTCATTTGCCACAGGTCCAATAATGAGGTCATAATCGTTCGGGACATTCTCATTCTTTCTATTTGCCGAAACAAAACGGAGCCAATCCACATTAGCCTGTTGGAACTGCAAACATTTCAGGCCTGACAAATCTTGATTGTCGAATTCAAAAATAGATACGGTCGGCTTACCCGAGCCTTTCCGTTTAACGGTCAATTCAGACCAGTTTTGAGCCTGTTCACTACTAGAGGTCAGATAAAAGCCTGTTCCAAAATCCAACTTTCTATCCGAAACAAGAATCTCGGGCTTAGATACCGCAATGTTGCTACCATGATAAAGTTTCATATTAGACCTCTAGTGATAATATACTTTATTTACAACTACTATCTTTTAATTTCTGAAAATTCTAATTAAAGAGACTCTTTCTAAGTTGACCAGCAAACCATCCCACCATTTTTTATGGTCGTCTTTTCGCCATTTCCAAAAGAAAAATACCATAACATTTAACTTTTAGCCATTCAACCATTTGCATATACGTCTCTTTACACGTTTCAAATAATCCTTTTTCAATAAGAGAAACGCAATTTAAAAGATACTTTGCATTCAAAAAACGATAAATTTCTTGATGGTTTAGCTGTCTATCAATCATTTTAACTAAAAAAGGTGCTACCGCATAATACTCCCGAATGAGAGCGGTTCCGTCTGTTTGCTTAGCAAGCCATTCATCCCTATATTTTCGAAGTGTCGTCAATTCATAGCAATCATCCGGTTTCCCAAATTCGTTGCATATTGCAGTAGTAATGAAACAACCTCCCGTCACAGTACCCCATACGTCAGAAACAAAATTTCCTACTGCACTAGCAGCAGATTTTATTCCAGAACCAAAACATTTTAATCCCTCATATGCGACATCACGAACCATTTGAGTTCCTTTAATGACAGCTTTTCCTATAGTTGAACCGGCAACATATCCAACCACACTACCAACAACACTACCTGCTAAGGTCCCTACAGGTCCAAGCACAGAGCCCAAAGTAGCTCCAATAGCAGCACCTTCCCCACCAGCAGCAAGTCCTGCCGCACAAGAAACCGTAGTACATTCCAAAGCATCAACGCCTTCACGTAAATTCAATTCTCCATCAGCCATTTTTGCTAAAATTTTAGCATCCTCAACGGCAACAAAAGCTATATTCGCAAAGGTTGCAGCTGAAGTTCCTTTAGGAATAAAATCTACAACCCCCTTTTCCACGGCAACCTTCATAGCACCGGCTGCAGCTGTTTTCACACCGACATCCGCACCCGTTCTCAAAGCCGTTTCTATAACCTCATCTCCATCAACAGATCCGTTTTCAAACATATTTTGGGCAATCTTTAATCCTGCACCAACGGCAGCCCCCTGAATACCAGCAATACAAGCTTGTTTGCCAATTCCAATACCTAAATCTCGAACTTTGTATTCATTCCAATTCAATTCATTCCAATTGCCACTTTGCGCTTCATTACGCATTTGCTCAGCTCTCGTCTTGGGCAAAGGATTACTAGAAGTTCCATCTGGCGCAATAATTGATTCCGTTGCTTTGCTATGAACACCTTCGGCCTGACCTTCAGGAACAAGATATTGTTGTCCGACATAATCGCCATGATTAATTGCAGCTTGCGTGGCACTGGGATTCTTACAATACTTTGACTGATATCTTTGAACTATTTTACCAGTTTCCGTATCCTTTACTACAATATCAACAGAATTCTTAGCATATGTGGCACCTTCCGGTTTCAGCACTTCTGCTCTGTATTTACTTCCATTTGCAGCGGCATTCATGTTGAAGGTCTCTGCATGGTATTGTTCCGCTATAAACCCATCTAATTTCGGATTCATATTTATGGTTCCAGACTGCGTTTTCAATGTATTAAGCAAACCATTATTTGCATTTTTTAATGCAGAATCCACATTTTCAATATAATTAGCAGCGTCTTGTACAGACATTGCTGAAGTCGCTTTTTCCATTTCAGAGGCAAACCAATTCTCTTTCGAGCGCCCTTGAGAGAGAGCTGTTTTTAAGTCGGCTTTCTTTTCTTCCGCAACCTTTATTGCATTGCTAATTCCAGAAACAATTTTTTCAATCTCTACTTGATCTTTTTCAGGCAGATGATTCTTAATTAAGTTGGTGAGCCAACCATTGGATTCATCATCTTTATGCAGGCAAAAATCCTTCTCAAATTCAACAACTAAATCAGAAAGCGCCCGAGTCCACCCTACAGAGCCTAAAGGAGCCAGCATATCATCTATAACAAGGTTTTTATCACCCATTTTCCACCTATTTTTCACTAGCATTAATAAAATTGTATTTCCCGATATTCTCTTTCAATTTTTTTATTCTTTCACCCAATGTATTTGTAATAGATTTTGTTCTTTTTATGGATTCAAGAAGGTTCTCTGTTGAGACATCCTTAAGCTTTTTTATAAAACATTCTTCAATAGCATCTTTTACGGCAGATTCCAAATCAACGCCGCTAAAGCCCTCTGTAGCCTGAATCAAGGCTATTGTATCAATCTTTGAATTCCATTTATTTCTTTTTTTCAAATGAATTTTCAATATAGCACGACGTTCGTCCCCATTAGGTAAATCAACAAAGAAAAGTTCATCAAAACGGCCCTTTCTTAAAAATTCTGGAGGCATATTATCAATATTATTTGCTGTAGCCACAATAAAAACTGTATTTTCTTTTTCTTGCATCCATGTTAAGAAATGCCCAAACAAACGAGTTGTAACCTCGTTCCCGCCAATCGTACCACCAATTCCAGCAAAGGCTTTTTCTATTTCATCAATCCACAAGACGCAAGGACTAATTGCTTCCGCTAAATTAAGAGCCTTTCGCATATTATTTTCTGATTCGCCAACATATTTACCAAGCAAGCGGCCAACATCTAGTCTAACCAAGGGGATTTCAAAAAGATTCGCAGTAGCTTTTGCTGTAAGACTTTTTCCACATCCAGGCATACCAACAATAAGCATGCCCTTGGGGACATCCACACCAAATTTAATAGCATGGTCGAGATCCTTAAAAATGGTGGACTTACGCCGCAACCATTTTTTCAAGTTACTCAAGCCACCTATATCATCAATCTCTTCCTTGAAATTTACAATTTCAAGCATACCATCTTTTTTGACCAAAAGTTCTTTTTCTTTGACAATTAGAGCCTTATCATCACTTTCAATAGTTCCTCCATCTTGGTACGCCAAGTTCAAAATTTGGCGTATCTGAAATTCATTCAATCCTTTCAAGGATATAGCCAGATCATCAGCAACTTCGTCTGAAATTTCTATTCCCATACCCTTTCCGTAATCTTGAACAATTTCTTTAATTTCAGGAACATTTGGAAGAGGTATATCAAAAATCGTGATAAAATGCTCTAACTCAGCGGGAATAACCAATTCTTCAGAAACAATAAAAATTGTTTCATGATATGATTCTCGTTCAACATTATCTTCAGCAATTCTTTTCAAAAGAGAAATAATTTTAGGACTTCTTAGTTCTCCATGGATATCCTTAAGCACAAGAAACGTTTCTCTTAAAAATCCTTCTTCCCGAGTTTCTTTCAGGAATGTTTCCAAAGTAGCATCTTGCATAGGATGTTTGTCGTTGAAATCAACAAAACCTAAAGCGTTGTTATATTCTATTATTTTGGCATTATATGAAATTTTTCTAATAATCTCATCAATCACCTTAAAATCAAAATGCTTGATATAAATTATAGGGCGCAATGCATCTACATAAGAAGACAAAACAGAAATAGCTTTATCTAACATATTTAGACCTCCATATAATACAGGATGTCATTTCGATTGTTTTTAAAATCAATTCCGTTTATAATAACAAATTTATCGTTAATATTTTTTTCTCCTAGTTCCTCACCAAGCTTTCCACTTGAGCGAACCAAACAGGTCGGAGAATAATAAGAATCTTTCCCCTTCATTAAAAGAATCAAAAACTTTTTGTTTTCTGATTCCAAATCTCTCCAAAAATCATTTGTATTCTCATTATTTACTCTTAAAGAAACTCCCAGAATTTCTTTTAATTTTGCTTCAGTGGCTAAACCTTTCAACTTTGGATATAAACGCTTTTTTCTCCCATAAAAATATTTGTCTTCTTCGCCATCATACTCGATATCAATATCTCTTATTATCGTGCCACCATCTTGAGAGGGCCCTTCTTTTGGAACAAGATAGTCTCTTATTTTCTCATTTGCCGAAAAAGCAAACAAAGCCATAGGAGCCTTTTCATACAAATAGTAAAAAAGTCTTTCAAAATCAATCTTTACGATCCACATAAAGTTATCTGCAAGATTTTGGGTTGCTGACTTTATAACGAAATAATCATTTTTATTTTGAATAATTTGTTCAACAACTTCGTCGTAACGGCTCTTGTATGAATCAAGAAAATCTTGTTCCGCTTTAATACCTTTAGAAATTTTGCTATAAAATGTTTCACATTCTTTCTGAAACTTTAGAAGAGCCAAACTTTCTCTAATACTTTTCTCATCCTGTTCCACATCTAAAATTTGAACAATCCCCGAAATAACTTTTTCATCATCTTCAGAAGAAATCTTTTCAAGTTTTTCAAGTTCGGCATTATAATCATGAACCTTGAGCCATCTTGCCAAGATTCCTTTTTTGTAATAGTCTAGCACTTCTTGAATGCAGAAATGTTCGCGAAGGTCTTCAATCGTCCGAACAGAAGTGCCATCGCAGTTAAGATTGAATTTTATTGTCTTCGGCATAATATTTTCCTCTACGAACTATTTGTCCTTTTGTACTAAAAAAAAATAATTAAAACGAATAATATCAACTCACTTTTCACCACAGTTCATTCCATATCACCCTAAAATCGACCAAAATTAGCGCTAAAAAAGAAATTTCAAGCGGTCTTAGGCCGACAAAGCCCCATCCACCCTTGCAAGTTTTACCATTTTTTTTGTTATTTAATTGGCTAGTGGACTAATTGTAATATCACGAAATTGTGAAACAGGGTTCACTCCATTTACATAAAATCAATACCTAAAGCTATTTGAGGTAAAATATGTTCTACGGAATAGGAGCCGCATTTTCTAGCGGCACAGAAGACCACGCGTCAGCATTCATCAGCAAAGGATTCGCTTGTATTGGTTGGAATAGCGAAGATGCTCCGGCTTTTCACGAAATGCTCCGGCAAATAAACATAGGCGATATAATCTTCCTTAAATCATTCAGTCCCAAAGCAGGACTTTACATCAAGGCCATAGGCCTCGTCACGTCGTCTAAAATATTACAACCTAATGAAACCGACAATCTCGGTTACGCAAGGGAAGTTGCTTGGAAATTTCACGCGACTAGGCAATGTGATTGGCTATGGCTTGGCCGACTTCAAGATAAATACGATTTCATGCGTGGTGGTACCATGTACATCGAAATGAATCCTGATGTTCAAGCAAGAATTATCACTGAATTGCTGAAATAGTCCCATCACACCACACAAAAAATAAGGACTTGCCAACAAGTCCCAAACCAATCTTAAAAGGAATGGATATGAACTCTCATCCTTATTTTGAAAATTTAAATAGTCCTACGGCAATTACAGCGGTCTTTTCTTGTCCTGGGCGACATGAAGAAAAAAGAGGACGCCCTTGTTCTGGAAAAACCGGAAAAGCACTTGAATTTATTCTTAGACTTTTACACTTTCAAGGGCTCTGCCTCAAACGTTCATTAATCGGCATAACCAATGCGTGGGATAAAATCGAATACAAGTACAAAACAAAACGAAGCGAAGCAAGCGACGAAGAAATTTTAGCACTAGAAAATATAAAACGACTCAATAGAGACCTCATCAACACTCTGTACGCCATCGCATTTGGACAAAAAGCTCTCTCAGCTCTGAAGCGAGTCAAAGAATTATACCGTCCCGATTTGGTAATCATTGAATCAATACACCTCTCTCCACGTAATATTAATTTTCGAATAAAAGCGGACATCTTTAACAACGAATTAAAAAAGGGAGAAAAAGGCAATACAGAAAAAAGATTAATTGTTATCGCCCGCGATATCAAAAATAACTCACACGATCTGCTTTCATAGTCCCACAACCATGACAATTGATTCGACCAATAACACCTTAACTCAAAAGCCCGGGCGTTACAGAAACCCCTGCGGCTCGGTCATAGCCATACGAGCGTGGCTGCGGCACTCGCCTTGCATGGTTTTGCGGGAGCGGCGTCTGAGCACCCGCTAGAAGTGGTGGAGAGCAACGAAGTGCGAACCAGGGGACAACTGCATAAGGCGAGTATCGCGACAGACCGCTAGCGGGCTGGCATGACTGAGGCGAGTGGTTGGGACTATAGTCCCGCACCTCCCACCCTCCATATACAAAAAGGACTGCATCGCTGCAGTCCTTTGAATGTTCTGGATCCTTCGACTTTGTTCGCTTTGGCGCTTCGGCAAGCTCAGCGACCTTGCGAACTTCGCTCAGGATGACACGCTACTAAATCTCTTCAATAGAAGCATGATATTCCTGCAAAGACTTTACCGCGCCATCTCCGTTCCTTGCGGCGGCGATGCCCTTGACGGTGTTGTAGGCACCGGCGAAGGTCGTGATGTAAGGCACCTTGTACTTGACGCTTCTCCCCAAAGAGGATAATTCAACTAAGCCACTGAAGTGGCAAGTTTTGTATAGCGTCCGTGGCTTCGGTTCGGTCATACAAAAATGCGAGCATTTTTGTGCGACACTCACCTTGCACACTATTGATGGCGGCCTTGCGGATGGCGCTTTGGAGCCTACGGCTCTCAAATGCGAGGCTCAGAAATAGGCCTGTAAGCAGTCCTGCTTCACTCGCCCTTAGCGTTTGTCGTCCTTGATTATAGCCTTCGGCAAAACCTCGCAAGCCGAGTGTCTCGGGCAAGCTTGCTTGCACATGACCGAGGCCAAGAGGTGGCTCTGCTAGGCCAATCTGTATGCCCGACTTCGGCTAGCAAACTTTCCCGATTTCGTAAGCCACTTCCAGGCTACTTATTCATTACAGAACCGTAGTTTTTAGGCTGTTTTAGCCAGTCCCGACGCCGCAGCGTTTCCGTAGCCGTACAGAATGATTGGACAGAGGCAAATGGCCTTTTTTGTAGCGTTTTCGCAGATTCGGCCCAAACGTACGATTTGACTCGAAAGAACTACTAAAAACTGCTCATTTAGGCAGTATTTTAGAGTGTTTTCTCATACAAATACTACGATTTTATCTTAGAAATGCGTTAAAAATTCAAATACAAAAATATTCCGTTATTCTTTGTTTTTTTTGAAATAATGCGCATATTTGCATTTAATAAGCAAAAGAAAAGCGATTTTTTTTAACAGGGTTGCTATATTTCGCATGGATATTTGTGAGGTACCTATGACTGCTTTGGCGGAAAAAGCCAACATCATTACTTCGTCCCTTGACTTTATTGTCAATTGGGGGCGTAAGAATTCATTGTGGCCATTCCCTTATGGAACGGCTTGTTGTGCTATCGAATTTATGAGTACAGAAACGTCTCGTTATGACCTTTCTCGTATTGGATCTGAATATGTGCGTTTTACTCCACGTCAGTCCGATGTGTTGCTTGTGGCCGGGACAATTACTTATAAGCAAGCTCCGATTCTGAAAAGAATTTATGAACAGATGGCTGAACCTCGTTGGGTGATTGCTATGGGCGCTTGCGCTAGTTCTGGTGGTTTTTACGATGCTTATTGTACAGTCCCTGGAATTGACCATATCATTCCAGTAGATGTTTATATCGGCGGTTGTCCTCCTCGCCCGGAATCTTTCTTTGACGCAATGTTCCAATTGCAAGAAAAAATTCAAGATGAATCTTATATGAAAGCACGTGCTGAACGTGTGAAAGAACAGCTTGAAATGATTAAGGCTAAAACGGCTGAATGTAAAGAAAATGCAGAAAAGGCAGTTAAAAATGCCGTTTCTTGCGGTGTGCAAACGATTAAAGACGGGAAAGACAATCTTTTGAAAAAGGTTGCTTTCTGGAAGGAGTAGGCTATGGCAGATTGTGAAAAGCTTTTGGCTATCCTTGAAGAAAAGTTTGGTGCTCGTCGTGAAGAAGCTGACCATCAGGGACTGACTGTTGTGGTCGATAGAGAAAATTTGCACGATTTGATGCTCTTTTTACGCGATGACCAGAGTGCTAAGTTCGACATGCTTTTAGATATAGTCGGCATTGATTACCAAGGCTTTAAAGATTACGAAGGTCCTCGTTTTGCTGTAGAATATGTGCTTAAAACGATGAAAGCACCTGTGAAACGTATGCGTGTGAAGGTTTTTGTTTCTGAAGCAGATTGTAATGTTCCTTCAATTCATGACCTTTATGCAATTGCAAACTGGCAAGAACGTGAAGTTTTTGACCAGTATGGTGTTGTTTTTAAAGGACACCCGGACCTCCGTCGTTTGTTGAACCATGCTGAGTTTGAAGGTCATCCACTTCGTAAGGATTATCCGGCTCACAAAAGACAATGGCTTTCTACAAACGATTATTTGTTGCCTGAATTGGAAGCTCGTTTAGAAAAGAAAGGGTATCGCATTGTTTCTCGTTCTAAAGAAGTTTTGCCAAATGATGGTGAATACCTCGAAGGGAGCTGCAAAGTATGATAGTATTGAATCCTAATGGTGAAAAACAAACCTTGATGCCTTTGAACGTAGGCCCTTCTCACCCTGCAACTCATGGCTGCTTACGTTATATGGCCGCTATGGATGGCGAAACCATTGTGGCTTGCGAAACTGAAATTGGTTACTTGCATCGCGGTTTTGAAAAAATGGCTGAACGCGGAACCTGGCAACAAGTTTTGCCTTATACAGACCGTTTGAATTACTGTTCTGCGATTATGAATAACATCGCTTATTGCCGTGCCGTCGAAGAAATGCTTGGCGTTGAAATTCCTGAACGCACTAAGGTTATTCGCGTTATCGTTAATGAGCTTTCTCGTATGGCTGACCACTGTATTTGTGTGGCTGCAGCAGCACAGGATTTAGGTTCTACCACAGGTTTCTTCTATTTGTTTGATAGCCGTGAAAAAACGATGGTTATTTGGGAAAAGCTCACAGGCGCTCGTTTAACAAATAGTTATTCAAGAATCGGTGGCCTTTATAGAGATCTTTACAACGGTTTTGAAGAAGATGTCCTTGATGTTTGTAATACAGCAGAACGCAATTTAAAAGATGTTCATGCTTGCTTTGACCGCAACAGAATTTTCTTGGATAGAACGACAAACGTTGGCGTAATTTCTCCAGAACGTGCAATCTCTTATGGTTGGACTGGTCCATGTCTTAGAGCTACAGGTGTTGCTAGCGACTTGCGTAAAGACGAACCTTACTACGATTACGAAACTTATGACTGGAACGTTGTCGTTGGCACAAAAGGTGACGTTTATGATCGCTTAATGGTTCGCTTGGCAGAAATTGAAGAATCCATTAAAATTGTGCGCCAAGCTTTGAAACGCTTAGCTCCTGGCCCGATTGATATCGTTGACCCACGCATTCGTGTGCCTGCTCACGCTCTTGCTTATCAAGATATGGAATCGCTTATCGGGCGTTTCAAGAGTGTTTATGAAGGTATTCGCGTTCCTAAAGGTGAACATTATTGCGGTTCAGAAACTGCAAATGGTGAACTCGGATTCACTTTGATTTCTGATGGATCTGGAAAACCCTGGCGTATAAAAGTTCGCCCACCTTGCTTAACGCAGTTTGCGGCTTACCAAGAATTAGTGGAAGGCACAATGCTTGCTGATTCTATGGCAACCCTTTCTAGTATTAACATTATTGCAGGAGAATTGGATCGATGAACCATAAACAAGGCGCTATCCATTTCGTCGCCAATAACAATCTAAAATTTGAAGACGGCCCAAAACCTTTGTTTGTGCGTCCGTCATCTGCTGCTCCGGTTCAAAAGAAAAATGAAGAACAAAAGCAACCTTCTCGTGAAGAAGTCCGTGCTTTATTAGATGTTCCTGAAATTAAAGAACGTTGTGCAGATTTACTTTCCCGTTACCCAGAACCACAAGGTGCTCTTCTTGAAGTATTATGGCTCGTGCAAGGCGTTCTCGGTTGGGTTCCAACAGAAGGTATCCGCTGGGCAGCCGAAGTTTGTAGCTGTGCTCCAGCTCATGCACTTGGGGTTGCAACATTCTACACCATGTATAATCACGCTCCAAAAGGCAAGTTCCTTTTGCAATTCTGTAGAAATATCAGTTGTGCAATCAAAGGCGCTCAACCTTTAATCAAGTACATTGAAAATAAACTTGGTATTAAATCGGGCGAAACTACTCCAGATGGTCTCTTTACCATTCTTCAGGTAGAATGTCTTGGTAGTTGCGGTAATGGCCCGATGATGCTTGTGAACGACGATTTTGCAACTGATGTTGTAGATGGCCAGTTAAAAATGAAACGCGGCACAACCCTTACCGAAGAAAGCATCGATAGAATTGTTGAATGGTGTAAAGCTCATGCTAACAACGTTCCGAAACGCGATGTTTTGGGCGGAATCGTAAAAGGTCACATGGGACACCCAAATGCTCCTGGTGCCACAGCTAAACCACAAGTTGCTGATTACGCGCCACCAAGTCCTGTTTTGAATGTAAAAGCAGAAGCCGATGAAACAGGTGCTTCATTAACTTGGAAAGGTGCTCCTGAATTTACAAAACTAGTCGTTGAAAAGAAAAATGGCTCTAATTGGGAAGTGGTCGGCGAACCAAGCGTAAAAGACAAATGCTTTGTAGATGCTGCTGGTAAAGTCGGCGATACTTATCGCATGATAGCAACCTCTGGTGAACGTGTCGCAAAACCTTCTTTAGAAGCCGTTGCAACACAGAAACCTGTTCCTGAAGAAAAGGCGGTTTAGTTTATGGCAGAGTGTGTAAAAGTTTGTACTGAAAACTTTGGCAAAGGCGCTCAGGATATTGAAGTTTACAAGAAATTGGGTGGCTATGAAAATATTTCAGAACGCCTGTTCAATATGAGCCAATTTGAAGTCATTGATCATGTGCAACGTTCGAATTTGCGTGGTCGTGGCGGTGCTGGTTTCCCAACAGGTATGAAATGGAGTTTTGTACCTCGCAATTCAGGAAAGCCTGTTTATATTGTAGTGAACGCCGATGAAGGTGAAGGCGGTACTTTTAAAGATCATTATTTGATGATGGAAGATCCGCATCGTTTAATTGAAGGTCTGATTATTGCTGGTTGGGCACTTGGTAGTCGTTCTGCTTACATTTATGTTCGTGGTGAATTTTTACCTTGCATTGAATCTTTGAACAAGGCGTTGAACCAAGCTTATGCAGCAGGGTATCTCGGCGAAAATATTTGCGGCACCAAGTTCAGTTTTGATATTTTTGTTCATCGCGGCGCAGGTGCTTATATTTGCGGTGAAGAAACAGCTCTTATTAACTCCCTTGAAGGTCAAAAAGGCCAACCTCGCTTGAAACCTCCATTCCCAGCGGTAAGTGGTGCTTGGAAAAGTCCGACTTGTGTCAATAACGTAGAAACGATTATGGCATTGCCTTGGATTTTCAAGCATGAACCAGAAGAATATGCAAAGCTTGGAACACCACGTGCTGGCGGAACTAAAGTATTCTGTATTTCAGGTGATGTAAAAAATCCTGGGGTATATGAAGCACCTTTAGGAACACCAATGATGACCATGATTAATGATTATGCTGGTGGTGTTGTTGGCGGTAATTTGAAAGCGGTGCTTCCTGGTGGTTCTTCTTGTGCGCCTTTAACAGCAGAAGAATGTGCTGTTGCTACAATGGATTACGAATGCCTCGCTTCTATGAAAACCATGTTTGGTTCTGGTGCAATGATTGTCATTAACGATACTCATAACATGGCAGAATTATTGAACGTTCTTGGTAATTTCTATAGCCACGAATCTTGCGGTCAATGCACGCCTTGTCGTGAAGGCACCGGCCTTATTCATAGAATTTTAAATCAAATTGTTGCAGGCAAAGGTCACGATGGAGATGTTGAATTCATGCAAAGCCTTTCTAATGGATTTGGTGGTGTAACCATTTGCCCTCTTTCCGTTTCTTTAGGTGGACCTGTAAGTTCTTACACGACAAAGTTCCGCAGTGACTTTGATGAATTGATTGCAAAGAACCCTGAACGTGCAAAACCGCGCGTTCAAGAAACAAGCCGTCCTGGAATTTTCTGGTAATAATATGAGTAACTATTACAATATGCCAAAACTCCCGACCGAAAACAGCCCGAAGGTGGAAATCTTCGTGGACGATAAGGCTGTAATGGTTCCGGGCGATACCAATCTTCTCGAAGCATTAAAAGCTGTCGGGATTGAAACTCCTCACGTTTGCTATCACCCTTATCTTCCAGTTTCTGGAAACTGCCGCCAATGTCTGGTGGAACAAGAAGGCCCTCGTGGTCGCATGTTGGTGATTGCTTGCTATACACCAGTTTCTCCTGGGATGAAAATTTATACGCCAGCTTCTAGCGAACGTGTAAAAAGTGCTCGTAAAGCAACACAAGAATTTATGCTTGTGAATCACCCACTTGATTGCCCGATTTGCGATAAAGCAGGTGAATGTACTTTGCAAGAAAATTACATGGAAGCAGGGCAGAATGAATCTCGCATGCGCCCTGAATATGGCAAAAATTATCACGGCAATCCAGCTCATCAATTTATTGATTCAAAAGGTCAGGTTCGTGGCGGTAAACGCGTAGATATTGGCCCACGAATTGTTCTTGATGAAGAACGCTGTGTACAATGTGATCGTTGTGTACGCTTTATGAGAAGCATTGCTGGCGATGAACAACTCCAACTTGCTTCCCGTGCAGATCACACTTATATCACCACTTTCCCTGGTGAAAAGCTTGATCATGAATACGATTTGTGCGTTACCGATATTTGCCCGACTGGCGCAATGACAGGTAAACACTTCCGTTTCCAAAAGAGAGTTTGGTTGCTTTCTCGCACTCCAAGTATTTCTATGGATGATTCTTTAGGCGCTAACATTTGGATTGACCATGCTGAAGGTAAAGTATGGCGCTTGATGCCTCGTTGTAACCCTGAAGTAAACCGTAGTTGGCTTTCTAATACGAGCCGTTTAGCTTATCAGAATTTCTTAAAAGATCGTATGCCAGCAGGTGATGTAGCTCCAATTAAACAAACTCTTGCTAAAGAAGGCAAGGTGGCTTTAGTTGCTGGCGGCTCTTGCACAATCGAAGATTTAGCTGCTTTAAAGTTACTTGCAGAAAAATTAGGAGAAAGAGCTGAGATTTTCACGGGTTCTTTTGCTCCTGTTCTTGCTGCTGACGGTATTGCAAAAAGCGGAGACCCTGTTGCTAATCGTGCCGGTATGAAAATTCTTGGTTTGCCTGCTGGTAACTTAGAAGAATTGCTGAAACGAGCAAGTGAATTTTCTGTATTGCTTTCTGTCCATTGCGATTTGTTTGAAAATGAAAACGCAGCAAAAATTTTGGGTGCGATTCCTGAAAAAATTGCTCTTTCTGCATTTAACAATGCGACAGTTAAAGCTTCTACAGTAGCGCTTGGTGTAAATCACTGGAGTGAAGTTCAGGGCACAATGGTTAACTGCAATGGAATGTTGCAGAAATTGTCTGCGGCACCGGTTTCACCAGATGCTGAATTACGCCCTGCATTTAGTGTTTTAGCTGAGCTTGCAGAAACACCTCTTGCTTGTGCATGTGAAGCGTTTGCTTTAGCTAAGAAAATGGCAAATGTATTATCTGCTTATTCCTATGAAACCATCCGCAGCACGGGTGTTATGCTCGATGGAGTGCAATTATGATGGATATTATTGAATCAAAACATTGGATTGAATGGATTATTACGATAGCAAAGTTTGCGTTTGCTTTTGTTCCTATTCTTTTCATCTTGTTGCTTATCCCGATGGAACGTCGTGGAGCAGGTTTTATCCAAGACCGTCAAGGTCCAAACCGTTCTTACATTAAAATTCCATATTTTGGTCGCATTCGCCTTTTCGGTTGGGTGCAGAACGCTTGTGATGGTACAAAGTTGTTCTTCAAAGAAATGTTTGCTCCTGCTGGTGTAAACAAATGGATTTACATGTTAGCTCCGGCAATTCCTTTTGCAATCGTGCTGATTTCTCCTTGTGTTATTCCTTGGTTTGCCCCAATGGTTTTTGAATTTGGCGGTCAAGTCATTAAAATTCCTGGAATGACAGTAGATACAGAAGTTGGCATTCTTCTTCTCTTTGGTCTTTCTTCTTTGTCTGCTTACGGTGCGGTTCTTGCTGGTTGGGCTTCTAAATCTAAGTTCTCTTTGCTTGGCGGTCTCCGTACAAGTGCTATGACCATTAGTTATGAAGTTTGCTTGGGGCTTTGCTTAATGGGCATGCTCTTACTTGCAGGCACATTCCGTATTGATGAAATTATCGCTTGGCAAGACGCGAATGTCTGGGGTATTGTTGCTCAGCCAGTAGCGTTCTTCTGTTTCTTGATTGCAATGATTGCAGAAACAGGTCGTGCTCCGTTTGACGTTGCAGAAGGTGAACCAGAACTTGTTGCAGGTTTCCATACTGAATATGGTGCTATGCAGTTTGGTCTTTTCTACATGGGTGAATATAGCCACATTGGTATAAACAGTATTTTGGTAGCTTGCCTTTTCCTTGGCGGTTATTCCATTCCGTTTGTTTCAATGGAAACTGTCCAAAGCAATTTGGGTATTTCTTTAGGCGTTCTTTGTGGAGTTTGTGCTGTAGCCGTTCTTGCGTTCCTCCATTTGCTTTATCGCTACGCTCGTTGGTACAAGACTTGCGCTGCCACAAACAAAGAAGTTATTTTGCGCGAATATTCTTTGTATAAGATTCTGGGCTGGTGTGCAGTGGTTGTCTTTGCTGTTCTCGGTGTACTTTCTGCTATGTTCATACACCCAGAAGTTCAAATCATAAATGGTGAAGCTGTTTATGGATTTGGCGTTGCTCTTGGTACAGCTCTTATCCAATTGCTTGTATTGCTTGTAAAAGCAGTATTCTTCTGCTGGGTATGGATTTGGGTGCGTTGGACATTACCTCGTTTCCGTTATGACCATGTAATGCATCTTGGTTGGAAAATACTTTTGAATATTGCCATTTTGAACCTTGTCGTCACAGCAATTGCTGCAAAACTTCTGGGAGGCAACTAATGGTTCGTCAAGTTAAACAAAAACCGATGAATTGGGTTGAACGTCTTTACGTTTTTGAAGCTCTTCGCGGTCTTTTTACCACATTGAAACACGCCCTCAGAGGTTTGCTTCGCTATGAAACTTTACCTACAGTTCCTTATCCGGAAATGAAACCGGAAATTCCAAGGAACTATCGTGCAAGGCATCGCTTGATGCTTCGTCCAGATGGAATGCCGCGTTGTGTTGCTTGCGGTATGTGTGCAGCAGCTTGTCCGGCTCATTGTATTTACATTGAAGCGGCAGAAACTGAAGACCCTCGTATTGAAAAAGCTCCGGCTCGTTTTGATATTGACCACTTGGTTTGTGTTTTCTGCGGGCTATGCGTAGAAGCTTGCCCGGTAGATGCTCTTCGTATGGATACTTGCGAAACGAGTTATGTGCATCCAAAGCGCGATGATTTTGTGGCTCCAATGTTTGATTTAATGACTTGGGATCCGAAAACTTATCCGCAAAATGATTCTCAGAGTCAAATGGCTCCGGGGGGTACTTTAAATCAACAGGCTCTTGATGCCTGGGGGATGAAGGTAAACTAATGCTAGCATTGATTTATTTTATCATATTAGCTGTAATAGCTGTTGGCGGAGCTTTGTGTGTCTTGTTTGCTAGACATCCGCTTTATGGAGCATTGTCCTTAGTGGTTTCAATGCTTTCTCTTGCCGGTATTTACGGTTTACTTGGCGCTCCATTTGTCGGAGTTGTTCAGGTGATGGTTTATGCTGGTGCAATCATGATGCTTTTAACTTTTGTTATCATGGTCTTGAATGGCGCTCGTGATTCAAGAACCCCACGCTTTGACAAAGTGTCACTCTTTGTTTTCCCGGCAGTGATAGCATTAGGTGCATTACTTGGCTTTGCTTTAGTTTCTACTCCTTTGGCTTTCAGCGCAGAAACTTGGCGAGGTTCAGTTGCATTGACATCTGCAACTTTGTTTGATACTGCAAAATCAGGTTATGGTTATTTCATTTTGTTTGAAGTCGTTGGCTTGCTTTTACTTTCTGCTATGGTTGCTGCTGTTTTAATGGCAAAACGTCGTCTTGGAACTACAAATGAAACAGAAGGAGGTGAAAACTAATGGAACTCCAGGCTGTATATGTTCAGATTTTGGCTTTAGTCCTTTTTGTAATAGGGCTTTTAACTGCGATTTCTCGCCGGAACGTGTTTTTCGTTTTAATGGGCGTAGAACTTGCATTGAATGCAGTTAATCTAAGCTTGATTGGTTTTTCAAAAACATTGCCAGCTGATTTAAGTCTCGCTGGCCAGATCGTTCCTTTGTTTACTATTGCAGTGGCAGCAGCAGAAGCTTGCGTTGGCCTTGCTATGGTAATTTTGATTTTCCGTAATCAGGAAAGTGTCGATTCTGATAACTATTCTGGAATGAAGGGGTAATCTATGACAAATCTTCCTCTTTGGCTCATTCCGCTGTTCCCATTGATTGGAACGGTTGTTCTTGCAGCTATTACTCTTGCTTCTACTGGTTCAAAGAAAGGAGCAACAGAAGGAATAGTTGGCGGACTTGCAGTAATGTTCCCACTTCTTGCTTTTGTTTCTACAGTTGTTATTGGCTGGAATATGCCTGCACAAGGGATTCAAGAAACATTAGGAACTTGGATTGATGTCGGTTCATTTAAAGCAAGTTTTGGATTCCTCTTTGATTCTCTTTCTCGTATCATGCTCTTGTTTGTAACGGGAATCGGAACATTGATTACTTTGTATTCTACAGGTTATATGCATGGAGACAGAGGTTTTGCTCGTTTCTTTGCTTACATTAACTTGTTCCTCTTTAGCATGGTTGTGCTTGTCCTTTCTGATTCCTTGCTTTTAACATTCCTTGGCTGGGAAGGCGTTGGACTTTGTTCTTACTTGCTGATTGGTTTTTGGAATGCAGATGTAAACAATTGTAAAGCAGCAAATAAAGCATTTATTGTAAACCGCGTTGGTGACTTAGGCTTTATTCTTGGTATGCTTTGCCTTGCGATGGTATCAAGCGATTTACTTTCTTATCGAGAACTTTCAGCTTTCCTTCGCGATGCTGGTAATATAGAACTCATTAAGATTCTTTTCCCAGTTTTCGCTCTTGCAGGGCTTTTGTTCTTTGTTGGTTGTACGGGTAAATCAGCTCAGATTCCTCTTTTAACTTGGCTCCCAGATGCTATGGCTGGTCCGACACCAGTTTCTGCATTGATTCACGCGGCAACCATGGTGACTTCTGGCGTTTACTTGCTCGCTCGTTTGTCTGACTTGTATGTTCTTTTGCCGCAAGTAATGGCAGTTGTGGTTGTTATTGGTTTGCTTACTGCTTTCTGGGCTGCCGTTGCTGGGCTTTTCCAGAACGACATCAAGAAAGTGTTAGCTTATTCAACCATTTCCCAATTAGGTTATATGTTCATGGCGGCAGGTGTTGCTGCATTTGATGTCTCTATTTTCCACGTATTCACCCACGCTTTCTTTAAAGCCGCTCTCTTCCTTGGAGCTGGTGCTGTGATTCATGCACTTGCAGGCGAACAAGATATGCGTAAAATGGGTGGCATGCTAAAGAAAACACCTGTAACTGCTTGTGTAATGCTTTTTGCTTTCTTTGCCATTATCGGGTTCCCTGGTTTTGCAGGGTTCTGGTCTAAAGATTTGATTCTTGAACGCTTGTATGTTTCTGGCCCAATGGGACCATACCTTTATGCAATAGCTCTTTTGACTGCTGTCATTACCGCTATTTATATGGGTCGCCTTATGGTTCTTACCTTCTTTGGTAAATTCCGTGGTGGTGAAGAACTTGAAAAGCATGTCCACGAAGCTCCGGCATCAATGCTTATTCCAATGGTTATTCTTTCATTGGGTTCCATTTTTGCAGGTTTCCTGTGGGCTGGTCTTATTCCAGGCGCCAATCTCTTTGAACAAATGCTTGCGCCAGTTGTTGGTGTGGCTCAGGCTTCATTTGCTCATAGTGGGGCACATGTCTCGCCATGGATTTTTGCCTTGCTTGGCACAATTGCAGCAGTCTTTGGAATGTTCGTTGCTTGGAAACTTTATGCGAACCGTCGGATTCCTTTGCCAAAAGGTTCTTCTGCTCCAGAAGGTTTAGGGGCAACTTGGACATTCTGTTTTGACAAGTTGCATGGCGTTTTCATTAACGCATTTAAAGTGCTTGCCTGGATTGCAGAAAATGTTGTGAACCGCTTTGTGATGATGCTTCAATGGTTAGTTGGCGGTCTTGGAGAACTTCTCGGAGATTTCGTCAGCGGTTTGCAAGTGGCAAAGGTGCGTTTGCAAATGACGCTTAGCATTATTTGCATTGTGGCTCTTGTAGTTGTTGTATTAGTTTGCGGAGGGCTTCTCTAATGTTATTACATATTTTAGTTTTAGCTCCGTTTTTTGCTGCTTTGCTCGTTGCTCTTGTAGGTGGTCGTGGCACTTCAGCTTATCGTTTGTCATTATTCTCTGCAGCACTTCTTTCGCTAGCTTCAGTTGCTTTGATTGCAGGCGGAGATTTGACAACAACAGCAATAGATTGGTTTAAACTTCCAGGTAGTGATGCTTCTGTCAAATATTGGTTAGGTTCTTACACAATCAATGCTTGGATGGTTTTCCTTTCTTGTGTACTTTCTCTTGCAGCTCTTGTTTTTGCAAAATCTTCTGTTGCAGAAGGCGAATTCAAAAATTTCTCTGTAGGAATTTTAGCACTTCTTGGAACAATGAACGGAGCATTTCTTGCTCTTGACGCTGTTCTTTTCTTCTTCTTCTTTGAAGCCATGGTTATTCCGGCTGCTCTTTTGATGGCAGCTTATGGTGGAAAAGACAGAAAACCAGCAGCAATGAATTTTGCAATTTACACATTAGTGGGCTCTGCTCCAATGGCAATAGCTCTTTGGTATATGGTGGCTAAAAGTGGTGTGACAACGGCTTCTGATCTTTTCACATTCCTTCAAGGTGAATCTGCAGAAACTCAAGTCACACTTGCTATTGCATTCGTGTTAGCGTTCTTAGTAAAGACTCCTATTTTCCCGTTCCATGGTTGGCAAGCAAGTGCTTACGCAGAAGCTCCAGCTCCTTTATCAGCAATCCTTACTGGTGCTATGTCAAAGGTCGGTGTTTATGGAATTTTAATTTGGGTTCTTTCTTTGTTTACTTTGTCAGAAACCTTCTTTACCACAATGCTCTGGCTTGGTCTTCTAACTGCTGTTTATGGCGGTTTAATGGCTTTACGCGGAACAGATGTCAAGAAAATTCTGGCATTCAGTTCTATGGGGCATTTAGGTTTGGCTGTTGCTGCAATATTCACATTTAGCCCTAAAATGTTTCCAGCAATTCTCGTTTTGCTTGTCGGGCATGGTCTTTCTGCTGGTTCGCTCTTCTTGCTTTCTGGAGTTGCAGAACGTATGACAGGGACACGCGAACTTTCTAAAATGGGCGGCCTTGTAAAATCAAAACCTGTATTTGGTTTCTTGTTCGGGGCAGCAGGAATCATTGCTTTAGCTGTTCCAGGAACTGCGGGCTTTATTGGTGAATTCCTTGTAATGCTTTCTCTCTGGGACGTTGGTCCTTTGCCGACATTAGTTGGGGCAATTTGCCTTGTTCTTTCAGCAGCTTACATGCTCCGTTTGATTCAAGGGGTAATCTTTGGAAAGTCAAATCAGTCTGAAGAAAATTCAATGCATCTTGGTGTATTAGAAGGTTCTGTCATTGGGGCATTCCTTTTCCTTTTAATTCTCTTTGGATTACGTCCAGGACTCATTTACGAAATACGCACTACAGAACCAGTTAATGCTCCTGTAGTCGAAGAAATCCCGACAGCAGTCCCACAAGATACACTTAACGTTACTGAAGGGGCTCTTGAAAATCAAATCGTAGATTCGGTTAAAACAGAATCTGCTTTGGAGGTTTCTACAAATGACTAATTCACTTTTGATTTTATTGCCGGTTTTGGTAGCCGTTTTAGGTGCATTAGTCACCATCGCCGCAGAACCATTTTTGCAAAACGAAAACAAACATTCTGTTTTGCCTTGGGTTGCAGTAGTCTTTACTGTTTTAGCGGCAGCATCATTGATTGTTTCCCCAGATGGAAGCTATTACCAAGTTTACACAATGGACTCTATGCGTCGACTCTTTTCCTTGACAATTTTGTTCTGTCTCTTTTTGGGAATTGGTGGCGTACAGTGGACTCTTGCTCGTGAAAAGTTCCTTGGTGGTGAAGCTTATGGTTTAATGCTTTTAGCTTCAGCTGGTGCTATTTTAATGGCGCTTTCAACAAACTTCCTTTCTCTTTTCCTTGGCATGGAACTTGCCGCATTCCCGGTTTACGCTCTTGTAGGTATTCGCCGTAAAGACATGAATGGAAACGAAGGGGTGTTCAAGTATTTTGTGACAGGTGCTATTTTCAGTGCTATTTTCCTTTATGGTGTCGCATTGCTTTATGGAGCAACTGGTTCTATACAATTTGCAGCAACCGTTTTAGAAGCTCGCATGCCATTGTTTAAAATAGGAGCTTTCTTAGTTTTATTAGGATTGTTCTTTAAAGCCGGTGCCGCTCCTGCTCACTTCTGGGTAGCCGATGTTTATACGGGGGCTCCTGTGGCGGTAACTGCATTTATGGCAGCAGTTGTTAAGGTCGGGGCATTAGCAGCCATTGCTTCTCTTTGGGTTGATATGGCTCTTGATTCATCTATGAAAATTGTTGTGGCTATCGTTGCTTTAGCTTCAATGATTATTGGTGCTTTCTCAGGCCTTGCACAAAAATCAATTCGTCGCATTTTAGCATTCTCTGCAGTCATGAACGCTGGCTTTATGCTTTGTGCATTGTTCCTTCACAAAGAAGGCTCAAACGAATTCTTTGGCGGAACTTTACAGTTCTTCCTTGTGACTTATGCTGTTGCTTCTGCTGGTGCATTAACAGGCATTGCTTACCTTTCTGGAAAAGATGACAAGCGTGAAACACTTTGTGGGTTGCGTGGCCGCGCTCGTAAATCTCCGGGTGTAGGTGTTGCAATTGCTGTTTGCCTCGCTTCTTTGGCTGGCTTACCACCTGCCGCAGGTTTCTTAGCAAAGTTCTCTCTCTTTACAGGAATGTTCAAAGAAGGTTATGGAGCTCTTGCTTCTGCAGCCTTTGCACTTTCTCTTGTAGCAGCTGTTTACTATTTACGAATCGCTTATGTGCTTTTTGCACCAGCTTGCTCAAAGAGCGAATGTTGCTGTTGCTGTAAAGAAAAACCTCCCGTTTCTGCTTCTTGGATTTTAAAAGCAGGCATTGCTATTGCAGCTATCGCTATGCTTGTATTATCCGTTAAGCCAGATTGGGTTTGTTTCTAAACTTGAGTGAGTAAGTTTTAATCCCAGGAAGTTGTTCTTCTTGGGATTTTTTTTGTAATGTATAAATGGATTTTCTATTTTAGAAACGATTCGATTTTCAATTTTATAAAGGATTTATAATGGAAAAAATATACAGATCTGGAATTGGTTTTGATGTGCATAAACTTGTCGAAGGGCGTAAATGTATCATTGGCGGGGTAGATATTCCGTATGAAAAAGGGCTTTTAGGCCATAGTGACGCAGATGTCCTTTTACATGCTATTTCAGATGCTTTGCTTGGAGCCGCTGGCCTAGGCGATATTGGTTCGTTTTTCCCAGATACAGACCCGGCTTATAAAGGGGCTGATAGCTTGGTTTTGCTTGCTGAAGTTGGTAAAAAAATCAAAGAAGCTGGCTTTCAAATAGTGAATATTGATAGCATTGTGATGTGTGAACGCCCGAAGGTGAACCCTCATCGTGAAGAAATGAAAAAGAATATTGCTAAAGCTTTAGATATAGATGTCTCTCAGATTGGCGTTAAAGGCACAACCACAGAAAAGCTAGGCTTTACTGGCCGTGGGGAAGGAATCGCTTCGCAAGCGGTGGCTATGTTATCTAAAGGATAGTTATATGGAACAGGCGTAATGATAGATTCTCGTGATGGCAAAACACACAAATAAAGATTGGTGAGTAGTACGAATTGTCATCGCGAACGTAGTGTGGCGATCTGTTAGTAAGGAGATTGCTTCACTCTTTCAGAGTTCGCAATGACAAGGTTCTCAGGCAAGAACCGCGGGCAAGTTCTGGGTTGTCATCGCGAACGTAGTGTGGCGATCTGTTAGTAAGGAGATTGCTTCACCCCGTTGGGGTTCGCAATGACAAGGTTCGCGGGCAAGTCGCGGGCAAGGAGATTGCTTCACTCTTTCAGAGTTCGCAATGACAAGGTTCGCGAGCAAGAACCGTGGGTAAGTCGCAGGCAAGAACTGAGGGCAATTTGTTTTTTCGCGATACTTGCTTGTAGATGGGGGTGGATCTCTCTTTATGGCGTTTCGCAGGAATCGTCGTTTTTTTGTTCTTTTTCGCTTGTGTCTTCGTTTATCTGGTTTAATTTTAAAAACCAATAATCTTCATTATTGATGGAACTTTCTTTAGCGAATGCGTCTAAGTCAATGTCGGTCATATCTTTAAAATTGCGGTTCTACGTAGATGTTTTGCCCAGCGCGGATTCTTGTGCCTTCTAGTTCATTCCATTTGACTAAATCGTCAATAGATACTTTGTACTTTTTAGAAATATCCCACAAGGATTCGCCTTTTTGAACAACGTGAATTCTAGAATTTTTATTTTTTGGAGTTGATTTCTTTTCAACTTTGTTGACCGTTTTATTAGGAGCTACTGTTGTTGTTTTTTTTGCATCACCTTCTAGTTTTAATTTTTGGCCAGGGTAAATAGTTTCAGATGTTCCCATATCATTCCACTTTTGAAGATTTTCAACGCTTACCCCTGTTTTTTGCGAAATGAATGAAAGATTATCGCCACTTTTTACAGTGTAATATTTGGCATTTGATTTACTTGAATTGGATTTTTTCGTTTCGGCTTTTGCCGTTTTTTCATTTTTGGAAGATTTAGCTGGAGAATCCTTTTTTTCAATCTTTTTTTCTGGTGGAGGTATGACTAGCATTTGCCCTACGCGTAAAGGGGTTCGATTGCCGTTATTTTTTTCAATCAACGCTATCGGAGAAACGCCAAAAGCTTGTGCAATGCTTAAATATGTGTCGCCAGATTGAACACGGTATTTACCTTGTTCTAAAGCCGGTTTTTGGGGTGGTAAAACAGAATCCTCTGCTGGTTCTGAAACAAAAAGCACTTGCCCTTCTTCTAAAGCAGATTCGGCATTTAATTTGTTCCATTTTTGCAAGTTTGAAAGAGATATGCCATAACGCCTTGCCACAGAAGCTTGATTTTCACCTTGTTTTACGGTGTAAGTTTTTACTTTTTTAGAAACAGTAACTTGTTTATATGGCCCACCTTTGTTTCCTTTTTGCGCCGGCAAAGGAATCAATAATTTTTGTCCAGCCCGCAAGCGCGTTGTTTTCATATTGTTTGCCGCTTGAATATCTGAAATAGAAACGCCATATTTTTTAGAAATGCTCCCAAAGTATTCTCCGCGTTTGACTTGGTGGTAATGCCAGCGAGGGAATTTATTTTTATCCATTTTGTCGTAAGCGGCTAAGAACAAAGCGCGTTTTCCTTCAGGAAGGCGTAGTGTGTATGAAGCCATATCTGGAGGTGTGCTCCACTTTATGAGTTCCATATTTAAAGAACGAACGGAATCTTCTGAAATGGAAAGAGCTTTTGCAATTTCAGAAATAGGAAGGCAATCTGTTATAGTTACGGTGTCGTATTTAGGTAATTCCTGCTTTTTGATTTCTATTTCATAATGTTCTGGGAAATGCCCTATAATCATAGCCGCTAAAATTCTTGGCACATAATGCATGGTTTCTTTTGGTAAATCTAATTCCCAATAAGAAATGGCTTTGGTGCTATCTCTAGTAGAATCTGCCTTCATTTCTTTGATTAAGCGACGCACTCTACCTTCACCACAGTTGTAAGCCGCCATAGCTAAAAGCCAATCATCGAATTCTTTATGGAGATAACTTAAATAAGCCGCCGCTGCACGAGTCGCTTTTTCCGGGTGGCGTCGCATGTCAACCCAGAAATTAGAGGCTAATCCAAAGCGTTCTCCTGTTGCCGGGATAAATTGCCAAAGCCCAGAGGCTTTGGCACGACTATAAGCTTTTACTTTAAAACCAGATTCAACCAGAGATAAATAAATTAAATCTTCAGGCATTTCGTATTCGCGTAAAATGCTGTAAATTAAAGAATCATAAGCGGTTTTTCTAGACAAAGAAGATTTTATAAAACTAGGAACACGCTCTGTGAAATAATGAATTTCTTGTAAAACGCGTTCGTTCAATTCTACAGGTAAAGAAAATTGCGTTAAATCAAGAGTATCAAGGAAATTTTCAATAATTTGTAATGAAGCACTATCAGCTTTTTCGCCATCGTCTTCTAAACCTTCAAGAGAAATTTCATAAGGGCTCCAAGTTTCTGCATTTTCTCCTAAATCGGAAAGTTGTGGGTAAACTTCATCAGACGCTTTTAAAATGCGAGCTAAAAAAGAAGAATTATAAAGAGAATCTGCAGGGGAGCGTAAAGTAGAATCTTTTCTTTCGTTGACTAAATGCTTTAAAGCTAAATCTAAATAGTGAGCTGACAACAACCATTCCCCGTTATCCATAGCTTCAAGAGCATATCGGTAATTAATCCAAGATTCTCTTAACGAAAGTGGTTCGGGTAAAGTGTCTTTTAATGCGTTTGAGGCAAATGTTTCTGGGATTTCTTCTGCAGGCGAAGACGCCAAATTAGCCTCTTGACGCGGGCCAGCACAAGCCAAGAGTAAACTAAGAATTCCTCCGACTAAAAAAATTAGTGGGAGAGAAGGGAACGATAAAGATTTACGCATTAAGTTTATTGGTCGTAATCAAGATCTTCGGCATAGTCAGTCCAAATTTCTTCACGACCGCTACCAAAAGAGGAGTTTTCAAAATCAACTTCTTCTTCAACTTCTTCTTCTTCAAGAAGTTCTTCATCTAAATCATCTTCTGGAAAAGAAGAAGTATCTTCAAAGCCATCGCTTTTGGGGCGTCTGGCACATAAAACTTCTCGATAATATTGGATTTTACTCATATATGCTCTCCTTAATGAATAACCCTTTCTACACCTAACCAAATGACGCAACCTAATATTAATGCCGCAATCATTTGTAAAAACATTAACATTCTATTCAAGCGTTTAGTTCGGCTTGATTTTCTTGTGCTGTGTCTAGCAGAAATTTTAGAATGTCTGTATTGCATTACATTCGCAAACATACACTTCTAAAGGCGTTTGTCAATAGGGTAAATTGAAAAAAATGAAAAAAAATCTCTGTTTAACAGAGATTTTTTTTGAAAGATTTGAAAAACAGAGGGTTTTTACCAATTTTTTATGTCATCTTTAGCCACTTTGGCGTTATGAATAGACAAAGCCGTATAGTAGAATGTCTGGGCTGTTGGGAGAATCTGAGAAATAACTCTGTTCCAACGAGCAAGTCCTGTTGCATCTACAAAGACAACATCATGTGGTTTTAATTCAAATTTTTCGCCAAATACTAAAGCTAAAGGGTTTTTGGCATTTAAATGGTAAACATTTATGCGATCAAGGCCACCGCGAATAACATAAATGCCTTTACTTTCTGCAGAAAGCGTCTGTAAACCACCAACTTCGGCTAAAGCCTGAGAAAGAGACATACGACCATTTTCAATAGTCAATGCTTGTTGACGAGTGACTTCACCTAAAACATAAACCTGGGATTCATTTAAGCTAGCAACCCGAATAACATCGCCATTTTTCAGGACAATATCTGAAGGCCCTTTACCAGCGGGGTAGGCTGCTTGTAAGTTAATGGGGTATGCTTTTCCTTCGCGAACCAGTTCTACTTGGGTCGGGTCACCTGTACGAGGGTCAACGCCACCGCAAAGGTTGATTGCTTCTAAAAGCGTTGTCGGGATATTGGTTAAAGGAATAACGCCAGCTTTCATAACGCCACCCTGAACGTAGATTTTTTTGCTCTGGCTGCGCAAAAGGCGAACATCGAGTTGGGGTTTGTTTAAAACAGAAGAAAGACCTTGTACAATCATTTCTCGTAATTCTGTGATTGTCTTGCCTTCAACTTTTAACTGGCCGGCGTAAGGGTAAAACATTTCACCATTTTCATCAACCATTTGCCCGACAGAATTGTCATTACGATAAGGGCCAAGCGGCAAAGAAAGTTCCTGGTGTTCCCAGACCGTTACTTGAACTAAATCAAATTTTCCGAGTTTATAAAGTTCTGGTTGGTATGAAAGAAGTTCTTCTGGAATAGCATTTAATGCACTTTCTTCTTTTTGGGCATCAACTAAAGCTTTTGGTGTTATACTCTGAAGGTGAACTTCTGCTCCTTGGAATGTGGCAAGGGTATCAACAGTACCTTCTTCGTTAGCCTTTTCGCCTAAATGCATCCCCGGGGCCCAGAAACAAGCTGAAAAAGATAGAATCAAAGGTAGACAAAAAAGCAAAAGAAAAATTCGTTTCATTTTGTTCTCTTTTTTCGATTAACTCTCTAAAAAGTAAAAAAAACTTATTTTTTGGCAATTCAATTTCAGGATATTTCTACAGGATTTTCAGTGTTTTAAAGGAATTGTTGAAAAAACATTGCATTCTTCTGTTTTATGCTTAAAAGTTATTTCAAGTATTCTCAGACAGAATACAATAAAAAATAAAGCAAGTTTTTAGGAAATACGATTTTTAAAATCAATGTTTTACGCAGCGAACAGAATAAGCGTAATTTTTACTGTTTACATAAGTTCCGATAAATTTATCGTTTTCTGAATATAAGTTCCAATAAGAAGCCTGGTTTCCAGAATGAGATTCTTCAGCAATCCAGAAAGATTGATCGTCTCCAAGAGAATTAAATTGTCCATTAGGTGTGCGTTGACCTGCAGGCAAGGCTGAAAATCCAAAACGATTCGTACCAATGGCAATATTTTCAACTTGGTTCCAGACTTCTGTTGTTTTTAAACTGGTCCCAATTCCTTCGTCTTCATTTGCTTTATCAACAAAATCAGCTAGAATTTGAAAATCTTCAAAAGATGGAACATGATAACCTTCAGGACAAATGCCTTGTAATGGCTTGTTTAATAAATTTCCTGCAAGTTCATTATTGTAATTGGTTGGGAGTGCCATAGCGACGGCCCAAGTATAAAGTCTACCGAATTTAGTGCAATTTGCAGTTTTATTTTCATAACAATAACTACCAGAAACATCAAAGTTCAAATTTTTAGCAAACCAGACTTGACGACCAATTTTTACAAGAGGGTAAAGAGTTCCATCTCTTTTGTCGCACATCATTCCAGCAGGTACGTTTGCACAAAGGGTATCAGAAAGTGAATCAGTTAAAGTAGAATCTTGAATTGTTGAATCTGTAACGATAGAGTCTAAAGAAGAACTTGAAACAAATGAAGATGAACTTTTAATAGAAGAACTAGAGGGTATAGAAGAGCTAGAAAACTTCTGAATAGAACTAGAAGAAAATACAGAAGAGGAACTTTCGGAAGAATCTTTTTTGTTAGTTTCGGCTTCTTCTAAATAAGCAGATATGGTTTCTAAAGTAATTTTTGAACCTTGAGTTGCAGAACTTGATAAAGTTTCTTGTAAAATCCAATGCCCATCAATGCAATGGTATTCTTGTTTGTTTTCTAAAACGAGCCAAATTTCACCATTGCGTTTTTTATCGCAAGAAATAAGTTTATCTTTTGATTGAACTGTGTGAGAAGAATAATTATCATTAGAAGAACAAGAAGTTATACTCAAAAGAAGCCATAAACTGGCAATAGAAGCACAAAAAGTTTTAGAAAGATTGATTATCATCACACTCTAATATAAACTTTTGTTTTCAAAAGAGTTTGTGAAAAAGAAAGTTTTTTTTCTTACAATGTATTGTTGTAGGTGAGTTCAATGATTTAAGAAATTTTTCTTAGATACGTAAGGAATTTTTCTGTAAAAGATTCTGGAGAAAATTTGTTTAGAAGAGCGTTTTTTTCTTCTTGATTGATATGAATTTTCCCAGAAAGAATTAAATCTAAAGTATTAATACATTCTTTAATATTGTCTGGTGGGGTTATTAGCGGAACAATTCCATTTAAATTTTCTTCTAAAGCACTTGTTTTAGAAGAAATAACAGGAATTTTTGAGGCTAAAGCTTCTAATGGCGGTAATCCAAAACCTTCAAGAAATGATGGGTAAATAAAAACAGATGCATTCCGGTAAAAATTGCGTAAAGTTGAAAAGTCAAGATTTTCAAAATGGAAAAGATTTTTCAGATTCATGGCTTGAATCATTTCATGAGTTTCTTTGCGTAAACGTCCTACTCTTACAAAAGCTAATTCGGGTTTTTCTTTGGCGAGTTGAAAGAATGTTTTTAAGTTTTTTCTAGGTTCGTCCAAACTGATATTGAGACAAACGGCGTTAAAATTTTTAATTCCAAAACGTTCCCAGAAAAGTTTTTTAGAATCAGGTGAAATACTTTCAAATGGCTCAAGAAATCCTTTTGAAATAGGGCAACCAACAATTGTTCCTGGAATTTTAGGTACCCCAAAAAATGCGTTTGATTCTTGCTCTGTATAGTGGGAATTATAAATATAAGTGTCGGCTGTTTTTGTCGGGTTTATAAAGAATTTGTTAAGAATTTTGAATTTTAAACTATTGGGGTAAAGGGTTTCTGCAAAAGTATCGTGAACCATTACGATGGTTTTACTTTTTGGAAGCGTTTTTTTGGCAATAGGGCATAAAAAACCAAGTTCAGGCCTGATGAATAAAACAATATCAGGTGTTTTTTGTTTTAAGTAAAGCCTAAATGGTTTTTTGTAAGTAAAAAAGCCAATGGAAAGAGATTTCGCTTTTAAAGAATCTTCTCCGTCAGAAACTCCGTTAGGGAAATACTCCGGCGTTTCTAGCCATAAAATGTTTGAAGAAAATTCTGAAGATTTTAATGCTTCTTGAAAATCCAAAGAAAGACGCCCAAAGCTAGTGCATGGGTTTTTATCGCAGACAATTAAAATCTTTTTTTTCATTTGGTGAGAATATACAAAAGAAGCATCTCAAAGAGATGCTTCTTTTGATAACTAATTGTAGAAATTAGCGTTGGGCACCTTTAGCCTTGTCGCCGTATTTCTTGATGAGTTCTTCTTGGATATTGCGTGGTACTGGGAGGTACTTTGCAAATTCCATTGTGAATTCAGCTTTACCTTGAGTCATAGAACGAAGGTCTGTTGCATAACCGAACATTTCAGAAAGAGGAACTTCTGCAATGATTGTTGTCATGCCGAGTTCTTCTGTTGTTCCTGCAATGCTACCACGGCGCTGTGAAAGGTTACCAACAACTGCACCCTGGAATTCTGTTGGAGTTTGAACTTCAACCTTCATAATTGGTTCAAGGATTTGTGCACCAGCTTTTTCGAAAGCCTGGCGGAATGCCATACGAGCACAGATCTGGAAAGCCATATCAGAAGAGTCCACATCGTGGTATTGACCATCGGTAACTTCCATTTCAATACCAACAACTGGGAAGCCAATCAAAGAACCTGCTTCCATACAGCTCTGGAAACCCTTGTCACAAGAAGGAATGTATTCTTTTGGAATACGGCCACCAACAACAGAGTTGATGAAGTTGTAAACCTTTTCAGAATCGCCTTCAACCGGCATTGGACGCATAACACCAACAACCTTAGCGAACTGACCGGAACCACCAGTCTGTTTCTTGTGGGTGTAATCGTAGTTAGCTTCGCGGGTAATAGTTTCGCGGTAAGCAACCTGTGGAGCACCAGTCTGAACATCTACTTTATATTCACGGCGCATACGTTCAATGTAAACGTCAAGGTGAAGTTCGCCCATACCTTTGATAATGGTCTGTCCGCTTTCTTTATCCACTTCAACCTGGAATGTTGGGTCTTCTTTAGTGAAGCGGTTGAGAGCCTTAGAAAGGTTGTTCAAATCGTCGCGGTTCTTAGCTTCGATAACAAGTTCGATAACTGGGTTAGGAACGTGCATAGAAGTCATGTTATAGTGTAAAGAACCATCGGTAAAGGTTGTACCAGAAGCACAATCAATACCAAAAAGAGCAACGATATCACCAGCACCGGCTTCGTTAATATCTTGCATTTCGTCGGCGTGCATACGAACCAAGCGGCCAACGCTTACTTTTTTACCGGTTGCCATATTGTAGATAGAATCACCTTTCTTGATGGAACCTTGGTAAACGCGAATGTAAGTCAACTGGCCATAGCGGTCGTTGGTGAGTTTAAAGGCGTAGCAAACGAGCTTTGCATCGTCTTCGGACTTGAGGATAACTTCAGCTTCGTTGTCATCAATGTTCAAAGCCTTGTTTTCAACTTCAGTTGGGTTCGGGAGGTAATCAGCAACACCGTCAAGGAGTTTCTGAACACCAATGTTTTTGTGAGCAGAACCCATGAATACTGGAGTGATTTCTAAGCTGATAGTTGCTTTGCGGATGGTTTCCTTGATAAGAGCCTTATCGATATCAAGGTATTCACCTTCCATAGCTTTTTCCATAATGTCATCGCTATAGTCAGCACAGCAGTCGATAAGCTTTTCGCGGTATTCCATAGCGAGATCCATCAATTCGGCTGGAATTTCAGCTTCGCGGACTTCGTCGCCATTATTACCTTCAAAGTAGTAACCTTTCATTTCAACAAGGTCAACCACACCTTTCAACTGGTCTTCAAGACCAATTGGAATTTGCATAACGCAAGGCTTGTGGTTGAGCTTTTCCTTAAGCATTACTGCTACGCGGAGTGGGTTTGCACCAGAACGGTCGCACTTGTTAACGAAAGCTACGCGTGGTACGCGGTAGCGACGCATTTGGCGGTCAACAGTGATGGACTGGGATTGCACACCTTCAACGCTTGTTAAAACAAGAATTGCACCGTCCAACACGCGGAGAGAACGTTCAACTTCAACAGTAAAGTCAACGTGCCCCGGGGTATCGATAATGTTAATGGTGGTGTCTTTCCAGTTTGCGTATGTTGCAGCGGACTGGATGGTGATACCACGTTCGCGTTCAAGCTCCATGCTATCCATTGTAGCACCGACGCCATCTTTACCGCGAACGTCGTGAATAGCGTGAATACGCTTTGTAAAATAGAGAATGCGTTCGGTAAGGGTGGTCTTACCCGAGTCAATGTGGGCAGAGATACCGATATTTCTGTGTTTTTCGATGTTTTTCATGATTTTTCCACAAATGGAGTTGATGTTTATTGTTTTGTTGCGCCAAATCTAGAAAAAAATTTCACACTCACAAGGGAAAGGTTTAAAACGAGAGCTAAAATAAAGAAAAGTTCTCTCGCCAAAGGCGAGAGAACCGTTTTTAGGGTATGTAGGGTAAATGTGTTAAAAAGGCTTACTTTGAACCAGGTTCTTTTACTTCTTCTTCCCGTTTAAATTTTTTATTCCGGTAATTCTTGTGAAATTCTTGCATTTTTACCTTTTGGTCTGGAGTAAGAATCTTTGAAAGTCCGGATTTCCCTTGGATTCTGTGATTTAGAGCTTTTTCCTGAAGGTCAAGAAGGTTCTTTTTTGCTTGAGAAAGGGCTAGTGAATCAGGGGTTTCTGCATCAAGAACTTTGCGCAATTCTTTTTCAGCATTTCTTGTTTCTTTCTTTATTAAGGTAGAAACACTGTCCTGATAAGCCCTTAAAGAATCAAGAGATTTTTTTTGTTCAATAGAAACTTCTAAAAATTCATCTAGTTTTTTGTGAAATTCTTTTCGTTTTTTCGCAAAGAATTCTTTATTAGGCATTTGTTTTTTAGGCTTTTCTGCCATGTCTTTATTTTTAAATGGACATTCTTTTGGAGGGAAAACTCCTTTGTCGTTTGATTTTAATGGACAAGATGGGCTGACATAAAGGGCGCCGCAGAAAAAGCCTATGGCACAAGCAAGAACAATAAGACTTGCAAAAAAGAATTTTTTCATTTATTTATCCTCCATTGAAAGGTAAAAAATGGGAATTGTTGAGTCTAATTCAGGAAATTCAGACACTATACTCTCTTCAAAAAAATCATCTAAAGAATCTAGTTCAATCATCGAAATGAATGATTTTGATTCATTTGCAAAAAAGAATGGAACTAAAAGTCCGCTTAAGAAAAAAAGCAAACTAGCGGCCAAAGTGAGTTTAGAAAACCTGAAAAGAAAAAGCTGTCTTGTTTTTTTTGCTTCAATACGTTGGAATACTTTATCGAGAGAATCACTTTTAGGGTAAATTCTTTCAATGCAGGAAAAATCAATAGGTTCAGTCATTCTTGTTTCTCCTTTCTATAAAGTCTCTGACAAAAGTTCTTGCTCTTGAAAGTCTAGCTTTAATTGTTCCGGAAGGGCTTTTATAAATGGTGGCTAATTCATTTACCGAGATGCCTTCAGCATCTTTTAACCAAAGAATGCTCCTGTTTATTGCCGGAAGAGCATTCAAAGCTTCGGTCAAAGCCTGTGTTTCAAAATGAGATAAATCCTTTTTAAAGCCAATTGTTTTTTCTAAAATCAAGTCAGAATTTTCTGTTTCTAGCTCAAAATGGCGTTTTTCTTTTCGCATTTGCATAAGACTTGCGTTTAAAGTCATTTTAAAAAGCCAGGTAGAGATAGTTGATTCGTTTCTAAAAGATTTTATGGTTTCAGGAATAGAAGAAAATACGTCCATTAGAACGTCTTCGGCTTTGTCTCGATCTTTCAGAATTCGATATGCCAGGTTTAACATACGGGTACTTTCTTCTTTCCAGAGTTTTTCAAGCATTTCTCTGTTGTAAAAATCCGGAATTTCTGAATTGTTAAAGGTCATTTTGAAGTTAGATGCCTGAAATCAAAAAAAGGTTGCAAAAAAAAGTTAATTTTTATTTGAGATAATATTTTCACTTTAAAATGAGTATGGTGATTCTTGTAATGCAGAGCTATATTCATAAAAAAGGTAAAAATATGAAAAACAAATTGGGTTTTACGTTAATAGAAATAGTTGTAGTTGTGGTTATTGTCGGGGTATTAGCGGCGGTTTCTTTACCTAAATTGTTTGGGCAAATTGCTAAAGCTAAAGCAAGCGAAATTCCTGTTGCAGGGGCCGTTTATACTCGTTTACAAGATGCTTTTTTAGGCGAAAAAGCTTCTGTAGGGAGTTGGAAACAAATAGGGTATGTTGCCCCAGGGAATGGTTTGACTGAAAATTTCAGATATACAGAGGGTTGTATTGTTGACTCTTTGAATATTTCTTCTTTAAAAAATAGCGAAACAGGGTGGCGTGCCTCAAATCTTGTAAAATTAAATAGTTGTCTTGTTGGCAGTTCTTGGGGAATTGTTATTAAAGCGAGTTCTGAAAACGAAGTCTTGTATGAGCATAATTTATCGTATGAAGGGTGTGAACCATTGACATTGAATTGGGTTGTTAAAGCAATCCCTAATTGTAATGAGCCTTCAGAACCCCCAACAGAAAGTCCAACAGAAAACCCAACTGACCCCCCGACTGAAAGTCCAACTGAAAACCCAACTGAAGGTAAAACGGAATCAACAGATTATGATTGTGATGCTCTAAAAAAGAAATATCCAGCAGGAAATGGAAATAAAAATGGGTGGGAAATGTTTTCTCCCTGTGGGATAAGGCTCCCACCAGGAGTAATCAAAAAACTGACCAAGTAAAGGCGATTATATATTTTCGCCTTTTAAAATAGAGTCAATTTTTGCCAATTCTTCTGAAGTAAAGTCAAGATTCTTTAGAGAATTTAAAGCATCTTCTATCTGAGAAATTCTACTGGCTCCGATAAGAACAGAAGTGATTTCTGGTAAACGTAAATTCCAAGCAAGAGCCATTTCGGTAAGCGTTTGGCCTCGTTTTTGAGCTAAATCGTTCAATGCTTTTATTTTAGGGAGACTTTCTTCAACTTGTGCCGGCGTTAAAAATGGACTTTTGGTAGCTCTTGAACCTTCTGGAATACCATTTAAGTAACGAGATGTTAAAAGACCTTGAGCTAATGGAGAAAATACAATACATCCCATTCCTGTTTCTCGAATTGCTGATTGTAAATCGCCTTCAAGTTCACGACGGAACATATTATAGGGTGGTTGGTGTATTAAGCAAGGAGTCCCCATTTCTTTTAAAATTTTGGCGGCTCGGCGCGTTTCGTCGGCATTATAGCTTGAAATCCCTACATAAAGAGCGCGGCCACTTTTAACTATATAATCAAGAGCCCCCATTGTTTCTTCAAGAGGCGTTTCTGGGTCTGGACGGTGGTGATAGAAAATATCAACATAGTCAAGTCCCATGCGTTTTAAGCTTTGGTCTAGACTTGCTACTAAATATTTACGGCTACCGAAATTGCCATAAGGCCCTTTCCACATTTCCCAGCCGGCTTTAGTGGAAATCACAAGTTCATCACGATAGCTTTTGAAATCATCATTAAAAATTTTGCCGAAATTTGTTTCTGCAGAACCTGGAGGCGGTCCGTAATTATTAGCTAAATCAAAATGCGTAATGCCATTGTCAAAGGCGAACCGCAACATATCGCGGCAATTTTCAAAATTATCATTATCGCCAAAATTATGCCATAGCCCAAGGGAAATGGCCGGGAGTTTCAAACCGCTTTTTCCTGAGCGATTGTAAATCATAGAATCGTAACGTTTTTCATTTGCAGTGTATTTCATACAAAGGAATATAGATTTAATTGCCTTTTAGTGAACATATTTTTATAACAATGTGTTTACAGTATGGAACGAAAAAACTGATAGATAAAATAAATCTATATTTACGGCGTGAAAACTTATATCCTCCGTCGTTTGCTACTTATGATTCCGACCCTTGTGGGGATTTCTTTGGTTTGCTTTATTCTTATCCAGTTGATTTCAGGAGGCCCTGTTGAAGAACTGGTTTCTAGAGTACAAAGTGCGGCGGCAATGCGGGGTGGTGCCGATGCTTCTAAAGCCCTTTCTCCAGAACAAATTGCTCAGATTCAGGCTTATTTTGGCTTTGATAAGCCAGCTTGGCAGCGTTATTTACAGTGGCTTTGGAATGTTTTACACTTGGATTTTGGTACATCTTATACTTATGGGGCCCCTGTTTTTGAAGTGATAGCTTCAAGATTTCCTGTTTCGTTGTTCTTTGGTTTAACTTCATTTTTTATTTCTTATTTGGTCTGTATTCCTTTGGGGCTTTGGAAAGCGGTTCGGCATGGTAGTCGTTTAGATTCTCTTTCTTCTGGCATTATTTTTTCTGGTTATGTAATGCCTGGTTATGCTTTAGGCATTTTACTTATCATTTTTTTAGCAGGCGGTTCTTATTTAGATTTGTTCCCAATGGGGGGCTTGACTTCAGATGAATTTGAAGATTTGTCTTTTACGGGTAAAATTTTTGATTTATTACACCATCTTGCTTTACCTATGTTCTGCTATATTATTAGCGAATTTGCTTTTTTAACCTTTTTAATGAAAAATAGCGTATTGGAAGAACTTGGAAAAGATTATATGAGAACTGCGCTTGCAAAAGGTCTTTCTTTTAAAGAAGCTCTTTTTCGCCATGCTTTACGTAATGCATTGATTCCTGTAGCAACTAGACTTTCTGAAATTTTTACGCTTATGTTTGCAGGTGCTCTTTTGATTGAAAAAGTTTTTGATATTGATGGCATGGGGCTTCTTTATTACAATTCTATGGTCAATAGAGATTACAATGTAGTGTTAGGAATAATCTTCCTTTCTTCTTTGATGGCGTTACTTGGGCGATTGTTTAGTGATATTTTGTACACATTTGTTGACCCAAGGATTCGGTTTAGGTAAAGTATGCTTGTGTTAAATAAGTTCAAAAAATTTAAAGTCTATGCATTGCGTTTTTGCAAAACGCGTAGGGCTTTTTATTCTTTTGTTCTTTTAGCTCTTGCCTATTTGCTTTCTCTTACAAGTCCTTGGACTGTAAATGACGAGCCTTTTATTTTGCGTTATCAAGGAAAATTTTATTTTCCTGCTTTTGTTCATTATCCAGAAACAGAATTTGGTGGGATTTATAACACAGAACCAGATTACAAAAAATTATTAGAAGAAGCGGAACTTTCTGGAAAAGATATTTTTGCTATAATGCCGCCAATACCACATGATCCGCTTAAAGCAGACCTTTCTTTAGATGGCGCGCCTCCGTTTCCGCCGTCTTCAAAACATTGGCTTGGCACAGATGCTAATGGCAGAGATGTTTTAGCACGCTTGATTCATGGTTTTAGAATTTGCCTTTCTTTTAGTTTGCTTTTAACAGTTCTTGGCACATTTCTAGGTATTTTAATAGGTGGAATTCAAGGGTATCTAGGGTTCTTTTGGGATTTGGCTATTCAGAGATTTGTAGAAATTTGGGCGTCTTTACCGTTTCTTTATGTTGTGATTCTTATTGGTGGAATCTATGGGCGTAGTTTTATTCTGCTGATTTGTATTATGGCCCTTTTCCAATGGATTTCGCTTAGCTATTATATGCGTGCTGAATTTTTAAAATTGCGTTCCGTGCCTTATGTCCGTGCTGCTAAAATGTTAGGAATGCCTCACAGGCATATTTTCTTCAAAGAAATTTTACCCAATGCACTTACGCCTGTTGTTACACTTTTCCCATTTACTTTAATTGGTGGTATAGGGAGTTTAACATCTCTTGATTTCTTGGGTTTTGGTTTACAACCGCCAACGCCTAGTTGGGGAGAACTCATGAGCCAAGGACTTAATAATCTTTATGCTCCATGGATTGCAGTTTCGACCCTTGTAGCCCTTTTTATAACGCTTTTGCTTGCCACATTTGTGGGTGAAGGTGTTCGTGATGCAATGGATCCGAAGTCTGGAGATCGTTATGGATGAAAGGCAAACATTGATTTCTCTTGAAAATGTTTCAGTTGCTTTTGGGAAAGAACGCTCTGTAGCTGTTACGGATAAAGTTTCTTTTGATATAAAAAAAAGTGAATTTTTTGCATTGGTCGGGGAGTCTGGTTGCGGGAAAAGTGTGACTGCAATGAGCATTCTTAAACTTTTGCCAGAACCTGGTGCTAAGATTTCTTCGGGAAAAGTTTTTTTTGAAGGAAAAAATCTTTTAGAACTTTCTTCTAAAGAATTGAAACTAATTAGAGGAAAAAAAATAGCGTGTATTTTCCAAGAAGCAATGGCAGCACTTAATCCGGTACTTTCTATTCGTAAACAACTAGAAGAAGCGAAGCTCAAAGAAGACTCTTCGGAACGAATTTTAGAATTGATGCGTTTTGCTGGTTTTTCTGACCCAGAGCGAGTATTGAATTCTTACCCACATGAACTTTCTGGTGGAATGTTACAGCGCATTTGTATTGTGATGGCTCTTTTGCCAAGGCCTTCGCTTTTAATTGCTGATGAACCAACAACGGCACTAGATGTAACAGTACAAGCGCAAGTTATGGAACTTCTGAAAAAACTTTCAAAAGAGTTCGGGACTGCGGTTCTTTTAATTACGCATAATATGGGACTTGTAGCCCAATATGCCTCTCGAGTTGCTGTGATGTATGCCGGGCGTATTGTAGAATGTGGCTTTGCCGAAGAAGTCATTAAAAATCCAATGCACCCTTATACCAAAGGTCTTTTAGCAGCTTTACCAGATGGGAAAAAATCATTAAAAGATTTACAATCTATTCCAGGGAACGTTCCTGCTCCAATTGATTTTGTGGAAGGTTGTCGTTTTTGTGATAGGTGCTTTAATGCTAAACCTTGTTGTAAAGATTTTCCACCATTGTATGAAAAGGAAAATCATTGGACAAGGTGCTTTTTTCCAGTTGATTTTTTATAAGTTGTTTTCAGAGGCTTACGAATGGATTTGAATTATCTGCCAGGGCTTGGTCCAAAGCGCGTTTCTGCATTAAAGAAATCAGGACTTTCAACAGTTGCTGATTTGCTTTATAATATTCCTAGAACTTGGTTAGATCAAACACAAGTAGCTTCAATAGGAACATCACGAGTTGGCGATAAAGTTGTTTTGGTGGGGCGTGTTCTTAGGTGTGGTTTGGTGCGCTCTCGGACAACGCGATTTATAGCGTATTTTTCTGACGGAACAGGCGAAATTCAGATACTCTTTTTTAAAGCGACTTCTTATTGGTCAAAGAAAATTTCTGCGGGATCTCGTTATGTGCTTGTTGGTACTCTTGGAGAATTTGGTAGAACATTACAAATGGTGCATCCAGAAATCCAAGTCATAGAAGAAAACGATGAATACCATGGCGGAATAGTTCCTGTCTATTCTATTTCAGAAGCTTGTCATGAAGCGAAAATGGAACAGAAATTTTTCCGTTTGCTTTATGCGAATCTTTTTAAAAGTCAAAATCTTTCTATTCCAAGAATTTGCCCAAGAGAATTGACTGATTTTTTGGAAATGCCTTCGGTGATTGAAATTTTACGCCGTTTACATTGTCCGCGTTCAATGGGAGATGTTTACCAGGGCAGAAAATGTTTAAAAGTTCTTGAACTTTTGCCGTTTTGTTTGCGAATGATTAAGCGGCGTCGTGCTTTACTTTATCGAGGCTCAGAAAGAAAACTGATTAAACAGAATGTTTTTAAAGCTATTCAAGATTTGCCTTATTCGCTTACAGATGGACAAGCTAAAGCATTGAATGAAATTTTAGAAGGCCTTTCTGGAAAAAGACAATTCCATGCGTTGTTGCAAGGAGATGTGGGGAGTGGAAAAACGGTTGTCGCGATGCTTTCTATGCTTGCTATTTGCGGTACAGGTGAACAATGTGCGTTAATGGTTCCGACTGATATTTTGGCAAGACAACATTTTCAGACGATGCAAGGCGTTTTTGAAAAATTGGGCTTACATGTTTCGCTTTTACTGGGGGCGATGACAACGCAAGAACGCCGTTCTGTTTTGTATGATTTAGAAACAGGGCATATTGATGCAGTGATTGGAACACATGCGTTGTTTTCTAAAGATGTGGTTTTTAATAATCTGGGTTTTGTGATTATTGATGAACAACATCGTTTCGGTGTGAACCAGCGAGAGGCTCTTTTGGCAAAAGGGCGCTATCCAGATTTGTTAGTGATGAGTGCGACGCCTATCCCACGTAGTCTGGCTATGACTCTTTATGGGGATTTGCGGACTATTGTGATTAGTGAAAAACCTGCCGGCAGAAAACCAGTTAAAACGCGAATGACTCCACTTTTTAAACGAGAAGCAATGAAAGAATTTTTGAAAAAAGAAATTGCTTCAGGGAACCGTTGTTATTGGGTGGTGAGCCGTGTGGAATCAGATGCTGAAGGTATGGTGGGTGTTTCTGATGTGGTTGAAGAATTGAAAGCTTTTTCTTCTGAATGGAATGTACAAGGCGTACATGGTCAGATGGATGAAAAAAAGAGGAGTGCGATTTTAGACGATTTTGCAAGTGGTCAAGTTCAAGTTCTTGTGGCAACAACTGTGATTGAAGTTGGGGTGAATGTGCCTGAAGCAAATTTGATGGTAATAGAACACCCGGAACGTTTTGGGCTTGCGCAATTGCACCAGCTCCGCGGCCGTGTAGGCCGCGGAGCTAGTGAAGCTTGGTGTTTTTTGCTTTCTTCTCCTGAAGATTCGGCTTATGAAAGACTTTCTCAATTTGCAAAAACAGAAGATGGGTTTAAAATTGCAGAAATGGATTTAGAAACTCGTGGCGCCGGAAACTTAGAAGGTGGCGAACAAAGCGGTTCTTGGGTTTTTCGTTGGTTTGATTGGATTAAAGACAAAGAATTAATTGCAAAAACATTAGAACAAGCTGAACGAATTTTAGATTCTAGTGAAAGTTTTTCTCCAGAAGTTCGTGAAAAAATACAAATGTGGTATGAAGAATTGCCACCAGGTTTTCAAGATGGGATTCATTAAAGTAAAAGGATTTTTTTATGCAGCAAAAAGAATTTGGGAAATGGCTTGAAAATTTACTTACACCAAGTGCGTTTAGAGATTTTTGTCCTAATGCTATTTGTGTAGAAGCTTCAACAGAAGTAAAACGCGTGGTAACAGGCGTCTCTTTTAGAAGTCTTCTTGTTGATAGAGCAATAGAACTTGAAGCCGATACGATTATTGTGCATCACCCACACGGTTTTTGGAATAATGAATCGCGCTTACCTGTTGGTATTTTAGGTAAACAAGTGGGTAAACTTTTTAAGCATGGGATTTCTCTTTATGGATTTCACTTGCCACTTGATGGCCACCTTGAAATAGGTAACAATGCTTTGATTGCAAAGGCTCTTGGTGCAAAAGTGACTTCTACTTTTATGCGAGAAGGTGAAAAAGATATTGCTTGTGTGGCTACTTTTGAAAATGCTCTTTCTAAAACAGAATTTATGGAAAAATTGGAAAGTGTTTTTTCAAATGGTGTAAAAGATTCGTTTCTTTATGGTAAAGATGAAATTAAAACGCTTGCGATTTGTTCTGGTGGCGGTTCTTCTGGCTTGAGTGAAGCGCTCTCTCTTTCTGTTGATGCATTTTTGACTGGAGAAATTAAAGAAACTTCTCCGATTTTTGCTGAAGAAAATGCGTTTAATCTGGTGGCTTGCGGGCACCATAGAACAGAAGTTTTTGGCGTGAAAGCTTTGGCTGAAAAGATTTCTACAGAACTTGGAATTTTTGCTGAGTTTGTAGATGTGGATAACCCGATTTGAAAAATGCGTTAGTGACCGTAGCCCGAATGGGTAAGGACCGCTTTTGAGCGGGCTTTACGGACGCCGAACTCTAGAGTTCGGCGATAACGCAAGGGCACGGGCGTGGAATCACGCAACGCTATGAAATACTTTTTGAAGGAACTTTTTGTTAAGAAATTTTATCTAAATTTTGTGTGATGTTTTTGAAACGCTTGTCTGCACTTTTGTTTTTGCTTGTTGGCTTTTCGTTTGCCTACAAGGGTGTGGGCTGTGCTGATGGCGTAAATGTTGGTAATGTCGAATTGAAGGGGTTGCGCTTTACAAAAGAACAAGTGGTGTTACGCGAATTGCAATTAAAAAGTGGGGCGCTTTATTCGGATTCTTTGTTTGAAGCGGATGCCAGGCGTTTGGAGAGTCTGGATATTTTTTCAAATATTGAACTTTCCTGTGAAAAAAATGGCAATGTCTTGAATCTGACTTTTCAGTTTACAGAAATTTTTCCGTTGATTCCTGCTCCTGCTGGTAAGAAAACAGATCAAGATGGCTGGATGCTTGGTGCGGCTCTTGCTTATTTGAATCTGGCAGGCGAAGATATTCGTGTGGAAACGCAGTATAGAACTTCTGTTTCGCCTTGGTTTGATGCGAATGAATATGCGGTTTATCTTTCTTCGCCATGGCTCTTTGGACTTCCTTTTTCGTGGAATCTTGAATTTTTGAGAACGGATAGCTATGATGAACTCAGAAATTATCAAGCAGAATCGTGGCTCTCGGATCTTGATTTGGAATGGCATTTTCAAAAGCCTTATGCTTTGTTGCTTGCCCTTGCGTATCGTTATGTCGAACCTTTTGGGCATGTTCCTGAAATCGGGGCTGGTTTTGCTATTGATACTCGTGATTCGCCACTAGATTCTCGTAAGGGAATTTATGAAGAAATGCTTATTACTAAAGTAGGTGGTTGGCTTGATTCTCCAGAAGATTATGTGGAATATTTAATTGATTTACGTGGTTATTTTACTCTGAATCGCTTTATAAGTGGGGCGTCGATTTTGTTTAGGTATCGCCCCGGGGAAGTGGCTTTTTTTGATAGATTCCATCATGGTGGGGCAAATTCTTTTCGTGGTTATGAAGCGGATTCTTTGCGGCATGGTGAAAGTGAAGTTATCTTGAATTTTGAAGAAAGGTTTGTATTGCTTGAAAGAAGACCTGTTAATTTAGGTGGTTTTCATTTCTTTTATGGCGTGCAATTAGTCGCTGGGCTTGATGGTTCTATTTTGTGGAACGATGGCTCGCCCGAAAAAGAAAATTTTGCTGGCGCAGTTTATGGCGGAATTCACTTGCTGATTCCTGCTTTAGAACGCTTACGCATAGAAGTTGGGTATAGTCCTGACACCAAAGAGGCAAAATTTTTTGTAGGTTTGTATGAAAAGAATGTGTCACAGCGTTGGCGTTCTCGTTAGTGGCATAAAGGAGATGTTATGGCTATCAATTATTTAAACCTTCCGATTGGTCCAAAGTACCCGTATGAAGTGGATTGTGTGGTTGAAATCGGGAAGGATACAAATGTTAAGTATGAATACGATGAACACCTTCACGTTTTTCGCTTGGATCGTTGTTTGCTTTCGTCAATGAATTATCCTTGTAGCTATGGTTTTGTGCCAAGTACACTTGCCGATGACGGCGATGCTATCGATATGCTGATTTATGATTCAGCGACTTTGAACACTGGTACGGTTGTGACTTGCCGTGTGGTTGGCGTTTTAGATATGAGTGATGGCGGTAAAAAGGATTATAAACTTTTAGGAGTGCCTGCTTATACGCCGCGTCCGATTCGCGATATTCAAGATGTGGACCCGATGTTCTTGAAAATTACAAGAAACTTTTTCCAGTATTATAAAGAATTAGAAGGGAAAAATGTGGAAATTGGCGATTGGCAAGATGCTGAATCTGCAAGAGAAAAAGTGATTGCTGCCCATAAAGCATTTTTCCAGCGTCAGGTTCAAATTCCGGAAACTTGTTATCAAGAACCAGAAACTTATGAAAATTCATCGAACGGCGCTTGCTCGCTTTTGATGTGATTGAATTTGAATAAAATGTATTTTTAAAATCCCCGAAGGCTTTCGCCTTCGGGGATTTTAAAAAAAGGGAAATTTTTTCAAACTAAGTTCTTAGGGTGAAAAAATTAGAACTTTAGTTCAACGGTTAAAAAGATTGTGGATTCCATTTCAATAGAAGTTGAAAAATCATCGCCTAGATTTTGCTCTCTACCATAAGCGGCAACGCTATTTTTGGCTAAAGAAAGAGAATGAAAACGAGGCTCTTGAAAATTTTCTTCTGAAATTTGAATAGGCTTTCCGATTTTTGCATTTATGGATTCTGCTAAAGATTCAGCTTTTTTCATAGCTAAAGCAAGAGCCTTTGCTGATATTTCATTTTTTGTTTTTTCTGGATTAGAAAGTAATGGTTCAATGTAGCGCAATTCAATATCGTTTAAAGAAACAGAGGCTTTTATAAAATCAGAAGTTTTTTGCTTTTCAGAGATTGAAATTACAAAAGATTGTTCTGCAATAAATCCAATATCTTGAGATACTCCATTTTCCCATTTTTGTTGTTTTCTTACAGAAATGGAATTGGCCTTAATTAAAGAATCGGGGAGTTTTGCGTTTTTTACAATTTGGTAAAGTTCAGCTCTTGTTTGTTCAAGTGCTTTTATAGCGGTTTCTTTTTCAACTGCATTTTGTTTAATAAAAAGGTGACATTTATACAAATCTGGCGTAATAGTTTCTTTGTGCGAGCCAGAAACTTTGATTGTTTTTGGAACTTCTGAATCTGTTCCGCAAGCCGTTAAAAGTACCGAGAAAAGAGCAAAAAGGATAAAAGATTTTTTCATAATAACCTCAGCAATAAGAATAGTAAAAGATGACTTGTATAAAAAGAGAAAAAGAAAATTCTCTTTGGAAAACAGGGAGTTTTGTAATCGAAATACCTTTAAAAGATAAAGTTTCGAAATTATTAAATGAATGTTCATTTAATAGCTGTGATGTAATTTAAGAATATCATTATAAAAAGACTAGGAAAAATGAGTTGCCTTTCTAAATTTGTGGGTAAATTTTTAGAAACGAGGAATTTATGCGTAAATTCGTTAAGCAAGGAGCTTTACTCCTTTCTTTAGCTTCAGCTTCTTTTGCAGGTGGCTTGATGCACAATACAAACCAATCTGTTGATTTTGTTCGCAATTTTGCACAAGATGCGGCAACTGGTGCCCATGCGGTTTATTACAACCCAGCCGGTTTGGCTTTTGGTTCACAAGGTTTTCATATTGCTTTGCATAACCAGACCATTTTGCAAACAAGAACTGTGACGGCAAAAGGTCTTGGTGAATACGAAGGAGAATCATTTGTTCCTGCAATGCCAAGTTTTTTCATTGATTGGCACCACGGCGATTGGAACGTTTATGGTGGTTTTATGATTGTTGGCGGTGGCGGTAGTGCAAAATTTGATGACGGCCTCCCGATGATTGACGCAATGCTTAGCCAGATTCTTGGTGCAAGTCTTAGTCAAAATGAACAACTTGGCGCTCTTATGAAAGCAGCAGATCTTTCTGCAATGGATTTGTATAATGCTTCTTTTGAAGGAACTCAGTATATCTTTGGTTTTACTCTTGGTGGAGCTTATAAAATCAATGATATGTTCTCTGTTTCTCTTGGTGCTCGTTTCAATTATGCAACTAACAATTATAAAGGTGAAATGGAATCTACCGAAGCTTTAGAAGGTGCGGTTTCTAAAACACCTTTAGCTGATGAAGTAAAAGCAGGCATTAAAAAGAGTCTTTCTGCAACGCTTAATCAGGACCTTCTTGATGTAGACCAGACTGGCTTTGGTATTACTCCTATTGTTGGTGTGCATTTCCGCTATAAAAATCTTGATGCTTCTGTTAAGTATGAACACAACACTTATCTTGAAGTTGAAAATGATACAAAGAAAATTGCTGATGCAGTTGGAAAAGCTTTGCCTCAGTTCCTTGATGGTAAGAAAAGTGATAACGATATGCCTGGTTTCCTTTCGGTTGGTGTAAATTACGCTTGGTTCCCATGGCTTCGTACTTCTGCTGGTTACCACCATTACTTTGATAAATTGGCAAATTACTCAGGCGATAAAGATGACAAACTTGACCATAACGAACATGAAGCTGTTTTTGGTGTAGAAGTTGATCCTTTAACCTGGCTTACTGTTTCTGCTGGTGTTCAAAAAACATTCTACGGTCTTACCGATGAATACATTGAAGATATGAGTTTCAATCTTGATTCTTGGAGCTTTGGTGGTGGTTTTGCTTTCAAGTGCACCAACTGGCTCAGCGTTCAACTTGGTTATATGATTACAATTTATGACGAATGGAATAAGGTTGATGCTTTGACAAAACTTCCTACCGAATATGATCGTACAAGTCAGAACATTGCTGTTGGCTTGAATTTCGAATTCTAGAATTCCTTCCTTAAAAATCCCTGAAACTTGTGGCTTGATAGTCACAAGTTTTTTTTTGTAAGTATTTAAAAGTCTAAAAAAACGCTGCACGGAGTGCAGCGTTTAACAATTAAAGTTTAAGAATTAACCAAGAACTTTCTTTTCAAAAGCGTCCATAGCAGAAACAAGAGCTTCAATGCCAGCCAAAGGCATTGCGTTATAGATACTTGCACGGAATCCGCCAACAGAACGATGGCCTTTGAGTTGTTCTAAACCGCGTTCTTTAGTAAAGGCGAGGAATTCTTTTTGGAGCTCGTCAGCTTTTTCTTGAGCAACAACATCTTTATTGAAAATAAATGGAACGTTCATTGTGGAACGGTCTTCTTTTGCTGCAGTACCAACAAAGAGTTTAGAATTATCGATAGCATCATAAAGGATTCCGCTCTTTTTATTGTTGAGTGCTTCCATTGCTTCAACACCACCATTTTCTTTCAACCAAGAAAGCGTGCGGTTCATAACATAAATAGGGAACACAGGAGGTGTGTTGAACATGCTGTGTTCAGGAATGTGAGTTGCATAATCCAACATAGTTGGAATAGAACGTCCCACTTTACCCAAAATATCTTTACGGATAATTGCTAAAGTAACACCAGCACAGCTCATGTTCTTTTGAGCGCCAGCATAAATAAGACCAAATTTAGAAACGTCAATTTTTCTGCTGAGAATGTCAGAACTCATGTCGGCAACAAGGTAAGTTGCAGCTTCTGGGAAATTTTTCCATTGAGTCCCGTAAATAGTGTTGTTACTGGTTACATGCAAGTAAGCAGCACCTTCAGTTTGTTTGAAATCTTTTGGAATGTGGTTGTAAACATCAGCTTTAGAAGAAGAAACAACATTTACTGTACCAAAACGTTTTGCTTCTTTAATTGCTTTTGCGGCCCAAACACCTGTATCTGTGTAGTCAGCATGAGCTTTTTCATCTAAAATGTTCATTGGAACCATGCAGAACTGGAGAGAAGCACCGCCACCAAGGAAGACGATATCGTAATTATCTGAAATGCCCATGAGTTCACGCAACATAGATTCCGTTTCTGCAACCATGTTTTCAATCGGTTTGGAACGATGGCTCATTTCTAAAATGCCAATACCTGTGCCGGCAAAGTCCATAATGGCTGCAGCAGCTTCTTGTGTGGCCTTTTTAGGGAGAACCGAAGGGCCTGCGCTGAAATTGTATACGGTTTGTGTCATAATTTTTCCTTAATTTTAAGACTTTATGGATGGCGTTTTCGGGCGTCTTCCGATGATTTTTAAATATGGGTTAAAATTAGCAATTATTCTAAAAAGAAAAAGTCCCGATAGTGGGACTTTTTGCTTAATTTTTTAACGCTTCTATAGCTGATTGGTATTTATGCAACCTAAATTTGGTTTTTAGTTCCCGCCGTTCGTTTCTTAAGATGTATTTTTCTTCCATAAGAAGCGAAAGAAGGGCCGCCTTTACCTTAACAGCGATAGGATTTGCTTTTAATGTATCAATAAAGAGCAAAAATTCTTTTTCACGAGCTTCGTAGGTGGCTTCTTCGGCAGGAATACCTTCAGCCATTAATTTGCAGCTGTATTCGTCAATATAAGGTTGGTTCTTGTGGTGGGTTAAAAGCACTATCAGGTCTACAATTTCCGGAGAAACGCCTAAATTTAAAAGGTCTTCTTTAGTTTTGCCGGTAGAATCGGTAATAGTATCTTGCAAAAGAGCTACAACCTGAACCTCTTCTGGTTCACCAGCATCTTTTAATTTAGAAGCAACGTGTTTCATGAATTCAATATATGGACCACCAGCTTTATCTTGTTGACCAGCATGGATTTCTGTTGCTATTTGGAGCGCTTCTGCGAAAGTTGTCATAATAACCTTTTTGATGTTTTAACACCGTTGAAGTTGGATTTTTAAAATTTACTTTCGAATCAATATATATAATATGTTGCTTTTAGAAACCTATTTTTTATTTTTTTTTTGGTTTTATGTATTTAAAAGAGTCTTTTTGATTTTTAATAAAATTTTGGAAATCTTTAAATTCAGGCGAAAAAAGGCATTTTAAGGTTTCTCAAATAAAATCTTTTCCTTTTTCTCTTGCCATGCTTTATGCGTTTTTCTAAATTTGCGCATAAATTAAAATGAGGTTTTATGGCTCACTATCTTTTCAGTTCAGAATCTGTTTCTAAAGGTCACCCAGATAAGGTTGCTGACCAAATTTCTGATTCCATTCTTGATGCTTGCTTAGCTAAAGATCCTTCTAGCCGGGTTGCTTGCGAAACGCTTGTGACCACAGGTCTTGTAGTGCTTTCTGGTGAAATTACAACAAAAGCTAATTTAGACTATTCAGCAATAGCACGTGAAACTATAAAAAATATTGGGTATACTGATTCTGAAATGGGATTTGATTACAAAAGTTGTGCAGTTCTCGTTTCAATCGATAAACAATCTCCTGATATTGCTCAAGGAGTGGATGCCAAAGCCGCCGAAGGTAAAACTGGTGCAGAACAAGGTGCTGGTGACCAAGGTATGATGTTTGGTTATGCTTGTGACGAAACCGAAGAATTAATGCCGTTGCCTATTTCTTTAGCACATCGCTTAATGGAAAAAATTCAAGAGCTTCGTGAAAGTGGTAAAATTGCTTGGCTTCGCCCAGATGCTAAAAGCCAGGTAACTGTTGAATACGATGAAAATGACAAGCCAGTCTGTGTGGATACTGTTGTTATCAGTACACAACATGCTGAAACCTTTAAAGGTAAAAAGTTGACACATGCTTTTATTCAAAAGGAAATGATTGAAAAACTTGTTAAAAAAGTTATTCCAGCAAAACTTTTAACAAAAAAGACAAAGTATTATATCAATCCAACGGGTAAGTTTGTTGTTGGTGGCCCACATGGTGATTGTGGTTTAACTGGTCGTAAAATTATCGTAGATACTTATGGTGGTATGGGGCGTCATGGCGGTGGTGCTTTTAGTGGAAAAGATCCTTCTAAAGTAGATCGTTCTGGTGCTTATGCGGCTCGTTATGTAGCTAAAAATATTGTAGCTGCAGGCATTGCCAGTCGTTGTGAAGTGCAATTAGCTTATGCTATCGGTGAACCTAAACCGGTTTCTGTTTTGGTTAATACTTTTGGAACTGGTAAAATTACGGACAGAGAAATTGAAGCACTTTTGCCTAAATTCTTTGACCTTTCTTCAGCAGGCCTTTCAAAAATGCTTGATTTGAAAAAGCCAGGTTATATTGCAACTGCTGCTCTTGGGCATTTTGGTCGTTCAGGTAAACGTTTTACTTGGGAAAAGACTGATAAAGCACAAGCTTTGAAAAAAGCAGCCTTTGCTCTTAAAAAATAATTGAAACTTGTTAATGAAAAATCCTGTTAAAGTTTTCCGCTTTAGCAGGATTTTTCTTTTTGAACTCATTAAAAATCTTCTAAAAGCTATATTTTGATTGAGGTATTTATGGCAAACAAAAAAGTCCTCCCTCCGGGAGAAACGCTTAAAGAAAGTATTCGTTTTTTGAAAATGACAGAAGAAGATTTTGCAAGGCGTCTTGGTAAATCTAAAGAATACCTTGAACGTTTTATTGGTGGTGAAGAACCATTGACAGAAGAATTAGCCGCTTCATTAGAAGCATTAACTGGGAGCCCGGCTAATTTCTGGAAAATGCTTGAACGTAAATACAGGAGAAGTTTATAATGAGTTTGTGGGAAAAAGCTTGTACTCTTTTGCCTGGTGGAGTAAACTCTCCAGTGCGTGCTTTTGGCTCTGTGGGTGGAAATCCTGTCTTTATGGAAAAAGCGAAAGGCCCTTATCTTTATGATAGCGAAGGAAACGAACTTGTTGATTTGGTTCTTTCATTTGGCCCTATGATTCTTGGACACTCTCAAAAAGATGTTATTGCCTCTCTTAAAAAACAGTTGGAATATGGTCTGAGTTTTGGAGCTTGCACTTCTAAAGAAGTGGAATTAGCTCAAGTTATACTTTCTTGTATCCCTTCTATGGATATGCTTCGCCTTGTGAATTCAGGAACAGAAGCCACTATGTCGGCAGTAAGAGTGGCAAGAGGTTTTACTAAAAGAGAAAAGATTTTGAAATTCCGTGGTTGTTACCATGGTCATGGGGATTCTTTTTTAATTCAAGCAGGTTCTGGTGCTTTAACGCATGGTGTTCCAAGTTCTTTAGGTGTGACAGTTGGAACGGCAAAAGATACACTTGTTGCCGATTATAACCATTTAGAAGAAGTAAAAGCAATTTTTGAACAATCGGGTAAAGAAATTGCGGCCGTTATTGTAGAACCAGTCGCTGGTAATATGGGCGTTGTTCCACCAGAAAAAGGCTTTTTAGAAGGCTTGCGTGAACTTTGTGATGCTTATGGTTCTCTACTTATTTTTGATGAAGTGATGACTGGCTTTAGAGTTTCTCGTGGGGGAGCTGCAGAACTTTTCGGAATTAAACCGGACATGATTACTCTTGGTAAAATTGTCGGTGGCGGTATGCCTCTTGCAGCTTATGCAGGGCGTAAAGAAATTATGGAAATGGTAAGCCCACTTGGTGGCGTGTATCAGGCCGGCACTCTTTCTGGTAACCCGATGGCTGTTACTGCTGGGCTTGCTCAAATGCAGGTTTTACTCAGTCAAAATCCGTGGGCTTTACTAGAAGAAAAAGGAAAGTGGCTTGAAAATGCTATAAAAGAAGTTGCCGAATCTTGTGGGCTAAAAATACAGATAAATCGTGTTGGTTCTATGCTTACAGTGTTCTTTTCAGAAGTCCCTGTGGTGGATACAGCAACAGCACTAGCATCTGATGCAAAGCAGTTTTCGAAATTTTTCCATGGGATGCTTAAGCGAGGTATTTATTTGCCTCCATCTCAATATGAAGCAGCGTTTTTATCTACTGAACATTCTGAAAGTGTTTTAGAAAAAATAGCTAGTGCCGCAAAAGAAGTTTTTCAAGAAATGTCTAGGAGTTAAAAATGAATATTGAAAAAGCTTTAGATTTTCTTTCTAAAAATGCGTTAGCACAATGTGATGCGTTTGATGTAGTAGCAGGTGTTAATTCTTCTAGTGGTATTTCTGTATTTCAAGGCAAATTAAAAGAAACTGAAATTTCTAATTCTTCAGGGATAGGGATTCGAGTTTTTTGTGATGGCAGACCAGGTTATGCTTTTACTGAATGTTTAGAAGAAAGAGCTTTAAACCAAGTGCTTTCAGATGCTATTGCTCATACTGAATTTACAGAACCTTTGCCAGTAGAATTGCCAACTCCAAAATTAGATGGTAATGAAACCGAATTGTATTTCCCAGAAGTAGAAGCGTATTCTTTTGAAGAAATGAAAGAACTCTGTCTTGATATTGAAGAACGCTCTTTAAAAAATCCAGAAATAGAAAATGTCCCTTATTTAGGGGCTTCAAAAAGTGTTTCTGATTTTTATTTTTTGAATTCAAATGGAATTCGTTATTCTAGAAAATCAAGTCATTTAGCCGCAAGTGTTGGGGTTGTTGCAGAAAGAGATTCTGTAAAAAAACTAGGCGTTTATTCTCAAGTTGTTTTTAACGGAAAAGATTTTGATGCCGAAAAAATTTCTTTTAATGCGGTTGATAGAGCAAGAAGTTTACTTGGTTCAAAACCAATTACATCAGGAATTTATCCGATAGTTTTTTCTGAAAGGGTTTCTGGTAACATTGTAAGCATGTATGCTTCTGCCTTTAGTGCTGAAGCGGTTCAAAAAGGAAATTCTCGGTTAAAAGGTTTAATGGGTAAACAAATTGCCGCTCCTTGTTTTTCAATGAAAAATGACCCGACCCGAAAAGATTTGCCTGGCTTTGCCACATTTGATGGTGAAGGAGTTCCAACAGAACTTCTTGAAATGGTTGTTGATGGCAAATTAAATTCTTACTTGTATAATTTAGAAACGGCTGCTAAAGATGGCTTGAAATCAAATGGTTGTGCTTCTCGTTCTTATGGTGGGCCTGCAACATGCGGGTTCCATAATTTAATTGTAGAACAAGGCAAACTTTCAACAGAAGAATTGCTTTCTCTTTTCCCGCAGACATTGCTTATTGTCAAGTTAGATGGCAGCTCTGGTTGTAATGCTGTTAGTGGAGAACTAAGTATTGGCGCACAAGGATTTTTGTGTGAAAATGGTAAAATTGTCCACCCAGTAGATGGCTTGACTTTGTCTACTAATTATTTTGATCTTTTACAGAACATTCAAGCTGTTGGCTCTGAATACAATGACCATTACAGTTCTGTTCGCGTTCCGGCTTTGGCTGTTTCGAATATATCTGTTTCGAATTAAGGTTATTGGTAATTTGGAAAATCGTCTATAGGTTCGTATTTTCCAAGTTCTGATAATGCAAAAATTTTTGTCTGGTTTCCAAGGGCAAGTAAAATATATTTAGGAGTCAAAACGCGTAAATAGCGGTTCAGTTGGGCCTCTAAAAGTTCAAAAGTATATTGTTCAGGGGCTTTACATTCAACCAAAAGCCATGGGTGGTCTAAACCATTTTTTAAGTCTGTTACGATTAAATCAACGCGATCTTTATTCTGAGGAGAGATTAAACTTAAAGAAAATTCCACTTCAATTAAATGGGGTGGAACGTTTTTTATTTGCGTTAAAACAGAAATAACATGTTGGCGGACAAGTTCTTCTCTTGTTGCAGGAACATTTTTTTTTCTGATAGGGTCAAAAATAAAAGACATAGAAGAGAATGTAGCATTATTTTTTATATATTTCCTTACACTCAAGGAGTTTTTAAATGCGCAGAAGATTATTGAGCGAAGGTGCGAAAGAACTTTCTTATGAAATTCGTGAAATTGTAAAAAAGGCTAACCAGTTAAAAGCCTTAGGTTTGCCTATTCATTGGGAAAATATTGGTGACCCGATTGAAAAAAAATGCCAAGTTCCTGAATGGATAAAAGACATTGTTGTTTCATTAGCCAAAGAAAATAGAAGCTATGGTTATTGTCCTTCTCAAGGTGTTTTAGCAACAAGAGAATTTTTAGCCAATGAAACCAATAAGCTTGGTGGTGTTCAGATTACACCTAATGATATTCTTTTCTTTAATGGTCTTGGTGATGCTATTGCAACTATTTATGGCTTGCTTGCAATGACAACACGAATCATTGGACCATCTCCTGCTTATAGTACGCATAGTTCAGCAGAAGCTTCACACGCACATACTGTTCCTATTACTTATAGTTTGATGCCTGAAAACCATTGGTATCCGGATTTAGAAGAATTAGAAAACAAGGTAAAGTATAATCCTTCGATTTCTGGTATTCTCATTTTGAACCCAGACAATCCAACGGGAATGGTTTATCCGTTAGAAATTTTAAAGAAGATTGTAGACATTGCAAAGCGTTATAATCTCTTTATTATTTGTGATGAAATCTACAACAAAATTACTTACAATGGTGCTAGAGCTTATGCACTTGCCGAATACATCGGAGACGTTCCGGGCATTGCCCTGAAAGGGATTTCAAAAGAATACCCATGGCCGGGTTCTCGTTGTGGTTGGGCAGAATATTATAACCGTGATAAAGACGAACAATTTGATGCGTTCTGTCGTGCTATTGATAATGCAAAAATGATAGAAGTCTGTTCTACAACTTTGCCACAGCTTACTATTCCAAAAGTTTTAGGCGACCCGCGTTTTATGGAACACCGTAAAGCATTGAACGAAAAAATTGGTCGTAGAAGTGCAATCATTAACGAAATTCTTGGAGATATTCCAGAACTTTATTTCAACCCGACTTATGGTGCATTCTACAATACGATTATTTTCCGAGAAGGTGCTTTAAATGATCGCCAATTCTTGCCAATAGAAAATCCAGAAATCAAAGCAAAAGTAGAAGAATGGTGCGCAAGCACAACCAATTTGGATTATCGTTTTGTCTATTATTTGCTTGGTGCTAAAGGTATTTGTGTTGTGCCAAGTACAAGTTTCTGTACAGATTTGAAAGGGTTCCGTGTAACGCTTCTTGAAGAAGACGAAGACGAACTCCGCCATGTCTTTACTGAAATTCATGACGCCATCATTTCTTATTTAGCAAGTGCTAAATAAGTTTAAAAACTAACCATCTTGCGTGGAAATAAAATTCCCGAAAGTTGAATACAACTTTCGGGAATTTTTATGCATACAAAAGAAAAAACTTCTTTGCTTTACTCCAATCTTGAAATTTGTTGAGCTATAAATACAGGTTAGCTTCTCGTTTTATACTCTTTGGTAAGGAGCCCCAAAACAATTGCAAAAAAAAACGGCCTCAAGGACCGTTTATTCACAAAAAAAAATTATTTAGAAGCGTTTTTCAAAGAGAGAACTCTCTCGTATTCAGAACAGGCAATTTGTTCAATGTTTGTACCCATAGCCACACTACGTGTTCTTGCGTTCCCGCTCCTTTCAGGAATCCGGAAACAGAAATTATGGGTTCGGCCTGCTTCTGTAGGAATACCAAGTTTAAACACTCTTTGGCGTGGTTGTCCTTTTGGGAAAAATTCCACATAATCATAAGTATTCTTGATTTTTTCAAGTCTCTTTTCTTGACTGAATTCAAGATCCTGAGCAATAACACCAGGAAGTTCAATAGGCAAAGAATTATTAAAGCGAAGCTCCAAACGATTTTTCTCTTTAACAATCGAAGCATCAGCAGGTTTAATCAAATAACGCTGTTGCGGAATGTTGATATAAGCTTTATAGCGAACGCGACGCACACCACACAAATCCCGCATATCAGGTTCGGCGACAAAATCAATGCCTTGACAAATAGGCGGCAAATTAGTTGGAACTTCTAAATCATCACCGTTAGATGAACCAGCGCACCCAGCAAGTAGTGCTAAAGAACACAAAGTAAAGAATTTCAAAAACTTCATGCACTAAATATACTTTCATAACTAAAGAAAAAATCAATCAAGCGTAAAAAACTAAAAAAAAGCGTATTAAAGGGAAAATATTGGGTGTTCCGGCTAAAGCCGTCGCGCCTTTGGCGTTATCTCGCGCCATCATATTTTGTTTGTTTATGACTTGCTCTGGCGCTCGTCCGTTCAGCCTCGCCACAATAGGCGAGTCCGAACCCATTCGGGCCAAAGTCGCTAACACGTTTCTGTTCTTACACTTGCCCGCGACTTGCCCATGGTTCTTGCCCAAGATTTGTCATTGCGAGCCGTGTAGAATACACGGCGCGGCAATCTACTTACCAGTTCTACACTTGCCGCAAGCCCCTTGTCATTGCGAGCCGTGCAGAATACACGGCGCGGCAATCTGCTTACCAGTTCTATACTTGCCGCAAGCCCTTGTCATTGCGAAGCCTAAATGTGAGCCCGGTACGAACCACACTTGTGGCATGGTGGAAACAATCCCATTGCAAGCAGCACTTGTTTTTGGATTACTTCGCTACGCTCGTAATGACAAAAAGCAAGATGGCCGCGTCGTCTTAAAAGACTCCTCGCCATGACAATTCACACTGCGTTCGCGATGACAAGTTGTTTGTACGTTCCCGCACTTCTTGTCACTAGTAATGACAAGTTGTTTTTAGATGGCTTCATTTGCTATACAATTTTAAGCAAGTCGTCGTTTTTTGACAGAAAAATTAGCGCAAAACGATGTCGCCATCAGCAACAAGTTTTTCTCTCAACTTGTTATGCACCTTGTTCACTTCTTCGTCGGTAAGAGTCCTATCATTAGCTTGGTAAACCAGTGTATAAACGAGATTCTTTTTACCTGCTTCTAATTTATCGCCTTGATAAATACTCTTTAAACGAATATCGGCAAGATTCTTAGGATTGAAACCTTTGATTCTTGCAAGGATTGTTTCGTGCATCATTTGTTCAGAAACTTCAAGAGAAATATCGCGGCTAGAAGGAACCTGACGGCTGAATGGTTCAAAAGCAACGCTTGTTTTGGAAGCTAATTCGATTTTTGAAATATCAAATTCAGCAACGCAAACACTTGCATAGCCAATATCAAATTCTTTTTGAACGGCTGGGTGTAAAACGCCTGCTGTACCAAGAACTATTTTGCCACAAACCACTTCAGCCTGTTGAGCTGGGTGCATAAAACGTTCTGGATTCTTTGGCAAACGAACCGAAGCCTGAATCCCAAGACGTTTAAAGAATCCAAGAATCAATCCCTTAAAGTCCAAAAAAGAAACAGGAGCTGGTTTTTCTTCGAGCGGGTTTGTTTTCCAATGCCCAGCAAGTGTAATGGCAAGTAAAGGGACTTCGTTAAAACCGGTATCGCGAACCGATTCACGAATCGTTTTAAATTGACCTTTACCTACTTCAAATAAACGCACTGAACCGGGGCGATTTTTTTCGTTTTCAGCAACGGCTTTTAAAAGGTTTGGCAAAAGAGAAGTTGGCAAAACACCGAGATCTTCAGAAAGCGGATTTAATAAAGCTGCTGGCATAGAACGTCTGTCGCCTTCAACATTTTCTCCAAACAAAGCAGTAGTCATTGTTTTAGAAGTAAAGCGCAAAGAAAGACCTTCGTGAATTCCCATTGCTGAAAGGGTAGAACGAATTTTGCGATTCAATTTTTCATCGGCAGGCAATTCGTTTGTAGCCATTTTGAAAGAAGGCAAGTCATAAGGAATGTTGTCGTAACCAAAAAGCCTTGCAACTTCTTCAATTAAATCTACTTCGCGTTCAAGATCTGGTCTGAAACCGGGAATTTCAAAACGCAAAGGAGCGACTTCTTTTAAGCCAATGCTTTCTAAATAATTTTTGATTTGGTCTGCTGAAATAGAAATACCGAGAAGCTTTTGAACGCGTTCTTCTCTAATCTCTAAAACATCGGGTTCTCTTTTGGCATCGTCGCCAGTATATTCCAAGCGCCCTTGAAGAATGTCGCCACCAGCCACTTCTTGAATAAGTGCGCAAGCGTAATCATTCATTTCTGCTTGTGTGAATGGGTCTATGCCACGTTCAAAGCGATAACTTGAATCAGAAGAAAGCCCAAGGCGTTTGCTTTGACGGCGAACCACTTTCGGGTCAAAATAAGCACTTTCTAAAAATACGTTTGTTGTTTCTTCTGTGATTTCTGATTCAACACCGCCCATAACACCGGCAACGCAAGCTGGACGGTTTCCGTCGCAAATGACCAAATCAGATTCTTTTAATTCGTGAACGGTGTGGTCAATTGTGGTAATGGATTCGCCAACATTTGCTTTTCTGACTTTTACAGCACTGCCTTCTAAACGTGACATATCAAAGCTGTGAAGCGGCTGGCCAACATCCATTAAAACAAAGTTTGTAATATCAACCACATTGTTTACAGAATTCAGCCCGACCGCGTGAAGTAATTTAGAAAGCCAGGCAGGGGAAGGAGCCACTTTTACATTTTCAATAATACGACCAACATAACGTGAGCAACCAGCACCTGGTTCTACTGAAAGTTCTTTTCTTGAATTTACGGATTCGCTGGATTCTTTTAAAGAATAAGAAAGCGGTTTTAACGGGCGATTGAATTTAGCAGCAAGTTCTCTTGCAATACCGCGATGAGACAATGCGTCTGGACGGTTTGGGGTAACGTTCACTTCAAGAACGGCATCGTAAAGCCCAAGACTTACAAAAGGAGTGCCGGCAGGGATTGAATCGTCAAGCACCATAATGCCTGCATGGTCATCGGAAAGACCGATTTCGTCTTCAGCACAAATCATGCCAAAGCTTTCAATGCCACGCATTTTTGCTTTTTTCATTTTAAGCATTGTGCCGTCTGGTAAAGGCAGTTCCATACCGATTGGTGCTACAACAACGGTTTGACCTGCTGCAACATTTGGTGCCCCACAAACAATTTGCAAAGTTTCAGAACCGGTATCAACTGTTGTTACATGAAGGTGGTCGCTATCTGGGTGATTTTCACAAGTGAGAACTTTAGCGACAACTAATTTTTCATAAACTTTACCAGGTTCTTCTTTACCTTCAACTTCTAAACCAACCGAAGTGAGAGCCGCTTCGATTTCTTCAACAGATTCTGGCAAATCAACGTGACGTTTCAACCAACTTATAGAAACTTTCATAACAATCCTTTTTTGCAAAAACATTGCAATTTAAAACCAAGGCAAAAAATGCCACGGCGGAAAAATAGAAAAAAATAGGGGAGTATTAGTGTTCGTTTAACCACTCAACAGCCTCTGCAAGAGATTTTATGCGAGTTATGCGAATACCTTTAAAATTTGTTTTAAGACTCCCTTGTGCCGGAACAAGTAATTCTTTAAAACCTAATCGAGCGGCTTCTTTAATTCGCAATTCTAAAAGATTTACACCGCGCACTTCTCCAGATAATCCAAGTTCTCCAATAACTAGGCTATCACGCGGGAGAGGTTTTGTTAAATGGTTAGAAGCAATAGCTAAAGCAATGGCTAAATCAGTAGCAGTATCGTTTAGTTTCATACCGCCAGCAATAGAAGCGAAAACATCAGAAGCCCCGATTTCTAAGCCACCAAATTTTTCTAAAAGAGCTAGAATAATAGTTAAGCGTTTAGGGTCAATACCTGCTGCAACGCGTTGTGGAACAGCGTAATTTGTATGATTTACAAGAGCTTGAGCTTCAAATAAAATGGCTCTAGAACCTTCTAACGTACAACTTACAACACTGCCGGGCGCTGTTTCTAATGAATCTTGTAAAAAGACTTTGCTTGGGTTTTCTACTGGGCAAAGCCCACGAGAGGTCATTTCAAAAACGCCTATTTCATCGGTAGCTCCGAATCGATTTTTAATAGTGCGTAAAATGCGATATTGGTGGTTTCTATCGCCTTCAAAATAAGCGACGGTATCAACCATGTGTTCAAGGATTCTTGGGCCTGCGATTTGCCCGTCTTTTGTGACATGTCCGATTAAAAGAGTAATGCAATTTGTATTTTTTGCAAAAACCATTAAATCTAAAGTGCATTCTCGTAATTGCGAAACACTCCCCGGTGTGCCTGGTAAATCTTGTTTATAAACAGTTTGTATAGAATCAATCACCAGAATTTCTGGCTGGAATTTTTTAGCCACTTCTAAAACGCGTTCAAGGCTTGTTTCGCAAAGTAACATAAGTGAACTGCCAGAAACTTCGAGTCGTTCGCTCCTGAGTTTTACTTGAACGGCACTTTCTTCGCCGCTAACATAAAGAGCTTTTACACCTGCCGCCGACATGGTAGCAAGCGTTTGTAAAACAAGAGTTGATTTACCAATGCCTGGGTCACCCCCAATAAGCACCAAAGAACCTGGTGCAAGTCCGCCGCCTAAAGTTCTATCAAACTCTGAATTTGCTGTGCTTAAACGCTTTGTATCGGTTGTTGCAATTTCTTTTAACGCAATAGGCCTGCCTTCGTATTGCACCGCTTGACTTAAACCGCGATTTCGGGAATCACTCGTTTTAACTTGTTCGACAAGAGAACTCCACGCCCCGCAAGAAGGGCATTTACCAGCCCATTTTGAAGAAATGCTCCCGCATTCTTTACACACGTATTCAGAAAGAATCTTTAACTTTGGCATACTGCACAAATGTATAATTATTTTAGATGTTTGTCAAGTAGATTGTGTTTTTGCAAGATTGCAGTTGATTTACGTTCTAGCAGTAAATTGGCTGCGAAATTTGGACGGGCTTACGAAATTGGGATTTTTTGGGGTAGCTCGCCTCGGTGTAGAGATTAGCAAAACTGAACCCAGGCTTTTTGCCTTTTTCAAGTTTTTAGGCGAGGAGTTAAAGTTATAGTTGCGGATTTTTTCAGAATGTATTGTTTGTTGTTAATGAATAATGTATATTTGGGTAAGATAGGGTGGCAGAGTATCCACCTGAGATAAAAAAGAAAACTCAAATTGATGATAGGGTGGTAGAGCGACCACCTGAGATAAAAAAGAAAGCTCATTAGATGAAGTCGTTTTTATATATCCATATAAAGACGGCTTCTTTTTTTATTTGAAAAAAAAGGATGATTATGAAGAAAGAAGATCGACCAAAGGTTATGTTGTTGTCACCAATATTTTATGAAAGGTATGCTGATAATACAGAAATTCTTGCGAAGAAAAATCGTCCGTATTTAGTTTTGCTTGTGGAATATCGCTCCCTAAAATTTGCGATTCCGTTTAGATCGAATATACAGCATACGCATGCGTATAAATTTGAATGTGAAAATTCAAAGCGCACGTCGTCGGGTCTAGATTTTAGTAAAAGTGTCATTATATTTAATAACGATGAAGTGGGAAAGCCGGCACATATTGATTCGAAAGAACATACGGAACTTATGAAACGCTATGTGTTTATTGTAAAAAAGTTTCAAAAGTATATAGATGATTTTATTGAAGGTTTGAACAAAGAGCCATTGCCTCCTAAATACAATTTTTCGTCATTGACTTTTTATCGTAGTTTTTTGATAAAAACGGCTGGCCAGAGCGGAAAGTAAATTGTCGGGGGCTTTGGTACTTGCCCCCTAGGCAGGGATAACTTGCCCTAGTGTACGGAAAGACCCGACAGATTCTATATTTTGGCTCTGTCGGGCTAAACTGTACACTTGTGCCCGACTAGCAAAAAATCCTCATTCCGTAAGCCCTTCCAAAACTGTTTTTCGGCTGCATGACCGTAGTTTTTAGGCTATTTCGGCCGGTTCCGACTTCGCAGCGTTTCCGTAGCCGTACAGAATGACTGGACAGAGCTAAATAGCCTTTTTATGCCGTTTCCAATATCACATCCCCAGAATCTTCAGGTAATCCATTCGACCGTTCAAAATTCGAACGACAAGAACCTTATCGTGTTCATTCCGGTAAAAGACCAAATACCTACTGATAGAAAGGCAACGATACTTCGTCAAGCTATTTACTTTACCTCTTAACGAAGGGCCAATCTCGGGGAAAACGGCTAGGTTATCAATGGCGTCAAGAATTTCAATGACCTTTTCATTCGCCACTTTAGGACTACCTAGCTCGGATTCTATATAAACTTTGATGCCGTCTAAATCATCAACGGCTTTTGGCGAAAATACGATGGAGGGCATTTAAACCTCGTATTTTTTCCGCACGTCAGCGGCGGAAAGCCATTGTCCTTGTTCGGCAGAGCGTTCGCCTTCGGCAAGAGCCTTCTGTAGTTTCAGTTCGGCGACCATACGTTCATATTCCTTGATATCAATTACAACATAACAACCGCGGCCGTTCTTGGTCAAAAAGACTGGAGAATCTTCGGTCACGTTCTGAAGAACATCGTTATAGTTGCGCAAATCAGAAACTGGCAAAATACAGGGCATGGGTAACCTCCATCCTTAAAATACAAAATTTTAAGAACAATTACAAGTAAAATTCAACGAAATATGTGCTATATCGCGAGTTTTTAGCCTTAATTCTATGCTCTACAAGCATGTCTAGTTATTAAAACAGAGTATTTGTAATATCTGAAAAGCGAAGGTGTATTTGAACACGTAAAGAATTCAACCGAGAGGAACTTATGAAAAAAGTATTGGTCTTCTCCAGCAGCTTGCACAACAAGAACACCCCCGAAACCGAATGTGTAATTTTTTTCTGTAAATTAATGAATTGTATTTTTGGGGCAAATAAATATAAGCTCTGAACTTTTAGAAGTTCTTATCAACAATGGACCTGATTATATTCAGGAACAGTTACGGATTGGATTAAATGAAACCATGAGAATGGAAAGAGCAAAGTTTCTGAATGCTCATGCCTATGAAAGGACAAAAAAGCGCTTTAAAAAATTGCCATATTCCGCTCGCTAAAAGAGTTTAGCCAAATATGCCTGTGGTGTTGCAATTAGGGTACTGTCTAATGTTTCTATTGCAGATGTTTCCGTTGCGTTGAGCCGGACATTAGAAAAGAATTATTAGAATTACGCTAATAATAAAACCTCCAACTAGATAACCTAAACAGCTGATACAACTTTTTATGCCTGATGAAGACTCGCCGGTTGATGAACCATGCATCCCATTACCAACATTATTCCATCTCATTGCAGATTTTTGCTGAGTACAGTATGGACAAATATATTTATGTTTCGCATGCCCCATGCCAGATATGCCATAATCGGTGTGCGTTACAATCTAGCCTTGAGGGGGTATGTTTTCGGCTATCAGCCTGGCGAATTTTTGCAAGACGTTCTCATTGAGGCAAGCGACTGCTAGCCCTAGCCCCTCAAAAAACCGCCGTATCATAATCGCCTTAAAGCTTGCATAATGGGTATTTTTTTTGCCAAATTGGCTACTGCATTTAATAAAATTACTCAAAAATTGTTAAGAAAACGCTGCCGCGAGCTAACTGACAGAAACATTCGAAATTCTGCCTGAAAAATAATTTCCGAGGTGTACGAAATCATTTTTTTTCTATGGCGCACCTGATTACAGAAAATGCTCCGATAGAATCAGATTTTGGCTCTGTCAAGTCAATTCATACATATATTCCGGTATAGCAAAGTTTTTTCATTTCGTAAGCCCATCCAAAGCTGTTTTTCGGCGTCCTGAACACTGTTTTTTGGCTGTTTTGGGCGTTCCATCTATCGCAGCAAGTCCGTAGCCATACGGCATAACTTGACAGAGCCAGAGCCAAAATCGCAGTCGAAATTTTGCAATTCTGCAGTGAAAAAACAATTTCCGATGGGGATTTGAAAAAAAAGGAAAATTCAAATTGTGAAATTCTTGCGAAGAAAAATCCTACGTATTTAGTCTTGCTTGTGGAATATCGTTCCCTAAAATTTGCGATTCCGTTTAGATCGAATATACAGCATTCGCATGCGTATAAATAAACTCAAAGCCCACGTCTTCGGGTCTAGATTTTAGTAAAAGTGTCATTATATTTAATGAGAAGAGGTGGGATGCCTGCACATATTGATCCGAAAGAACATACGGAGCTTATGAAACGCCATGTGTTTATTGTGAAAAAGTTTCAAAAGTAATATAGATGACTTTATTGAAGGTTTAAACAAAGAGACTTTGCCCCCTAAATACAATGTTTCATCGTTGATTTTTTATCAACGGAATTAATCTAGTAGTGCTTGAATACTTATGTAGAATATTATAGATTAGAAGGGAGTACAAATAACCCTCCGAGAGG